>Ga0079224_100000958_pt1 | contig 31301 bp, 27 predicted proteins | sample Stecom2015_FD_80414 | JGI IMG/M metagenome (GOLD analysis project Ga0079224, IMG submission 80414) | Agricultural soil microbial communities from Utah to study Nitrogen management - Steer compost 2015 | ecosystem: Environmental > Terrestrial > Soil > Agricultural land | place: USA: Utah... | reverse complement strand
TCGGCGGAGTCCACGGTGGGCAGGCTCGGCAGGATGCCGTGCGTGGTCAGCTCCGTGGTGAAGCGGTCGCCCTCCACCACCCGCATCGGGCCGCGCGGCGAGGCGTAGGACAGGTCGGTCAGCGCGGTGGTGGTCTCCTTCCAGTGGTGCGGGTACAGCGCCAGCAGGGTGCCCTGGGCGGAGCCCTCCCGGGCTTCGGTGGTCACACGGTAGGTGCTGGTCAGGGTGGCGGAGTCGGGGTCGTAGTCGTAGCTCAGCCTGCTGTCGGTGACGAAGGAGTGGGCGTAGGCGGCGTAGGTGTCGAAGTCGCCGGGGTCGGGCAGCAGCGCGACCGAGGCGTACCCCTCGCCGCCGACGTCGGCGGTCAGCACCGTGCCCGACTCCGACCAGGCCGCCCCGGAGGGGGCGAACAGGGCGTAGTGGTTGCCGTTGACGGTCACGCCGACGGCGTGGCCGGAGCGCCGCCAGACGGTGGGCTGGGCGGTGAACTCCACCCGCACGGGTCCGCCGGAGACGTCGGCGTAGACGAAGGGCAGGCCCTGGCCGAGGGTGGTGCGCAGCCGCCGGGAGCTGTCGGACAGGTCGGCGGTGACGGTCCAGTCGCCGTAGCCGGCGACCCGGGCCGCGGGGGCGTTGAGACCCTGCACGCCCAGGACCAGGTCGGGGGAGTGGGGGTACTGGTACTTCAGCCCGTCGGCGACGATCTCGGGGGTGGCGGAGTGGCCGACCTCCAGGCCGTCCGGGCGGGCCTTGAAGGACAGCGGGTGGGCGTAGAGGTTCTCGCCGTAGGGGTTGTCGGGGTAGCGCTGGAAGATCAGCGAGGACCACCAGTCGTTGGTGGCGACCGGCTGGTCGAAGTCGTCGGTGACCTTCGGGACGACGGGGGCGCCGGTGATGTCGCTGGGGCCGGAGGCTCCGGGAGGCAGTTCGGTGGTGTAGCTGCCGGAGCCGAGTCGGACCTGTGCCGCGGCCGGGGCCGGGTCGAGGGCGAGCAGCGCGCCGCAGAGGAGGGCGGCCGCCGCGGTGGAGGCGGTCGCCCGCCACCACCGCGTGCGCGGGGCATGGGACATGGAGCACCCTTTCTGACCTGGGAGCAGACACAGCGGAGGGAAGTGTGGTCGACATCTCAGTGGGAGCGCTCCCGGACATGAGACAGGTGAACATCACCCTCTGTCAATGTGTGGTGACGCTGGTGTTATGCCTCTGTTATCCGGATACTCGTCGGACCTCACCCGGCCGTCCACCGCCCGCCGCCTCCGGGCGCGCACCGCCCGCCTTCTGGTAGTCAGGGGACATGGCCACACCAGCGCTCCCCGAGACCGACCCCGCCCTGCGCGACACCGCGGAGGCCCACCTGCGCGCCCTCGCCGGAGCCGACGCCCGCCTGCGCGAGGACCAGTGGCGGGCCGTCCACGCCCTCGCCGCCCGGCACCGGCGCGTCCTCATGGTGCAACGCACCGGATGGGGCAAGTCCGCGGTCTACTTCGTGGCCACCGCGCTGCGCCGCGCCGCGGGAGCCGGACCCACCGTCATCGTCTCCCCGCTGCTGGCACTCATGCGCAACCAGATCGCCGCCGCCGAGCGCGCCGGAATCCGCGCCCACACCGTCAACAGCACCAACCCCGAGGAGTGGGAGCGCACCTACGCCGCGGTCGCCGAGGGCGCCGTCGACGTGCTGCTGATCAGCCCCGAACGCCTCAACCACCCCGAGTTCCGCGACCGCGTCCTGCCCGGCCTGGCCGCCGGAGCCGGACTGGTCGTCATCGACGAGGCCCACTGCATCTCCGACTGGGGCCACGACTTCCGCCCCGACTACCGGCGCATCCGCACCCTGCTGGGCGAACTGCCCCCCGGCGTCCCGGTGCTGGCCACCACCGCCACCGCCAACGCCCGCGTCACCCGCGACGTCGCCGAACAACTGGAGACCGGCGACGACACCCCCACCCTCGTCCTGCGCGGCAGCCTCGACCGCGAGAGCCTGCACCTGGCCGTGGTCCGCCTCCCCGACAGCGCCGCCCGCCTCGGCTGGCTCGCCCAGCACCTCGACCAGCTCCCCGGCTCCGGGATCGTCTACACCCTCACCGTCGCCGCGGCCGTCGAGACCGCCGCCTTCCTCACCGAACGCGGCCACGACGTGCGCGCCTACACCGGACAGACCGACCCGCAGGAACGCGCCCGCGCCGAGGAGGACCTGCTGGCCAACCGCACCAAGGCCCTGGTCGCCACCAGCGCCCTGGGCATGGGCTTCGACAAGCCCGACCTCGGCTTCGTGGTGCACCTGGGCGCACCGCAGTCCCCGGTCTCCTACTACCAGCAGATCGGCCGGGCCGGACGCGGCCTGCCCCGCGCCGAGGCGGTCCTGCTGCCCGGCGCGGAGGACCGGGAGATCTGGCGGTACTTCGCCGGCCTCGCCTTCCCCGGGGAGGAGACCGTCCGCCACACCCTCGCGGTGCTCGCCGAAGCGGACGGGCCCCTCTCCCTGCCGCGCCTGGAAACCCGCGTGGACCTGGGACGCGGCCGACTGGAGCAGATGCTCAAGGTGCTCGACGTCGACGGCGCGGTCCGCCGGGAGCGCAGCGGCTGGACCGCCACCGGACGCCCCTGGACCTACGACACCGCCCGCTACGCCGCCGTCGCCGCCGCCCGCGAGGCCGAGCAGCGCGCCATGCTCGACTACATCGCCACCGGCACCTGCCGGATGGAGTTCCTCCGCCGCCAGCTCGACGACCCCGAGGCCGCCCCCTGCGGCCGGTGCGACAACTGCACCGGGCGCGCCTGGCCCACCCGCGTCGACCCCGAGGCCCACCGCGCCGCCCGTGCCCACCTGGACCGCCCCGGCGTGCCGATCGAGCCGCGCAAGCGCTGGCCCACCGGCATGGCCGCGCTCGGAGTGGACCTGTCCGGGGCCATCCCGGCCGGGCTGCGGGCCGAGGAGGGCCGCGCCCTGGCCCGCCTCACCGACATCGGCTGGGGCACCACGCTGCGCCGCCTGCTCGCCGAGGACGCCCCCGACGAACCCGTCGACGATGCCGTGTTCCGGGCCGTGGTCGACGTCCTGGCGGCCTGGCCGTGGCGACAACGGCCCGCCGGAGTGGCGGCGATGCCCTCGCGCCGCCGCCCCCGCATGATCACCGACCTGGCCCGCCGACTGTGCGAGGCCGGCCGCCTCACCCCCGTGGGCGTCATCGGCTACCGCACCCCCGAGGGCGCGGGACCGCGGCGCCACAACAGCGCCCAGCGGCTCGCGTCGCTGTGGGACGCCTTCACCCTCGACCCGGCCCTGCGGCAGCGGGTGGCCTCCCTCGACGGCCCGGTGCTGCTGGTCGACGACCAGACCGACACCGGATGGTCCCTCACCGTGGCCGCGGCCCGGCTCCGCGAGGCGGGGGCCGCGGCGGTCCTGCCGCTGACCCTGGCCAGCCGGACCTGACGGCCGGGGTCAGTCCAGGTCGGGGCGGGCCCCCGGCTGGTGCAGGGCGCGGGCGGCCAGCCGCTGGGCGTTGACCAGCGCCTCCTTGGGGTGCTTACCGGCCAGCCAGGTCGGCAGGAACCCCGCGATGAACGCGTCGCCCGCGCCGATCGACCCCGGCGAGGGCTCCACCGGCTCGGCGGGCACGTGCAGCGTGCCCTCCCGCGCCTTGGACGCCCACAACGCGCCGTCGGCGCCCAGCTTGATCACGATGTTGGGGTACCAGGCGGTCAGCACCTTCGCCGCGGCCTCCGCGTCGTCGCGCCCGGTCAGCACCGCCGCCTGCTCCCGGTTGGCGAACAGCAGCCGGGCGCCGTTCGTCCAGTCCAGGAACGCCTCGGCGCCGACCCGCTCCAGGGGGGCGTGCGAACCGCAGTCCACCGAGATGGACATGCCGTTCTCCCGGGCCAGCCGCAACGCCACCCGGGCCGCGCGGCGCGACCCCTCGTTGAGCAGCGTGTACCCCGACAGGTGCAGGTGCCCGTCCGGACCGAACAGGTCCCGCGGCAGGTCCTCCGGCTGGAGCGCGGCGTTGGCACCCGGGTCGCTGAGCATCGTGCGGTCGCCGCGATGCGTGATCATCACGACGCAGGTGCCGGTCGGACGCTCCGGGTCCATGACCATGCGGGCGTCGATGCCGTAGCCCATGAGCTCCATCTCACGGGTACGTCCGGTGATGTCGGAACCACGACGACCGATCAACGCGGTGTCGGTGCCCTCCACCGCCAGCCACGCGGCCACGTTCGCCCCGGAGCCGCCCCCGTAGGTGGCCACCGACGCGGGGGTGTCACTGCCGCGCGCGAGAGGGTAGAAGGCCCGCGCGATGGAATCGGTCATGAGGTCACCGACGACGACTACTCGCGTCATGAGTCATATCCTTACCGACCGGGTGGCGCACGTGTTTTCCTACGCGCTCTGAGACGTTAACAGGTCCACGACACACCCCGGGTAACGAATCCGCTGGACCTTCCCGCCGCCTCCCCGCGTCCGCCCGCCGGGGCGCCCCGCCTTCCCGGCGATAATCCCCCATACCGGGGAAGAAGTCGTCTACCCTCACAATCGTGCAGTCATACCCCAAGCACTGGGAAGCGGACGTCGTGCTGACCGACGGCGGCACCGCTCACATCAGGCCGATCACTCCTGACGACGCCCCCCTGCTCCAGGAGTTCCACTCGCGGCTGTCCCCCGAGACGATCTACTACCGGTTCTTCGCGCCCTACCCCAAGCTCTCCTCCCGCGACGTGGCCAGGTTCACCACGGTCGACTACGAGGACCGGGTGGCCCTGATCGCCACCATCGGCGACGCCATGGTCGCGGTGGTCCGCTACGACAAGGTGGAGCAGGACGAGGCCGAGGTCGCCTTCGTCGTCGAGGACGCCCACCAGGGCCGCGGGATCGCCTCGGTGCTGCTGGAGCACATCGCCGCCGCGGCCCGCGAACGCGGCATCCGCCGCTTCATCGCCGACGTGCTCCCCGAGAACCGGCGGATGATCAACGTGTTCCGGGAGGCCGGCTACACCGCCCAGCAGACCTTCGACGAGGGCGTCATCCGCCTCACCCTCGACCTGGAACCCACCGAGGTCTCCCTGGAGGTGATGCGCGCCCGCGAACAGCGCGCCGAGTCGCGCTCCATCGCCCGGCTGCTGTTCCCCGAGTCCGTCGCGGTCATCGGCGCCAGCCGCGCCGCGCACACCATCGGCCAGACCGCGCTGCGCAACCTCCTCAACGGCGACTTCCGCGGCCCCGTCTTCCCCGTCCACCCCGAGGCCAGGGCCGTGGCCGGGGTGCGGGCCTACCCCAGCGTCCTGGACATCCCCGACCCGGTCGACCTCGCCGTCGTCGCGGTCCGCGCCGACATGGTCGCCGAGGTGGTCGACCAGTGCGCGCGCAAGGGCGTGCACGGACTCGTCGTGGTCAGCTCCGGCTTCGGCGAGGCCGGACCCGAGGGCAGGGAACGCCAGGAGCAGCTGGTGCTCGCCGCGCGCGCCGCCGGAATGCGCGTGGTCGGCCCCAACTGCCTGGGCGTGGCCAACACCGACCCGAGGGTCTCCCTCAACGCCACCCTCTCCCCGCACCTGCCCCCGCGCGGACGGATCGGCTTCTTCTCCCAGTCCGGCGCGCTGGGACGGGCCATCCTCGAACGCGTCACCCAGCGCGGCATGGGGCTGTCCACCTTCGTCTCCGCGGGCAACCGCGCCGACGTCTCCGGCAACGACCTGCTGCAGTACTGGGAGGAGGACCCGGCCACCGAGGTCGTCCTGCAGTACCTGGAATCCCTGGGCAACCCCCGCAAGTTCACCCGGCTGGCCCGCCGCCTGGCCCGGCACAAGCCGGTGGTCGTGGTCCGCAGCGGAGGCACCGTGCGCGGCGTCCCGGTGGGCCACGCCGCGGGCACGCCCGCCCTGCCCGACTACGCGGTCACCTCCCTGTTCGAACAGTCCGGGGTGGTGCGGGTGGAGGACATCACCCAGATGTTCGACGTGGCGCAGCTGTTCGCCTACCAGCCCCTGCCCCGGGGCCCCCGGGTCGGCATCATCGGCAACTCCGCCTCCCTGGCGCTGCTCGTCAAGGACGCCTGCGTGCGCGCGGGACTGCGGCCGAACGAACCGGTGGACCTCGGTCCCAACGCCACCGACCAGGACTTCGCCGACGCGCTCGACGCCACCCTGGCCGACGACTCGGTGGACTCGCTGGTCGTGGTGTTCATCCCCGCCCTGGCCCCCATCTCCAGCGGCGTCGCCGAGGTGCTGCGCGAACGCTCGGCGCGCTCCGCCAAACCGATCGTCACCGCCTACCTCGGCCACCAGGGCATCCCCGAGGAACTGCGGCTGGTCGGGGAGGACGGCGAGACCCTGCGCGGATCCGTGCCGTCCTACCCCGCACCCGAGGACGCCGTGCGCGCGCTGGCGCACGCCACCCGCTACGCGAGGTGGCGGCAGCGCTCCCACGGACGCCACCCCGAACTCTCCGACATCGACAGCGCCCGGGCCCGTGCCCTGATCACCAAGGCCCTCGCCGACGCCGAGGCGTCCGGGACCGCCGAGCACTCGGTCTGGTTCACCAGCGAACCCGTCCACAACGAGGAAGCCGCGATCCCCGTCGAGACCGCGCGGGAACTGCTCGGCTGCTACGGCATCCACGTCGAGCCGTACATCCCGGTCGGCTCCGAGGAGGAGGCGGCGGCCGCGGCCGAGCAGCTCGGCTACCCGGTCGTCGTCAAGGCCAACTCCCCGGACCTGCGCCTGCGGGCGGGCGGCCGCGGCATCCGCCTGGAACTGCACTCCGCGGAGGACGTGCGCACCGCCTACACCGCGCTGCACGAGCGGCTCGGCGACGACGCGATGCTCGTGGTGCAGCGCATGGTCGCCCCCGGCGTGCCCACCCTCGTCCGCGCGGGCGAGAACCCCTCGTTCGGCCCGGTGATCGCCTTCGGGCTGGCCGACGTCACCGCCGAACTGCTCGACGACCGCGCCTACCGGCTCGCGCCGCTGACCGACGCCGACGCCGCCGACCTGGTCCGCGCGGTGCGCTCCTCCCCGCTGCTGTTCGGCCTGCCCGCGGGCACCTCGTCCCTGGCCGAACAGCCCGACGTGGACGCGCTGGAAGAGGTGCTGGTCCGGGTCTCCCGACTGGTCGACGCGCTTCCCGACGTCGCCTACGTCGACCTCGACCCGGTCATCGTCAACTCCACCGGGGCCCACGTCATGGGGGCGCGGGTGTGGCTGCGCGAGGCCCCCGAGATGCGGCCCGACGCCGGCCCCCGGCGGTTGCGCGTACCGTTCTGAGCCGCAAGGCGCCCGTCACAGCGGCCCGGTACCGGGCCCCGGCTCCGGGCCCGGTACCGGGCGCTCCGGAGGGACCGGTTCCGGAGCCGGCGGCTCCGGCACGGGCATCGGCGGCTCCGGAGGAAGCGGAGCGGGCCCGGGACGCTCCGGCTCCGGCGGCACGGGACCGGGGCCGGGCGGTCGTGGACCGGGTCCCGGCGGTCCCGGGACCGGCGGAATCGTGGCGTCCATACCACCGCACTGCCCCGTCGTGCCCCGGGTACACGCCCGCCGCCCCGGTCAGGAGCGGACCGAGGTGCGTGTGACCAGTCCGAGAGGGCAGGATGGACACATGAGGAAAACGCGTGCAGTGTCCACCGACTGGCGCCTGGAGATCGAGCGCAGCGGATACTACCCCGGGCTCGTGACCGACGCCGTGGCCACCGCCCTCGGCAGCGAGACCGCCGAAGCCTTCGTGGTGCACCACGAAGCCACCTTCGACCCCGGAATGGAGGTGCGGCGGCACATCAGCGTACTGCTGCTCACCTCCACCCGGCTCATCGTCTGCCACACCGACGAACATCCCCCCGAGGCCTCCGACGGTCGACCGCACGCCTCCACCACCACCGACTCCGTCCGCCTGGACAGCATCCACTCCGTCGCGCTCACCCGCGTCGTCCCCGACCCCGCCGCCTACGTCCCCGGCACCCTGCCCAGCGAGGCCGTCCTCAGCATCAGCCTCACCGTGAACTGGGGGTCCATCGCCCGCATCGACCTCGAACCCGCCGCGTGCGCCGACGAGTCCTGCGAACTCGACCACGGCTACACCGGGGCGGTCACCGCCGAACCCCTCACCCTGCGGGTGAGCCAGGCCGCGGACGGCCCGGACGCGGTCGCCAACCTGCTCGACTTCGCCCAAGCCCTGTCGGAGGCCACTGCCCGATGACCGCTGCCCAGCCCCCCGCCACGCCCCTGGAGACGCCCCGCTACGGCACGGCCTCGCTGGCCGACCTCGGACCCTCCGTCCTCGCCTCGCTGGGGGTGGCGGGCGAACCCAACATCCTCGGCCTGCCCGACACCCGCCGCGCCTGCGTCCTGCTGGTCGACGGCCTGGGCTGGCAGGCGCTGCTCGCCAACCGCGCCCACGCCCCCTTCCTGGCCTCCCTCGCGGAGGCGTCGACCCCCATCACCGCCGGGTTCCCCAGCACCACCGCGACCTCCCTGACCACGGTGGGCACCGGCGCCGCCCCCGGCCGCCACGGCGTCTTCGGCTACCAGGTGGCACTGCCCGGCGACGGCGCCGTCTTCAACCACCTGCGCTGGACGGCCGACATCGACCCGCTCACCTGGCAGCCGTGCCGCACCACCTACGAACGGGCCGAGGCCGCGGGGGTGGCCACCGCCTACATCGCGGCCGCGGCCTACGAAGGAGGCGGCTTCACCCGGGCCTCCGCGCGCGGCAGCCGCTACGTCCCCGCCGACACCACCACCGAACTGGTGGTCCGCGCGGAAGCCGCCCTCACCGCCGCCGACCGCGCCTACCTCCTCGTCTACCACTCCGAGCTCGACCTGCTCGGACACCTGCACGGCGTGGACTCCCCGCACTGGCGGCACCACCTCGGCCAGGTGGACCGGCTCGCCGAGCAGCTCGCCGCCGTCCTGCCCGCCGACGCCGTCCTCTACGTCACCGCCGACCACGGCATGGTCGACACCGGCCCGCAGGACCGCATCGACGTGGAGAGCGACCCGGACCTCACCGGGGGAGTGCGGGTCCTCGCCGGGGAACCCCGCGCCCGCCAGGTCTACACCAGGCCGGGCGCCGAGGCCGACGTGCTCGCCGCGTGGCGGGAACGGCTCGCCGGGCACGCCACCGTGGTGAGCCGCGCCGAGGCCGTCGAGGCCGGCTGGTTCGGTCCGCCCCACACGGTCGACCACGAGCTGCTGGTGCGCGTCGGCGACGTCCTGGCCGTCGCGCACGGCACCACCGCGCTCGTCGCACCGCGCCGCGAACGCGTCGAGTCCCAGCTCGTCGGCCACCACGGGTCGCTCACCCCGCAGGAACTGCACGTGCCCCTGCTGCGCAGCGGGCCGCTTTCCGGGCTGGGGGCCCTCGGCTGAACCGGCCGGGGCCGGGCGCCGTCGGGCCCCTTGCCCGCACCGGGCACAATGGGGGCGTGCCTTACACCGGAAACACGCACGTCGGAGGCCCCGCCGACGTGCGGCAGCTACCTGAACTGACGATCAGCAAACTCGCGGTCGGCCCGATGGACAACAACGCCTACCTGCTGCGCTGCACGCGCACCGGGGAGGCCGTGCTCATCGACGCCGCCGCCGAGGCCGACCGCCTGCTCGACCTGGTGGGCGGCGACGGTCTGGCCCGGGTGATCACCACCCACCGCCACCGGGACCACTGGGGCGCCCTCGCCGATGTGGTCGGGGCCACCGGGGCGCGGACCGTCGCCCATCCCGCCGACGCACCGGAACTCCCGGTGTCCACCGACGAACCGGTGGAGCACGGCGACACCGTCCGCGTGGGCGCCTGCACGCTCTCGGTGATCCACCTGCGGGGGCACACCCCCGGTTCCATCGCCCTGTGCTACGACGACCCCGCCGGCCACACCCACCTGTTCACCGGCGACAGCCTCTTTCCCGGCGGAGTCGGAAAGACCTGGAGCGACGCGGACTTCCGCACCCTGATCACCGACGTGGAGACCCGCCTCTTCGACCGGTTCGACGACGACACCTGGGTCTACCCGGGGCACGGCCGGGACACCACCCTGGGGGCGGAGCGCCCCAGCCTGCCCGAGTGGCACCGGCGCGGCTGGTAGCCCCCGCGCCTCACGGCTCCTCGCGCTCCCGGACGGCGCGCTCCTCGGGAGACAGCCCGCCCCGGTCCACACCGACGTCGTCGGCGGTCGCCTCGGCCTCCCGGTCGGGGCGCATCCCCTCGTCCTCGGCGATGAGCCGTCCCGCGGAGGGAGACGCCTCGGCCGTGCCCTCGGCCACCGGCTCTCCCTCCCGCTCCCAGACGTCGGGTTCCTCCCGGGACAGCGCCACGTCCAGCGGCTCCCCGGCCTCCTTGTCGGTTCCGGTGGTGCCGAACTCGTCCATCGCGGCGGGCCGGTCGCCGGGCAGGACGGTGTCCTCGGTGGTGTCGGCCAGCGCGGGCTGGCCGGCGTCCTCGTAGTCGGAGTCCAGCGCGTGGATCGGGTCCTCGACCCGGTCGCGGCGGGTCTCCTCCTCCGACGGGGCGGTCCGCGCCTCCGGGACCACGGCGCTCTCGTCGAGGTCCTCCGCCAGCACCGGGTCTGTCCTGTGGTCGTCACGCATCTCAGCCATGCCCGCCCTCTACCCCCGGCCCGTCGATCATGCCCGCCGGGGCCGCGCCGCGGCGCTCAACCGGCTCCGAAGCACACGAAACCGCTGTCGGCCAGGTGCTCGGCGACCACGGCCGCCGGCGGCCGGCCGGCCCGCAGCGCGCCGTGGGCGCGCGCCATCGCCGCGGCGGTCGCCTCGTCGGACACCGGGAGCACGCTCGCCACCACCGTGGCGCTGCCGCGGGCCAGCAAGGAGGCCGCCATGCCCAGCGGAAGCCCCGACGCGGCGGGCACGGAACGGCCCGAGCCGCACGAGGAGAGCACCACCAGGGAGGGGAGCCGACGCACCCGCTCCAGGTCGTAGGCGAACAGCGGACCGTCGTCGAGCCACAGTCCGGTGTACATCGGGGCGCCGTCCCACTCGAACCCGTGCGCGCTGAGGTGCGCCAGGTCGGCGCGGGCGAGGCCGCGCAGCACCGCACGGGAGCGGGCCTCGCCGCCGACCACCGTCCGCGCTCCCGGGTGCAGCCGGGCCACCGCGGCGATCTCGGCCTCGGCCGCGGCCAGGTGCGGCCCCGCCACCAGCAGCACCCGCGGACGCCGTCGCCGGAAGCGGAGCGCCCGCTCCCGGCAGCGCAGCCAGACCTGCCCCGACGGCACCACGCTGACCGGACGTCCCCGCAGCGCGGGCAGCAGCCCCCACGGGAGGGCCTGGGTGGCGGCGCCCGGCGCGATGACCAGGTCCCGGTCGCCGATCGCGGCGGCCACCGGGGCCACCAGGAGCCGCTGCACGTTCTCGGCCCGCTCCGCCAGCAGCCGCGCGGTCCGGGCGTGCGGGGCGACCGCCTGCATCCTGGCCAGGTGCTCGAAGGCGGCCACGGCGTCGGCGACCGTCCGCGTGTCGGCCAGTTCGTGCAGTCGGATCCTGCCGTCCACCAGGGTGATCGCCACCGGAGCCCCGGCCAGGTCCGGGTAGTGCACCAGGGCCCGGGAGCCGAGCCCCGCGGCCAGGCCGGCCAGCAGGTCCTCCTCCTCGGTGGAGGAGGGCGTGCCGCGGCGGCGGCAGCAGGGGTGCCACTGGTCCACGGCGAGTTCCACCTCGAGCCGGGCCAACTGGTGACGGGCCCGCACCACTCCCCGCGCGGCCGCGGCGTGCGCGGCGCGGTAGTGGTCCAGCAGGGCCGCCCACCGCTGGTTCCGGCAGGTGTGGGCACCGGTGGAGACGGTCCGGGTCCGTTCCAGGCGCCGCAGCGCGGCCGCGGCGTTGCCCGCCCGCAGCGCCGCGGCGACGTCGCGCAGCGCCCGCCTGGTGCGCGGGGGGTGGGCGTGCGCGGCCAGCTCCAGGTGGGGGGAGGGCGCGGGCGGGGGAGTGCCCGTCGGCTCCGGCGCGCTGCGCGCCGCCGGGACGCCCCCGAAGTCCCCGGTGATCCGTTCGGCCGTGCGCAGCCACGACGAACCGGTGCCGAAGAGCCGCCGGAGCCGGTAGAGCACGGCCGCGGCCGCCGCCGTGTCGCCGCGTGCCGCGGCGAGTTTCAGCGACAGCAGTTCGGCGAGCGCCCGGTGGGCTCCGCCGCCGCGCACCGGGCCGAGGGAGCGGCGCAGGAGCCCCGCCTCGCGGAGCATGCCGGCGTCGGCGAGGGCGTGGGCGCGGTCCAGGGTGAGCGCGGGATGCCGGGTCGGCGACCCCAGCAGCGGCGCCGCCGCGTCGAAACGCTTCATGGCCAGCGCCGTGTCGCCCCGGCAGGCCGCCAGGCAGCCCAGGTTCTGGGTGATGGCGGCCCCGAGCCGGGGGAGTGCGTACCGTTCGGCCAGCGCCAGTCCGCGGTGCAGCACGTCCTCGGCCTCCGCCAGCCGTTCGGCGTGCAGCAGGGCCAGTCCCTGGCTGCACAGCAGCCCCGGGAGCAGGCGCGGGTCGGAGGCGCCGCGGAACGCGGGTTCGGCCGCGGCGAAGGCGGCGACGGCCTCGTCGAAACGGCCATCCTGGCAGGCCGCCACGCCCCGGGCCAGCAGCGAGACGGCCGAGTCGCGGGAGGAGGCGGGCAGCGGTGCGGGGCCGCCGTGGCGGGACAGCACCCCGGTCCGGGAGGCCCGCGCCAGCGCGGCCTCGTCGGCCAGGTCGGCGCGTACGGCGACGCGGACCGCCGCGGTCAACCGTTTCCGGGCCTCCTCGACGAGTCCCAGTTCGTAGGCGGCGAGGCCGCCCACGCGCAGGGCGGAGGCCCGGGTCCGCGGATCGGCGGAGCCGGCCAGCAGTCGGTCGGCGCGCCGCCGCGCCTCGACGGGATCGCGTGCCACCAGTGAGACGGGCAGACGGCCGGAGGGCCGGTGCGGGTCCGCCATGCGTTATCGCCTTCCGTGGGGGAGCGGTCGGAGGAATAACGGGGAAAGGGGGCGGCGAACCGTCCGGAGAGGGGACTCACAGACGTTCGGCGCCTTTGGTGAAAACGGCACACCAAGTAATAGCAGCCCGCTCCAGAAAAGGCGAGAGAGACGGAAGAACATCCATTTTTCTGGGGGCGTGAATTATTTTTCGTGAAATGGATGATTAGTTACCGGTGGGGTGGTGCGGGTGATTTGTGAACAGTGGGGCGGTCGGCGGGGTCACAGCAGCGTCCACGGCACGGTCAGGCCCGGATCAGCCGAATCGACGGGAAAGCAGACGAGGCTGACCGGCCCCCGCGGCACAAAACGCGCCACGAAGGCGCCGCCCGGGTCGCTGGAGTGCGACGACACCCCTCCGGCGTGCCGCAGCTGCACCGCGAAACGACCCGCGGGGATGAACTGGCCCACCAGATCGCAGGTGTCGCCCCGGGCCGTGACATGCAGATGCAGTTCCGATTCCGCGGCGCGGAAGGCGAGCAGCCGCGGTCCCGTCTCCGGTCCCCGGCGCAGTCCCGGGAGCGCATCGGCGGCGGAGTCCGTCAGCGGGGTGGCGAGCAGCGTGTCGGGGCGGCGCAACCGGTAGGCCGCCCGGGCCGCCTCCAGCACCCGTTCGGGCGGGCGCTCCGCGGGGTCCGAAGTGTCGCTCAATGATCCTCCTCAGGGCCGAGCAGCCGGTGCAGTCGGCGCCGCGCCCGGCGCCGCGCCCGCAGCAGTTCCTCCACGGACACGCCCGCCAGACGGGCCGCCTCCCCCGGCGGCAGTCCGGGACGGTACAGGTCGACCCGGGCCACCTCGCGGTCCGGGGACTCCAGCTGCGCCACCGCGGAGCGCACCCGGTCGACGTCCTCGGCCGCCAGACTGATCGACTCGGGCGTCCGATGATCCGGACCGTCCAGGTCCTCGGTCGGAAACGGCCGGTCCCTGCCGCGAATCCGCAGGTGGCGTCGGCATTCGTTGTGGGTCACCGTGGCCAGCCACGCCCCCAGCCGCTCGGGGTCGCGCAGCCGGGTGAGGTGCTCGGCGAGGTTGCACAGCACCGTTTGGGTGATGTCCTGCGCGTCGTGGAAGGGGAGGAGGTAGGAACGCGCGATCCCCCAGACCAACCCCGAGTACCGGTCCAGCAGGGCGTCCCAGGCCGCCTCGTCGTTGTGCGCGGCACGCCGGACGAGTTCCTTGACACAAGTAGCCTTGCGGGTCTGGCCACCCAAGGGCACCCCCAGTAAAATCACACATCCGGCCACGCCTGGAGAAACACGGTAACCGCTGGGCCCGCGGGATGTGGACCTTTTTGGCATTTTCGGTCTTCTGAACCCTGGTGCTGCTGAGGTGCATGGGACAGAATGGAAAGAGGAGAAGACCCAGCAACGGACATCTCCTCTGGGGGTACGGGGGCGTCGGGGAAGCGCACTCGTTCGTATCAGGAGGTTCGGTGTCCGCACGTGGCGTCTTGTACGTCCACTCCGCGCCCGCGGCGCTGTGTCCCCACGTCGAGTGGGCGGTCGCGGGCGTTGTCGGCGTGCCTGTGAAACTGGACTGGCAACCGCAGCCGGCGGCTCCCAGCACCTACCGGGCAGAACTCAACTGGCAGGGGGCGCCCGGGTTGTCCGGCGCGATCGCCTCGGCCCTGCGGGGCTGGCAGCGGCTGCGCTACGAGATCACCGAGGACGCCACGCCCGGCTGCGACGGGGTGCGCTACAGCTACACCCCCGCACTCGGGTTCTTCAGCGCGGTGACCAGCGCCTCCGGCGAGGTCCTGGTGTCGGAGGCCCGACTGCGCGACGCCATGCAGCGCGCCGCCGCCCACGGGCTCGACCTCGCCGAAGAACTGGACAAACTGCTGGGCCGCGCCTGGGACGAGGAGCTGGAGCCGTTCCGCTACGCGGGTGACGGCGCCCCGGTGCGGTGGCTGCACGCCACCGGTTAGACCGCGGCGTCAGTCCTCGCCGGCGGAGCGGTCCCGACCCCGCTGCGAGGATCCGGTCAGGGCGTTGGCCGCGGTGATGACCAGCATGATCCCCAGCGGCCACGTGGGCCAGAAGTACAGCAGCTCCCCGGCCATCACGCTGGTGACCGCCCAGATCCCGACCAGGATGATCGAGATCCCGGCGAAACCGCGCCACGGCTCCAGCCGGTCCCGCCACGTCGGCGCCGGGGCGTGGGCGGAGCCGACCTCGGCGAGGTCCACCGGGGCGTTCGCCGAGCCGGGGACCGGGGGCAGGTCCTCGGTCAGCCGGGCGAGCTCCCCCACGGTCTTGGCGTGCATCGCCGCGGAGAGCCGCTCGTCGTATTCGGTCAGGTCCAAACGGCCCTCCGAGAGGGCGAGGGCCAGCCGTTCGGCGGCCGCGTCCCGGTCCGAGTCCGAGGCGCGCATCCGCTCCGCGGGGAGGTGGTCGTCGCTCATGTCCGCCCTCGATTCCTGTCTGCCGATCAACCTAGAGGAGGTGGGGAGAGGCGGCCCCACCGGGGCCCGGGAACAGCGGGCCGCGACCGGACGGCGTCTCCCGGCGCGCTCCGCGGCGCCTCCGAGCCCCGATACTCGGACGGATCTCAGCGGCGCCGGGATTCATCATTCGGCCACACGGCTGCGGCGAGGAGGATCGCCGCCCAGACACCGAGCGGAATCAGCGGCCAGAACGGCAGCAGCGCTCCGCCGATGATGCTCGTGACCCCCCAGATGCTGCTCATGATGATCGCACCGCCCAACCACCACCGCCACTCGTCGACCCACTCCTTCCACGCCGAGGAGGCGGCGGGGACGGGATCGCGGGAGTCGGCGGGGACGACCTCGTCGCGGGCGGGTTCGGGAAGGTCGGCGACCAGCGGCAGCAGATCGCCGATGACCACGGCGTTCATCGCCAGGGTCAACCTGCGGTCGTACTCGGCCAGGTCGAGACGGCCCTCGGTCAGGGCGACCGCGAGGCGTTCCGCGACAGCGTCCCGATCGGCGTCCGAGGCGCGGATCCGCTTCGGCGGAACACGGTCTTCGTCCTGCATCCCCTTTTCCCCCTTCGCGTGACCGACGGGGTCCCAATCACGATACGTCGGGATGCCCGGGGAGAACAGCAGCCGACGGCCCCTGCGTCGCCCGGAGGACCGGCGACGCCGCACGACGGGGCGTCCGGAGACGACAGAGCGGGGACTACCCGCCGATCGCCGGGTCAATCCCGCAGCAGCCGCTGGAGCAGCCCGGCCAGTCCGGCCACCCCGGTGTGGTGGTGGACGCGGATCCCCAACTCCGCCGCGGCGCGCACGTTCTCCTCCCGGTCGTCGACGAAGAGGGTCTCACCGGGTTCGACGCCGAGCTCCCGCAGCACGTGCTCGTACACCGCGGGATCGGGTTTGCACAGCCCGATCTCGCAGCTGAAGAAGAGGGCGTCGAAGCCGCGCAGCAGCGGCGCGCGGCGCAGTGCGCCGGCCAGGTCGTGGGGGGCGTTGGACAGCAGGGCCAGCCGGGTCGGGCCCGCGGCGAGCCGGGCGACCAGGGCGGCGGCCTCCGGGTCGGGGAGCAGCCAGCCGCCCACGTCGGTCGCCCACAGTTCCTGCCGTACCGCGGGCTCCCACGACACGCCGAGCCGGGCGCCGACGCGGTCCCAGTACTCGCGGGAGTCGAGTCCGGAGTCGTAGGCGTGCCGCTCCTGCCAGTAGGCGTCCCAGAACTTCTCGGCCGGAACGGCACTCAGCTCCTCCAGCCGGGCACGCACCGCGGGCGGCGGCGGCACCGAGATGACCTCGCCGTAGTCGAGGACCACCGTGGTGACGGGGGAGTGCTGGTCGGGGGCGGGCGTCACGTCGCCTCCTCCGGTTCGGCGTGTTCGGGCGGCGGGCCCTTCGACGATATCCCGGTTCCCGCGGCCGGAGGAGGGCCGCTCCGCGGAGCGGCCCGGACGCGCACGGGTCAGGGGACCTCGTAGGTCGGCACGACCATGCCCCGTCCCAGCGTGTGGAAGAACAGGTTGAAGCCGAGGACGGCGGGAGAGGTCGAGTCGTCGAGTCCGAGGCTCTCCACGGCCACGGCGTGCACGACGAAGAAGTACCGGTGCGGACCGTGCCCCGACGGAGGGGCCGCCCCCACGTAGGCCTTGCTTCCGGCGTCGTTGCGGAGCATCACCGCGCCCGGAGGCAGACCCGCGCCGCCCTCCGCGCCGGCCCCGGTGGCCAGCTCGGTGACCCCGGCGGGGATGTCGCACACCGCCCAGTGCCAGAACCCGCTGGCCGTGGGCGCGTCGGGGTCGAAGCACGTCACCGCGAAGCTCCGGGTCCCCTCGGGGAAGCCGCTCCACGCCAGGTGCGGGGAGACGTCCTCGCCGCCCGCGCCCATCACCCCGCTGACGTGCGGCCGGGCCAGAGGCTGGCCGTCGGAGACGTCGTTGCTGGTGACGGTGAAGGCGGGAACCTGCGGCAGGAAGTCGTACGGAGACGGCGGTCGAGCCATGAAGAACCTCCCGAACGGTCGTTGTGCGGGCGTCTGCCCCTCTGTCCAGGCCAGTATGGTCGGATCCGGCGTGATCCGCCGCGTTTCCGCGGGTGCGGCGGGAAACAGGCCGCCGGTGACGGGAAGGGAACAGGCCGCGGAGGCCGTGAAAAGCCGGACGGCCGACCCTCCGCAGAAGGGTCGGCCGTCCGCACCGATGACTGGTGGGCGATACTGGGATTGAACCAGTGACCTCTACCGTGTCAAGGTAGCGCTCTCCCACTGAGCTAATCGCCCCGGTCAGGGGAATCAGAGGTGGAGACGGGATTTGAACCCGTGTGGACGGCTTTGCAGGCCGCTGCCTCGCCTCTCGGCCACTCCACCGGACAAAACAGCGGTGGGAAGAACCTCACCGCCGATCTCCGAGCGGACGACGGGATTCGAACCCGCGACCCTCACCTTGGCAAGGTGATGCTCTACCAACTGAGCCACGTCCGCGTGCCGTTCGGTGCCGGACCGGAACTCCGGCCCCGCACCCTCGTGCACTAAGAACTGTAGCGGAATCTGCCGAGACGGCAAATCGAATACGCCGCCGGTGTCTCCCCGGACGGGCTCCGTGACACGGCCGGACACCGGCGGCGCACGGCCCCGCGGAGACCGAGGGGGATATAAGGGAGACGTGCGACGACACGGCGACCCCGCCGCGGCGGGGACGAGAGGCAAAGCCCTGCCCTGGCCGGAGGCCCGGGAAGCGGCGCGGTCCCTGGGACGGCGCTGCGGCCCCGGCGAAGCGCGCTGGGAAACACTGGCCGACGCCCTGGGCGGGGTGCTCGCCGAAGACCTGCGGGCCCGGATCGCCGCTCCCGCCTACGACGCGGCGGCCATGGACGGCTACGCGGTCTGCGGGAGCGGCCCCTGGACCGTCCGAGGACGTGTGCTGGCCGGCCACCCGCACGACATCGTGCTCCGCGCCGGCCAGGCGGTGGAGGTCGCCACCGGAGCGCGCGTGCCGGAGGGCACCGGCGCGGTCCTGCCCTACGAGCAGGCCCGGCGTGACGCCGACACGCTCACCGGGTCCGTCCGGCCCGGCCGCCACGTGCGGCGCCGCGGCGAGGAGACCGCCGAGGGCGCGACGGTGCTGCCCGCCGGGACCGTCGTCACCCCCGCGGTCCTCGGACTGGCCGCGAGCCTGGCCCACGACCGCCTCCCCGTCCACCGGCCCCGGGTGCGCGCCGTGGTCAGCGGCGACGAACTGGTCCGCGCGGGGGTTCCCGCCCCCGGAGCGGTACGCGACGCCATCGGCCCCATGCTGCCCGGCCTGGTGGCCGCGGGCGGCGGCGTGCTCACCGCGCTGCGCGGCGTGCCCGACGGCTTCGGGGCGCTGGTCTCGGCCCTCGCCGAGGGCGACGGCGAGTCGGTGGTCGTGGTGTGCGGCGCCTCCTCGGTGGGGCCGGCCGACCACCTGCGCGGCGCGCTCGCCGACCTCGGGGCCGAGGTCCTGGTGGACGGCGTGCGCTGCCGTCCCGGCCATCCGCAGCTGCTCGCCCGGCTGGGCGGGGGAGCGCGCCCCGGACCGGTGGTGGTGGGACTGCCCGGCAACCCGGGCGCGGCGCTGGCAGCGGCCCTGACCCTGCTGCTCCCGCTGCTGCGCGCCATGACCGGACGGCCCGGGACCGAGCCGGGCCGCGCGGTGCGGTGCCGTCTGGACGGGGACGTGGCCGCGCACGAGCTCGACACCCGACTGGTCGCGGTCCGGGTCGTCGGGGACCGTGCCCGCCCCGTGGGGCACGACCGCCCCGCCTCGCTGCGCGGCGCCGCCGCGGCCGACGCCCTGGCCGTGCTGCCGCCGCAGTGGCGCGGCGGCGACGTCGAGGTGCTCTGGCTGCCCGGCTGAGCGGTCGGCGGCCCTCAGCGCCGTTCGGCCAGGTGTCCGGCGGCGGTCCGCGCCGCCTCTGCGACCAGCTCCTCGGGAGCGGCGGCGACGTCCAGGACCACGCCCGCCTCGTCGGGGCCGAGCGGTTCCAGGGCCGCGAACTGGGAGTCCAGGAGCCCGGGAGGCATGAAGTGGTCGCGGCGGCGGCGCAGCCGCTCCCCGATCAGCTCGGCCGGGCCGTGCAGGTGGACGAAGAAGACGCCGGGGGCGCCGCCGCGCAGGATGTCGCGGTAGGAGCGACGCAGTGCCGAGCAGGCCAGGACCGAGGATTCACCCCGCTCCTCGTGCTCGCCGATCCAGGCCGCCAGCGACCGCAGCCAGGGGAGCCGGTCGGCGTCGGTCAGCGGAACACCGTTGGCCATCTTGGCGACGTTGGCCTCGGGGTGGAAGTCGTCGGCGTCCGCGAAGGCGATCCCCAGCCGTCGGGAGACCCCGCGCGCCACGGTGGTCTTGCCGCTCCCGGAGACCCCCATGAAGACGAAATGCATTGCCCGCCCCCTCGTCGAGACCGTCCGCACCGGCGCGACTCCGCAGGCTCGCACAGCCGAAGCCGTTCCGCAAGGCGGTGGGCCCCGGGCGGAGTCCGCGGGACGGGTCGGACCGGGGCGCGCGACCTCCTATGCTGATGACCCTGTTGCCAACCACGACAGGGGGAGCCTCATGGCGCTCGAACGTCCCGAGATCGACTACATCGACGGCCCGCCGCCGGCCGAACTGGAGGTCACCGACATCACCGTCGGGGACGGTGCGCAGGCCGGGCACGGTTCGGTGGTCACCGTCCACTACGTGGGCGTGGCCCACTCCACGGGGGAGGAGTTCGACGCCTCCTGGAACCGCGGGGAGCCGCTGCGGTTCCCCCTGGGGGCGGGACGGGTCATCGCGGGCTGGGACCAGGGCGTGCTGGGCATGCGCGTGGGCGGGCGGCGCAAGCTGGTCATCCCCCCGCACCTGGGGTACGGCCCCCGGGGCGTGGGCGGGGTCATCAAGCCCAACGAGACCCTGGTCTTCGTCGTCGACCTGCTCGGGGTGAACTGAACCCGCACCGCAGTCCCGCGCGGCGGCGCCGACCGGACGTCCGGTCGGCGGCCGCGTCGTCCCGCCGGCGGTTCCGGCGCGGCCGCCGGGGCGGAACCGCGTGGTCGGGGCGCGGGCCCCGAAACAACGCAGAGGGGGTGCCTCCCGGCACGGGAGGCACCCCCTCTGCGTTCTGCCGTGGTGGGCGATACTGGGATTGAACCAGTGGCCTCTACCGTGTCAAGGTAGCGCTCTCCCACTGAGCTAATCGCCCCGGAGACCCTGTCGCGGTCTCTGCCGAGCGGACGACGGGATTCGAACCCGCGACCCTCACCTTGGCAAGGTGATGCTCTACCAACTGAGCCACGTCCGCGTGGTGCGTGAAGCCCCACATCTGTGTTACTTCGAGCGGACGACGGGATTCGAACCCGCGACCCTCACCTTGGCAAGGTGATGCTCTACCAACTGAGCCACGTCCGCGCGGAAGAGACCGGTTTCCTCCTTATGGAGGGCGTCTCTTGCTGCGTTAAGAACTGTAGCGGATTCCGGCGGTCCTACAAACTCGACAGCGGGGAGACGGCGGGCGTGCCGTCCGGCCGGCGAGCGGGGACCGCCGACCGAACGGGCGGTTCAGCGTTCGGTCGGTCCGGGGGAGAGAGGGATGTCCGGGCGCGGCGGGGCGGCGAGGTACTGGCCGACGCGCTGGATGACCATGTTCATCTCGTAGGCGACCATGCCGACGTCGCACTCGGCGTCGGCGAGGACGGCCATGCAGGCTCCCTCGCCGGCGGCGGCGACGAAGAGGAACGCCTTGTCCATCTCGATGATGCTCTGCCGCACGTTTCCGGAGCCGAAGCGTCGGCTCGCTCCCCCGGCCAGGCTCTGCAGCCCGGAGGCGATGGCGGACAGCTGCTCGGCGTCGGAACGTTCCAGCTGGCTCGACGAGGCCATCAGCAGGCCGTCGGTGGACAGCACGATCGCGTGGTGCGTGCCCTCCGCTCGGGTGAGGAGGTCGTCGAGCAGCCAACTCAGTTCGCCAGGGGCGGTGCTCCGTGGGGTCATGGCTCTCTTGATCTGTGTCGTCGTGTGGAAGTGGGCGGACCGGAGCCGGAGGCGGGGCCCGGTGGTCGCCGACGGTCGGTTGTCAGTGGTCCTACGAGCGTTGCCCAGATGATAGCCATTTGTGATGTGTTTGGGGATCCGGTGCGGTCGTCCCGGTACGGGGCGGGAGAAGGAGGAGGAGCGTCCCACACCGACTCGCTACCGTACTCCCGTACCCGCGGTCCCGGGAGGCTCCGGCCGGAGCCGGTCAACCTGTTGACGGCGGCACGGGTGTGCGGTCCGGAGGGGCGGGGCGTCCGCGGGGCGAGAGGGACGAGGGAAGGGACGGGCATGAGGATCTGGATCGCCGGAGCCGGTTACGGCACCGGCCGTGTGGTGGACGCGAGCGAGGCGCGGATCCCCGTTCTCGACCACGGCGTCACGGTCGGCGACGGGGTTTTCGAGACGGTCAAGTCGGTGGGCGGCCGGCCGTTCGCGCTCACCCGGCACCTGCGCCGGCTGGCGCGGTCGGCGCGCGGCCTGGGACTGGGGGAGATCGACCTCGACCTCATCCGCGACGGGGTGCGCCAGGCCCTGGCGGCCAACCCGGACACCGATCCCGGCCGGGTGCGCATCACCGTGACGGGGGGACCGGGGCCGCTGGGCTCGGAGCGCACGGGCGGGGAGCTGACCGCGGTGGTGGCCGTGGGGCCGTTCGCCCGGCCCGCGCCGACGGTGGACGTGGCCGTGGTGCCCTGGAGCCGCAACGAGAAGGGCGCGCTGAGCGGGCTGAAGACGACCTCCTACGCCGAGAACGTGCTCGCCCTCGACCATGCGCGCCGACGCGGCGCCGGTGAGGCGATCTTCGCCAACACCGCGGGCAACCTGTGCGAGGGCACGGGAAGCAACGTCTTCGTGGTCCTGGACGGCCGGCTCGTGACGCCTCCGCTGTCGGCGGGGCCGCTGGCGGGCATCACCCGGGAGCTGGTCCTGGAATGGGTGGGCGGTGTGGAGGAGGACGTGCCGATGGCGGCGCTGTCGGAGGCCACCGAGGCGTTCCTGACCTCCACCGGGCGGGACGTGCAGCCGATCCGCGCCGTCGACGGCCGGGCGCTGCCCGAGGCTCCCGGCCCCGTCACGGCCGAGGCCATGAGGGTGTTCGCCGAGCGCAGCGCGGCCGACATGGACCCCTGACCGGCCGTGGGACGCGGAAAACGCCGCGGTTGCGGGAACCGCGGCGTTTTCTGTGGCCTGCCGCATATTGCGGTTTAGTCGGGAGGCGGCCGGGTAAGCCCCCGATCGGGAACTTTCGGAGGGTCCCGGTCTCCGGACGCACGAGGGACAGCGGCGTCCGGACCGGCCAGGGGCGTCAGCCGCGACCGGGTCAGCTGAGGTGCTCGCTGATCTCGGCGTCCAGGTCGATGTAGTCGCCTTCCTGGCCGGCCGGGACCAGTTCGTAAGTGCGGTGCAGAAACTCCGACAGGGGTGCCACCTGCGCGTCGAACTGCGCCTGGCCGAAGGGCGAGGACAGCGCGATGTTGACGGTGCGCTCCCCCTCCCCCTGGGAGGGCCAGACGCGGACGTCGCCCTCACCGGCCGCGCGGACGATGCCGACGGTCAGCAGTTCCCGCGCGAAGATCCACTCCACGGGCTCGTCCTCACCCACGTGGAAGGCGGCCTTGATGGCGTAGGGGTCACTCACGGAGTAGTCGAGCCGGGCGACCAGGGGCACGGGGGCGCGGTCGGGGACGATCAGTCGCAGACCGAGTTCGCAGGTGACAGAGGTGCCGCTGCTGTTCATAAGCCAAACCTTCTCTCGTCCGGTCAGGTGCGTTCGGATGGCCGGGCTTCCCCAGGCGTCGGGGACTGCCATCTCGTCCGCTCAACGGGCCGGACGATCAGTGACGCGTTACCGGGGAACTTTTCGATTGGAGGTGAGGCGGCGTCGCGCCGGGACTTCCCACACTCTTCGGCCAATGTAATGAGCTGGGGAAACGAAGAATTTCCGGAGGGCCTGTGGGCCGCATCACCCTTGGGGTGGCGTGTGGGGACCCCCGGATCGGGGTAGGGCCCACATCGCCGGTATATGAGGGGCTTTCACATTTTGTGTGCGTTGACCTCCCCTTGCGCAAGTATTATGTGACATCCACCACACTCATTGTCGAGGGGGCGCGCGTCCGAGTGGATCATCCACCCCCGCGGATGCGCTAGAGTCTTCCTTGTCCGGTTCACCGCACGGGGAACAGGACGCGGACAGGGGCGATTAGCTCAGTTGGTTAGAGCGCGTCGTTCACACCGACGAGGTCACTGGTTCGAGTCCAGTATCGCCCACAAGCCCCAGGTTACCTACTGGTCTTTCAGTAGATCACCTGGGGCTTTGTGATGTCCGGACAGGTTCGGGGCAGCCTCCGGGACCTCCTGCGCGGCCTGGCGGGAGGACGACCGCAGCCGGCGCTCCCGGATCTTCTCGATCGCCTGGGACCGCACCCGGGAGGCGTAGCGGCGGGCCCGCCACAGCAGGCGGCGCGCCCACGAGAACTCGGTGGCCAGGATCGCCAGGCCCACGATGACTCCCCCGATCCCCGGACCGGGGGTCACACACATCACCACGCCTCCCAGCAGGACGACCGAGCCGACCAGGCCGACCGTGAACCGCCAGGTCAGGTGAAGTGCCGGATGGGAGTGCATGCGCCTGCGCCACAGGCGCGCGTGGACACGGAGCCTCCGCCACCGGCGGGCTCTGCTGCGACTGCGCAGCTGCGACGCCGGGGGAGGCACACCGTCCGAACCGGTCGCTGGGTGGGCGGACATGGCCACCACGATAGCTGTCCCCCGGGACGGCGACCGGTGGAAAACCACCACGTCGCAACCTGTCGGCCCGGCGGACGGGCCGGTCAGCGGCCGTCGGTCCCGATCCCCGCGGCGCGCAGTTCGAGCAGCGAGTCCAGCCGGTCCGGGGAGAGTTCCACGGCGGGGCCGACCTGTCCCCGCCGTACCGCCGCGTACCGCTCCAGCCTCTCCTCCACCGTCGGGCCGGTGGCCGTGCGCAGCAGCCCGGCCAGCACCACGGCGTCCTCGACCGACTGGGCCAGTCCCTGCGGCAGGAACGGCAGCTCCGGATGGGCCGCGTCGCCGATGAACGCCACCCTGCCCCGGCTCCACGCGCGGGACGGGGAGTGCCGGTGCGGGGTCCACACGCCGATCCACTCCGCGGCGGCGACCAGTTCGGTGACCTCCCCGCTCCAGCCGGCGAAGGCGGCGAGCAGGTCGCCGACCCGCCTGCCGGGGACCCAGGACTCCAGCCGCCCCGGTTCGCCGGGCAGGACCGCGCCGAAGCTGACGGTGCGCCCGCCCTCCACCGGATAGCAGGTGAAGTACCGGTCCGAGCGCGGCCACACCCTGATCCGCGGGACGTCCGAGCCCGGCACGAGCGCGGCGGGCGTCCGCCCCCGGCAGATCCGCAGGGGCGAGGGACGGGACACGGCGGGGAGCACGGCCTGGCGCACCGTCGAGTGGGCCCCGTCCGCGGCGACCACCGCCTCGGCGTACACCCGCTTGCCGTCCGCGCAGTACAGGGTGACCACGTCGACGCCGTCCAGCACGTCGGTGACGTAGCTGCCGGTGCGCACCGTCCTGGCGGGCAGCGCGTCCAGCAGCGTCGCGTGCAGCTCCGAGCGGAGCATCGTGTAGTAGGGCGCGCCGGACCGGCGTTCGCAGTCGGAGCCCAGGGGCAGCGAGTCCAGCACGGAGCCGTCCCGCCAGTCCAGGACGTCGACTCCTTCGGGACGGACGCCGCGGCGCTCCAGGGCGGGGCCCAGGCCCAGTGCCCTGAGCCGGTGGACCACGGAGGGAGGAACCTGGATCCCGGTCCCGGGCGGAACGGGGCGGTGCGACTGCTCCAGAACGACCGGGACGATGCCGTGGCGGCGCAGCGCGACCGCGAGAGTGAGTCCGGCGATTCCCGCCCCCACGATGACGATGCGCACCTGTTCTCTCCCTCTTCGGTGAGGTCTCGACGAAGATCTACCCGCGAGATCCGCCGATGCACCACCGGGTCGGCGGTGCGGCGCGCGCAGCCGGAGGCCGCTAGCATCGGAACGACGGGACGAACCCGCCGCCGGACCCTCCGGTCCGGTCGACAGCTGACGAGAACTTTTTCGAGGAGACACCGTGTCCGCCGTGCCTGAACTGCGTATCACCCTCGCCGGAACCGAGCGTGCGGTGGCGGCGGGCACCACGGCGGGCCAGGCGTTGGAGGCGGACGGGCGAACCGTGATCGCCGCCCTGGTCAACGGGGAGCCGCGGGACCTCGCCCACGAGCTCGCCGACGGCGACGTGGTGGAGGCGATCCGCATCGACTCCGAGGAGGGGCGCGCGATCCTGCGCCACTCCTGCGCGCACGTGCTCGCCCAGGCCGTCCAGGAACTGTTCCCCGAGGCCAAGCTGGGCATCGGCCCGCCCGTGGAGAACGGCTTCTACTACGACTTCGACGTCGCCGAGCCGTTCACCCCCGAGGACCTCAAGCGCATCGAGAAGCGGATGCAGGAGATCGTCAAGCAGGGCCAGCGCTTCTCCCGGCGCGCCGTCACCGACGACGAGGCCCGGGCCGAGCTCGCCGACGAGCCCTACAAGCTGGAGCTGATCGACCTCAAGGGCGGCGCGGGCGAGGCCGCCGAGGGGGCCAGCGTCGAGGTCGGCGCGGGGCAGCTCACCATCTACGACAACCTGCACCCCCGCACCGGCGAGGTGTGCTGGAAGGACCTGTGCCGCGGCCCGCACCTGCCCGACACCAGGGTCATCCCCGCGTTCCGGCTGATGCGCACCGCCGCCGCCTACTGGCGCGGCAGTGAGAAGAACCCGCAGCTGCAGCGGATCTACGGCACCGCCTGGGAGACCAGGGACGCGCTCAAGTCCTACCTCACCATGCTGGAGGAGGCGGCCAAGCGGGACCACCGCAAGCTCGGCGTCGAGCTCGACCTGTTCTCCTTCCCCGACGAGCTCGGTTCGGGCCTGGCCGTGTTCCACCCCAAGGGCGGGGTGGTGCGCAAGGAGATGGAGGAGTACTCGCGCCGCCGCCACGAGGAGGCCGGGTACCAGTTCGTCAACACCCCGCACATCTCCAAGGCCAGGCTGTTCGAGACCTCCGGGCACCTGCCGAACTACGCGGACGCCATGTTCCCGCCCATGCAGTTCGAGGGCGCCGACTACTACCTCAAGGCCATGAACTGCCCCATGCACAACCTGATCTACCGGTCACGGGGCCGTTCCTACCGCGAGCTGCCGCTGCGGCTGTTCGAGTTCGGCACCGTCTACCGGTACGAGAAGTCCGGCGTGGTGCACGGCCTGACCCGGGCGCGCGGGTTCACCCAGGACGACTCGCACATCTACTGCACCAAGGAGCAGATGCCGGCCGAGCTGGACAGCCTGCTCACCTTCGTGCTGGACCTGCTGCGCGACTACGGCCTGAGCGACTTCTACCTGGAGCTGTCCACCCGGGACGACTCCCCGAAGTTCCTGGGCGAGCCGGAGGAGTGGGAGGAGGCCACCGAGATCCTGCGGCAGGCCGCCCAGAAGCAGAACCTGGAACTGGTCATGGACCCGGGCGGGGCCGCCTACTACGGCCCGAAGATCTCCGTGCAGGCCAGGGACGCCATCGGCCGCACCTGGCAGATGTCCACCATCCAGGTCGACTTCCAGCAGCCCAAGCGTTTCGAGCTGGAGTACCAGGCCGCCGACGGCTCCCGGCAGCGCCCGGTGATGATCCACCGCGCCCTGTTCGGCTCCATCGAGCGCTTCTTCGCGGTGCTGCTGGAGCACTACGCGGGCGCCTTCCCCGCCTGGCTGGCCCCGGTGCAGGCCGTGGGCATCCCCATCGCCGCCGAGCACGTGCCCTACCTGGAGGAGGTGGCGCGCCGGCTGCGTGAGCACGGGGTGCGGGTCGAGGTGGACTCCAGCGACGACCGGATGCAGAAGAAGATCCGCAACGCCCAGAAGCAGAAGATCCCCTTCATGCTGCTGGCCGGCGACGACGACGTGAGCAAGGGCGCGGTCTCCTTCCGGTACCGCGACGGCTCGCAGAACAACGGCGTCCCCGTCGACGAGGCGGTCGCCGAGATCCTCGCCGCGATCCGGGAGCGCCGCCAGGTGTGACCGGAGCGGCTTGCGGCGAGGCCGGAGGCGTACGCCTCCGGCCTCGCCGTGCTCCCGGAGGCGGGTTCGTCTCTCCGGCCCACAGGCTGGCGGGCCTCTGCCGTCCGGTCGGGCGGAATTCCCGACTCACTCGTTCCACGGGCCCGAGGAGCCCCGTGACGACGGTGACCCCCGGACCCCGCTGACGCTCGACGCCCCCGCTCCCGGTGGTCGCGGAACGGCGTCCACGGCGGCCTGCCCGCCTCCCGCGCGGTCGACCGGCCCGTCACGACGGAGGCCGCCGCGCGCCCGGCGCCGCACCCGGGGGACCGGGAAGACGACCACCCTTCCCGAGCCCTTCGCGCTGCCCCGCGCCACCGCCGCGTTCCCCGCCGAGGACGGACACCCCGCGCGATGTCCTGTCCCGGGGACGGGGCGCTGGCAGGATGGAGACGATGACTCCGCCAGCCGAACCCCAGCGTCCCGACCCCGGCGTCAACGCCATGACCGACCGGTTCCGCGCCACCGCCGAGAAGATCCTCGACCGGCTGCTCGCCGACCACCCCGAGTGGGCCCTGCACCTCGGCGACACCCGCCGCGCCGGACAGCTCGCCGACCGGTCGCCCGGGGCCTGGCAGGACCGCGCCGACGTCCTCGCCGACGGGTTGCGCGCCCTCGACGACATCGACGACACGCTGCTGCCCGTCGCCGACCGCGTCGACCTGGAGATGCTGCGCACCCGCCTCGGCGCGGACCTGTGGCGCACCACCGAACTGCGCCCGCACACCTGGGACCCGCTGCACACGCTGCCCGGCGACGCGCTCTACGCGATCCTGCACCGCGGCCCCCTCGCCCCCGCCGAACGCCTCGGTGCGCTCACCGCCTACTGCTCGGCCCTGCCGGACGCGCTGCGCCAGGCGCGCGCCCTGCTGGCGGACGGCCCCGGCATGCCCCGCGTGCACGTCGAGACCGCCATCGGCCGTGCCCGAAGCGCCGCCGCGATGCTGGGCGCGGACGTCGACCGGCTGCTCGCCGCCCACGGGGGGCACCGCTCGGAGCTGGCCGACCTGCGCGACACCGCGCACCGCGCGTTCACCGAGCACGCCGCCTGGCTGGAGTCCCGCCTCGATGGGGCCACTGCCGACCCGCGCCTGGGGGAGCGGGACTACGCCGCGCAGCTGTGGTACACCCTCGACTCCGAACTGGACCCGCAGACCCTGCTCACCCGCGCCGAGAGCGACCTGATCGCCACCGAGGAGGAGATCGCCGAGGTCGCCGCCGCCTACGAGGGCCGGCCGCGCCGCGCGGGCCAGGTCCGCGAGGTGCTCGACCGGCTCGCCGCCGAGGCGGCGTGCGCGCCCGAGGAGGTGCGGCCGCTGTGCGCACGCGCCCTCGACCACCTGGTGTCCCGCACCGCCGACCTCGGCCTGGTCACCGTTCCCGACCGGGAGGTGCGCGTCGTCGCCATGCCCGAGGTCCGCCGCGGCGTGGCCGTCGCCTACTGCGATCCGCCCGGACCGCTCGCGCCTCCCTCCGACGAGCCCACCCTGGTCGCCGTGGCCCCGCCGCCCGAGGACTGGCCGAGCGGGCTGCGCGCGTCCTTCCACCGCGAGTACCACGCCTTCGCGCTGCGCAACCTGATGGCGCACGAGGCCGTGCCCGGGCACGGCCTGCAGCTCGCGCACGCCGCCGCGCACCGCGGTCCCACCCGGGTGCGCTCCGTGCTGCGCAGCGGCTCCCTGATCGAGGGGTGGGCCGTCTACGCCGAGGAGGCGGTGGCCCGCGCGGGCTGGACCGGCGACGGCGGAGCCGACGACCTGGCGCTGCGCCTCGCCCAGCTGAAGATGCGGCTGCGCACCGTGCTCAACGCGATCGTGGACGTGCGGTTCCACGTCGGGGACATCGACGAGTCCGGCGTTGTGGCGTTGCTCACCGGACGCGGCCACCAGGAGGAGGGCGAGGCCGCGGGCAAATGGCGGCGCGTCCAGCTCACCAGCGCCCAACTGGCCACCTACTATGTCGGATACCGGGAGGTCAGCGACATTCTCCGGGACCTGGCGGCGCGGCGCCCGCACACCGACCGGCGGGCCCGGCACGACGCGCTGCTCGCGCACGGCACCCCGCCGCCGCGCCATCTGCGTGCCCTGCTGGGGGTGGAACACGATTTCTGACCGTTATTTTTATACGAAACTTATTTTCTCTCCCCTAGAGTCCTTCCGTTTTCTGACCGTGCCCTGTCCCCGCCCTCACTCCCGGAGTCATGCGCATCCATGACCGCTGACCTCATCATCGGATTTCTGACGCTGACGCTGTTGGAGATCGTGCTCGGGATCGACAACCTCATCTTCATCTCGATCCTGTCCAACAAGCTCCCCGTACACCAGCGCAGCAGGGCCCGGAAGACGGGGATCGCCCTGGCACTGATCACCCGCCTGATGCTGCTGGGCTCCATCAGCTGGATCGTCCAGCTCACCACCCCGCTCTTCACGATCGGCTCCCTCGAGTTCTCCGGCCAGTCGATCATCCTGCTCGGCGGCGGGTTCTTCCTGCTGGCCAAGGGCACCTACGAGATCCACGAGAGCCTCGAGGGGGAACCCGGCCACAAGAGCGCCAAGGGAGGCGCCGTGTTCGGCGCCGTGGTGGCCCAGATCGTCGCCCTCGACATCGTCTTCTCGCTCGACTCCGTCATCACCGCGGTGGGCATGATCAACCCCGCCGGCCTCGGCATCTGGGTGATGGTCGCCGCCGTCGTCATCGCCGTCGTCGTCATGCTCTTCCTGGCCAACCCGCTGGCGGAGTTCGTCAACAGGCATCCCAGCGTCAAAATGCTCGCCCTGGCGTTCCTGCTGCTCATCGGCATGAGCCTGGTCGCCGAGGGCTTCTCCTTCCACATCGAGAAGGGCTTCATCTACGCCGCCATGGGCTTCTCGGTCTTCGTCGAGGCCCTCAACCTCCTGGCCTCCCGGCGCCGCAGGAAGAAGAGCGAGGCGGCCGCCGAACCGGTCAGGCTGCACAGCCGCTACGCCGAGGACGAGGCCCCCGGGGTCGCCTGACGCCCGAGACCGGCCGTGCCGGGCCGTCCCGACCACTCGGGGGCGGCCCGGTTCTATGCTTGCGTTGCAAGGACGAGAAAGGCGGGTCGGTGAGTATGCAGCGGGAAACCCCGGACGACGGCGAGGGCCGGCAGACGCGCGGTCCCGACGGACTCCAGCGGTTGTGGACCCCGCACCGCATGGCCTACATCAAGGGGGAGAACAAACCCAGCGGGACGGGACCGGGCGACGGCTGCCCGTTCTGCCGGGCCCCGGAACTGCCGGACGCGGAGGGACTCGTGCTGGCCCGCGGCAAGACCGCCTTCGCGCTGCTCAACCTCTACCCCTACAACAGCGGACACCTCATGGTCTGCCCCTACCGGCACGTCGCCGACTACACCGAGCTCGACGAGGACGAGACCGCCGAGATCGCCGCGCTCACCCAGGCCGGCATCACCGCGCTGCGCTCCGCCTACGGCGCCCACGGCTTCAACGTCGGCATGAACCTGGGCGTCGCCGCGGGCGCGGGCATCGCCGCCCACCTGCACCAGCACGTCGTCCCCCGGTGGGGCGGCGACACCAACTTCATGCCGGTGGTGGGACAGACCAAGGTGCTGCCCCAGATGCTCGACCAGACCCGGGAACAGCTCGTCTCCCACTGGCCGAGGCCATGACCGCCCCGGTGCTCGCCTACGACGGGGACTGCGGCTTCTGCGTCTCCTGGGTGCGCGTGGCCGAACACCGCGTCATCGACGGCAGCGGAGTGCGCACCGCCGCCTGGCAGGACCTCGACCTCGACGAGCCGCTGC
>Ga0079224_100000957_pt1 | contig 31316 bp, 30 predicted proteins | sample Stecom2015_FD_80414 | JGI IMG/M metagenome (GOLD analysis project Ga0079224, IMG submission 80414) | Agricultural soil microbial communities from Utah to study Nitrogen management - Steer compost 2015 | ecosystem: Environmental > Terrestrial > Soil > Agricultural land | place: USA: Utah... | reverse complement strand
TCGAGCCACTTTCCGTATTCGGCGGAAGGCAGATTGCGCGCATCGGGATGGGCCAGCACCTTTTTGTTCAACTCATCGATTACCGGGGCCATGGCGGGCTCCACGTTTTCGACGAAATCGAGATAGGCTTTCTGCCTTTTCCCGTCCTGGGTGAAGCAGGTCATGCCGATATACAGGCGGGCGCCTTCTTCCTGCACCGCATCGCTGAGTTCGGCGAAGTCGCGCACCCATTTGAGCAGCGAACCCATGTCCGGCAGGAAGCGGCCGTTCAATTCTTCGAGATAGGGTTTGATGCCGTTCCAATCCGACAGATCCGCGTCGGCGGCGATGAATTCCCGGGGAAACTCCGGACTGGGCCGGGGCACCTTGGCCACCCAGGCGGGCGTTTCCATGCCCCCGGCGGCGGCTTTGGCCTGTTCCATTGATCCCGTTACGACCATATCCAGGCCTCCTTATCCGAGCTTGTTTCCTGTTCTCATAATTTAAAAAAGTCCGGGGACTTCCGGTTCCTGAGGTAAACCCACGACGCGGGCCGCGATCCGCCTCCGGGTTGTTATTTTAACCCCCTTAACCCCGGGATACCGTGCAGCCATGACCGACGAAATCTTGAAACGCCGTACCTTCGCCATCGTCAGCCATCCCGACGCCGGCAAAACCACCATTACCGAGAAGTTCCTGTGGTACGGGAAGGTTATTCGCGAGGCCGGGCATGTGCGCGCCAAGGCGAACAAGAAGTTCACCACCTCGGACTGGATGAAAATCGAGCAGCAACGCGGCATTTCCGTTTCGTCCTCGGTGCTGAGTTTTCCCTACCAAGGATGCCAAATCAACCTCGTGGATACTCCCGGTCACCAGGATTTCTCCGAAGACACTTACCGGGCCCTTACGGCCGTGGACTCGGTGCTCGTCCTGTTGGACGCGGCCAAAGGCGTGGAGCCCCAGACCATCAAGCTCATGGAAGTGTGCAGCCTCCGCAAATGCCCCGTGACCGTGTTCATCAACAAGATGGACCGGGACGCGCTCGATCCCGTGGCCCTCATGGACGAGGTCGAACGCGTATTGGGCCTCAAATGCTCGCCCATGACCATGCCTATCGGCAATGGGAAGTTCTTCCAGGGGGTGTATTCCTTTTCCAATGATACGGTCCACCTTTTCAATCCGGAGATTCCGGAAGGCGAGATGCGCAAAGTGGACGGCCTGGACGATCCCCGCCTGGACGAGTGGTTCCACCCGCGCTACCTCGCCGAATTCCGCGAGCAGGCCGAACTGGTCCACGGCGCCATGGAGCCCTTCAACCATGGGAAATACCTAAAGGGGGAGCTTTCCCCCGTTTATTTCGGCTCCGGCATCAACAATTTCGGCGTCAAGCATGTGCTGGACAGCTTTGTCGCTTATGCGCCTCCGCCCATGCCGCGCGAGGCCGAGCAGCGCATGGTCGAGGCCACCGAGTCCAACTTCACGGGTTTCGTTTTCAAAATCCAGGCTAATACGGATCCCAAGCATCGCGATCGCATCGCCTTCATGCGCGTCTGCTCGGGCAAGTTCGTGCGGGGCGCCAAGGTGCTGCATTGCCGGACGGGACGCCAGGTCCGCCTGGCCGCGCCCTCCACCTTTCTGGCCAACGATAAAACCGTCGTGGACGAAGCCTATGCGGGCGACATCATCGGCATACACGATCCCGGCATATACAATATCAGCGACACCATTTCCGAATCCGAAAACCTGAAGTTCCTGGGCATTCCCGATTTCGCCCCCGAGCATTTCTCCCGCGTCTATCTTGAGGATCCCCTCAAAAGCAAGCAGCTCAGTCAAGGTCTCAAGCAATTGTCCGAAGAAGGCGCCACCCAGCTTTTTTCTCCCGTCGCCAGCCCCATTCCCGTGCTCGGCGTGGTGGGGGTATTGCAATTCGACGTCATCAAATTCCGCCTGGAAGAGGAATACAACGCCCGCTGCCGTCTGGAACCGGCCCCTGTTTACGCGGCCCGCTGGGTCGCCGGGGATCCCGCCGCCGTCCAGGAATTCAAATCGCAAAACACCCATGATCTGGCCCAGGACAAAAGGGGAAACCTGGTTTACCTCTGCCCGAACGAATACCGTCTGGGAATGATGATCAAGAATTACCCCGAGGTCGCGTTCAACAAATTCCATATCGAATGACCCGTCCCGTCCTGGCGGGGACGGAGAAGCCCGGTTGCCGCAAGGGTTTGGCGGGATAAAGGCCGGAATCCGGCCTCAAATGGCCTTCCGACATCATTTTACAAGTTACGACAATCCGCCAGGCCCGTTTTTTAATACACTATGGACCATACTCACCTTAAGGTAGGCATGTACAAGACCCATCACTATTTCCATATCCCCATCATGGGCACGGGCTTCACTATCGACACGGCCTTGCGCGTGGCCAAATTCGGAATATCCTCGGTGCTGTCCCTGGTGGACGATTTGCTCATCGAGCGGATCCGGAAGCATTATGCCGGTCAATACGGCCTTCCGTTCGAAGCCATCACGGCCTCCCAACCCGACCCTCGCGCCAGGCGCATAACGGCCTATCTGGACATGGTGGACGATATCGTGAACCGCCAAATCGCGGAAATGCGCGCGCTGCCGTTCGAGCCGGGAAACGACAAGTGCAAGTACTTTGAGCTTCTGCCGGAAACGTCCCCGATACGGCGCATGTACCGGACCTACCTGGCCGCAGCGGACGGTTTCGAAAAACGCCGCTTGGAAAACGATCTGACCCAGGCCATGATCCCGGGGAAAATCGATTGCAATATCATGACCAAGCTGGATCGGATCAACTATGATCGGGAGGCCCATGCCATGAGCATGGAGCATACCGACGCCAAGACGGCCTTGCGCGGTTTCGCCCGATCCAAGATCCGTGCGGACATCATCTTTTCCGCCGGTATCAATCCCACCTTGTACGGGTACATGGAGAACTTTCCGGATTTCTACCGCACGGCGGACGGGCCCGCGAAAAAGGGCGTCATTCTGAAAGTTTCCGATTACCGGTCGAGCCTGATCCAGGGCAAGTTCATCGCCAAAAAAGGCATAGAGGTCCGGGAATTCCGCATCGAATCCGGACTCAATTGCGGCGGCCATGCCTTCGCTTCCGACGGATACCTAATGGGACCCATTCTTCAGGAGTTCAAGGACAATCGGGCCCGCTTCCCGGAAATCCTCGAGCCGCTGATCGCCTCGTGGCACGAGAAAAAAGGCAAGACCATGCCCGAGACCGCTCGAAACCGCGATATTCCCGTAACCGCCCAAGGCGGCATCGGAAACCATGCCGAAGTGCGGCGCCTGATGGAATATTACGGCATCGACGCCACGGGTTGGGCCAGTCCGTTCCTGCTGGTGCCGGAGACCACGGCCCTGGACGATGCCACCCGCCGCCAATTGGCCGCGGCCAAGGAGGAGGATCTCTATCTCAGCGATGTTTCCCCGTTGGGCGTGGTCTTCAACAACCTCCGGAATTCCACCTCGGAGCAATGGACCAAGAAGCAAATCGCCAAGGGCAAGCCCGGATCGCCCTGCCCCAAGAAGTACCTGGTATCGAATACCGAATTCACGGAAAGGCCGATTTGCACGGCATCGAAGGAATACCAGGGGATGAAGCTCAAGGCCATAGGAGTGGATTCGGTGCCACCCCCCGATACCCCCGATCAGGCCGTCCAGGCCGTGTACCAGAAGTCCTGCATTTGCGACCAGCTCGGCAACGGGGCGCTCATCAATCTGGGCCTTATCAAGTCGGAGATGCCGGTATCGGTTTGCCCGGGCCCCAACATCGCCTATTTCGATCGGCTTTACACCTTGCAGGAAATGGTCGATCATATTTACGGTCGCGGCCCGTCCCTGGTTCCGGTCGATCGTCCTCATATGTTTTCCAAGGATCTGGTGATGTCGGTGGATTATTTCGGCAAGCTGGCCGACAAGCTCCGGGCCGGAGACCAAAAGGCATATGCCTATCTCCGGATCTTCCACGACAATCTCCAGGAAGGCCTGGAATATTACCGTACATTCGTGGAAAAGGGCCCTTACCCCGGCGAAAATCTGGCTTCGCTCAAAGAAACCATGGTCGCCCAAGGCAGGCGCCTGGCCGATTTGTGGGCCCAGGCCTCCGCAAAAATAGGGTCGACCACGGTGCAAAGCGCGTCGCCTTCTCCGGCTTGACCGGATTTCCGGTTGCCGGGATATTTCTTTTGAAATCATACGCTTAGCTATTTGAAGAACGGTGTTTGGAAGCGGGTGAGGAACGGTACGAACGCTTACCTTCCCGCCCTGCCGTCGCCTGGAGCGAACCCATGGCGTAGATACTCCTTTGAATGTCATAAGACTTTGATATAAAAGGGTTTGCGCATTCGACGTATCCGACCGGAGTCTGATTTCACCGGGATTTTACCCTGGACAGTTTCCGCCGCCGCCCCATACACTCATCGGGTATGGTCAAGCCACAAGCCGCTTCCGCCTATCTTTTATCCCTGGGTCTGATCCTGGCCGTATCCCCCAAAGCGGGTGCCGATTCCGCCTCTTTCGGCTCCGATCACGACACTCCGACGGAGTTCGAAAAAAGGATCATGCTCAACTCCCGGTGGGATCTGGGATATCATCTTTTCCAGCTTCAGGAATACGCGGCGGCCGCGGAGGAATTCGAAAAGATCCGCCAGGTGCTGCCCAACGACGCCTCGCTCCTGGCATTGATCGGATCCTGCTATTCCATGTCCGGGCGCTGGGACCAGGGCGAAAAAGCGCTTTTGGAGGCGAAGGCGCAAAACCCCGACGACGAAGACATCAATAGCCTGCTGGGCCAGTTCTATCTTTCCGCCGGGCATTCCCTTAAGGGCGCGACTTATCTGGAGCATGCGCTGCGGATCTCGCCCGATCAGGACGCATTGCGCGCCCGCCTCGCCTCCCTTTATCTGGACGCCGGCCAGGGGGAACGCGCCCGTTACCATTTGGAATTCATCCTGAACGCCCGCGGGGGAGTGGATTTCGGGAACCCGGAAATGGACCACGATTACGCGCGCCTGTTGCTCAATGCCGGCAGGTATGAAGAAGGACTGGTCTTCGCCGAGAGGGCTTATGCCGCCGATGCGGCCAATCCCAGTTATGCCCGCCTGCTCGGGTTGTTGTTTATGAGGGCGCAGCGGTATGGCGAGGCCGCCCGCATGCTTTCCGTGGGTCGGAACGAACTCCAGGCCGAAGAGACCATTTACCTGCAATGGGGCGAGGCTCTGTTCCTGGATCGCCGCTGGGCCGATGCCGAGGTGGCATGGCTTGAGGGGGTTAAACGGCTGCCCGGTTCTTTCGAATTGCTTGCGCGCATGGTGGACTATTACCTGGGGGCGGCCAAGCCGGAACGGGCGCGGCGGGTTCTCGCCTTCGACGAAGCCCGGCATCCCGGGCATCCTGGAAACCTGCTCCTGCAAGCTCGGCTGCACCGCAAATTGAGCAGCTATTCCCTGGCCGGCAAGGCCCTGATCCGCCTGAAGCGCCAGGCCTGCGGCTCCTTGGCCAAAGAGGCCCTGTGGGAAGAGGCCCAACTCGCATTCGCCACCGGAAAATTCGCGGATTGCGGCAAGATTCTGGACCATCTCGTCCTGGCCGATCACCGCAAGGCCGAAGCGAACGTCCTCAAATCCAAACTGGCCCTGCGCGCCGGAAACAGAATGCTGGTTCAGGCTCGTCCGGATACCGGGCTTGCGGATCCCTATGCTTTCGCCCGGCCCCGTCGGAATTAGGAAAAGCCGGATACCGGACAAAAAAACGCCGCCCATCCAGGGCGGCGTTTTTTCATGGCTGGAGGGGAAGAAGCCGTCCTTCCCGGAGTGAACTTCGGCTACTCCTCCGAGGCTTCTCCCTCGGGAGTTTCCGCGGCGGTGCTGGTGTCCAGATCGAACAACCTTTTCAGGGGGATTATCTTCAGGCCCTTTTTGGGATCCACGGCATCGGACATTTTGTCCGCCGCGAACCCGATAAGCAGGGGGTGCTCGGGATGGTTGGCCACGGCTTTCACGAAGGGAGAGCTGCTGTAGCCGGGCATCAGGAAGTTCACCACGAAGGTGTCGAAATCGCCTTCTTCCATCATGCCCAGGGCCTCTTCGGGATCGTTGGCGACCTCGATCACGGCATTGGGCAGGATTTGGGTGATGATAGCTACGGTTTCATTGCGGCGTTGCCCGTCTTCGTCCACCACCAGGATGATGCGCTCCGAAGTGTCGGTAGCGGCCAAGACCGCTTCCAGGGGGGCGTCGGAATCCGCGGAGTCTTCCTCCTCGAACAGGGCTTCCGCATCGTCCTCTTCGCCTTCTTCATCGTCCGAAGGGTAAAGGTCGGCTTCGCGCAGGGTTTCCTTGGGCTTGGCCGCCTTCTTCGAATCGGAGGGTTTTGCCGCCTTCGCTCCATCGAGCGGGGTCTTCGATCCGGCGGAGCCGGATTTTTTGGCCGCTTGCGGCGCCCCGTCCGGGGAAGGATCCGCGGAACCGGGGGCTTGGGCCTTTTGATCCTTGTTCTTGTCTTCGCTCATGTTTCGCCGCGTCTCATTGGGTGTGAATAGCGCTTAAATATAAAAGATATCATCGGGGCCGGGGGGATTTGGAGAGCAGGACTTCCAATTCGGCGATTTCCTTGGGAACGTCGGCGCACAGGTTGCGGCAGCCTTTCGTGGTGATGAGCAAATCGTCCTCGATGCGGATGCCGATCCATTCCGAATACTTTTTCCCGTCCAGGGTGATGGAGAAATGCCCGTACAGGCCGGGCTCATTGGAGATTTGCCAGCCCGGCCGCAAAGGTTGATCCTGATACAGACGATGCGGATCGCCGTCATGTTCTTGTTCTCCCATCAGATGGGAAACCCCATGGGGCTGGCCGGAATAGGAGCGTTCGGCCTTGCCGCCAAGGTCGAAGAACCGGGCCTGCAATTCGCTTTCCAGAAAAGTCCAGACCTTCCGGTTCAGGTTGCGGATAGTCTCTCCGGGCCCGGCGTTTTTCTGGTTTTCCTTGTTGGCATCGAGAACGATCCCGTAGAGCAGGGCCTGTAGCGGATTGAAAGTCCCGTCCACGGGTACCGTGCGGGTGATGTCCGCATGCATGGTCCCGTACCGCACGCCGAAATCCATCAGCACCATGCACCCGGCGGGAATCGGCTCATCGTTCTTCAGGTAGTGGAGGACGGTGGCGTTCCTGCCGGCCGCGACGATATTGGGAAAGCTCAGGCCCGCGGCGCTGCGTTTGCGCATGCCCCATTCCAGGAAGGCGGAAAGTTCGTTTTCGTTTCCGAAGGTCGGCATCGCCGCCAAGGTCTCCTTGAAAGCCTCCCCGGTATGGCGCACGGCGATTTCGGCGTCCTTGATTTGCTCGGGCTCCAGGGGAAGGCGCAGGCGGAAGTGCATGTCCACGCAGGATCGGATTTCGAATCCCTTGGGCCGGGACGACTTGGCCAGTTTTTCGAGAGTTTCCTTGAAGGCCCAATTGTAATCGGTCTTGGTGCGGACGATTTTCTTCGCCCCGGCGGCGCGAGAGGAGCGGGCAGCCGCCTTATCGCCGGCCGCGGTCGGAGCGCCGGTGGCCGGAGCGTCCGATGGGTAAGCATGATAGAATCCGTAACCGTAAGGTTTCGACGAGGCCTTTACCAGGGCACGGAAAAAATCCTGGAACTGTTCAATCGGCCGTACATCACGGATACCCGTCAGCGCCCGCAACTCTTCCAGATCGCGCTTGCCCTCCGGAGTCGGATCCTGAGGGTAGCCCAGGCGCACCCCGTCCCAGAATTCCTTTTGAGGATCCTTGCGGGAAATGAACAGGACCTCTTTGCTTTTCCCCCGGGGATCGAGCGCCAGGATCACCTTGGGCTGGTTGATGCCGGTGAGATGGATCAGGGCCGGCTCCTGGAAAATGCGCAAGCCGCTCATAATCCACAAGTGTTCGCTGCCCGGTTCCCGGTCGACACCGGAAAAAACCGCGAAGCTGTCCAACGCCCGCAAATGCGCCTTGCGGCGCTCGATCAGGCGGGCGGGATGCCGTGTTCCCGCCGAACCGACGGGAAATACCTGTGAGTATTTGCGGAGCAGGGCGGGGGTGACGGAGACGGGGGAGGGCATCTTGCTGTCCTTACCAGCCGGAAACGTAGGGGAGCCGTGCCGCAACCTTACCGATGCCTTGTTCATCGAGAAGGAGTTCGTTCAGGGAGTTCCACCGCCCGCTCAGGAATTGGGATTTGGGGCCGTCGGGCAAGGCCGCGTCCACCTTGACGGGTCCCGCGACGGAGCCGGATTCGATGTCCACGGTCCATTGGGAATCCGGAGCGGACTCGGCCGCCGCCATCAGGCGCGCCATGGATTCCTCGCTCGCCGTGAGACAGGGAATGCCCAGGGAAACGCAATTGCCGAAGAAGATCTCGGCGAAGGACTCGCCCACGATGGCCTGTATGCCCCAACGCATCAGGGCCTGGGGGGCATGTTCGCGCGAGGAGCCGCAACCGAAATTCTTGTTCACGAAAAGAACGGTCGCTCCCCGGAAGCGGGAGTCGTCGAAGGCGTGGGTCTTGCCCTTTTGCTTGAGGCCGGCGCGATCGTCCTCGAAGGAGTGCTCTCCCAGGCCGTCGAAAACGACACAGCGGAGGAAGCGGGCGGGAATGATGCGATCGGTATCGATGTCGTTGCCGCGCACGGGCACGGCGCGGCCCTGAACCTTGGCGATAATGGCTTGGGCGGCGGTCATACAGTCTCCTTTGCGTAGCCGAACACCACGCGGGAGTCGGCGACCTTGCCTTCGATGGCCGCGGCCGCGGCCATGGCCGGGCTCATAAGCAGGGTGCGTCCAGAGGACGAGCCCTGGCGGCCCTTGAAATTACGGTTGGAGGTGGACGCGCACATCTGGCGCCCTTCCAGCTTGTCCGGGTTCATGGCCAGGCACATGGAGCAACCCGGCTCGCGCCATTGGAAGCCCGCCTCCACGAAAATCTCCTTGAGTCCCAGGGCCTCGGCCTGCCGCTGCACCTCCCTGGAACCGGGCACCACCAGGGCCTTGACCCGGGGGGAGACCTTGCGGCCCTTGACTAGGCGGGCCACTTCCTGGAAGTCCGAAAGGCGGCCATTAGTGCATGAGCCGATGAAAACCACGTCGATGGGGATGCCCGCTATGGGCTGCCCCGCTTCCAGGGACATGTATTCCATGGCCTCCCGGATCAGAGGCTGTTCGTCCGCGGGGAAGGTTTCCGCGGCGGGGATGGATTGGGTTACGGTCAAGGACTGGCCCGGGGTGATGCCCCAGGTCACGAACGGCTCCAATGCGGATCCGTCCAATTCCACCACGTCGTCGTATCCGGCATCCGGGTCCGAGGCGATGCTCTTCCAATAAGCGAGGGCCTTGTCCCAGTCCGCCCCCTTGGGGGAATGCTTGCGGCCCTTGAGATAGGCGAAAGTCGTTTCGTCCGGATTCACGTACCCGATGCGGGCCCCGCCTTCGATAGACATGTTGCACAAGGTCATGCGCTCTTCCATGGAGAAGGCCTCGATGACCGGGCCGGAATACTCATAGGCGTATCCGACGCCGCCGTTCACGCCCAGTTTGTTGATGATGGCCAGGATCACGTCCTTGGCGTAAAGTCCGGGACGCAACTTACCGGTTACGTTGATCCTCCGCACTTTTAGCTTGGACATGCTCATCGTCTGGGTGGCCAGGATGTCGGCCACTTGGGAAGTCCCGATTCCGAAAGCCAGGGAACCGAAGGCGCCGTGGGTGGAGGTATGGCTGTCGCCGCAGGCGATGGTCTGGCCCGGCTGGGTCAGGCCCAATTCCGGCCCGATGATATGGACGACGCCCTGATTGCCCGATTCTTCTCCGAAAAAAGAGATGCCGTTCGCCTTGGTGTTTTCCTCGATGGCGACGAGCATTTCTTCGGCCAGGGAGTCGCGAAGCGGCCTTTGGCGCTCGCGGGTCTCGGTAGGGATGATATGGTCCACGGTGGCGAAGGTGCGCTCCGGAAAACGGACCTTGAGCCCCCGTTGCTTGAGGAGGGAAAACGCCTGGGGCGAAGTCACCTCGTGGATGAGATGGAGGCCGATGAAAAGCTGGTATTGTCCCGACGACAATCTCCCGACGGAATGCCTGTCGAAGACCTTATGATAGAGGTTTTTACCCATTTCGGAATTCCAATGGTTTGTGGGGCTCCGCGCCCCTGCGAATGAATAAGACGGCGAATACTGAAAGATAATAAGAAAAGCGGGAAATTTGCCCGGGAAGGGGTCCCGGACCCGGCGTCATCCCTCCCGGGAAAGAGCTTCGAGCACCATTTTTTCCAGTATGGATTCCGGATAAAGGCCTTGGAGCTTTTCCCTCAGGCGCCCGTTCTTATCGATCAGAAACGAAGTGGGAAGCGCCTGTACTCCGCCGAATTGCTTCATCACGTCCTCGTTCCCGATGAGGGTGGGATAATTGATTCCGTATTCCCTGGCTATGGCCATAGCCTTTTTCCCTCCGGGATCGTCCACATTAATGGAAACCACTCGAAACCCCCGATCCCCGTATTTGGCATGCAGTTTTACCAGCGACGGCATTTCCATCAGGCAGGGCTGGCACCAGGTGGCCCAGAATACCAGCAAAGTGACGACTCGGTCCTCTCCGCTGAGAGTGAAAGTCTCGCCGGAATAACTTTTAAGGGAAACCGTGGGCACTCTGCCCGAAATGGGGCTCTTTTCCCGGCATCCGGAAAGCAGGAGAGTGGCGGCCAAAAGGCTTAGGATCGCTAAGGACCCGGATGTCGGCTTGGTCAAATATCAGCCCGGTGTGGATTCTCGGATGGATGTGTCTTACAATATACACAAAAAACGGCAATTAGCGGTTTTGGAAGGTTTGGACCTTCCGAGGAAAGGCATAGCTCCTTTTGTCTGAAAAATTGGGCGAAATTCTCCTACGCGATGGAGTGGTAAGCCGGGATCAACTCCAGGCCGCGCTAAAATCGCAATTGGAAAAAGGCGGCAGCCTGGGGGAAAACCTGGTGTCCATCGGGGCCATCGCATCCGTGGACGAAATAGTCTGGCAGCTTGCGGCCCAGATCAATACCCAGGTCGTAAACCTCACGGAAATGGATGTGTCCACGGCGGTCATTTCCCTGATACCGGAGGAAATGGCCATCAAATACGGGGTGATTCCGGTCCAGAAGGAAGAACGCATCATCCACGTCGTCATAGGCGATCCCAAGAACGTTTTCGTCGTGGACGCGATCAAGTTCCTCACGGGCTGCAATGTGCGCGTCTGGATGGCCACGGAATCCCAAGTCAAGCGGGCCATCGACAAATACTACGTCCATTCCACCACTACCACCGGCTTCGACAATATCATCCAGGACGTCGAAGACAGCAATATGGAGGTGGTGGCGGCGCCCCCCGAAGATGACGGAGGCGCCGACTACAATGTCATGGAGGCGCCTCTGGTGCGCCTGGTGAACAAGGTGCTTTCCGACGCGGTGAAGCTGCGGGCCTCGGATATCCACATCGAGTCGTACGAGAAAACCGTGCGCGTGCGGTACCGCATGGACGGCACCCTCATCGAGCAGACGACCTTGCCCTACAAACTCAAAGGCGCCATCGTATCGCGCGTCAAGATCATGGCGAACCTGGACATCGCCGAGCGCCGCCTGCCGCAGGACGGCCGCATCAAGCTGAACTTCGGCCTCAAGAAAATCGATTTGCGCGTGAGCGTGCTTCCCACCATCTACGGCGAAAAGGTGGTGATGCGCATATTGGACCAGGGCAACCTGAACCTGGACATGTCCAAAATGGGCTTCAGCGAAAAGGGCTTGCGCGATTTCGGGGAATCCCTGAATTCGCCGTTCGGGATGATCCTGGTGACCGGCCCCACGGGTTCCGGAAAATCCACCACCTTGTACTCGGCCCTTTCCACGGTCAACACCCCGGACACCAATATCATGACCGCGGAGGATCCGGTCGAATACAATCTGGAGGGCATCAACCAGGTAGCCGTCAACGCCGACATCGGGCTCACCTTCGCCGCCGCCCTCAAATCGTTTCTGCGGCAGGACCCGGACATTATCATGGTGGGCGAAATCCGGGATCTGGAAACGGCCCAGATAGCGACCAAGGCCGCGCTTACGGGGCATCTGGTCCTGAGCACCCTGCATACCAACGACGCCCCCAGCACCATCACCCGTCTCGCCGACATGGGCATCGAACCTTTTCTGATCGCCACCTCGCTGAGGCTGGTGATCGCCCAGCGCCTGGTCCGCAAGGTCTGCCAGGAATGCAAGGTGGTGGACAAGGTCAATTCGGAGGAATTGAGGCTGCTGGAAATCACCGAACAGGAGGCCAAGGGCCTCACCTTCTATAAAGGCGCGGGCTGCGCGGCCTGCGCCAATACGGGCTTCAAGGGCCGGGTGGCCATCCATCAGGTCCTGCCCGTCACCGACGCGATCCGCAAGCTGATCGTGGATCGGGCCACCTCCGACGAAATCGAGAAGGTTTCCATCGCCGAAGGGGTGCAGAACCTGCGCATGTGCGCGCTGGAAAAGCTGAGGGCCGGCATCACGACCGCGCAGGAAGTCATTAAGACCACGAAAATATGAGAATAACTACCTTGAGGTTTTTGGGAAACAGGGCCGGCGTCCGCATACCGGCGACAATCGGAGCCATGGCATGGTAAGCATACAGGAACTCCTGAGCAAAATGGTGGAAATGACCGCCTCCGATCTCCATATCACGGTCGGCAAACCTCCGCTGTTCCGCGTGCACGGAAACCTGCGCGCCATGATGTCGGACCCCTTGAGTCCGGAGGACTGCCTGCGCCTGGCCTACGGCGTCATGAACGAAACCCAGCGCAAGAATTTCGAGACCCGCAAGGAATACGATTTCTCCTTCGGCGTTTCCAATCTCGCGCGCTTCCGGGCCAATGTATTTCTCCAGCGCGGGTGCGTGGCCATGGCCATCCGCCTCATCCCGTACGAGATCCAGAGTCTGGAGGCGCTCGGCCTTCCCAAGATCTTCTCCGAGATCATCGACAGGCCTTCGGGCCTGATCCTGGTGACGGGGCCCACCGGTTCGGGCAAGTCCACGACCCTGGCGGCCATGGTGGACAAGCTCAACTCCGAACTCGAAGGCCATATCCTCACGGTGGAAGACCCCATCGAATTCGTGCACAAGCACAAGAAATGCATCGTCAACCAGCGCGAAGTGCGGGCCGACACGGAAACCTTCGCCTCGGCCCTGCGCGTGGCCCTGCGCCAGGATCCGGACGTGGTTCTCATTGGTGAGATGCGCGATCCGGAGACCATGGAGGCAGCGCTTTCCATCGCCGAAACCGGCCATCTCACCCTTGCGACCCTTCACACCAATTCCGCGGCCCAGACCATCAACCGCATCGTGGACGCGTTTCCGGCCGGGGCCAAGTCCCAGATCCGCACCCAGCTTTCCTTCGTCCTCCAGGGAGTCATCAGCCAGGCCCTCATTCCGAAAATCGGCGGCGGGAGGTGCCTGGCATGGGAAGTCATGGTGATGACCTCGGGCATCCGGGCCATGATCCGGGACGACAAGGTGCACCAGATCCAGAGTTCCATCGAGGCCGGCCAGAAGTACGGCATGAACACCATGAACGCCAAGCTGGTGGAACTGGTCCAGACGCGCAAGGTGGAGCGTACCGACGCGGTTTCCCGCAGTCCCGACCTGGAGCATTTCGAAAGGCTCCTGGCGGCGAATTTCCGGCCGTGAGCCGGCTAGCGATCGTTCAGAAAAGGTAAGCAGGTCAGCATGTCCAAATGGATGTACAAGGGCAAAACGGCCCAGGGCAAGGAAGTTGCGGGCGAAATCGAGGCCGCCAACAAAGGCGACGTGGAGATCCTGTTGCGCAAGAAGCGCATCCGGGCCATGTCCATCAAGCGCAAGCCCATGGAGCTGAAACTCAATTTCGGCGGGAGCGTGCCCCTTAAGGTGCTGGCCCGCTTCACCCGGCAGTTTTCAGCCATGACCTCGGCGGGCCTGCCGCTCATCCAATGCCTGGACATTCTCCAGGAGCAGACCGAACACGAAACCCTCAAGACCGCCATCATGCAGGTGGCGGCCGACATCCAGGGCGGCGGCACCCTGGCCGACTCCCTTTCCAAGCACAAGAAGATTTTCTCCGAGCTCTACTGCCACATGATCGCGGCCGGAGAGGCCGGCGGCATTCTGGACACCATCCTCATGCGCCTCGCCGAGTACCAGGAAAAGGCGGACGCGCTGCGGCGGAAAATCAAGGGCGCCATGACCTATCCCGTCATCGTGGCCATCGTGGCCGTGGCCGCGGTCACCATCCTGATGGTGTTCGTCGTGCCCATCTTCGCCAATATGTTCGCCGAGGGCAACAACCAGCTTCCGCTTCCCACGCGGATCGTGATGGGCATCAGCGACTTCGTGCGCACCTGGATAGTCGGCATCCTCGCCGCCACAGGGCTGGCCGGCTTCGGCCTTTTCCGCTATTACAAGACCGACAAGGGGCATTTGAAAATCGATCAGATTCTCCTCAATACTCCCGTAATCGGCGACCTGGAGCGCAAGTCCTGCATATCCCGTTTCACCCGCACCCTGGGCACCTTGCTCAACTCCGGCGTGTCCATCATCGACGCCCTCCAGGTCACGGCCAAAACCTCGGGAAACAAGGTGCTGGAGCTGGGCATATACCGGACCCTGGAAAGCATTTCCGGCGGGCAGACCATAGCCGATCCATTGCGGGCCACGGGAGTCTTCCCGCCCATGGTGATCCAGATGATAGCCGTGGGCGAAAGGACCGGCGGCCTTTCGGAAATGCTCGTCAAGATATCCGATTTCTACGACGATGAAGTGGACGCCGCCGTGGACAATCTCACCTCCATGATCGAGCCGCTCGTCATCGTGGTGCTGGGTTCCATCATCGGCGGCGTGCTGGTCGCCATGTACCTGCCCATGTTCGAAATGGCGGGCACCGTAGGATGAATACCGGCCCGGCCGACGGCGCGGCCGAGCCGGAACTTTCCGAAGACCCGCGGCTGGACATGCTCGCCGTGGTCCTTTCGCGGGTGGCCATGTTCGCGGTCCTTTTCTGGACCGTTCTCGCTTTCGACAAGGAATCCCTGGCCCGGGGGCTGGTCCTCATCTACGGGCTATCCACCGTTCTCTATCTCGCCACCTGGTTTTCGGTCTATCGATCGAACCAGGCCTCGCCCGTAGGTTTCCTTCTGTTTTTCCAATTCCTGGTGGAGATTCTGGTCGAAGCCGCCATTTTCTATTCCGACGGAGGATACCGCTCGGATTATGGCTTGTTGTTCATCCTGACCATTTTGAGCGCGGGTTTCTTTTTCGGATATGCCGGCTCCCTTCTGATGGCCACCGTAGCCACCTTGGTTTTCGGATACGCGGGCCTGCTCCATCTGGGCGGCGCCGACTCGCTCGGCATTGGACTTCCCAGGCTGCTGGTGGAAACCGTACAAGTGCGGTTCTTCCTGTATTCTACGCTTTTCTTCATGGTGGCCCTGCTTTCCTCACTGGTCGCGGGAAGGTTGGCCGCCGCCCGCCGCCAATTGGAAGGCACCCAAAGGGCCAAGGAGTTGTACCAATTGAGCGCGGAATCGGTCATGAACGATTTGCCGACGGGATTGCTTTTCTTCGACGCGCAAGGCGGTTTGAAAATGAAAAACCGGCCCGTGGAGGAATGGCTGAACCTTCCCTTGGAGTCCGGAGTCAATCTATCGGATGCTTTGGCGGGGCTCCTCGGCGACGAAATCCCGCGGGAGATCCAGAGGTTGGGAGCCGATTTCCCTTATATGGAATTGGAGGTGGATACGGTTTCGGGGCGGCCCCTGCATATCCAAATCAAGAGCATGGTCCGCGAGGGACATTATCTGGGTTGCGTGTTCCTCTTGATCGATTTCACCGAGGAACGCAAAATGGCCCGCACCCTGCTCCGCACCGAGAGGATGGCCGCGCTGGGAGCCATGTCCGCCCGCATCGCCCATGAAATCCGCAACCCGCTGGCCAGCATCAGCGGGGCGGCCCAATTGCTCGGGGACGCCGCCTGGCCGGACGGGGCCGACCGGAAATTGATGAGCCTGATCGTCACTGAATCCGCCCGCCTCAACCGCATCCTATCCGGCATGCTCGACTATGCCAGCGATAGGACGCCGGCATATCGGGAAACTTCCATTGTCGAGATTTTCAAGAAACTTCAGGTTATGGTGGAAAGGAATCCGGGCTTCCCCAAGGATCTTGTAATTATCCGGCAAAATATAGAGAATGGGGAAATCCGGTTTTTCAGCGATCCGGATATCGTTTTCCAGGTACTGTTGAATGTCACCCTGAACGCCCTGCAAGCCCTGCCCAAAGAGAAAGGCGTCGTGGAATTCGAGGCCAAAACGGAAGGCCGCATGGCGGTGCTTAAGGTCAGCGACAATGGACGGGGGATGAGCAGGGAAGAGTCGGCCAAGGCCTTCGAACCGTTCTATACGGGAAAGCCGGACGGCACGGGCCTGGGACTTTCCACTTGCCTGCATTATGTGCAAGCATTGGATGGAAATATTACTTTGGACTCCACGGAAGGGGCGGGAACCACCGCTACCATAAGTTTGCCCATGAACCAGCACGGAATCGGATCGAGGAAGAATGGACATTAAATTGCATACCAGCGGTAAATGGAATGTGCTGGATATAAGCGGACATATCAAAGGCAGCGAAGTTTCCCATTTCCGGGCCGCAATCCAGAAAGCCATCTCCGAAAAGAAGCTGTTTCTGGTGGCCAATATGCAGGATGTCGGATTTATCGACAGCTCCGGCGTGGGAATGCTGATCACCTGCCATCAGGATCTCAAGGCCGCCGGCGGCCGCCTGGTCCTGATGAAACTATCCGACGATATCTACGACCTTTTCGAAATGACCTCCATAGACAGGTTGTTCGAAATCGTGGGTAATGAGGAAGAATTGGCTTCGCGTTGAGTTTCTTGGGAATTCCCCGCCAAGGCAGGTAAATTTCCCGGCAAAACCATTTAAGTTCCCGTCTCTTCCATCCGATAATAGAGAATAGAGGGCAATGGAATGAAAATCGACAAAATTTCCCAGATTTTCGGGATGGACCTGCAGAAGGTTTCCGGATCGGGGAAAACCCCGGAGAAGACGGACAAGCTCGCGAAGAGCGATTCCGTATCCCTTTCGAAAAGAGCCCAGGAATTGTCTTCGGCCTCGGATACGGAAGCCGTCGCCCGCCATGTCCAGGCCATGCCCGATGTCCGCTCCGAAAAGGTCCAGGAAGCGAAGGAGAAAATCGCGTCCGGGTACTTCAACTCGCCCGAGTTCGAGGAAAAACTCGCGGATCGGCTCATGAAGGAATTCGGCTTCTAAGTCATCCATACCCGCGGCGGCATTTACCCTCGCCATCCGTTCGTACATTGCCGTATAATCCAGTTTGATGCATGTTACCCCGGTCCTGATTCTTCTGGCCTTCTTCGCGTTTCCGGGCGCCGAGGCTTCCGAATCCACCCTGAATCCAGTTCATAAAGAGAAGCCGGCGGCCGGCGGGACTGCGGGCCGGAACGCACATCCCGTCCGGAATCCGGAATCCGATTCGGCTTTCGCCAGGGCCGCGATTTGGGAAAGTGGCGCGGCCGAAATACTCGATTACTCGGTGAAACGCGGCTCGGAAGACATGGAGAAAAACGGCTCTTCGGGGCGCTTGATCACGGAGCGGCGCTATCTCTTCCCCGATGGCAGCGCCGGACGCGAACCCGCGGGAAAGAACGGAGTCGAGGTCTTGAACGCCGTCCTGACCTCCTCTTGGAAGGAATCGGGAATGGCATACTCCCGGAATACGGCCGTGAAGTTGCCGCGCGGAGGCCCCTTCGGCCTGCTGCGCCAGGACGAGTCCTTCCAGTCCCCATCGGGAACGGTTCACCGGGTCCTGGATTGCGGGGTGACCCCTCCGCGCCTGCGCGCGCTTTCGGGAGGTATCGAGGCGCCCGCCGATTCCGCCTTGGGGCAATGGCCGCTGCATACCGAAGAAATGCTTTTCACCTATGTCCGGTCCCTTCCGAAACGCGCCGGTTACAGGGAGGAACTCTGGATTCTCGATGGCGGCGTCCGGGCGGGAACGGCCCCGCGCGTGCGTTTCGCGACCCTGACCGTGCGCGGAAAAATGGCCGGAATCAGGGAAGTGGACACCTGGCATGTCACCTTGGATCGCGAAGGCGGCGGGCGATCGGAGTTCTGGATGTCCCAATCCGGAATGCATCCCGTGGTGCTTGCCGTGTTGGCCGACGGCAGCGAGTGGACCCTGCTGGAAATATCCCGCAAAAAAATACCGATCAGGTGAAAGAGGCGCGCATTTCCGCTGCGCCCTTTTTCACCTGATTTCACCGACCTTCACTGGATTGCACCTAAATCCCCGGCTTTCCAGGCCCATCTCCTCCGTTTCCGGATTGGCACTCCTCTTGCATTACCCTTCTACAGCCATTCGAGGTTGTCAGTCCGGCGTCGGTTACGTCCGCTTACCGCAAGGTGGCGCAACGGTTCCGGCGGTCCGGACGCCGCGAATGGTATTTGAACCGGGCGGGCCGCTTGTCAAGGGACCCGCCGAGAATAGACCAAGGAGTCGCAGATGTCCGTTAAAGGAATCGAAATCACTGAAGTAAACGTCCACCCCGTCCGCAACAAGAAGCAGGACAATCCCCTGGAGGCCTTCGTCCGCGTTGTCCTCAACGATCAATTCGTGATCAACAGCATACGAGTGGTCAAGGGAAAGTTCGGCTTGTTCATCTCGTTCCCGAGGGAATACAGTAAGAAGGAAGGCAAGGGTTACAACTTCTGCTTTCCCATCACCAAGTCCCTCCACGAGTACATGTCGGAAAAGATCCTCAGCGAATACCGCCTGGCGGTAGCCGCGTGAATCTCCGCGCTCCGTCCGGAAGGATCGGGGCGCGCGCAAAGGGCGGACGCCCATCCTTGCAACGGCGGCCTCCGTCCGCGGCGCGAGCCGGGGACGGAGGCTTCGCATGGCAGTCGGACATCACACATCGGGAAAAAACAGTATGGAAATAACATCGATAAAAATCGAACCGAACCGCGATCGCGGCGCGCAACTGAAAGCGACGGCCCAAGTGGTTCTCAACGGAAGCCTTTCCTTGCGCGGAATCAGGATCCTGCGGGGCCGCTACGGCCTGTTCCTGGCCTTTCCGGAACTCGGAGAAGACTCCCTTCAACGCGCCTTCGAACCCCTGTCGATGCGCTTCCGCCGGGAGTTGCAGGAAGGAATCCTGACCGCGTACCGCACCGTCTCGCCGCCTCCGGTCCTCGCGGTCGCATGAGGAGCGTACCCGGCCCGGTTCCGCCCAATCGGCAGGAGCGCGCATGCTTTCCATAATCCGGACCTGCGCCCTGGCGGGAATCGACGCCTATCCGATTACCGTCGAAGTGGACATTTCATCCGGTCTGCCGGGGTTCACCCTGGTCGGGCTGCCGGATTCCGCCGTCAAGGAAGCGCGCGAACGCGTCTTCGCCGCCCTTAAGAATTCCGGATTCTCCGTGCCCAGCAAGCGGATCACGGTGAATCTGGCTCCGGGCGGGATACGCAAGGAAGGCACGGCATTCGATCTGCCCCTGGCCTTGGGAATCCTGCTGGCATCGGGCCAGATCGAAATCGCGCCGCTGGAGGGCATCCTATTCCTCGGCGAATTGTCCCTGGATGGATCCCTGCGTCCGGTCCGCGGCGTGCTTCCGGCCGCGATTTACGCCAAGGAAGGCATGCTGGCGGGGCTGGTCATTCCCATGCAAAATCGCGCTGAGGCCGCCATGGTCGAGGGAGTCGGGATCATGGCGGCCGGGAATCTTCTCGAAGTCCTGACCTTCCTGAAGCGCCCGGTCTTTCCAGCCAAGGGAAACGAACCTCGCCTGGAACCGTCGGATGGGGAAGGGTTGGATTTCGCCGAGGTGAAGGGCCAGTCTTTCGCCAAGCGCGCCCTGGAAGTCGCGGCGGCCGGGGCGCACAACTTCCTGCTGGTGGGCAGCCCCGGTTGCGGAAAGACCCTGCTGTCCCGCCGCTTGCCCTCGATCCTGCCTCCCCTAAGCGAGGCGGAGGCGCTGGAAACCACCCGCGTTTACAGTGCGGCAGGCCTTTTGCGCGATGGCCGGGGCCTTTTCCGAAGGCGGCCTTTCCGATCCCCGCATCATTCCATCAGCCAGCAGGGGCTGGTGGGTGGCGGCGGTTGGTCCCGTCCCGGAGAGGTGAGCCTGGCCCATAATGGCGTGTTGTTCCTGGACGAGTTCCCGGAATTCCACAGGGATGTCCTGGAAAGCCTGCGCGAGCCTTTGGAGGAGGGCCGTGTGACGGTGGCGCGCGCATCGCAATCCGTAACCTACCCATGCCGATTCATCCTGGCCGCGAGCTTCAATCCTTGCCCTTGCGGTTATTTGATGGACCGCCACCGGCGCTGCACCTGCCGCACCGAGGAAATCGTACGCTATCGCGCCCGCCTGTCCGGGCCCCTGCTCGACCGGATCGATATCCATCTGGAGCTTTCCGGACTGGGCTTCGGCGAAATGACCGCTTCGGAGCCTTCCGAACCGTCCGAAGCCATCCGGGCCCGGGTCGCCATGGCCAGGGAAATCCAGAGGGAACGCTTCCGCGAAGTACGCGGCGCGGAAGGGATTTTCTGCAATGCCCATATGATGGGGACTCATCTCCGTAAACATTGCGCGCTGCGATCCGCCGCCCTGAATCTGATTCGCGAGGCCGTGCGGAATCTCGGATTGTCGGCGCGCGCGTACGATCGGATCCTGAAGGTGGGAAGGACCATTGCCGACATGGAAGCCAGCCCGGTCATCCGCGAACGGCATGTGGCCGAGGCCGTACAATACCGTTGCCTGGATCGGGATTGGCAGGCCTTTCCTTGAACCGGGCCGAAGCTTCGGCCTGCCTGCCTTGGGAGCCGGGCAGGATTCCGTCCAAATCGGGGGCCAGGCCGCGGTAGGGAAGAGCAATCAGGGGGAATCCTTGGGGAATTGCAGTCGTTGGCGGTTTGTGAAACGGGAAACTTGAAAATAGGCCTAAAGTTTTCCGGTGCGGCGCCGATGATCCGGAAGGGGGCGGGTCCGTCCGTAAGGATGCGAACCGGTCCCTCGTGAAGGAGGCGGCCATGCGCATCGAAAAACATGTCGGACACAACCTGGCGTCCAGGTCGGCGGAAATCGGCAAGGAGAAAGCCAAAGGGCTGGAAGCCCTGGCCACCGGCAAACGCATCAACCGCGCTTCGGACGATGCGGCGGGACTTTCCCTGGCGCGGGAATTCGAAAAGCGGATCCGGGCCTATCGGAACGCATCCGAGAATATCCAGGCCGGCATAAGCGCCATGGCCATCGCCGACGGGGGATCCGGCGCCATTTCCGATATGCTGCAAAGGCAGCGTGAACTGGCAGTCCAAAGCGCCAATGGGGCGCTGAACCAGGATCAAAGGAAATCCCTCGATCAGGAATTCCAGACCCTGACCCTGGAAATCGATCGGATTTCCAAATCCACCGATTACAACGGTCAAAACCTGTTGGACGGGACGGGCAAGCTGGCCGACGGAACGGGCCGGGTCTTCGCCGGGCAAGATGCGGACGGGGCTATCCTGTTCGGGGCTTCCGATTTGTCCGCTTCCGGGTTAAGCCTGGGATCCGCCGGATTGGGGTCTCCCGAGGCCGCGTTGCGGGCGATGGATTCGATAGACTCGGCCATGCGCCGGGTGAATGAGGACAGGTCCAACCGGGGGGCTTTGGCCAACAGGCTGGACCATGCCATGGCGGATAATGAAAACCAGGCTATCAATACTACCAAAGGCCTTTCCGCGGTGGAAGACCTCGATTTCGCCGTGGCCATGACCGATAAGGTGCGGAACGACATCCTCCAGAATTCGGGAGCCGCAGCGATCAGCCAATTCAACCAATTGACGCGCAGCCATTTGCTCGCGCTTTTGCAATGATGGGACGAACTTGTTAGTTTATAGTTGAACGATAAAAGGGGGGCGCAAAGGTTTCGACGGGATTGGATGAGCTGATAGTTGCATGCCGAGGATTCTGGTTGGCCTCGTAAAAAAACCGGAAAAAAACAAATGCAGAAGAATCATATTCTTATGCAATGGCTGCCTAGTTAAAACCTAGGTGACCACGGTTCGTCGGTCGCCGCCTTAAAGGCCGACGAATTGGAATACTTCGAGGCTGGGTTCCCCCGACGTCCGGGCGGGGGCGCCGAGAAAATCCGGGCTGGCGATTCGAAGAACCGATTCCTTGGGTGCTTCGGGTAGCGAGAATCAAAACAGGAAGAAAGCATGTAGGAGCGACCGGCAAGTTAATTTCGGACGCGGGTTCGATTCCCGCCGCCTCCACCATTTAGGCTTCCCAGGGCATCCCGGGAAGCCTTTTTTATGCCCAAAGCGAATTGAGGCTTGATATTGTTAGTCGCCTGCTCGACAAGCTTCTCCGATTCCATCAATTTGTCCCGGACACCCTGTGTATAATTCACCATATCCGTGCCGGTCAAATCACTTTCGAACAGGGCGTTCAACCTCCGGATGATTTCGGATAGGAACACCCTTTCCTTGGGGTTCAGCTTTCCGGAGCCCGCATCGTAGATGCCTTCTAATTCGGAAACCTTTCCCGGATCCAATTGCAAGTGCTGGGAGTCCTTGGCCAAGAGGCCTCCTTTTGGAAAACCCAAAAGGAAACAAGGGAAAACCGGATGCGGTGCCGCGCTATCTCAGGTCAAATCAAGGGATTCCACGCTATTGGATCCAGCATTCCGGGGAAAAGCCCCAAACGGGATCCAATACGAGCGGAATCCCGGATCCAATCCCCCCGGAAGGGTGGATCCAATGGAAACGGAACGATGGATCCAATGGACCGGATTCCGCACATGCAGCGGGACAAGTACGGAGTCACGGGTCAATGGGGTTGGGAAATCGACCACATTATCCCTCTAGCCAAGGGTGGCTCGGACGCCCTGAGCAATCTCCAGCCGCTCATGTGGGAAAATAACCGGCAAAAGAGCGACAACTATCCCAATTGGAGATGCAATATCGCGGCCTGATCGCGGCCGGGAAGAGGACTGGAAAGCGGGACCTTCCTGCCCCTGGTGGTCGGATCTTCGCTTTTCAGTCCCTCGCAACGACCGTGTCGTAAAGACCATAGTGGGTCAAGCCCTCGTGGCTCTCAATTCCCGTATAGCGGAGCGAAGCGTCTTCGTAACGGCGGAAAGCGAACACCGCCTGGTTCATGTGCCCGGTGTTAAACACCTTAAGGCGCACAAGCAAATTGAAGTCCGCTACCGTCAACCCGGTGACGGTCAGGAACAGTTCAGGTTCGAGCTTGGTGATCACATCCTGAAGCGTGTTCTCGCGGAAGTCGGTCAGGTACATAAATGCAGGGATACGCGTAGCGAAGATAGCGTAAATTCGCCTTCCGGCACACAGTAAACGATCCAACAATCCGCCCAAGGTATCGGAACAGGACTATAAGGGGAAAGGCGGCCGATCTCGGGAAATGCCAGAACCGTCCCATTGGATTTCCTTTTAAATTTTTGAAGAAAATCATTGGCGATTTTGTCGGCCTGAACGCGGGATATTTTCTGGCTCATATCAGCAATCTTACGACACCCCATTAGCAAGGGAATGGAGAATTCAATCAGGCCTGGGATGGTTTTTGGAATTTACGGATTTTCCCAAGGGGACTACCCTAAGGCAGAGAGGTCGTTCAAAACCTGGCCGCGTATAGCATAAAATGCTATAATCATCCCTATGTACATCCTAAAGACCCGGTATGTGCGAAAGTTCCTGACCAAGTACTCCGTCCCGGGAGGGCCGGTTCAATCCGCCCTGAAAACCCTTCTGGATGGAAAGGGGGTTTCACTTGGAGGCCTACTTTACAAGGTTCGGATGGGGGACGAGCACAAGGGCAAATCCGGCTCCTTTCGGACCCTTTGGTTCTGGAAGCGGGGTGAACTGGTCATTTTCTGCTTCCTGTTCGCTAAAAACCAAGCGAATAACCTGACCGACAAAGAAGAGAAGGCTTTGAAGCTGTTGGCGAAGGAATGGAATAGTTTAATCCCGAGCGAGATCGATGCATTGATCGCTCAAGGTGAATTTGAAAGGATAGATTATGAGCACGAATAAATCTGCTGGGAAAAGAATCCGTAAGGCCAAGCATCGACTCGGAACCATTGCCTCTGTGGCCGGAAAAAAGGCCCGCCGGCCGGAAGCCGGGGTTAAGGGAGTCGCAGGCCAGCCCAGCATACTGGATATGGTCGAGGAAGGTTTGCACGGGCTTTCCAAGGTCAAAGACATTAAGACCACCTTGCGCGAATTCGACCGTCTCCAGTATCCCGCTCCCAAGGATTACGGCCCCACGGAGATTATCCGTCTCCGGGAAAGAAAGCTGCGCATGAGTCAGGCCGCCTTCGCCCTGGCTTGCAACGCCAAGCTTTCCACCTTGCAGAAGTGGGAGAGCGGAGTCAACAAGCCGACGCCCCCGGTCAACCGTCTATTCCAATTGATGGAACGGGGAGGCCTCGCCATTCTCGAAGGCGGCGGATAAGCGCACCAAAAATTGCCGTCCGCTTGATTTCCGCCGGAGTCCATAGTAGTTTTCTACGCGATTTTGAACGTTTCCCATGGGGGAGAACGATGCAAGTACGCGTGAAAGGTTGACCTATGATCCATGTAGAAGGCCTTACCAAGCGCTATGGCCAATCCCTGGCCATTGATAACATCTCGTTCCATATAAATCGCGGCGAGGTGGTGGGTTTGCTCGGGCCGAACGGGGCTGGCAAGACCACGACCATGAAAATCCTGACCTGTTTCATATCGGCGAGTTCGGGCAAGGCCAGCATCAATGGCCACGACACCTTCGACGCTCCGCTCAAGGTCAAGGAGCAGATCGGGTATTTGCCCGAAAGCTGCCCCCTGTACCACGATATGGACGTGTCCGCCTACCTCGCCTTTTCGGCCGAAGTCCGCGGGGTGCCCTCATCCAAGCGCAAAGGAGCGGTTGAGCGGGTTATTTCGGACTGCGACCTGGGCAAGGTGACCCGCAAGCTCATCGGCCACCTTTCCAAGGGATACCGTCAAAGGGTGGGCCTGGCCCAGGCGCTCATTCACGACCCGGCCCTATTGATCCTCGATGAACCCACCTCCGGCTTGGATCCCAATCAGATCCGCGACATCCTGAAGCTCATCAACAATCTGGGGCAGGAAAAGACCGTCATCCATTCCACCCATATCCTTTCCGAGGTCGAGGCTACCAGCGACCGGGTGCTCATCATCAACAACGGGCGCATCGTGGCCCAGGGCACTCCCAAGGAATTGATGTCCCGTTCCTCGGGAACCACCGTTTACCTTACCGTCAAGGGCGACGGCGTCCGGGAGGATTTGGCCGCGGCCGCTTTCGTGAAGCAGGCGGAAAAGATCGCCGACCTCAAGGACGGATTCGTGCGGCTGGCCCTGCAAGGGGCCGATCAACGGGACATAGCCCTGGACGTATTCAGGATGGCGGTGGAAAAGGGCTGGCTGGTTTCCGAACTCAAGGCCGAAATGGCCAGCCTCGAGGATGTTTTCGCAAAGTTGACGAGGGGTTGACATGAAAAACGCACTGACCATTTTCAAGCGGGAGCTGCGGAGTTATTTCTCCTCTCCCATCGGATTCGTATTCATCATCTTTTACCTGCTTGTATCCAACGCCTTTTTCTTTTTCGTGCAGGATTTCTTCCGGCAGGGGCAGGTGACCATGCGCGGTTACTTCCAGACCTTGCCCTGGATTTTCCTGTTTTTCGTTCCGGCCATCACCATGCGACTATGGGCCGAAGAAAAGAAAATGGGAACAGTGGAGCTGCTGCTGACCATGCCTCTCAAAGAGGCTGAAGTCGTTTTCGGGAAATTCCTCGCCGCCTTCGCCTTCCTGGCCATAACCCTGGCCTTTTCCCTGACCGTCCCGGCCTCGCTATTCTATCTGGGCACGCCCGATATCGGCGTGATCATCGGATCCTATGTGGGCGCCTTGTTCCTGGGATCCGCTTATCTGGCCATAGGGCTCTATATCAGCTCCCTTACCGAGAACCAGGTCGTCGCCTTCATCATATCCCTGGCCGTGATATTCCTGCTGCTGCTGGTCGGCATCGCCCCGGTTTGGCTGGGCGCCCTGGGAACCTTCGCCGCGGTATGCGAATACATCAGCTTGCTGACCCATTTCAACAACGTGACCCGCGGGGTGATCGATTCCCGGGACGTCGTCTATTACGTGTCCGTAATCGCCCTTTTCCTCTACCTGAACGTGAAAAACATCGAAGCCAGGAAGTGGAGATAATCCATGGCCATGAATTCCAAGAAACTGAGCAGCCGCGCCAACGCCTATCTGGGCATCGTCACCATGATGGTGATTCTGGTCGTCATCGGCCTGAGCAGCCAACTGTTCTTCCACAGCCGGCTCGACCTTACCGCCGGCAAGCAATTCACCTTGAGCAAGGCCTCGGTCAATACCATACGGAGCCTGCCCGATCTGGTCACTGTCAAAGCCGTCATGTCCAAGGATTTGCCCACGCAATTCCTGCAAATACGCACCCATGTGGTGGATTTGCTGCGCGAGTTCGAGGCTCAAGCCGGCGGAAAAATCACCCTGATTTTCGAAGACCCGGGGGAAAGCGAAACCAAGCGTCAGCAGGCGACCTCCTTGGGGATCCAGGAAGTCCAGCTCCAGGAACAAAGCAGCGAAGGCTTGCAGATCAAGAAAGGTTTCTTCGGCCTGGCCCTGACCTATGGAGACAAGAAGGAAGTAATCCCGGTTCTCCAGAATCTGGAATCCTTCGAATACGACATGATCGTGAAATTGAAGAAGCTTACCGGGTCGGTCAAGACCATAGGCATTCTCGAGGGCGCCCAAGGGTCGCAAATGACCATGACCCTTCCCGGCCCCCAGCCCAAGACCACCACCGGCTTCGACGAAAACTTCCCCACTTTGAAAGAGGAAGCTGAAAAGTTGTACAAGCTTGAAAAGCTCGACCCCTTGCAGACTCCCATTCCGGAAACCGTGGATTTGCTTTTGGTGGCGGCTCCCGCCCGCATTTCGGAAATCGAAAAATTCCATATCGACCAATTCCTGATGAAGGGCAAGTCGGTCATGTTCCTGACTCCCGGTGTGGATCTTTCCCTGGGAACGGGAATCAATGGCACGGCCTCGAATAATGGATATGAGGACTTGCTGGCCCATTACGGACTGGGAGTGAATAAGAACGTGGTATTGGAAGATCGCAACTTCCAACTCGTGCGGTTCGGAAATTCCTTCTTTCCCTCGCCGTATCCCTATTGGATCATCGTTCAGGGCGAGTTTCTCAACCTGACCAGCCCCATCACCTCCAAGCTGGGCGCCATCAGCCTTCCCTGGGCCTCGACCCTCGAAATCGACACTGCCAAAGGGGATTCCACCCAGGTTGAGGTGCTGGCCAGGTCCACCGACGGCTCATGGGAAGAGGCGAACAGCTTCTTCCTGCTGCCCAAGGATTTGAAGGAATACCTTCCCGTGAACCAGAGATCCCAGCCTTTGGCCGCGCTCAAGTCCGGCAGGCTGACCTCGTTCTATGCCGACCGGCCCCTTCCCCCCGGCGACAGCACGCAGGGAATCGATTCATCCAAGGTGATTCGCAAGGCCGAAAAGGAAGGCCGGATACTCGTGGTCGGCAACGCCCTCTTCGCCACGGACTTCTATGTGGGCTACACCAATGCCGTGGCCAATCTGCACATGGTGCTCAACAGCTTCGACCAATTGGCGCTGGACCCCGACCTGATCACGATCCGCAGCCGGGAAATCGCCAACGCGCCCATACTTGAAAGCAAGAAAACCAAGAAGCTTCCCATCCTGCTCATCAATATGCTGGCCGCTCCGGCCTTGTTGTTGGCCGCGGGAATTTTCATGGGAATCCGCAGGAAGAATAAGGAAGGAATGGCATGAAAAGGACAATTATCGTTCTTCTGGCCGCCTTGGCGCTGCTGGCGGCCGTACTGATGAAGAAGAACAGCAATGAAAAATCCATGCGTGGAGACGCACATGCGCTGGATAGCGCGCTCAAGGCCGACGCGGCTTACCTCACCGTGATCAAAAGGCCCGATACCACGACGGGCAAAAAGCCCGACTCCTCGTCTTTGAAGCTCCAGGACGGCAAATGGGTCGTTGCCGGCGACGGGTTCTCCGCCGACACCGCGAAGGTCAACAAGGTTCTGGGCCACATTTTCAAGCTTCAGAACAAGGAACTGGTTTCCACCAACGCGGCCCGGCTGGGCGAATACGGGTTGGATTCGGTCGAGGCCAAGCAAGTCATCGTCCGCGATGGAACCGGCAAAACCCTGGCCTCGGTCCTGATCGGCAAAACCTCCGGCGCGGACTACAGTTCCACCTATTGGAAATGGATGGACAAGCCCGAGGTGTATCGCACTCCGGGCAACTTCACCTGGGAAATCGCGGTCAAGGAGGAAGATTGGAAGGAACGCAAACTGTTTCCTGCCGTGGCCGCCAAGGATGTCAAATTCGTCGAGGTTTCCTGGAAAGATACGCTGGGAGCCGACTATGCCTATAAACTGGAATCCACCTCGGATTCCGCCTGGAAAATGCTGGCTCCCCAGGACAGCAATCGCGTGAAGAATTCCCTGGCGACGGACATGGCGAGCCGCTTCGCCGACATGGCCGTAGATGAATTCGTCACCGCCCAGGACACCAATGCCGCCAAGGTAAATCCGGATTCGGCCGTGGTCGCGATCAAGGTCGGGCTGAAAAACGGAACCAACCTCGAGTTGAAGACGACCCGGGTGGTGGACGGTTACGCTTACGCCCGGCATCCCGCGCACAAGGACCTTATCAAGGTTTCGGGATGGCGGCTTGATTCCTTCAAAAAGAAGCCCTTCGAAATCCTTGACGCTCCTTCCGCTCCTCTGGCGGACTCGGTCGAAGCAGCGGTCGATACGTCCTCACCAGCGCCTTGAGGGCCCGCTATCGGCGGCTGTGCTCCCAATCCAAATCCTCCCCCAGGGAGGATTCGATGGCGTCTTCGAACCATGGCACCATTTCAGCCGCGGCCACGGGCGTTTCGGCCAGGGATGCCAGACCGGTCATAAAGTCCCGGTGCAGTCTGCCGCCGCGGTAATCCGGTTCTTTGGACGGATGGGCCAGGTACTTTTCCATGTCGGCGAAATCGGGATGGATGATAATGGAGGCCAGGTAAAGGACAAAGTCCCTGGGCATATACAGGGCGCAGCCGGCCACCTTCCTATCCCCGCAGGCCATATCCGAAATCCCCTGTTGCCGCAATTCCAATCCGAGCTTTTCGCCGGCCACGGTACGGATAAGGCCGTATCCCTTCGCGAAATAATGCTGGATGGCGAGTTGCTTGCGCTTGGCGAACCGCAGCCCCACGCATAGGCAGCCGGGCGACAGCAGCACGGCGCCGCCTCCGCTCATGCGCCGGAACACGGGAATCCGGTCGCTCAGGGCGGCCTCCGCGTTCAATTCCTTTTCGGCTTCCTGGGAGTTGCCCAATACCAGGATTCTTTCCCGGGGCACCCAGACCCGGTAGGGAAGCACGCTTCGATCGAGCAATCCTTCGCCGGTGGGATCGCGGACGGCCGGCGATTCATTGTAACGCAAGGGAGCGAGGGTAACGGGTATGGGCATGGGTTTGGGCACGGAAAATATGCTCCCGGGCGCCCGCTGGGCGGGTCCCGGGAGCTAACGGATCAAATGTGGACCGCGGCGCCTTGGCTGTCCATGGCCGCTTCCATCACGGCCTCGGATAGGGTAGGGTGGGCGTGCACGGTATGCATGATTTCTTCGTAGGTGCTTTCCAGCTTCATGGCCAGGCCCAGCTCGGCCAGCAATTCCGTAGCCTCGCTGCCGATGATATGGGCGCCCAGCAACTCGCCGAACTTTGCGCCGAAAATGAGTTTGACCATGCCTTCGGTTTTACCGATGGCTCTGGCCTTGCCGCTGGCGGAAAAAGGAAAGCGTCCGATTTTCACCGCCAGATTCTTTTCCTTGCAGGCTTTTTCGGTTAGGCCTACCGAAGCCACTTGCGGCTGGCAATAGGTGGCGCCGGGAATTTGCCCATAGTCCAGGCCATGCTTGGCCTCGCCCAATATGCGGGCCACGGCGACCTCTCCCTCGGCCGAGGCCTTATGGGCGAGCAATTGCCTGCCTGCCACGTCCCCGATGGCGTAAATGCCTTTGACCGTGGTTTCCTGGAAAGCGTCCACCTTGATGAAACCGCGTTCGTCGAGCTTGACGCCCACCTGTTCCAGTCCCAGGTCCTTGGTGTTCGGGGACATGCCCACCGCCACCAATACCCGGTCCACGGTTAGAGAGGTTTCTTTGCCGGCGGCGTCCGCCAGCTTGGCTTCAATCACGCCGGCTTTAGCCGCTTTGACCTCGCCGACCTTGGTGCCCACATAGCACTGGATACCCTGCTTTTTGAATGAAGCCAGGAGGGTCTTGGAGATTTCCTCGTCTTCGACCGGCAGGATTTGGGGAAGCATTTCCACCAGATGGACTTCGGTGCCCAGGGAGTTGAAGTAATAGGCGAATTCGACGCCGATGGCGCCCGCGCCGATAATGAGAATCTTCTTAGGCTGATCGCGCAAATCCAAGGCGTGCCGGTAGGTTATGAAATTCTTTCCGTCGATGGGGTATTGGGGAAAGGACCTCGCCGAGGCTCCGGTGGCGATAATGGTGGCCGCCGCTTTGAGGTTGCTGCGCGCACCCTTGGAGTCGGTCACTTCGATGAGTACCTTCGCCAGCATTTTTGCCGTCCCGGAAATCACCTCGATCTTGTTCTTCTTCATCAGGTACTGCACGCCACTGCTGTTCTGCTTGGCGACGTCGCGGGACCGATCGATGATTTTCGGATAATTGACGCCGATATCCTTGACTGAAAGACCGAATTCCTCGGCATGCTTGAGATATCCGGCCACCTCGGCGCTTTTCAACAGGGCTTTGGTGGGAATGCATCCCCAATTGAGGCAAACGCCGCCGAGTTCGGCCTTTTCGACGATAGCGACTTTCTTACCGGCCTGGGCGCCCTTGATGGCGGCTACGTAACCGCCGGGTCCGCTTCCGATTATAACGATGTCATAATTCGTTTCCAAGGTGTTCTCCTAGAGCATCAGCCAAACAGGGTTTTCGAGCAGCGACTTCAATCCGGAAAGGAATTGGGCCGCCAATGCGCCGTCGATGACGCGATGATCCGAGGTCATGGTCAGCTTCATCACGTTCCGCTCCTTGGCCACGCCATCTTCCAGATACACTTCGGATTGG
>Ga0079224_100000956_pt1 | contig 31323 bp, 23 predicted proteins | sample Stecom2015_FD_80414 | JGI IMG/M metagenome (GOLD analysis project Ga0079224, IMG submission 80414) | Agricultural soil microbial communities from Utah to study Nitrogen management - Steer compost 2015 | ecosystem: Environmental > Terrestrial > Soil > Agricultural land | place: USA: Utah... | reverse complement strand
GCTTTTAGGGCAATTTTTAACATAAATTAACAGGGGACAATGCTATCTTTGCACTATTCAAAAAATACGGCTTTCCCTCGGTCGCCGTTGGGACATTAGATTGAACAAGAAAAAGATAATAAATGATCCGGTCTATGGGTTTATAACGATCCCGTCGGATTTTATATTTGATCTCATCGAGCATCCCTTTTTGCAGCGTCTGCGGTACATCAAGCAGTTGAGCATGTCTCATCTGGTGTACCCGGGAGCGTTGCATACGCGGTTCCAGCACGCATTGGGGGCTCTGCACCTAATGGCTCTAGCCATCGACACGCTGCGTAGTAAGCAAATAGACATCAGCCCCGAAGAGGAGGAGGCCGTGTTCATCGCCATTTTATTGCACGATGTCGGACATGGGCCCTTTTCGCACTCGCTGGAGCATACGCTGGTCGAAGGCGTTTCGCATGAGTGCCTGTCGCTGCTCATGATGGACGAGCTCAACCGTCAGTTTGGCGGGCGACTCACCCTCGCCATCGATATTTTCCAAAACCGATACCCCAAGCACTTTCTGCACCAGCTGGTGTCGGGGCAGCTGGACATTGACCGCATGGATTACCTAAACCGCGATAGCTTTTTCACGGGCGTGTCCGAGGGCGTGATCAGTTTCGACCGCATCATCAAGATGCTCTATGTAGTGGACAATGAGCTGGTGGTCGAACAGAAAGGCATCTACTCGGTCGAGAACTTCCTGATCGCCCGACGGCTTATGTATTGGCAAGTTTATCTGCATAAAACCGTGATAAATGCCGAACAGATGCTGCTGAACATCCTCCGCCGGGCAAAGGCACTGTACGGAATCGGCAAAACCTTATATGCTTCGCCATCATTGGAACATTTTTTGCGCAATAGAGTAACCGAACGAAATTTTCGGGAGGATGTGTCGCATTTAGCACATTTTACGCATTTGGACGATACAGATATTTGGTCGGCCATTAAGGTATGGGCGACTGATAGCGACCCCATCCTAAGCATGCTGTGCTCTCGCCTGATCGCGCGAAAATTGTACCATATCGAACTGCATCGACTTGAACCCGACCAGCAGCACATCAACCTGTTAAAAGCGCAGGCGGTTAGACACTTCGGCGTAGAACCGGATCTGTCGGACTACTTCGTGTGGACGAACTCGATCGCGAACAGCGCCTATGAGCCGACGGAGGGCAGCATTAAAATATATATGAAAGACGGGAGCCTGCAAGATATTCTGGATGCTTCCGACCTCTCTAACTTAGTGGCACTGTCGCGCAAAGTAACGAAGTTTGCCGTGTCCTTTCCGAAGGAATTATTGGATAGCAGCCTGCCCGCGTGAGGAGCCGTTGATATTAAAAAGAACGTTATGCAATTTTCAGCACACCAAATAGCCACGCTCATCGATGGAACCATTGAGGGCAACCCCGATGTGTCGGTAGACCGTTTGGCGAAAATCGAGGAGGGAAGCGCGGGGAGCCTGTCATTTCTTTCCAACCCCAAATACGAGCCCTATCTGTACACCACCGAGGCATCCGTCGTCATCGTCAACGAAAGCCTGCAGGTAACCAAGGCCATTGCGCCCACGCTGATCCGCGTGAAAGACGCATATTCCGCGTTTTCCACGGTACTCGACGTGTATAACCGCCTGCGTTTGGAGAAGGCAGGTATCGAGCAACCTTCGTTTGTACATGAAACCGCCAGGCTGGGCGAAAACATCTATATCGGGGCTTTTAGCTACATCGGCAGGGACACCGTCGTCGGCGACAACTGCAGAATATACCCCAACGTTTATGTTGGGGATAATGTGACATTAGGTGACAACACGACCCTCTTTCCGGGCGTGGTTATCTATTTTGACTGCGTCATCGGGAAAAACGTCACCATCCATTCCGGCACCATCATCGGTAGCGACGGCTTTGGTTATGCGCCCCTGCCAGACGGCAGCTACCGCAAAGTGAGCCAAACCGGCAACGTGCTGATCGAAGACGACGTGGAAATCGGGGCCAATACGGTGGTGGACCGTGCCACGATGGGGTCGACGGTGATTCGGAAAGGCGTCAAGCTAGACAACCTGATCCAGATCGCACACAACGTGGAAGTGGGCAATGATACGGTTATCGCCGCGCAATCCGGCGTTTCGGGCAGCACGAAAATCGGCAAGCGAGCCGTTCTGGGTGGCCAAGTAGGGGTAGTGGGGCACATTACCATTGCCCCGGGCTCACAAATACAAGCGCAATCGGGGGTCAATAAGTCTATCGTGGCGGAAGGCAAAAAGTGGTCGGGCACCCCGGCGGCACCCTATAACGCCCAAATGCGCTCGCAGGTCGTGTATTCTAGGCTGCCGGAGCTGGAACGCCGGATCGAGCATCTCGAACAGCTCCTTTCTAAAGTAGAGTCAGAATCTAAATAGTGTCCCGCCCGTCGTTTGGCGCGGCCTTATTGCAAACATAAAATGAACGAAAAACAACGAACCATCAATTCCGAAATCACCGTCTCCGGCGTCGGGTTGCACACCGGCAAAAACGTGACGATGACACTGAAGCCAGCTGAAGAAAACCACTGGTACAAGTTTAGGCTCATTGACCTGCCTGACCAGCCCATTATCGCTGTGGATGCAGACAACGTGACCGACACGTCGCGCGGCACCACCATCGGACAAAATGGGGCTACCGTGAGCACCATCGAACACCTGATGGCCGCGCTGGTGGGTCTCCAGATCGATAACATCCTGATCGATATTGACGGGCCTGAGGTACCGATCATGGATGGCAGCTCGGCTCCATTCGTCAAGATCTTGCTGGACGCGGGTTTCTTGGAACAACAGGCGGATCGCGACTTTTACGAAATCCCGCACAACATCCACCACACGGAGTCTGATCGGAAAGTGGAAATGGTAGCCATGCCGCTAGACGGTTATCGGTTTACCTGCATGATCGATTTCAATTCGCCCGTACTCGGCAGCCAGCACGCCTCCATCAGCAACATCAGCGAATTCAGCAAAGAGATCGCTTTCTCGCGCACGTTCTGCTTTTTGCACGAATTGGAAACCTTGGTGCAAAACAACCTGATCAAAGGCGGCGACCTCAACAACGCGATCGTCGTGGTGGACCGCGAGGTGGGTGAAGACGAGTTAGGACAGATTGCCAAGCTCTTCAATCGCCAAGCTATCGGCGTAGCCAAGGAAGGCATCCTGAATAACATTGAACTGCGCTACCAGAACGAACCCGCCCGCCACAAGCTGTTGGACATGATCGGCGACTTAGCCCTCGTGGGGCAGCCCATTAAAGGCCATATCATGGCCGCCCGCCCGGGCCATGCCGCCAACGTGGCATTCGCCAAAAAAATCAAAGCGCACATCAAAAAAGAACGGAGCAAGAAATACGTGAAGGTCTACGACCCCAACATGCCCCCGGTTTATGACACCGTGCAGATCATGAAAGTACTGCCACATCGCCAGCCCATGTTGCTGGTGGACAAAATCTTGGAACTGACCAAGACCCATGTCGTGGGATTGAAGAACGTGACGATGAACGAGGACATCTTCCAAGGGCATTTCCCCGGGGCGCCGGTGTTCCCCGGCGTGTTGCAAATCGAGTCGATGGCACAGACGGGCGGCATATTGGTGCTCAACACGGTACCGGATCCGGAAAATTACCTGACGTTATTCCTTAAGATTGACAACGCACGGTTTAGGGCCCAGGTTTACCCCGGCGACACCATCATCTTCCGTTGCGACCTGCTGGAGCCGATCCGCCGCGGCATCGCTCAGATGAAGGGAGTAGGCATGGTGGGCGAGAAGGTAGTCGTGGAGGCCGAACTAATGGCACAAATCGTTAAAATAAAAGAAACAGAAGCATGATACAGCCGTTGGCATACATCCACCCGCAGGCTAAGATCGCCCGCAATGTCGTTATAGAACCCTTCGTCACGATCCATAAGGACGTGGTTATCGAGGAAGGGTCGTGGATTGGATCGAACGTAACCATTATGGACGGTGCGCGCATTGGCCGAAATTGCCGTATCTTCCCCGGGGCCGTCATTTCAGGCATCCCCCAAGACTTAAAATTCGATGGAGAGGAGACCACCGCCGAGATTGGCGATGGCACGACGATACGCGAGTGCGTAACCGTAAACCGCGGTACCAAGGACAAATGGAAAACCGTCATCGGCAAAAATTGCCTCATCCAGGCCTATAGCCACATTGCGCACGACTGCGTAGTGGGTGACAACTGCGTGTTTTCCAACAGCAGTACGCTAGCGGGGCACATCACCGTGGGCGACTATGTCGTACTGGCAGGTATGGTAGCCGTGCACCAGTTCTGCCACATCGGCTCGCATGCCTTCATTTCGGGTGGCTCGCTGGTGCGGAAAGACGTTCCCCCCTTTGTGAAGGCCGCGCGCGAGCCATTGTCCTATGTGGGCATCAACTCGGTCGGTTTGAGACGCCGGGGCTTTTCTTCAGGCCAGATCAACGAGATCCAAGATATATACCGCGTATTGTTCGTCAAGAACAACAACCTAGCGAAAGGTTTGGACATCATCGAAACCGACTTTAAGCCCACGGAAGTGCGGGACGAAATCCTTGATTTCATCCGAAACTCCAACCGCGGCGTGATGAAAGGGTTTGGGCAGAGCAAGGGGATGCTTTAGTCGCTACCCATCAACGAAACGTAAGCGAGGCGGGCGTGGAAATCCAGTTGCACGATACGGGACGGCGGTTTGACCAAGAGTGGGTTTTTCGAGGCATCACGGCCCGCTTCGTCTCTGGCGGGCGTTATGCGGTGTTGGGGCCGAACGGCTCTGGAAAGTCCACGCTCCTCAAAATCCTGTCGGGATACCTATCGCCCTCCGAAGGGAGGGTGGAATTTGGCCAGGGCAACCAATCCATTAACGTGGATGACATATTTCGCCATTTGGCCTGCGCCGCGCCGTACCTCGAATTGATCGAGGAGCTGACGCTCGCCGAGCACGTCAAGTTCCATCGGCTGCACAAACCATTGGTAAAAGGCCTGACAGACGAGGCGCTCATCGAACGTATGGAGCTGGTCCACGCAAAGGACAAACTCATCCGCCATTTTTCGTCGGGGATGAAGCAACGCGCCAAGCTGGCCTTGGCGTGCTTTTCCGACACGCCCATGCTGTTGCTGGACGAGCCCACCACCAACTTGGACCAAGCCGGGGTGGCCTGGTACGAGCAGGCCGTGGCCGACACGAGCCACGACCGTCTCGTAGTGGTATGCTCAAACGTGGAGCGGGAATATCGCTTTTGCGACCATCTCATTCAAATTATGGACTACAAACCGTAACCGTGCGCGCCGCGTTCCATGCCCGGTTTCTTCCCAAGGCACTTTGACACAACCTGAAAAAAATATATCTTTGCGGCATCATTTAATCTCTTTGGAAGCAATATATGGCAAAGGCATCGGACGTCAAAACAGGCAATATTCTCCGTTTTAATGGGGAGCTCGTGAGTGTTGAAGAATATATACACCGCACCCCGGGGAACCTCCGGGCCTTTTATCAAGCCAAGATGCGAAACGTCCGCACGGGCAAACTGGTTGAATATCGGTTCCGTACGGATGAGGAAGTAGAGATTGCTCGCGTCGAAACCAGCGACTACCAATATCTCTACGAAGACGGTGATTTCTTCGTGGTCATGGACAACACATCGTTTGAGCAATTTAACATCCCCAAGGAGCTGTTTGGAGGTTCGGCACGCTTCATGCTTGAAGGTATGCAGGTGGTCGTCGCGATGGAGAGCGACGAGCCGATAATGGCCCAGTTGCCGACCACGGTAGAGCTCGAAGTAACCTACTCGGAGCCGGCAGTAAAAGGGGACACCTCGACGAGTGCGATGAAAGCCGCGACGGTGGAAACCGGCGTCGAAATTAAGGTTCCGCTTTTTATTAGTCAGGGCGATAAAGTGAAAGTAGACACCCGCACCGGTGAATATATCGAACGGGTGAAACAATAAAGAAATTTAACTTTTTAGGTTTAGGTTGATTATTCGGTCTTGGGGCTCCCCGCCTCGAGGCCGATGTTTTTTAGGAGGTGGCCAACGCCTGCATACTTAAGCGTAAGTTCGAAGCAGTTCTTTACGAACAAAACTAAATATCCTATACACCGTCTGTATAGTCCTGCAACATTCTGTGAATTGAATGCCGCATCGTAGCCGGACAAATCGTAAGTTTGGGCATGCAAATTTCGGATAAGCTATCTCTTCGAAAACAATTTTTGGAACGTCGGCGCGCACTCGCGCCCGGTGAGGCCGATGCGCTCAACCGCGGTCTCCTGAAGCAGGCGAAAACGATTCGCTGGCCCGAAAACGGCGTCGTCCACACGTTTCTACCGATTCTGTCAAAAAGAGAGCCGGACACCTTCCAAATCATTGCTTGGCTGCGGGATGCTTATCCCAGCATCCGAATCGTCGCGCCGCGCATCGTCGACGCAAATCGCGGACCGGCCGCCCATTACCTTTGGGAGGCACACGATGCTTTGGAGGTAAACAAGTGGGGAATACCCGAGCCGGTTGGCGGGAAGCGCGTCGGACCGAGCGACATCGACACCGTTCTCGTTCCGCTGCTGGCTGTGGATTTGGTGGGGCACCGCGTCGGGTACGGTGCGGGGTGGTATGACCGCTTCCTGGCGAACTGCCGACCCGATGCACAGAAGATCGGCCTCTCGCTGTTTGAGCCCGTCGAGCGGATTACAGACGTGCAGCCCACCGACATCGCCTTGGATGCCTGTATAGTACCAGACGGGGTGTATTGGTTTAGATAATCTGGGCGGTAGCCCGTACGTAGAAGTACAGTGCCCGGAAAACCACGTCCGTGAACGCCTCGTTTGCTTTCCGGAGTTTTTCGGTATAAATTTATAGCCAATTAGATAAAAATATGGAAAGACGCGTCGTCATCACCGGAATGGGCATCTACTCATCGTTGGGCAAGAACCTGAGTGAGGTGAAAGACTCCTTATACCGCGGCCGATCGGGCATCATCTATTCGCCCGAGAGAAAGGAATTCGGCTATCGCTCCGCCCTGACAGGCCATGTAGATAAACCCGACCTGACGAAGTTATTGTCGCGCAGGCAACGCATCAGCATGGAAGAAGAAAGCGAATACGCCTTTGTCGCTACGCAGGAAGCATTGGCCAACGCGGGTATCGACAACGCCTTCTTTGACGAGCATGTGGTGGGCTTGCTATACGGCAATGACAGCGTGTCGAAGGCCATTATGGAGTCGCTGGACATCGTTCGCCAGAAACAAGACACGACCCTGGTCGGTTCGGGCGCAATCTTCAAATCCATGAACTCGACCGTAACCATGAACCTAGCCACGATTTTTCGTATCCGTGGCATTAACATGACCATCAGCGCCGCCTGCGCCAGCGGATCGCACTCCATTGGGCTGGGCTATCTGTTCATCAAGCAGGGCTTGCAGGACTGCATTATTTGCGGGGGCGCGCAGGAAACCAACAAATACGGCATGGCCAGTTTCGACGGTCTCGGCGTGTTTTCTGACCGTGAGGACGAGCCTACCAAGGCGTCACGGCCTTTTGACAAGCAGCGCAATGGGCTGGTGCCCGGCGGTGGTGCAGCTACGGTAATCCTAGAAGAGTACGAGTCGGCCGTCCGGCGCGGGGCGCCAATCCTGGGGGAAATCCTGAGCTACGGATTTTCGTCGAATGGCGAGCACATATCGACCCCCAATGTGGATGGGCCGATAGCCGCCATGCGAATGGCTTGTGACCTAGCTAACATCCCGCCTGACGCCATCGAATACATCAATGCACACGCCACCTCAACCCCGGTGGGCGACGCCAACGAAGCGCGGGCCATTGACCAGCTCTTCGGGAGCGGCCCGTACGTAAGCTCGACGAAGTCCATGACCGGACATGAATGCTGGATGGCGGGCACCAGTGAGGTCGTCTATTCCATGCTCATGGCCCAGCACGGATTCATCGCACCGAACATCAACCTCGAGGAGGTGGACGACTCTGCGGCGAACCTCAATTTGGTGAAAAATACCATAAACCGAAATTTTAGTGTATTTTTGTCCAACTCATTTGGGTTTGGCGGGACCAATTCCGCATTGGTAATTAGAAAACTATAAGTGTCAAGACGAGTACGAATGACCAAGGGAGAGATCATTGCGATCACGAATAAATTCTTAATAGACGAGTTTGAGGTAAATCCGGACGTATTGAAGCCTGAGGCCAACCTGAAAGACTCGCTGGACTTGGACAGCTTGGATTACGTAGATTTGGTAGTGGTAATCGAGTCTAACTTTGGCATCAAGCTGGGAAGCAAGGACTTTTCCGACATCGCAACCTGTGACGACCTGTACGAACTCATCTCTGGCAAATTGCATGCTAACGTATAGGGACTTGCCATGGCTACGTGGGAAGGGAGGTCCAGGGGGACAGTTTTCGGCTACCGTGTTTTCATTTTCCTGATCAAGCATATCGGGATTAACGTTGCTTACGGCCTGCTTTTTTTCGTAGCGCTTTACTATTTCTTTTTCACACCGAAGCAAACCCGCTCGATTTATCGGTATTTCCGCGAACGCCGGGGCTATTCGCGTGTGAAAAGCCTAATAAGCGCCTACCGCAACTACTTCGTTTTTGGGCAGACAATAATTGATAAGGTCGCCATTAATGCCGGGCTAGCGCATCGTTACACCTACGAATTTGACGGCATTGAACATATCCGGCAGCTCGCCCGCGACGACTCGGCAGGTATCCTCATCAGCGCACACGTGGGCAATTTCGAGGTGGCCCAGTTCTTTATGGATGAGTTTGACAAGAAAATACATCTTGTCACCACCGATGAGGAACGCCAAGCGATAAAATCATACTTGGCGAGCATCATGGCCAAGCCCAAGACCGATTTTATCATCATTAAGGAAGATCTCTCGCATATCTTTGAAATCAATGGCGTCATCGCCGGCAAGGGGATGATCTGTTTCACGGGCGATCGCTTCAAACCGTATACCAAGACGCTGCAGGAGGTGTTTTTGGGTAAGCCCGCCCACTTCCCCTCGGGACCGTTCCTCATCAGCTCACGGCTTCGCACGCCCGTCCTGTTTGTGTACGTAATGCGCGAACGGAACAAGCATTACCACCTCTATGCACGCAAAGCGGAATTCGACAACCGCGACGCGCAATCGCTTCTACGCGCGTACACGGCCAGCATGGAAGAAATTTTGAGGAAATATCCTTTACAATGGTTTAATTATTACGATTTTTGGGCAGCCTAGGGGCCGAACGCCTCAGGCCGACGCCAAAAAGCGGAGACACGCTTACCAGGCGGGCCATTAGCAGCAATGAAAAACGTCTTAGTCATATCCTATTCCCAGACCGGGCAATTGCACGACATTCTGGATAGCCTCCTCGCGCCGCTTGCGCAAGCACCTGACGTCCGTGTCACGCGCTATACCCTCCGGCCCCAACGTGCTTATCCATACCCTTGGCCCAAAGACGAATTTTTTGACGTGTTTCCTGAGTCTGCGCTGGGCATTCCCGATGTGCTGGAACCTCTTGACCCTGCCATACTACAAACGGACTACGACTTGGTCATTCTGGGCTACCAAGTGTGGTTTTTGTCGCCATCCATCCCCTTTAATTCCTTTCTCCTGAGCGAGGAGGGCAAGCGGATCCTGCGCGGCAAGCCCGTGATGACGGTCATTGGCTGCCGCAACATGTGGTTTACGGCCCAGGAGAAAGTGAAACGCCTGCTATTGCAGGCCGATGCCCGCCTCGTGGGCAATGCGGTGTTCGTGGACCGGCACGTCAACCACGTCAGCCTAGTGACTATCGTACGCTGGCTCATCGGTGGCAAAACCGACCGGTACTTGGGCCTTTTCCCAAAACCGGGCGTTTCTGACAAAGACATACGGGAGGCCTCCAAGTTTGCTGAACCGATCTTGGAGCATCTTCGCAGCGGAGGGTTCGAGGATCTACAAGCGTCACTCTTGGCGCGCAGGGCAGTCATGGTACGTCCGCTGTTGGCGTTTATTGACAAACGTGGGAGCTTCATTTTTTCTAAGTTTTCGAAGAAAATCAGGGCCAGGGGTGAGCCGGGCGACCCCGCGCGCAGGCCGCTCTTGCGCTTTTTTTATTACTACCTGCTTTTTGCGCTGTGGGTAATCGCACCCATTGTCAGTTTATTGTTTTTAATAGTACATTTACCCTTCTTGCCGTGGGTAAACCGAGAAAAAAGATATCTCCAGTCGGTCCGCTATAAAGGCCGATTGTGAAAATTTAAATGCATGTCTGAGGTATATATCAACGCAGTTGCGAAGTTTTTGCCGAACGAGGCCGTGCCGAATGAACGGATCGAATCGGTTTTGGGGATGGTTAACGGCCAGCCTTCACGGGCGCGGGCTATTGTGCTGCGCAACAATCAAATCAAAAGTCGGTATTATGCGATCGGAGCCGATGGCAAGGCATCGCACACCAATGCCGAGCTGACCATCGAATCCGTCAGGCAAGTATTGGCCATCGCAGGCGTGGCTCCCGAGGACGTCGATTTGCTGTCTTGCGGCACATCTACGCCCGACCAGTTGTTACCGGCCCATGCCAGCATGGTGCACGGCCTTTGGCAAAACAGACCCCTAGAGGTAAATACCAACTCGGGCATCTGCACATCGGGCATGAATGCGCTAAAGTATGCGTTCATGGCGGTACGAACGGGCAGCGCCCAGCGAGCGGTTGCCACGGGTTCTGAGCGCGTGTCGTCTTGGTTGCGGGCAGACAAGTTCAGCCGCGAAGCCGAAAAGCTCGCGGCACTGCAACAAAACCCCATGATTGCCTTTGACAAGGATTTCCTGCGCTGGATGCTTTCTGACGGCGCCGGCGCCGTTTTGCTTAGCCAACATCCGAATGCTACGGGGCTTTCCCTAAAGGTACATTGGGTCGAAGGCGTATCCTATGCGCATGAAATCGAACCGTGCATGTACGCCGGGGCAACTAAATCGAACGGTGGCCTGACGTCGTGGAGCGATACCGACCCCGACCTTTGGCTGGAACAGTCGGTGTTTGCGATCAAGCAAGACATCCGCCTGCTAGAAACCCATATCATTGCCAAGGGGGCCGAAAGCCTACGTACGATTCTCGATCGGAAACATGTAGGAGAAGCCGAAATCGACTATTTTCTCCCCCACATTTCATCGTTTGTGTTCAAGGATAAGCTACGGGTTGGATTCGAGCGTGCGGGCATCGACATTCCCGACCACAAATGGTTCATTAACCTTGACCGTTTCGGCAACGTAGGTGCAGCGTCGATTTACATCCAGCTTGAGGAACTTTTCAATTCCGGCACCTTGGCTAAAGGACAGAAAATCCTGCTTTCTGTACCGGAAAGCGGCAGATTTTCTTATGTTTACAGCTTATTGGAGGTAATCTAGCCCAAATGAATTTACTCACGTCCTTCGATGAATTGCTTAACCTGATTCCGCAGCGGCCACCATTTGTCCTCGTGGACAAACTGGTGGAGCATAGCGATAAAGCGGTTACCTCCGGATTTTCGATTCCGGCCGACCACGTACTGACCGACGCGGCGGGCTACCTGTCGGAAGCGGGGATTATCGAGAACTTTGCCCAAACCATCGCCCTGTACCAGGGTTATGATTACTTCCTCCGAGGCTTGCCGTCGCCTGTCGGGTATATCGGGTCGATTAAAAACGTGGAAATACTTGCGTGCCCCCGTACCGGACAGGAACTCCGGACCACCGTACATATCCTCCAAGAAATGATGGGCGTGACCATGGTGAAAGGCGAAGTGAAGGTGGCCGACCTCGTGATTGCCAGAGGAGAAATGCGAACCGTTATCGTCGATGAGTTTGGAAAATAACGTAGCGCTCGCCCCTATCACGACCCTAATCCCGCATCGCGAACCCATGGTGATGGTAGACCGGGTTGTTTTGCTCGACGGCCTGCAAACCCAAACTTCGTTTTTGGTTACGCCCGGCTGCCTGTTCGTTTCGGACGGCGAGCTTTCCGAAATGGGCATGCTGGAGAACATTGCGCAGACAAGTTTTATTTTTCTTAACCATTATTTCGCCGAGCAGGCGCATCTCATGTGGGCCCAAGACAAGGAAACGCTAGGTTTCATCAGCACGGTGACCAGCGTGGAAGTATTGGCGCTCCCACGCGTAGGGCAGACCCTGGAAACCACGACCGATACGGAACTCGTGTTTACCTCTGACCTGCTCAAGATCTGTAATATTGAGGCCAACATTCGGATCGGCCAAGTCGTTGCGATGCGTACCCGGATGAAGATGCTCCTCCAGACCCGTGACAGGTAACGGACATTTCGATCAGGCCGCCTTTAAAAATATGGACATACTATACTTTTTTCAGTAATCGGTCGTTATCCTTTTTAGTCCATCCAACCTAAATGTCCATGAAAGAAAAGCTATTTTATCGAGGTATATATGGGGAGGAAAGTACCCCCATGATCCGCGAAGCTATCCATGTCGCGCAATTCGATCGTGTCGCAGAGAATTACGAAGGACACATCAAACCACACATCCACAACAACTTACACCAAATTTTCATCGTAGAGGAGGGAGCGCTCGTACTGCTATTTAACGATGAACGGCATACGGTCCGGGCCAAGTCTTACCTATCGATACCGAAGAACATCCTGCACGGTTTTTACATCGACGACGCCACCACGGGCTGGCTGATATCGCTCTCGGACTCAGTGTTCGAGGGGCCGTTCCTGCCCCTAGACCCCAGCATTCGGACGCCGGACGAAATCCAGGTAGTAGGTTTCGACCTCGACGATCCCACGCATGCCGATTTGTACCACATTATGCACCGATGCGTCCACGAATTCAATCACGAATTGCCGCACAAAGAAATAGCGTTGGAACACTTAGTGGGGCTACTTCTAGTCGTCATGAGCCGGATTCCACCGGCGCAAAAGCTGGCCCTGAAATCCTTTGACACGGGGTACAAGACCTATTTCAGACGTTTCACCCAATTGGTCCGTGAAAACTATTCCTTTGCCATTCCGATGGATTTTTACGCCTCGAAGCTGTCGATTACCACCGGACACCTCAACCGCGTATGTAAGTCGATCACGGGGAGTTCGCCCAAAGCCATTATTATCGATTACTTTATCGCAGAGGCGAAGCGCATGCTGCAGCAACAAAAGCTTTCCATCTCGGAAATCGCCTACACGCTGGGTTTTGACGATCCGGGATATTTCACCCGGCTGTTTCGCCAAAAAACCGGCCTAACGCCCAAAGGGTACCGCAACCACGCGCTAGGGCGCACCTAGGTATGCTTAATCTGTCAGTTCGAAACGCAAGGTGGCCACATCCCGCGAGTTAGGGCCCACGAAGACGTCAAACGCTCCGGGCTCGGCTACGTAATCCAAATCGGCGTTGTAGAATTTCAGGTCTTCCTCGTTAATCCGGAAGACGACCTCACGGGATTCCCCTGGTTTTAGCCGTATGCGCCTGAATCCCTTCAGCTCCTTGACCGGACGGGTTACGGTTCCCACCAAGTCCCGAATGTATAGTTGCACGACCTCCTCGCCCTCGTAGGCCCCCGTGTTGGCCACGCGCACGCGCACCTCCAGGGATTCGCCGGGCGTGATGGAATGCTTGCTGATCATCGGTTCGTCATAGTCAAACTGCGTGTAGCTCAATCCGTATCCAAACGGATAAAGAGGTTCGTTGCTAACATCTAGATAATTGGAGCGGAATTTTTGGAACCACTGTCCCTCCGCTAGCGGCCGCCCCGTGTTTTTTGCCGCATAGTACAGCGGCACCTGACCCACGTGCTGGGGAAAGGTTGCAGGAAGCTTCCCGGAAGGATTTACATCCCCAAAGAGTACGTCGGCGATGGCTACGGCTGCTTCGGTGCCGCCAAACCACGCGTTGAGGATAGCGGGTACGTGCTCGTGCTCCCACACCAAGGTCATGGGGCGGCCAGCAAAGAGCACGAGCACCACGGGCTTTCCGGTATCCAACAACGCCGCGAGCAAACGCCTTTGCACAGGCGGTATGCCAATATCAACCCGGCTGGAAGACTCTCCGCTCATTTCGGACGATTCGCCCAGCGCCGCCACGATGACATCCGCTTGCCTTGCGACTTCTAGGGCCTCGGCCAGCACAATATCTTCCGGACGCTCATCGCGCGGTATTTCCCGGCCGAACATGGTGGCACGCGCCTGATACTCCGCATCGGCAATGAGGTTGGAGCCGTGATGATGCAACAGTTTTACCTGATCGCCGACGACCTCCTGCAACCCTTCCAACAGGGACAAGGTGCTTTTGAGGTCGGTCGACACGCTCCACGTTCCGGGCATATTCTCGCCGCTATTGGCCAATGGACCAATTAGTGCCACGGTTCCCTGCTTCTGGAGAGGCAATATGTTTCCTTCATTTTTCAACAGCACAAAAGACTTGCCGGCGGCCTCCCGGGCTTTTTCGCGGTGTTCGGGGTGTAAGATCCAACGTTTCGCGCGCGACTCGTCCAAGTACCGGAAAGGATCTTCAAAGAGGCCCAGCTTGTACTTGGCTTCTAGGATTAGGCGGCAAGCCCTGTCGATATCCGCAAGCGAAACTTTACCTTCGGCCAACGATTTTTCGAGCGTTGTCAAGTACCCTTCACCCACCATATCCATTTCTACGCCCGCCTTCAACGAAAGGGCAGACACCTCTTGCAAATCACCCAACCCGTGGTCGACGAGCTCATTGATAGCCGTATAGTCCGTCACAACAAACCCGTCAAAGCCCCATTCGCCACGAAGAACGTCCGTCATCAGCCATTTATTCGCGGTGGCGGGAATTCCGTTGATGTCGTTGAAGGCAGTCATGACGCTTCCTGCTCCCGCGTCGATCGCGGCCTTATAAGGCGGGAAATATTCGTTGTACATACGGTGCAGGCTCATGTCGGTGGTGTGGTAGTCGCGTCCGGCCTCCGCGGCGCCATACAACGCGAAATGCTTGACGCAGGCCATCAATGTATGATAGGCCGCAATGTCCTCCCCTTGGTAACCCCGAACCATGGCTGCCGCAATCTGCGCTCCGAGGTAGGTGTCTTCGCCGCTACCTTCGGAATAACGACCCCATCGTGCATCGCGCGAGATGTCGACCATCGGCGAGAAGGTCCAGTTCAATCCGTCGGACGAAGCTTCCACCGCGGCAATCCGAGCCGATTCTTCAATCAGTTCGAGATCCCACGTGGCCGCCATGCCCAAGGGTATGGGAAAGGTTGTCTTGTAGCCGTGGATAACATCAAGGCCGAAAATCAAGGGGATGCCTAATCGCGATTCGTTAACCGCCAGCTCTTGGGCAGCGCGTATGCGCGGTACGGTAGTCATGCTGAATATCCCGCCAATCTGGCCCGCTCGAATTTTGGCTTCCACGCCCGTACTACTGGTGGTGCCCGTAACTACCTCGCCAGCCGTGACGAGATTAAGTTGTCCGATTTTTTCCTCGAGGGTCATCTTGCCCATCAATTCGGCGATAAACGCGTCCATTTCTTGCTTTTGAGGCGCCGCCTGCTGCTGTGCCCACAACCCTACTGGGAGGAAAACAAGTGCTAATAGCGTGTTTTTAAGCTTCATATTCGTTTGCTTTTCAAGGTTAATCGGCGGATACCGGTTTACCCGGGCTCGCCACCCCGTTTTCATTAAATGCCTCAACCGTAAAATGGTAGGATTGATCCACGGTAAGTCCTTTCAATTCCAATTCGCTGGCGCCATAGACCATCCAAGAGCTGTAAAGCTTGTCTGGCGCAATGCCCCATCGTACTACATAGCCCTGCGCGTCGGGGCGGGCTTCCCAAGTGACGCGCGCATCGCGACGGTCGGCATGACGCATGACGGCCACGTTGCGCACCGCACTCGGCGCTTTCCCGTCCCCCACCCCAAACACCCGCAATCCGGAGAGTGACAGATATGGCGTAGGCACATGGATATTTCGGTAGCGGATATAGCGCGCGCGTGCAGGCTGTGCCAACTCCACATAATCATGGGGAACGTCCCTGAAGTTCTTGCTTTTATCTACCAAGGTATGCCACGTTGCCCCATCGAGCGATCCTTCGATCACGTACCGGTGGTAAAGCCCTTCGGGTTTGCCATATAGCCCCGACTGGTAGTCGTTGTGATTCAGCTGGAGGGCGTAGACCGTTCCCGGCCGCTCGAGGTCGATCTCGACCCACTGCTGTTCGTCATTGTGGGCAGCAACCCAATAAGTTTTGATATTTTCTTCGGTAATGTACTGCGGTCCGTATTCGCCCAGCTGCGAAGAGGCTTTCGCGGGTTTGTTGTATGAGAGGAGCATCCACCCCGTAAACGCTCCTGGTTTATCGGGGACATGTGGCGCGTAGTGCGGATAGTCGCCAAACGCCGTGTTTGAATACAGTAGCCCATCCTCGTCAAAATACGTCGGAAACATACCGACCCTACGTTCCCAGCCGATGTTGACCGCCACGGCCATGGTGGTGAAGTGCCACAAGTGGCCTGCCGGACCCTGCAACGTGCTGCCATGACCGGCGCCGTTGATGAATCCGCCCGGCTTATACGAAAACGGATTGTTCGGTGCATAACTATAGGGACCCAAGGGGCTGTCGCTGATGTAAGTGCCGTCGCCATACACGTTGAACTCCGTGCCCGGAGCGGCGTACTGCAGGTAGTACTTTCCGTTGTGCTTGAGCATAGATGGCCCTTCGATGTATCCGCGAAGCACGGTGTCGCTATGGTTTTCGCCGAAGCGTTCCCAGCCGTGCTGTTCGCCGTCCAGGTTAAACAGCTCGTAGGTCTCACTGGACGGGATGAAGCGATTGGTACGGTCAAGCTTTTTTACCCGCACGGGAAACGTATTGGACGAGCCCCAAAACATGTACGTCTGGCCGTCGTCATCGATAAATAGGTCGGGATCCTGCAGCTGCGTGAGGACCGATGGCACAGCCTTCCAGTCACCCCGTTTGGGATTGTCGGTATAGAGTATGGCCATTGCGCCCGCCGGATTGCCGGTGACATACAGTACCGAGTCTTTGTAATTGTGAGCCGTAGGGGCATTAGACCCTTCAAAATACCACTTTTCGGGGCGCACAAACGTCCAGCTGTACAGGTCAGGCGAGTGCCAGTAACCCATCGATCGGGTGACGAACATGTAGTAATCGCCCCGAAACTCCACGACCGTAGGATCAGCGCCGGACCGATATGAAATGCTGTCAAACCTCGTCTCATAGGCGTAATCGAGGTTCAGCGGATTGCAGTAAGTGCGTTGCAGCGTCTGTGCCTGCGCCAGGCAGGCTGAGCTGACTATTACTATCGCACACCATAACGTTTTCATCGTCTTTCCTTTCCTCATATGGGGATTAATACGTTCCCCGGTATTTGTGGTCTATTCGTTTTTGCGGAATTTTCTTTAGCGGTATTTGCAGTCCGTCCGTGCTTTCAAGCCAGCTCCACAGCTCGGCCTTCAATTTGCCAGCGATGGGTTCCATCTGCGGGTCGCGAATCAAGTTGTTCATTTCGTACGGGTCGGTTTCCAGATCGTACAGCTCATTGATGTCCCAAAGGCCATGATTAAAGATATACTTATAGCGGTCCGTTCGAACGGCGAAAATGGTCGGCGTTTGCGGAAACGCCCACTCCCAGTAATACTCATAAAACACCTTGTCGCGCCAGTTTTGCACTTCGCGCCCTTCCAGCAGTGGCATGAACGAGCGTCCCTGCATCTGCTCGGGTGTCGGCACCCCCGCTAGATCAAGCACCGTGGGGCCTACATCCACATTCATAACCATCTGGGTAACGGTGGTTCCCGCCTCGATGTATCCCGGACTCCAAGCAAGCATGGGCACGCGCATGGAGGCTTCATAGGCATTTCGTTTGTCGATAAGGCCCATTTCGCCAAATAGGAAGCCGTTGTCGCCCATATATATCACCAGCGTATTCTCTGCCAGCCCTTGACGCTCTAGCCAGTCCATCACCCGGCTGATGCTCTCGTCGACACTCAACAGCGTTTCGCAATATTGGCGGTAAAAATCCTCAAAGGAGATGGTACCGTCGTACATGTAGTCGACGCCATGCCAGCTGTAGCGCTGCTTGTGGACCCATTCGGGGATATCGTCCGGATTGACCGGGCCGTCATAAGGCACTTCGATGCCCACCCGCCGGCTGCTGTCGGTGGCGGTAAGGTACATTGATGGGGGGGCCATGACAGGCATATCCGCGTACTGTCCCCGATGCCGCTCGGCCGGCTCAAAGTCGGCGTGCACGCCCTTGTGGGAAAGATAGAGGAAAAATGGTTCGTTGTCGTCAAGCGTACCCAGCCAGTCTAAGGCATAGTCCGTCAGCAAGTCGGTGGTATAGCTGCCTTCGGGCTGCTGGATCTCTTCTCCGTTAATATTGAAGATGGGGTTGTGGTAGACCCCTTGGCCGCGAAAGCTGACCCACTGATCAAACCCCGGCTGCGTGCCGCTATAATCGTGTCCCATGTGCCACTTGCCGAAAAACCCGGTTCGATATCCGATTTCCTGCAGGTATTCCGGAAAGAATACAAGCCCGTCCGGCTGGGGCGCGTTGTTATCCACAATGGTATGCGTATGCGCGTATTGGCCCGTCAAAATAGACGCGCGGCTTGGCGAACACAGGGCCGTGCTGACGAACGCATTTTTAAGATGGGCACCTTCCTTGGCCATGCGGTCCATGCCGGGGGTCTCAAGTCCAGGAACCTTGTCCATAAATCCCATAAAATCAAATCGGTGGTCGTCGCTCAAGATAAACACCACGTTTCGTGGCTTTTTCACAGGTTGGGAAGCCGTTATCGGGATGCTCGCCATTACAAGCATAACCACAAAAATCGTACGTAATCCATTTGTTATCATCATCATTCCTCTTTGAGTTTCGGAGCATTCTAGCTCCGTTAATTGTTATAAAGGATGCATTTCGCTTTCAAACCCGAGTTTCTTCAATCCTTCACGGATTTCGGGTGCGCCCATAAACAGGTTCCACAGCAAGCCGCTCCGGTGGTTTTCGATCATCCCCACGATTGGGCCCTGGTCGATGGCTAAGTAGCGCTGCGGATACCAGTCCTCGGTTTCGCTGTACGCATCGTAGAAGCCATAGGGTCCCCACACCTTGTCGCCGAGTTCTTCATAGAGGTAACGGATCACTTCCATGCTGTATTCGGGCGTATAGGGGTAGGACGATAGGGCGGCGGTGGGCGATATCACGCCGCGGTCGTTGTTGGGGTTGTGGGCCGCATATCCCGATATCGAATAGCTCGCCGTGAATCCCCAGGCATGCTCGCCGTACCCTTCGAAACCGTTTGGGTTGCGGATAGCGTGCTCACGATGTATAAGTGCATGGTTGCGGTTCAGCTCCCAATAATCGGCATACCGATCTTTCAGGCCTCTCGGATCGAGCCCCATATAGGAGTAATGCGACCAAAAAAGCGGGCCTACCGAATTGTTCGGTTCGTTGTGCTTCAGCACCATCGGAATGTCGTACTGCGTCAAGTCCGTCGCGATGGCGCCGCCTCGCGCCCATCCTTCATGATAAACTGCGGCAGGGACGCCGTGGGTAGGTGAGGATGCCGCCATCACGTACGCAATGAGGCATTCGTCATAGCCGCGCACCGGGTGATTGGCCGCCCAACCTTGGGTCGGGCTCCAGTGCCAATAAAGCACATTTTGGCCGTTCTGGCGATAATGGTTCCAATCGATTTCCTTCCACAGCGTGTCGGCCGCTGCGGCCAACTGCCGCTCCGAGTCGTTGCCGTCCTTGAAGTACTCACGTACCGTGACCAGCGCCTGGGCCATAAAGGCAGTTTCGACGATATCGCCGCCGTCGTCCTTGTCGCTAAAGGCACGTACCTTGCCCGTGGGGCCATATAGCCAGTGCGGCCACGCCCCATGGAAGCGGTCGGCATTTGCCAAAAAGCGCATAATCTTCTGCAGGCGCTCCACGCCGGCTCCCCGCGAAACGAACCCCCGCTCGATGCCCACTAAAATGGCCATCACACCAAATCCGCTTCCGCCGATGGTGACTACATCCTGGTCGTTTTGTGGATAATCGCCGTCCATGTGTATCCGTTCCCGTGCCATCCCGGAGTTGGGCTCGGCGCCGTCCCAGAAGTATTGGAAAGTTTGATGCTGTACCAATGTCAGGAGCGAGTCGTCGTCCAGCGGTCTCTCCTCCTTTTGGGCCGTTTCATTACATGCAAAAACGGCAAGCACAGTTACGATCATCAGCAGGTAGGAAAACGTTTTTTTCATTTCAATGGATAAGTATTTGAATTAATTATTTCTACTCAGTTTCTGGCCGATCGGCTCCTGTCAATAGCTGAATCCCAGTTTGGTAAGGCCGGCTTGTATTTCGGGTGCGCTCATGAATAAGTTCCACAACAGGCCGGTCCGATAGTTTTCGATCATCAGGAGGATCGGACCTTGGTTGATAGCGATATTCGAATTTGCCACCCAGCCCTCAGTAACATTGAAGGCATCATAGAACCCATACGGACCCCACAGCCGATCCCCCATGGTGTAGTAAAAGAATTTCAGGGCTTTCATCGATTGCTCGGGGGTATATGGGAAGGACGACAAAGCCGCCGTAGGCGAAATCACGCCGCGGTCGTTCGTAGGCGAATGCGCCGAATACCCGGCATTGCCATCGCTAGCCGTCAGCCCCCAACAATTCTCGCCATACCCGACGAATCCATTCGGATTGGTAACGCAGTATTTGTAGTTTATCAGCGTGTGGTTCACGTTTTGCGTCCAATAGTCGGCGTACGCGTCGCTGAGGTTCCTGGGATCTAGTCCGAGAAAAGAATAGTGGCTGAAGAAAAGCGGTCCCCCGTAACCGGGTCCAAGCGGCAGCGTCGTTCCCTCGAAAGTGTTGCCGTTGCGCATTTCTCCCTTTCGGGCCCAGCCGTTGTCGTACACGCTTTTCGGGATACTGTGTTGTGGCGAAGCCGCCGCCAGGACATAGGTAACCAGGCTTTCGTTCCAGCCATTGATGGGCAGGTTCATGCTCCAATCCTTATCGGGCGACCAATGCCAGTAAAGCACATCGCGACCGCCTCGACGATACCAGTCCCAATCCACGCCTTCCCACAACACGTCGACGCGTTCGGCCAGCTCGTTTTCGGCTGGTACCGAGCGATCCAAATATTGGCGAAACGTGATAAGCCCCTGCACAAGTAGGGCCGTCTCCACTAAATCCCCGCCGTTGTCATTCTCGCTGAAAGGGAGGGCCGCTCCCGTGTTGCCGTGGATCCAGTGCGACCAAGCCCCATGAAAGCGGTCCGTGTTCTCCAAAAAGGAAACAATCTTCGCCATCCGCTCCATGCCCTGCGCCCGAGTAATGAAGCTACGCTCCATGCCCACCACCAAGGCCATAATTCCAAATCCCGAGCCTCCACTCGTGACGGTATTTCCTGCGGTATTCCGTTCGCGAGCCATTCCACTCGCGGGGTGTGCAAAGTCCCAGAAATACTTAAAGGTCTGTTCTTGTACCAAGGTCAGCAATGCGTCATCGGAAATGACCGGAAATTTCGGGTTGGGGTCAATGTCTGTGTATAGCGTCCGCTCCAAGCCCGAAAAACCTTGGCCATCGACGTCCTTTAGTCCGTCCGATACGGTAAGCGTATACCGGGTCAGGTAATCCAAAGGCTGGGCGGCTGACAAGAATATTTCGCGTTTGTCGGCCGATAGCGTAACGCGCAGGTTCCCGGCGGAGCTGCCCGCTAGGCGGACGGCGCCTTGGACGGTAGACGCGTCGAGCGGCGCAGAAAATCGTAACACGATATCCAAGGTCAGCGGCACTTCGGTGATCCGCAAAGCGTTTTCCTGGGGATCTCCATTGATTTCGATTGTCTCCAGCTTTAAGGCGCCTCCCACGGTAGTGAAGGAGATCTCCTGTGGGCTTATCGTCGAGCCGTCGACGCCGGCGAGCTGCCCAGAAATCAGTATGGTGTACGTAGTTTTGTTGCGCAGTACCCCAGCTGGATAGATGACGACGGCCCTGCCTTCGCTGGCAAAACCGATTTCGGCGTTCACCGTGCGGCCTTCCGCCACCAAGCTTATCGCAGACATCGCCGTCGATTGGTCAACCGGCTGGGAAAAAAGCAAGGTAATGCTTCGGTCTATGGGCACCCCTTCGTTTGCTTCGCCATCTTGCTTAAGTTGCTCGGCGCCTACGGACACCTGTTCCAGCACCAAGGTGCCAATCCGGTCTTTCTTGCAGCCTAAGAAAAAAACCGTAGCAATCAGCAGGAAACTAATAAAGGAATAGCGCATAATATGACATATGTATCTGTTTCCGATTGAAACAAGAGCCGTTGCGACGAAGTCAAGGCTGGCCCGTCCTCGTTGCAACCGCTTTGTTGGCCGGGGAATACCAAGCCTGTAGTTCAAGTGATACCCTACGATTCTGCGTCGATGATGGCTTGTATCTCAGCTTGGGAAAGCACTTTATCGAAAATCCGAAGCTCGTCGATATTGCTCAGGTCTGAGCGGTGGTTCCATTCGATGAAGTTGGGCGCTCCGGAGCCAATCGAGAGAACTTCGCAACCCGCCCAGCTAATCCCGGAAAACGACCCTTGCGATGCGACCTCACCATTGATATAGAGAATGGCCTCTCCGTTCGTAATGCTGAAAGCGACATGTACCCATTCGTCCGCCGCAGGATCCAAATGGTACGGTGCATCCGAGTTAAACCACACGTCTGCCGTGCCGTTGCCCACGTTTAGCGTAATCCGCTGCTTACCGCCCACGTTCTCCCTGAACAACCTGAAACCGGAGGTCCGCAGGTTATTGGAAGCGTCCGCCGGACTAATTGTCAGCAGACCGCCCCGATCCGGCGTCGCATTCAGCTTGTACCAAAATACGGCGCTAAAATCCGGATTGGTTAGCCCAGTCGTAGGAATAGTCAAATAGCTATCGTTTGCTCCTGCGTAGGCGCCTCCTACCCGCCCGGCCGTCACGAAGCCCGGGCTACCCACGCGCGTCGCGTTCCGGATGGTAACCAGCTCCACATTATCGCCATCAAAAGGCATGTAGAACACTTCGCCATCGTAAATCGGGCGGTATGGTTCGACTTTCTCGAAGTTGACCGTATGCGTGGTGCTCTTGCCCGACAGGTCAGTTGCGACGACGGCCAAGGTATGCTGGCCATTGGTCAGGTTATCATACGTAAACGATTCAATGGCCTTCCTAAAATCCACAAATTCGTTAAAGGTGGCAATGGACGTGCCATTGAGCTGCACGTCGATGTCCTTGATTTCGATATCGTCCGTCACCGTAAACTGGATTTCGATCGGCGTCACGTCTTCGGTGACGCGGATCAGCGTGCCGTCAAGCGGGTATGCCACGGTCACGTGCGGAGCTTCGGCGTCCGTCCCCGGCGCCACGCTTTCTAGTTCGTCGATGTAGCCGTCCTTACAGGCTGACGCAACGAACAACAGGGCTATAAATGGGATTATTAACTTTTTCATTGCAAAAACATTAGATGAACGCATTGAGTTGTTATTCACCACGCAGTTGTGGCAATATGCCTTGTTGCTCCAACGGATACGGTAAGAAGCGATGCTCACCCGGCTGGTAGGTCTTGCCTTCATGAGTCAGTTCGGCCGTGCGGTCGTGGCGCACCAAGTCATAAAAACGTACGCCCCACTCCATGCCGAATTCGGCGAACTTCTCGTCCAGCACGTCGTCCAGCGTCACGCCACTGATACTTGGCAAGCCCGCGCGGTCACGAACCGCGTTCACGGCTTCGTCAGCGCCCATTACGGAGCTGCTAGCCCCGCTCACGAGTGCTTCGGCGTGCATCAATAGGATCTCCGCATAGCGGATTACCGTGAAATTGTTGTTCGAACCGTATTCCGTACGGCCCTCGGTGAGCTGGTTTGACGGCAAATAGTGCTTGCCACTCAAGTATAAATATCGGGGGTGGTTAAGGAAAACGTCATTGCTGGCGGTCCGGTTCGTCACCCAGTCGGGCAAATTCGCATAGTTCGGGTCAGTCTGGATAGCCGCTATCCCGGCTGGCGTAAACAATACCGTTACCGGCAAGCGCTTCTGCTCGTTGCGGTCCAGCATGAACTTGATATATTTTTGGGTAGGCTCCCAGAAGCCCCAACCGCCGCCTACGCCGGCGCGCGCCGGTGTCCAAGACGCGGAAGGAGGTCCAAAAAAAGCGTAGTTATAATTATTGGAGGTGCCCGTTCCGGTACCGTAGTCGGAATATTGCAGTTCAAACAACTTCTCGTCGTTAAGCTTGCCCGGAATATTGAAGAGGTTGTAGTAATCGTTCTCCAAACGGAACAAACCACTGCTAATGATCTGCCCGGTCGCGTCCGCCACTCCGTTCCAATTCTTTAGCTCCAAGTTAGCCATAGCCTTAATAGCCAAAGCAGTATATCGGGTCATACCCCCTCTAATGTCCGTGCGTTGGTTGGGGTGCACGTTAGGCAATAAGGGGATGGCTTCGTCCATAAGCGCGGAAACATGCTGCATCACTTCCTCAAAACTGGCAAGCTCGACGTTGAACAGATCAGCCGGCTCGGACGTGCGTGGGATCAGGATACTACCCCACAAGCGTGCCAGCTGGATGAGCTCGAAACCCTGCATCACCTTAATCTCAGCGATGTATTGCTGCGCCATGGCGTCGTTAGCGCCCGCCTCGCGGTATTTGCCGATCTCCTCGATGGCACCATGCCAATAGATCAAATCCGTGTAGAGATTGAGCCAGCTGGAGTTATACACCCACAGGTTGCGATCGTACCGAAAAGCGTCGGTCTCGATCAGGGCGGCCTGGTCGCCGGCCGCGTTCACGTCATCGCCACGCACACTAATCGTAGGGAAGGTTTCCCATTGCAGGTTATAAAGCTCACCGTAGGCACCGTACAGCATCATCACCATGTTCTCAGACTGCGAGTAATCCGTTTCTTCGGCTATTTGCTGGTTTTCGAGCGGCGCATCGAGCTGCTTCTCGCAGGCAGTCGCGACCACTAAGACCAAGGCCATTAGCCCCGCCCACTGTATATATTTTAACGGTTTCATAATCATCGTTTTATCACATTAAAGTTTAATGGTCACCCCTAAAGTGTATATCGCAGGAATGGGATATACTTGGCGGTCTACACCGTCCGATACCTCGGGGTTAAAGCCGTTATATTTGAACACCGTCAACGGGCGCTCTGCGGTCAACGTCAGGCGCGTTTCCGGCAAACGGCCTCCTTGGTGATCCGGGCCGAAAAGCGTGTACGACAGGCGTACGTTCTGGATCCGAAAATATGACCCGTCCTCGACGAAGTACTGGCTTAGGCGCTGGTTCCAAGGGCGACGGATACCCGAAGCCGAGGGATAGCGATCAGACGTGCCGGGTCCGCGCCACATGTTGTTGGCTAGGTCGGCGTCGATGTTCGTATCGTTCGTAAAGATCACTTCACCGCGTTTGCGGTTGAGGATGCTGTAGCCGGCCTGCCCTTGCAGCAGCGCCGAGAACTCCAATTTCTTGTAGCGCAAACCGAGATTGGCGCCCCACGTAAAATTGGGCAGGTAGGAGCCTAACACCACACGGTCCTCGTCGTTGATGATCCCGTCGCCGTTAATATCTCGGTAGATTAAGTCACCCGCCTGCAAATTGGTTTCCTGGATGAATTCCTGGCTATATCCGCTCGCCTGCACCATACCGGCGAGATCAGCGGGATTGGCGGAATTTCCCTCTTGGAAAACGCCCGCCACTTCGTACCCGTAGAACGCCTGGTAAGGATGCCCAATAATGGATCGCTGTCGGAATTCGGCCGAGCCGGCATCGAGGCCGTCGGCGCCACCCAGTCCCAGAACGGTGTTCTTGAGCGTCGCGATGTTACCTCCGATCGAGTAGGAGAGGTCCTCCGAAAGCTGGTCGCTCCAATCAAGCGCGATCTCCAGGCCTTGGTTGCGGATTTCGCCCACGCTTCGGCGTTCGTTGGCACGGAACACGGGCGGAACGATATTCACCGCAAGGTTACGCGTATCGCGAATAAAATAGTCCGCGGTCAGTGATAAGCGGTTGTTCAGGAAGCGCGCATCGAGACCGAAGTTCGTTTCAACGGTCGTTTCCCAAGCCGTGATTAGGTCAAAGGTCGGATTTAACCTCCGGCCGATGTAGCGTATATCATCGATCGCGAGGTTGTTTTCCTGTACGGTGGGCCGGCCCACCGACGGGCTGATGGCGTCATTACCCAACTGGCCCCATGAAGCCCGAACCTTCAGGAAGTCGATCCCGTTGACGTCGAAAAACGCTTCCGCGCTGGGCACCCAGCCCAGCCCGATGGTCGCGAAGTTACCCCAGCGCTTTTGGAATTTATTGTTTCCGTCGCGACGAAACGTTCCGTACACCAGATAGCGGCTGTCGTAGTTATAAGCGGCCCGCGCAAAGAAAGACAGGTAGTTGAGGTTGGCGTTGATCCCCGCATTATCCGTAATGCTGTTCAGGTCGTAATCCGTCGCATTCGAAAGGTACCAAAATTGCTCGGCTGCCCATGCGGGCGCGGGATTAATGCCCGTTCCTCGGGCGGCCAAGAGCTCCCGGTATTCGCTGCGGAACGACTGCCCGACCACCACGTTCAGGCTGTGCCTGTCAAAACGGTCATCATAGGTCAGGTAATTATCCCACACTTGGTCGAACCCGGAGGCGTGTTGCCTGCGTATGGCCGACTCGGATTCCGTAGCGCCGTCGTTGTATTCAAAGTCTACGCGCCGGACGTTTACGCTTTCCAAGCTGTAGTTATAGGCCGTCCGGAAGGAAAGTTTATTGGGTACCAGATCCACGTCAGCATAGAAGTTTCCCAATACTTTGCCGACATGATTTCGGTTGTCTACATATAATAGCGGGAACAGGGGGTTTTGGCTGCCTCGATAACCCAAGAGCTGCGCGTTTCCAAGTTTAAAAGGCTGGGCCGTGGTGTTTAACTCGTCATACGGGGGCACGATAGGGACAGCAAAGTATGCGCGGAACCACGCCGCGTCGTCACCAATGTACTGGCGCGCGGTGCTTACGTTAAAATTACCGCCCACGGTCAGCCAATCGCGTACCTGCGCATCGATTTTGGCGCGGAAGTTAAACCGCTTGAAACTGTTACGGGCCTCGTTCAACAAACCCTCCTGCTGGAAGTAGGCTCCCCCGATCGAGTAACGGATATTTTCACCGCCACCACTAAACGAGAGGTTGTGGTTTTGGATGGGTGCGGTGCCCATGATTTCTCTATACCAGTCGGTATTCACGTTAGGGATGCTCGGATCGATGCGGCTACGCCCGTAACGCTGCATGGCATTCTCGACAAACGCGATGTCGGCAGCAGATCCGGTCTCATTAACATAGCGGACGAACTGCTGGGCATTGGCCATTTTCAACACGTTCTGCGGGTTTTGGATCCCGTAGTATCCATCATAAAGGATTTCTGTTTTACTGTTGTAAGCGCCCGACTTGGTTTCAATCAGTACAACGCCGTTCCCTGCACGCACCCCATAAATGGCAGCGGCGGAAGCGTCTTTCAACACGGAAATGGTTTCGATGTCGTTGGGATTCAGGAAGTCGATGTTGCTGAAAAACATCCCGTCCACAACATATAGGGGCGCAGACGATCCTTCGAATGAGCCGATACCCCTAAGCCGAACGGTAGGGGAGGCGCCAGGGGCGCCACTACTCACGATCTGCACACCGGCCACGCGGCCTTGTAGTGCCTGCATCGGCTGGGCATTAGGCGTTTTTGTAATGTCTTCCGTCCGCACCGTCGTAATGGCGGAGGTCATGTCCTTTTGACGCTGGGAACCATAACCGATGACCACAACCTCGTCCAGTGCCGTCCCTTCCTGTTCGAGAGCGACATTGATGGTGGTCCGGTCGTTGACGTTGATTTCCTGTGTCCCATATCCGATGAATCGGAATACGAGCACGTCGTCGCCCGCGGCTTGCAGGGAGTAGTTACCGTTGGCGTCTGTCTGAGTTGCAGCGACCTTGCCTTGCACCGTAACGGTCACACCAGCCAAAGCCTCGTTGGTGGCGTAGTCGACTACCCTGCCACTTATCTCCTGCTGTGCTTGGGTCGTGAGTGACAGCGTACATAGCAACAGTAAGCAGCATGTAAATAGCTTTCTCATACACACAAATTAATAAGGTTTATAAAACTTGTTTACTTCAGTCCTCTCTCGTACGGGTCAGCAACCTGCACAAGTCTCCGTGTTTACATAACAAACACGACATACAAAGGTGTGATGTATGCGTATAAAACAAGATTTTTCCACCTATACATTACTACATCGCCTCCATGTTAATTGCTCATTAGACCTTTTAACTTCGCGTATTTCACTGATAATGATTATTATACAGATTTAACATTACTCTCCTTGGCTTAGCACATAGTGTGTTTTGTACACAGCTACCGATGAGAGGTAATGATGTAGTATTATCACGTTGATGTCAACTAACAGACGTCATGAAAGCCCCGTCTGATGACTTGCTTACCGTTCCATGAGGAACTCCGCCAGGTTTTTACCCGCCGGCAGGTTAAGCTTTTTCCGGAGTCGATAACGCCGTATTTCTACGCCTCGGGTCGTAATATTCAGCAACGAAGCGATCTCTTTACTGCTCATGTTCATGCGGAGATAAGCGCACAATTTAAGGTCGTTGGGCACGAGTTCAGGATAGTCGCTTTTCAACCGCTTGAAGAAATTTTCATGGGCCTCGTTAAAACTGTTTTCAAACAGATTCCAATCGCGTTCGTCGCTGCGGGCGTCGTCGATAATCTTATTAATTTTAAGGAGCTGCTCCTTCGACAGCTTTCGGCCGTCGTTATCCTTCAGTTGGAGCAGTTCATCATGCACATTCGTTAGCAATTCATTCTTATAGACGATGTTCATGGCCGCATTCGCCAGTTCCCGTCGTTTGTTGCCTAACTCACGTTCCAATTGCTCGTTGCGCAGTTGCACCAGTCGATGTTCGTTTTCCTCCGCCTTTTGCTTAAGGAGATCCTGTTGCCGCTTCGCCATGCTTTGCTGGATGAGCCGGCGGTGTTTGGCTATCTTGTGTGCGTACCACTTCCGCACACCGAAAGCGATCAGGATCAAAAGCACGGCGTAGGCTGCGACGGCCGTCCACGACAGATACCACGGATGCTTGATTACAAACCGAAACGTTGAAATGTCAGACACCGTGCCATCCGCAGCCATCGCACGCACGCGAAACGCGTAATCCCCCCAACCTAAGTTGGTAAACTCACGTTGGGATTCTTCCGACCATTCCGACCAGGTTCGGGAGTACCCCTCCAGGTAGAACTGGTATTTTAGGGGAACGACGCTATACCAGGGGGCGGCGTAGCGAATACGGATATTGTTGTGTTTATAAGGGATTTCCGGTCGGGTAGCCAGGCTGTACATATCGCCGGAAAGGCTATCGGTGATGTCGTTGACGGCCCGGATTAGCGGAGAGGGGAACGAAATGGGCGTTGCCACGCTTTCGGGCTGTTTGTAGATGGCAAACCCGTTGTCCAAACTAATCAAATATAACCGGTCGTCCACTCGGTTGATATTTTCATAGAACTTCATCATCCGGTCGGTAAGTGCGGCGAACCGCGCCGAATCGATCGTCAAAGTACCGTCAGGACCGAAGCGCGCCAAGGCGACCCGAGCTTCCTTGATCAGCCAATACCGGTTGTTCCCAGCGTCGATAACCTTATTGGCCGTGGCGAATGAACCCACCTTTTCATTCAACTGGCGATAGGGCGAAAAACGGCTGGTAATCTCATCGTACTGGTAAAAGCCACTGTCGGTGGTAAATACCGTTTTTCCCGCAATGCTAAAAACATTCGTACGTGTGGCCTCTGCGGGCAAACCGTGCTCACCGTCAAACTGTTGGACGTGTTCGATACGCGTGAGCTCCGGGTCTAGTGTCAGGAGATAAAGACCTTGGTATCCGCTGGCCCAGAGCTTGTCCCGGCCAAAACGCTGCATATATTCGGTTGGACGATTAAAGCCGGTCAAGCGGTGTGTTAGCTTCCACTGCCCCCCGGGCGGCTTCTCAAACAGCGCGACGCCCGTATACGTTCCCTGAAACATCTTGCCGGGTTGATCGTGCAAGGGAAGGAGCGTCCATCCTCCGGTAACGTCCGATATTTTGTCCAGCCGATCGCCAACCACCCGAAAGGTGCCCTCATTATGGCCGCACAGCAACTCGTTCTCTACTACGGCCAGATCCCAAACCTGCCCTTGCGAATTCGCCACTAGGTTGAACCGAAAGGGCTGGTACCGGCCGGTCTCCGGCCAATCGCTATAATACAACCCTTGGTTCGTCCCCAAATATATTTTCCCGTCAAACAACTGCGCGGCATAGACGGTGCCAATCAACCCGGATTGATCGGTGTAGTAATATACTGGGGCCGTGATTTCCAGCCGATCGATGCCATTGTCCAATCCTAGCCAGATATTTTCCTGACGATCGACGTTTATGCTGAGGACGGTGTTGTTCTGCAACCCGGTGGTTTTGTTGATATGCTGTACTAATTCGCCGTCTTTGTTAATGATTACGACTCCATTGAGTATGGTTCCAAAAGCAAAATTCTCTGGCGATATGCGAAGTCCGTTGTTAAGCTGTGCTGCCCGAAGCAAATCTTGGGCCTCGTTCTTCCACGCCGCTATCGATCCGTCACTTTCCATGAGGAACAAGCCTGCTTTCGCGGTGCCAATCAGGACCCGTCCGTCTCCATACGGCAACATGCTCAGCACATTGGCCCCATGCAGGCTTTCCCGTCCTTGCACGGGCACGAGCGTTGTGCCTACGAGTTCGTGTAAGCCCGAAGGAATGAGCTCGACATATACGCGGCCTTCCACGTGATAGGAAAACAGGAAGGGCTGGCCATCGGCCCGAACCACCTCGATCGCGTTTTGGTGATAGATGTAAAGGGTGGAGAAGGACTGGAAGATGACATGGTCCTCCACAAGGAGAATCTTCCAAATTTCGCCTCGTGCCAACGATTCTTCTTGCCCAGCCAAGGCGCTGAGCGAACGGTAAGCCAGCTGACCGTCTTCGCGGGGTTCCCAATACCCAAATTCACCTTGCCCGCCCGTATAGATCCTGCCGTCTGCTGCCACGGCCACGCTACGGACCGTACTGCGGTTGGGCAGCGGGTGCACATTCCAGTGCTGTCCGTCAAAGACCAGCAACCCTTCCGTATTGCCCGCGTAAATCAACCCGTTTTGGTCCGGGGCGATCGACCAGTTTTGATTCCCCGCCCGGTAGTCCGATTTGGTATATTGTTGAACCAGCGGACTCCCTACACGCTGGATTTCCTGCGCGGCCACCTGCTG
>Ga0079224_100000954_pt1 | contig 31332 bp, 24 predicted proteins | sample Stecom2015_FD_80414 | JGI IMG/M metagenome (GOLD analysis project Ga0079224, IMG submission 80414) | Agricultural soil microbial communities from Utah to study Nitrogen management - Steer compost 2015 | ecosystem: Environmental > Terrestrial > Soil > Agricultural land | place: USA: Utah... | reverse complement strand
GGGTGGCACGGCGACGGGCTGCTCCACCTGTGCCCGCTCCGCACCCGGGTCAGTAGAGGTACGGCACCGGCGCCGGGGGGAGGTCCAGCTGCCCGAACCCGCCACTGCGGGTGCGGATCTCCAGCCGCAGCAAGATGCCGGCTTGATCGTCCACCCAGTACCGGAGGCGGGACTGGCCAGGACTGACCTCGGTCTCCGTCTGCCGCTGGATCTCGTACACCGTCACCGGCGTTCCCGCCAGGGTGTCGCTGCGCAACCGGTAGGCATGCTGATGGATCACTTCCGGATCCAGTCCGTGCCCGCCCCCGGCGTTGAGTGCCTCGTTGAGGAGCAGATCCACGTCGAATCCGCCGTACTCGTCCCCGCGCTGAGTCCACAAGCTCCACTGCCAGCCGTCCGCAGGAGCTGGTAGCGGTGGCTGCTCGCCCTCCGGCAGGGGGCCGGGACGGTAGCCGACCGCTTCCCGGTCGGCCCACACCAGCCCGAGCGGATCATCCACCGGCCCGCTGATCAGGTAGGTGATGCTCCGCTGCCAGTCCAGCCAACCCCGGGCCCGGAAGGTCGTCCCGTCCTGATTGGGCACGGTCACGACGACCTCACCACCGCCGGCGGCGTAGTTACTCTGGCCCAGCCGCGCCAGCAGCTCCGCCTCCGGCCAGCTGACCGGGGCCGGCTGGATCGGGTCCCCGCCGAGCAGATCCAGCACCTCCGTGGTGGGCTGAGCGGAGCGATCCAGCGTCATCTCCAAGGTGGTGGTTTCCGACAGCAGCGCGGCCAGCTGGTGCAGCCGCCCCTGCCGATCCAGCCAGTACTGGACCGCCCCGCCCATCGCGGCCAGCGATTGCGGCACCGGGGTGGCGGTGCTCTCGGTGGGCTCCACCGGCGGGATGGCCGGGCCGAGGAGGACGTCGACGTCGTACCCGGCGGCGCGGTCCGGTCGCAGCCAGCGCGAGTCGCTGTTAGCCAGGAGCGTGGCGGAGTCCGGCTGGGGCGAAGTCAAGTTCAGCAGGAGCGCCAGGGCCGAATCCACCGCCGACGGGTCGTGGGGCGCGCTGGTGCCGCTGCCGGGCGCCAACGGCCGTACCTGCCAGCCGTCGGCGGGAGGCGGGACAGGCGGCAGCGGATGGGGGTCGACCACCGGCACGCTGGCGGAAGCGTCCGGGCTGGTCCTACTCACCGGGCTGGTCGTGGGGGCCTCTACCGACCCCGGCCGGTAGGCCACCAGCCCGGGAACGGCCTGCAGGAGTTCATCGGCCACCCCCGGAGTGCTGCCGGAGCGGGCGAGATAGACCACCGGGTGCCGCCAGTCCACCCAGCCAGCCAAGTGGACCGAGGTGGTGCCGTCAGAAATGGTGGCGCGTACGCCGGCACCACCGTCGTGATAATTACGTTCCCGCATGCTCGCCAGCCGCTCCGCCTCTTCCTGTGACAGCGGTCGGGCCGGCTCGGCCGGCGGCTCAGAAGGCTCTAGCAGCAATTGCTGCGCGGTTACCGCGGCCAGCCCGATCAGCAGGCTGACGACGGTGAGGACGGTGGCCAAGCGGCGACGAGAACGCGGGGCCGGCGGGGTGGCGGAGCCCGCGGTCGGCGCGGTCACTCTCATGGCCGGTTGAACGCGGCAACCCCGCCAAAAGTGACGCTCCCCGTTTCGGGTGACAAGGGACTCGTCTTGAAATTCCCGGCACAGGAAGAGACCGCTCGCGGCTGACCGATCGCGCCGATTGCGCAACCACACCGGGCGCTCACCGGCGAAACGCCGGGGCAGCAACCAGTGCACCGGTCGAGACCGGCCGGTGTGGAGGCCTGGCCCTGTGCCGGTGGGCCGCCGCGAGCGGCCTACGATTTGACCGTAGCGCGGTGAGCTGATTCACACAATGGCGCGCGACCACCGCGGAGCGGATCCGGTGGTTGGTTAGAGCCCTTTGACGCGGATCGCCAGTTCGGCCGAGGTCTCCACCTCCACCCGACCGGTGGCGTCAACCGCGACGGTCAATGGGTGCCCCGCTACCCGTAACCCCCGAAACCGGAGCGGAAACCACGACCCGAATTCCGGCGTGGGGTGGACGGTCAAGGTACCGGCGGGTACGTCCGCGGCCAGTCCGAGCGCGGCGGTCACCAGGGTCACCGCGGCCGCGGCCGACCAGGCCTGGGGGCGGCAGGCGGCCGGATACGCCAGCACCGCCTCCCCGGCCCGGGCGTCGGTGCCGGCGTACAGCTCGGGTAGGCGGTGGCCGAACTCGGGCGCCGCCCGCACCAGCCCCGCCGCCAGGCTGGCGGCCACCGCCATCTGCCCCTGAATGGCCAGCCCCCGGACCGCGATCGCGGTGTCGTGGGGCCAGACCGTGCCGGTGTGGTAGCCGAGCGGGTTGTAGCCGGTCACTTCCGCGCTCATGGTGCGGAGCCCGTAGCCGCAGTCCAGGTCCGGGGCGGCCAGCCGGGCCGCCACGGTCGCGGCCTGCTCCGAGTCCAGCAGCCCGGTACCTAGCAGATGCCCGAGGTTGGAGGCCGCGGTGGGGACCGGGACCTTCGCCCCATCCAGGGCGATCGCGGGGAAGTGGCCCCGGTGGTCCCGGACCCAGAACGTGGCGTGGAACCGGGACCGGAGCTGGGCGGCCCACTCCCGCAGCCGGTCGGCGTCGGGGCCGGTCGGGGGCTGGCCGAACGCGGTCACCAGGGCGGCACCGGCGAGGGCCGCCTCGTACGCGTACGCCTGCGCCTCCGCCAGCGCGATCGGCGGGGTGGCCACCGTCCCGTCCGGGAACTGGATCGCGTCACCGGAGTCCTTCCACCCCTGGTTGGTCAGCCCGTGACCGGTGCGGTCGATGTACTCCAGGAACCCGTCACCATCGGCGTCGGCCTCCTCCACCAGGTAGCGCAACGCCTGCCCCAGCGGCTCCAGCAACGCCGCCACCTCCGGTTCCGGCATTCCCCACCGCCAGGCGTCGTGCAGCAGGCAGATCCACAGCGAGGTGGCGTCCACCGTGCCGTAGTAGCGGGAAGGCAGCCCGCCGACCCCGACGGGCGCGTCCCGGACTTCGTGCAGGATCCGCCCCGGCGCCTCTCCGGTCTTGGGGTTCCGTTGGCGCCCCTGTCGGCGAGCCAACGTCCGCAGACAGCCCGCGGCGAGGTCGGTGCCGAGCGGTAGCAGCATCCGAGCGGTCCAGAGCGTGTCTCGCCCGAACAGGGTCAGAAACCAGGGGCTGCCCGCGGCCGGGAACAGGTCGCTCGGCTGCAACGGGTCGGACAGCATCAGCGCCGCCAGGTCGGTCAGCCCCTGCTCGACCAACCGGGCCACCTCCGGCGGACCGGTCAGGTACACCCGCTGCCAGCCGAAGCCGGCGGGGGCCGGTTGAAAGCTGTTGCCGGGGTCGGGGGAGGGGGCGTCGGCGTGCATGGTCAGGGTGGCCACCCAGTGCTGATGGGCCGGTAGCGACGCCTGCCACCGGACCCGCAGCCGCTGCTGGTCGTCCACCGCCAGCGTGGGGCCGCCGGACACCTGCAACCGGGCCCGGATGTGGTCGGTGCTCCACTCGGCGCGATCGGGCGCCAGGCACACCGGCCGGACCGGTCGGGTGGGTTCCGCGTGCTTGACCGCGCCGAGCGCGGCGAAATCCACCCCGACGTGCACCCGCACGGTGGCGGTGACCGGCTGCCGGGACGCGTTGACCAGCACCACCCGTTCGGTGAGGCCGTCACCGGCGACGCGGCGTTCCCGCTCCAGCCGGACGGTGGGATCCAAGCTCGGATCCCCGAGGTGGCGCACCACCCCGACGAACCGGGCCGCATCCGCGTCCACCTCGTGATGACCAATCGGCACCGGCTCCTGCTGGTCCACGTCGACGACCAGCTCGGAGATGATCCGGTGGTCGCGATGGAACAGCCCCTGCACTCCGCCGGGCCGGATCTGGCCGTCGGGGTCGGACAAGGCCACCGCGGGGGCCCGCATGCAGATCACCAGCTCGTGCAGGAACGGCTGCGGGACCGGCGCCGGGGTCGGTCGCGACGCCGGTCGAGGCGGCCGTAGCGCCGGGGCCGCCGGATCCGGAGCCGTGGTCATGGGGTGAGCCTAGGCAACCGGGGTGGGGTGCGGCGGACAATCACGCGCTTCGTGATCAACCGGCCGGCTCTGGGTGGGTGGTCGGGGCGGGGTCGTCAGTGGCCCCGGCCGCCCGACTACGGGGCACCCGTACTGACGGAGCCGCCGTCTCCACCCGGACCTCCACCGGTGCGTCGGTGTGCACCTCGACCGTGCCGTCGGCGGCCACCGCCACCGTCAGCGGATGCCCGGCCACCCGTAGCCCCTCCACCCGCAGCGGGAACCAGTGGGCGAACTCCGGGTGGGGGCGGACGGTGAGATACCCGCCGGGGACGTCCGCCTCCAATCCCAGGGCGGCGGTCAGCAGCGCTGGGGCCACCGCGGCGGACCAGGCCTGCGGTCGGCAGGAGGCCGGGTAGGCCAGCGGGGCGTCACCCGCGGCGTCCGGGTCGGCGGTGACGCCGCCGAACAGCTCCGGCAACCGGTGGTCGAACCGAGGAGCGGCGCGGAGTAGCCCCTCGGCCAACGACGCCGCGACCGCCGGGTGCCCCTGGCGGGCCAGGCCGGTCACCGCGATCGCGGTGTCGTGCGGCCAGACACTGCCGGTGTGGTAGCCGAGCGGGTTGAACCCGGCCGCCTCCGCGCTCAACGTGCGGAGCCCGTAGCCGCAGTCCAGGTCGGGGGCGGCCAGTCGGGCCGCCACCGCGGCGGCCTCGTCCGGGCGCAGCAGCCCGGTGCCGAGCAGGTGCCCCAGGTTGGAGGCGGCCACCGCGACCGGGCGCTTGGCGCCGTCCAGCGCGATCGCCGGGAACCGGCCCCGGGAGTCGGTCACCCAGAACGCCGCCCGGAAGCGTTCCTGTAGCGCGGCCGCCCACTGGCGCGCCTGGTCGCCACCGTCCCGGCCGTGCGCGTCGAGCAGCGCCGCCCCGGCCATGGCGGCCTGGTACGCGTACGCCTGGGCCTCGGCGAGGGCGATGGGTGGGGTGGCGATGGTGCCGTCGGCGAACTGGATCGCGTCGCCGGAGTCCTTCCACCCCTGGTTGGCGAGCCCGCGACCGGTGTGGTCGAGGTACTCCAGGAACCCGTCCCCGTCGGCGTCGGCGTCGGTGGTCAGCCATCCCAGGGCCGCCTGCAGGTGGTCGAGCAGCGGGCGCACCTGCTCCGCCGGCAGCCCCCACCGCCAGGCGTCGTGCAGCAGGCAGATCCACAGCGCGGTGGCGTCCACCGTGCCGAAGTACACCTCCGGCAGGTCACCGATCCCCTCCGGCCGCACCTCATGGGCGATCTTGCCGGGCGCTTCCGCGGTCACGAGATCGTGCCGGGTGCCCTGCCGGTCGGCCAGCACCCGCAGGGTGCCGGCGGCCAGGTCGGTGCCCAGGGGCAGGGTGAACCGGGCCGCCCACAGCGAGTCCCGGCCGAACAGGGTGAGGTACCACGGGGTGCCCGCGGCGGCGAACACCGCGCCGGCCCGGTCGGGGTCGGTGAGGGTGAGCGCCTCGAGGTCGGCGATGCCCCGGGCGAGGAGCCGGCTCAGGTCGGTCGGGCCGGTGACGGTGGCCGGGTGCGGCCACACCGGCCCAGCGGGGGCGTCGAAGGTGTTCACCCGTCCCCGCGGGGTGCGGGCGGCGGTGGCCGAGAGGGTGACCGGGAACCGGCTGTGGGCCGGCAGCTCCACCCGCCAGGTCAGCCGGGCGGTGTGGTCCGCGGCGAGCTCCACCTCCGGCTCGCCGGTGGCCTGTACGGTGACGGTGGCGTACGGGTCGCGCCAGGTCAACGTGCCCCGGTCGCGCTGCTCGGGCCGCCGGAGGGTCGACTGCCGGCCGGCCTTGACCGCGTCCATCCCGGCGAAGTCCACCGCCAGGCGGCACCCCAGGGTGGTGGTGACCGGCTGGCGGGCGTTGTTGACCAGCACGATCTCCTCGACCAGGCCGTCGGCGGTGACGTCACGGTGACGCTCCACCCGGACGGTCGGGTCGGCGATCGGGTCACCCAGGTGCCGGGCGACCCCGACGAACCAGGCACTGGTGGCGCGGGACTGCTGGTACCCGACCGGCACCGGCGGCTGCCCGTCCACCTCCACGGTCAGCTCGGACAGCACGCGCCGGTCGTGCCGGAACAGCCCGGTGGCGCCGCCGCGGATCTGTCCGTCGCGGGCGGACAGGGCCACCGTCGGGGCCCGGACGCAGGTCAGCAGCTCGTGCAGGAACGGTTGGGGGATCGGGGCCGAGTCGTTGGTAGTCATGATCTCCGTAGGGCTTGACAGGGGGCGGAGTGGATCCTATATTCCTCGCCACACCGAGGATTTGAACGATCAAACGCGAGTTGAGTTATCAGTTTGAACGATCCACCCACGCACTGCAAGCGGGGATCGTTCATCTGTGAAGAAGGGCGCTGACAGTGGCGGGCGGACAGCACGGACCCACGCTGGCGAGTGTGGCGGCGGCCGCCGGGGTGTCCCGGCAGACGGTGTCGAACGTCCTGAACGCGCCAGACCGGGTGGCACCGGACACGCGCGCCCGAGTAGAAGCCGCGATCAAGGCCCTGAACTACCGGCCCCACCGGGTGGCGCGCTCCCTGCGCACCCAAGCCAGTCGGATGCTCGGCTACCGGGTGCGCCCCACCCCGCCCGGGGAACTCAACCCGGTGCTGGACCGGTTTGTCCACGCGGTCACGGACGCCGCCGCCGAGCACGGCTTCCACCTGCTGCTGTTCACCGCCGACGACGATGACGGACTGGCGCAGTACGCGGAGCTGCTCGGCCAGCGCGCCGTGGACGGCTTCATCCTGGCCGACACCGTGGTGGGGGATCCGCGTCATCGGTGGCTAGCCGAGCGAGACGTACCGTTTGTGTCGTTCGGGCGGACCTGGCAGGGGGAGGAAGTCGGCCCGTGGGTGGACGTGGACGGCGCCACCGGCACCGCCGAGGCGGTCGAGCACGTGTACGCCCTGGGCCACCGACGGATCGCCTACCTGGGATGGCCGGAGGGCTCCGGGGTTGGTGACGACCGGTTGTCCGGCTACCAGGCCGCGTGCCAGCGACTCGGACTCACCCCGCGGGTGGTCCGGGCCGAACAGGGCATGGCACCTGGGCACGCGCGAGCCGCGGAGCTGTTGGACGGTCCCGAGCCTCCTACCGCGATCGTGTGCGTCAGTGACGTGTTCGCCTACGGCGCGCTGCGGGCGATCGCCGAGCGGGGCCTGCGGCCCGGCCACGACGTGGCGGTGGTGGGGTTCGACGACACCCCGGCCGCCGGGCTGCCCGGGATCGAACTGACCAGCGTGGCTCAACCGATTGAACAGGCCGGTCGCACGGCGGTGCGGGTGCTGCTGCACGCCCTCGGAGTGCCCGGGGTACCGGACCCCGGCCGCGCACACCTGTTGCGCCCGACCCTCACCGTCCGCGCCAGCACCTCTCCGTAAGACGGCGCGGACGCCCCCCGTACCTGGAAGGAGTCAGGATGAGCAGAGCGAAGCGGTGGTCGGCGGTGGCGCTGGCCGCGACGGTCGCGGTTGCGGTCGCCGGCTGCGGCGGGGATGGCAACGGCGCCGCCACGGACGTGACCGGCGAAGTGGACCTGCAGGGAGTGGAACTGCAGCTGATGGGCTGGTCCTCCTCGGCGGCCGAGGACGAAGCCCTGACCCGGCTGCTGGAGAAGTTCAACGAGGAGACCGGCGCCAACGTCCGGTTCAACCCGGTGCCGGAGTACGACACCACCCTGCAGACCGCGTTGGCCGGCGGCACCCCGCCGGATGTGTTCTACGTGGACAGCTACAAGCTGCCGGACCTGGTCGACGCCGGGGTGCTGGCCCCGATCCCGGACGGGGTGCTGACCGACTCGGAGGGCATCTACCCCTCGCTGCGAGAGGCCTTCACCTACGACGGGGTGTGGTACTGCCCGCCGAAGGACTTCTCCACGTTGGCCCTGGTCTACGACCCGGAGGCGTTCGCCGAGGCCGGGCTGGAGCCCCCCACCACCTGGCAGGAGCTGCGGGATGCCGCCGAGGCGTTGACCACCGACGACCGGGCCGGGCTGGTGATGGGGGTGGAGTACCCCCGCTGGGGCGTGTTCCTGTACCAGGCCGGTGGCGGATTGACCGACCCGGACGTGACCGAGATGACCATCGACTCGCCGCAATCCCGCGAAGGCTTGGAGTTCATCGCCGACCTGTACGCCGAGGGGCTGGCGGTCAGCCCGAGCGAGGTGGACGCCGGTTGGGCGGGAGAAGCGTTCGGCAAGGGGCGGGCCGCGATGGCGATTGAGGGGAACTGGGTGGTGAACGCCCTGGCCCAGGACTTCCCCGACCGGAAGTGGGCGGTGGCGGAGCTGCCGGCCGGCCCGGCGGGGAAGGCCACCTTCACCTTCACCGTCTGCTACGGCGTGGCCGCTACCGCCAAGAACCCGGCCGCCTCCTGGGCGCTGGTGGACTACCTGACCAGCCCGGAGGGGGCGCTGGCGTGGACCCAGGATTTCGCGGTGATGCCGGCGCACGAGTCGGTCCGGGACGACTGGCTGGCGAAGTGGCCGGACTTGGAGGCGTTCCTGGCCGGGGCCGAGTACGCCCACAAGTGGCAGTTCCGGCCCGGGTTCGCCGACGTGGTGGGGGTGTTCGATGAGCACGCCCAGGCGATCGTCGCCGGTAACAGCACTGTGGACAAACTGATCGAGGCCACCGACTCCGCTGGCCGGGACATCCTCGGCTAGCACCAGCCACTCGGGGCGGGGCGCCCGCTGGCCGGTGCCGGTGGGGCCCCGCTCCCGAGGGCGAGGAGACACCATGGTGACCCTCGGACAACGTGGACTCGCCCGGGCCGGCGGCCGCGGTCGCCGGAACCACCTGGCGGGATGGCTGTTCACGGCCCCGGCGCTGCTCGGGCTGCTCGTGTTCCTGGTGCTGCCGATCCTGGTCACCGCGTGGGTGAGCACCCGGCACTGGAACGGCATCACCTCTCCGTTCGACTCCCAGCCGGCGGGGCTGGACAACTACCGGGAGCTGCTGACCGAACCGGGCGTCCGGCGCAGCGACTTCGCCAAGGCGCTGCGGAACAACTTCTACTACGTGCTCGGGGTCGTGCCGGTCCAGACCTTCCTGGCGTTCGTGCTGGCGGTGATCCTCAACCAGCGGTTCCTCAAAGGGCGAGGGTTCTTCCGGACCGCGTACTACTTCCCCTCCATCACCAGCTCCATCGCGGTTGCGTTGATCTTCACGTTCCTGTTCCAGATCAACGGCCTGATCAACGCGGTGCTGCCGGGCGGGCGGGTCAACTGGTTGGACAATCCGAACGGGCTGCTGCACCTGCTGTTCCGGCAGCTGGGGATGGAGCAGCCGCCGGCGTGGCTGGCCGAGACCGAACTCCTGGGCCTGTCGCTGTGGGAGTGGTTGAGCGGCCCCAGCGTCACCCTCACCGCGATCATGCTCCTGGCGATCTGGACCACCACCGGCACCATGATGTTGATCTTTTTGGCGGGGTTGCAGAACATCAACCCGTCGGTGGAGGAGGCGGCGATCGTCGACGGCGCCACTGCGGTGCAGCGGTTCTGGCGGATCACCGTCCCGCTGATGCGCCCGGTCATCTTCTTCGTCCTCACCCTGGGCGTGATCGGGACCTGGCAGGTGTTCGACCAGATCTTCGCGATCTCGTTCGGGGGGCCGCAGAAGACCACCCTCACCCCGGCGTTCCTGATCTACACCCAGCTGTTCGCCAACTCCAAGGGCGGGATCGCCGCCGCGATCGCGGTGATTCTCTTCTTCATCATCATCTCCTTCACCCTGCTGCAGCGGTGGCTGACCCGGGAGCGATGACGATGGCAGTCGACGTGTCCACCCCCGCGCGCCCGACCACCCCGCCGGAGCTTCGGCGCCCCCGCCGCTCCGGCACCCCGGTCTGGCGGCCGATCCGGCGGTTCCTCGGCTACGGCGTGTTGGTCGGGTTCGCGCTGGTGTTCCTCTATCCGTTCGTGCTGTCCGCGGTGACGGTGTTCAAGACCCTGCCGGACATCGCCGCCCATCCCGTCACCCCGTGGGCCGATCCCCGGTACGGCTGGACCCTGGAGGGGCTGCGAGGGCTGGACCGAGGCAGCGTCCAGTTGCCGCGCTGGCTGCTGAACTCGGTCGTGGTGACGGTGCTGGTGGTGCTGGGTCGGCTGGTCCTGTGCGCACTGGCCGGCTATGCCCTGGCCCGGCTGCGGTTCGTCGGGCGGACGCTGGTGTTCGGGTTGGTGGTGTCGGTGATGGCGGTGCCGGCGATCGTGCTGGCGATCCCGCGGTTCATCGTCATGAAAGAGATGGGCATCATCAACACGTACGCCGGGTTGATCCTGCCGCTGATGTTCGACGCCTTCGGCATCTTCTTGATGAAGCAGTTCTTCGAGCAGCTGCCGGCGGAGCTGGAGGAAGCGGCGGCGATCGACGGCGCCAGCACCTTCCAGACGTTCTGGCGGGTGATGCTGCCGGTGGCCGCGCCGGGGTTGATCGCGCTGACCATCCTGTCCACGCAAGCGGTCTGGAACGATTTCCTCCATCCCTTGATCGCCGCACCCGGCAATCCGGATCTCCGTACCCTGCCGGTGGGATTGGCGTTGCTGCGGGGAGCGTTCGGGGAGGCCAACCCCTGGAACACCATCCTGGCCGGGGCGCTGATCACCACCCTGCCGATGGCGATCATCTTCTTCACGTTCCAGCGGTACTTCGTGCAGGGGGTGGCGGCGTCCGCGGTCAAGGAGTGACCGGGGCCGGGGAGCGTCCCCGGTGGTCCCGGTGGCCGTTCCGGGCCCTACGGGGTGGTGATCGGCGGCGGCACCGCCCGGCATCACCACCCTGTCGGGCCGGGCGCGTAGCGTGGAGGGCATGACGGTCGACATCCCCCGGGTCGACGGCCGGTTCCAGGTGGTCAGCGACTACCAGCCGGCCGGCGACCAGCCCGCTGCCATCGCCGAGCTCACCCGCCGGATCCGGGCCGGGGAACGGTACGTCGTGCTGCTCGGAGCCACCGGCACCGGTAAGAGCGCGACCACCGCCTGGCTGATCGAGCAGCTGCAACGCCCGACCCTGGTGTTGGCCCCGAACAAGACCCTGGCCGCCCAGCTGGCCAAGGAGTTCCGGGAGCTGTTGCCGCACAACGCGGTGGAGTACTTCGTCTCGTACTACGACTACTACCAGCCCGAGGCGTACATCCCGCAGACCGACACCTACATCGAGAAAGACGCTTCCATCAACGAGGAGGTGGAGCGGCTGCGGCACTCGGCCACCATGTCGCTGCTGACCCGGCGGGACGTGGTGGTGGTCGCCACCGTGTCCGCCATCTACGGCCTCGGCACCCCCGAGGAGTACCTCTCCCGGGCGGTCCGGGTGCGGGTCGGGCAGGAGTTCGACCGGGACCAGCTGCTGCGTCGGCTGGTGGACATCCAGTACACCCGCAACGATGTGGCGTTCCAGCGGGGTACGTTCCGGGTGCGGGGAGACACCCTGGAGGTGATCCCGGCGTACGAGGAGCTGGCGGTCCGGATCGAGATGTTCGGCGACGAGGTGGACCGGCTCTACTACCTGCACCCGTTGACCGGGGACGTGGTCCGGGAGGCCGAGGAGCTGCTGATCTTCCCGGCCAGCCACTACACCGCCGGGCCGGAGCGGATGGAGCGGGCGCTGCGCGGCATCGAGGCCGAGCTGGAGCAGCGGCTGGCCGAGCTGGAGCGGCAGGGCAAGCTGCTGGAGGCGCAGCGGCTCCGGATGCGCACCACCTACGACATCGAGATGATGCGCCAGGTGGGGTTCTGCTCCGGGATCGAAAACTATTCGATGCACATCGACGGGCGATCGCCCGGCGAGCCACCCCACTGTCTGCTGGACTATTTCCCGGACGACTTCCTCACCGTGATCGACGAGTCGCACGTGACCGTGCCGCAGCTCGGCGGCATGTACGAGGGGGACGCTTCCCGTAAACGGGTGCTGGTCGAGCACGGGTTCCGGCTGCCGAGCGCGCAGGACAACCGGCCGCTGCGGTTCGACGAGTTCCTGGAGCGGGTGGGGCAGATGGTGTTCCTGTCCGCCACCCCCGGGCCGTGGGAGCTGGAGCAGACCGGCGGGCAGGTGGTGGAGCAGGTGATCCGCCCCACCGGCTTGGTGGACCCCGAGGTGGTGGTCAAGCCGACCAAGGGGCAGATCGACGACCTGATGCACGAGATCCGGCTGCGGGCCGAGCGGGACGAGCGCGTGCTGGTCACCACCCTGACCAAGAAGATGGCGGAGGACCTGACCGACTATCTGCTGGAGCACGGCATCCGGGTGCGCTACCTGCACTCGGAGGTGGACACCCTGCGTCGGGTGGAGCTGCTGCGGGAGCTGCGGCTGGGTGAGTACGACGTGCTGGTCGGGATCAACCTGCTCCGGGAGGGGCTGGACCTGCCCGAGGTGTCGCTGGTGGCGATCCTGGACGCGGACAAGGAGGGGTTCCTGCGCAGCCCCCGGTCGTTGATCCAGACCATCGGGCGGGCGGCCCGGAACGTCTCCGGTCAGGTCCACATGTACGCCGACACGATCACCCCCGCGATGGCGGAGGCGATCGAGGAGACCCGGCGGCGGCGGGCCAAGCAGATCGCCTACAACCAGGAGCGGGGGATCACCCCCGAACCGCTGCGCAAGCAGATCCGCGACATTCTGGACGACATCTACCGGGAGGCCGAGGACACCGCCGGGGCGCTGGCCGGCCACGCTCCAGGTGGGGCGGTGGTCGGTGGTGCCGGGCGGCACGTCTCCCGGGGCAAGGGGCCGGTGCCGGAGACCCGCTCCCGGGGCCGAGCGGTGGTGGCCGAGACCGAGGGTATGGCCCGTGCCCAGTTGGTGGAGTTGGTGGAGGAGCTGAACGAGCAGATGCTGGCCGCCGCCCGCGAGCTGCAGTTCGAGGTGGCGGCCCGGATCCGGGACGAGATCGCCGAGTTGAAGAAGGAACTGCGGGCGATGGACGCCGCTGGCCGGTGACGGCCGGCTTGGGCGGAGCTTGCGGAATCGGCGTAGGGCGGACGGTGGCGCTGGCCGGCGTGGACCAGCCGACCAGCGCCACCGGGACGAGTCAGCGCGGCCGCTCCGCCCCCGCCAGCTCGGTCAGCGGCGGCAGGGGGCAGTGCAGCATGGCGCACACCAGCCGCAGCATCTCCGCTTCCGGTACGGTCACCCCGTCGGCGTAGCTGACCACCTCGACCAGCGCCTGCACCAGCCGTTCCTTGTCCTCCGGCACCAGCCCGTCGAGGTCCGGCCACACCTGCTCCAGCGCGGTGACCCCTTCCGCCGGCGGCTGGTAGGGCGGCGGGGTCCCCCCGAACAGCCGGGTCGCGCCGACCTGGAACGCCTGCGCGGCGGTGGTGGCGTCGGTGTGCCCCGCCTGGGCGAGGCAGGCCAGCAGGGTGAGCGCCGCCGGCCGCACCGCCGCCAACGTGGTGAGCCGCCGGCCCCACTGGGACTGGTGGTGGTTCGCCTCGTACAGCGACTGGTGCATCAAGCGGGACAGGCAGTATTCGGAGACCGACAGCCGGCCGTCCGCCGTAATCAGTCGGTGCACGCTGCGTACGATCTCGTTCTGCTCGGGGTGGGGTCGTTGCCGCAGCGCGGGGAACGCCACCTGGGCGAGGGGGAGCCGCAGCAACGGGTGCAGTCCGGCCAGAGCGTCGCCTTCGTGCCACGCCGCGTCCGCCAACGCTTGCCCGTGCCGGGCGACCAGGACGGCGTGCTGGTTGGCCCGGACCCCGGGCTGGGAGGACAGCAGCAATCCGAACACCAGCGGCACCACCATGGCCGGGTCGTGGGCCTTGGCCGCGAGTTCCGGGGGGAGGTGCTGCAGGATGGCCTGCGCCTGGTGGTGAGCCGGCTCGGCCACGGTCCCGACCGTGTCGACCACCGCCGCCGGCGCCGCCGCCATCACGGCCGCCGGTTCCGGCAACCGGGGCGCGGGACCAGCGGGGCGTCCCTCCACCAGCCCCATCGCCTGGTCTTCCTCGAGTCCGTCCGGTGGCATCACCCACCACCGCTGCTCTAGCTGTTCGAGCTCCTCGGCGCTGACGGTGGGGTCGAGGACCTGGATCCGCTTCAGCAGCGGCGGGTGGGTGGCGAACAGGCGGGATATGCGCCTCCCTGAGCCGAACAGCATGTGGCTGACATCTTCGGCCCGACCGTTGTCCAGCTGCGACCCGTCCGGCAGGGCGGCGATCTTCTTCAGCGCCCCGACCAACCCCGCGGTCTGGCGGGTGAACTGCACCGCCGAGGCGTCGGCCAGGTACTCCCGTTGCCGAGAGACCGCCGCCTTGATCAGCCGGCCCGTATACAGTCCGGCGGCCCCGACCACGATCAGCGCCAACCCCACCAGCGGGAGCGGGTTCCGCTGCCCGCGGATCCGGACCAGCACCCGCCCGACGATGCTGAGGACCAGGATGCCGAACAGCAGGCCCATCAGTCGGATGTTCAGCCGCATGTCCCCGTTGACGATGTGGCTGAACTCGTGCGCGATCACGCCCTGCAACTCGTCTCGATTGAGCCGGTCCAGGGCGCCCCGGGTGACCGCCACCGCCGCGTCCGCGGGGGACCAGCCGGCCGCGAACGCATTGATGGCGGGCTCGTCCTCCAATACGTACAGCTCGGGTACCGGCACCCCGGAGGCGATGGCGATCTCCTCCACCACGTTGCGCAACCGGCGCAGCTGCGGATCGGTGGTGTTCGGCGGCACCGGCACCGCTCCCAGCGAGCGGGCTACGTGCCCGCCGCCACCACGGCGCAGAATCGCCGTCTTGATCAGCGACGACAGGGTGATGATCAGGAGCGTGACCAGGGTGGCCAGGGCTACGAACATCAGCGCCTCCATCCCGGACACCTCCATCGCCTGGGTGATCAGCAGGACCACCAGGTCGACGCTGAGGACGATGCCGATCACCGCCAGCAGGAACAGCACCACCAGCCGGGTGGAGGTGCGCCGGACCTGGCGTTGCCGCTCGAAGAAGTTCATACCGATACCTCTTCCGCACCCAGACCGTCGGCCCGCTGGCGTCAGCGGGCCGCCCGGTCAGCCGGACCTCTCGGTCAGAACGACACCCGCGGGGCCTGCCGCTGGCCCGGGTCGTCCACCTCGAACAGGGCCGCCGGCTGGAACCCGAACACACCGGCGATCAGGTTGGACGGGAACGACTCGCGCTTGTTGTTGTAGTGCATGACCGAGTCGTTGTAGTGCTGGCGGGCGAACGCGATGCGGTTCTCGGTGGAGGTCAGCTCCTCCGACAGCTGCATCATGTTCTGGTTGGCCTTCAGGTCGGGGTAGGCCTCGGACAGCGCGAACAGCCGCCCCAGGGTCTGGGTCAGCATGTTCTCCGCGCCGGCCAGCTGTCGCATGGCGGCCGGGTCACCCGGGTTGACCTGGGCTCCGGCTTGGGCGTTGACCGCTCCGGCCCGGGCGGCGATGACCGCCTCCAGCGCCTCCCGCTCGTGCTTCATGTACCCCCGGGCCACCTCGACCAGGTTCGGGATCAGGTCGTGCCGTCGGGTCAGCTGTACATCGATCTGGGCGAAGGCGTTCTTGTAGGCGTTGCGGGCGCGCACCAGGCTGTTGTAGATGGCGATCACCCACAGCGCGAGGGCTGCGATGATCACCACCCCGACGCACGCTACTAACCAGATCCCGATCGAATCCATGCTTCTCCTCGCAGTACTCAGGGTCCGAGCGGATCCGGCCGTGCGCTCCGCAGAGCTGTCCGGCGGCCCGGCGGGCGGACCGGGGGTGGTCGGGCGCACCGGTCAACAGGGGGTCGAGATGGTCCGCTCGTGACCGTGGACGCCGCTCTAGCGTACGTGGGGCGCGCCATAGCGGGTATCCGCTGCCGGTCACCCGGCCCGGAACCGGATGTGCCACACTGGGGCGCCAGAGGAGGGGAGTATTCCCTCGCGGCGGTGTCGTCAGCACGGCCCCCGGCAAGACCGGACCCGGCGCCGTCGGTCGTCTGGTCCGCAGACGGCGGGAGAGACCTCCGGTGCTGCGATGTGGTTCCGGAGGGTCTGGTTTATCCATGAATGTGTCGTATGGGGCCTGGGCGATCACCCTGATCGCGCTGTCCGCGATCCTGATTTTTGACCTACTGATCGTCGGTCGGCGCCCGCATGAACCGTCACTGCGGGAATCGACGCTGTGGGTCACCTTCTATGTGAGCCTGGCGCTGCTGTTCGGCGGGCTGGTGTGGCTGACCGCCGGCCCGACCTATGCGGGAGAGTTCTACGGCGGCTGGCTCATTGAGTACAGCCTGTCGATGGACAACCTGTTCGTGTTCATGCTGATCATGAGCAGGTTCGCGGTGCCGCGGCAGTACCAGCAGAAGGTATTGCTCATCGGGATCATCATCGCGCTGGTGATGCGGGGCGGGTTCATCGCCGCCGGCGCCGCCCTGGTCAGCACCTTCGCCTGGATCTTCTACCTGTTCGGGGCTTTCCTGATCTACACCGGATGGAAGTTCGCCAAGCCGGAAGAGGAGGATCCGTCAGAGTTCCGGGAGAACGTGCTGGTCCGCTGGAGTCGGCGGTTGCTGCCGGTCAGCTCCGGCTACGGCGACGGCAAGCTGACCACGCGGGAGGCCGGCCGGCGGATGGTCACCCCGATGATGATCGTGATGATCGCGATCGGGACCACCGACCTGGTGTTCGCGGTGGACTCGATCCCGGCCATCTTCGGGATCACGCGCGAGCCGTACCTGGTCTTCACCGCCAATGTGTTCGCCCTGATGGGCCTGCGTCAGCTGTACTTCCTGATCGGCGGGTTGGTCAGTCGGCTGGTCTACCTGTCCTACGGCCTGGCCGCGGTGCTCATCTTCATCGGCGGCAAGATGATCGTCGAGGCGTTGGCGGACAACCGGGTGCCGTTCATCAACGGGGGCGAGCCGGTGTCCTGGGCGCCGCACGTGCCGATCTGGCTGTCCCTGGTGACCATCATCGGCCTGCTGGCGCTGACCGCGCTGGCCAGCCTGATCAAATCCGCTCGGGATCGGCGGCGGGCCTTGGCGAAGGTGGCCGCCGCCACCGCGGACCAGCCGAGCGGTGACGTCCCTGGTCCGGACAGCGGGGCGGGGCCGGAGCGGTCAGCCGAAGCGGATCCGCGGTCCGACGGCGACGCGCTCCCACCGCGCGGTGAGTAACGCCTCCGGTGATCGACCACGGTGGCCCGGGCGGTACCGCCCGGGCCACCGGTCTATGCGCGTCCGTGACTCCGCGATGGATGGGGCTGGTTACTCACGGATGCATGGTCTAGTTGATCTGGGGTCAATGCGGGCGTGGTCTAGACGTCAGCGGGGCGGGTGCCCTATGTTGCGGGGGACAAAGGTCTAGTCCACTGTCCCTCGACAGGAGGCATTGTGAAGCGACGACTACCGACCGTGCTGCTGGCGCTGGCCAGCACACTGGTCGCGACCGTCGGGGTAGCGGCTTCCCCGGCCGCCGCCGACGAGGCCCCGCCCGCGCAGTGGCGCGGGTACTGGGTGGACGCGTTCAACCAGGGCGTCTACACCCCGGAGCAGGTCAGCCAACTGGTCCAGGATGCGCTTGACCTGAACGCCAACGCGCTGATCGTGCAGACGGTTCGGCGCTACGACTGCTTCTGCAACCGCGCGCAGTACCCGCGCACCGACGCCGCGATCGCCCCGCTACCGTACGACCCGCTGCAGGAGGTGATCGACCAGGCGCACGCCGCCGGGCTGGAGGTCCACGCCTGGGTCAACGTCAACACCCTGTGGAACCAGGCCACCCCGCCGAGCAGCCCGGACCACGTGTTCAACACCAACGGTCCGAACGCGACCGGCGCCGACCGGTGGCTGAACAAGCGGTACGACGGGGCCGAGTTCATCGGTAACAACGTGTTCATCGACCCCGCCAACCCGGCCGCGGTCAACTACATCGTGGAGGGGATCCGCAGCATCGTCCGTGAGTACGATGTGGACGGAATCAACCTCGACTACATCCGGTACCCGGACTACAACTCCAGCACCACCCACAGTGACTGGGGGTACAGCGAGGTGTCGCTGGCCCGGTTCCAGGCCGCGACCGGGCGGACCGACGTGCCCGCCCCGGACGACCCGCAGTTCAGCGACTGGCGGCGGGAGCAGCTGACCAACCTGGTCCGCAAGATCTACCTCGGGATGTGGGACATCGACCCGACCGTGCGGCTGTCCATGGACGCGGTCACCTACGCGTACGGACCGCAGACCATGGGCGGCTGGGAGAACACCCGGCCGTACGCCGAGGTGCTGCAGGACTGGAAGGGCTGGCTGGAGGGCGGGTTCATGGACACGGTCGTGGCCATGAACTACAAGCGCAACTGGATGCCCGACCAGGCGCAGATGTTCGCCGAGTGGACCGAGGTGCTGGCCGACTGGCAGGGTGAGCGGCAGGCGGTCAACGGTCCGGCGCTGTACCTGAACTCGATCGAGGACAGCCTGGCGCAGGTCGAGTACACCTTCACCCCGACCGCGGCGGGCAACACCGTGGCCGGGTGGAGCGGCTACTCGTACGCCAACCCCAGCAATGCCTATGTGGACGGGCCGTGGGAGCAGCGCTCGGCGGAGCGGGCGGCGCTGGCGGAGGCGTTGACCAGCGGCCCGGACGCGCCGTTCGCGGAGCCGGCGGAGGTGCCGGCGATGCCGTGGAAGGAGAACCCGACCGACGGGCACGTCACCGGCCGGCTGGTGCTCACCAACGGCACGGTGCTGGACCAGGTCACGGTGCGGCTCGAGCCGGTGCTGCCGTGGGGCGAACGGGCCACCACGGTTACCGACGGTGACGGCTGGTTCGGGTTCGTGCACGTGGACCCGGGCCTCTACTTCGTCCGGCCGGACCTCCCCCGTGGGGTGGTCGGCATGCCGCTGGCGGTTGTCCGGGTCACCGCGGGCGGGATCGTGGAGGCGGACCTGCAGCCGTTGATTCCGCTGCCCTGACCCTAGGGAGCGTGGGCCCTCGCCCCCGACTCGGGGACGAGGGCCCACGCCTGGCGTGGCACAGGATCCGGTTACCGAGGTTTGAGCGACCTTCTTCCCGTGCATGAACCCCCAAAGCTCACTTATCACGCGGAGGGGGAGACTAGTGATGAAAGGTGTCACAGTCCGTCGGATGGTCGGTCTCGGACTGGCGGCGGTAGCCACGGCGGCGCTGCTGCCGGGTGGCCCGGCGGTCGCGCAGACCCCCGCTGACGAGGCCGAAACCGCCACCGAAGAAGCCTTCGTCGGGGTGGTGGACACCGGCGGCGCCTCACTGCGGATCCGGCCCAGCGCCGCCACCGTGCATCCACCGGTGGGGGAGCTGGCCGACGGCACCCGGGTGACGGTGGCGTGTCGACTGGCCGGGGAACGGATCGCCGGCCGTACCGGCACCACCGACACCTGGCTGCGGATCGGTACCGACCGGTACATCTCCGGGGCGTACGTGCGCTGGCAGGCCACCCCAGCGGACCCCCCGTGGTGCGACCTGCCGGACGCGCCGGCGCCGTCGGAGCCGGAAGAGTTCGTCACCTGGGCCGCGGAACGGGCCCGGCCCGGTTGGGAGAGGAACCGGATCCCGATCCCGGTGACCGTGGCCCAGGCGATCAACGAGTCCGGGTGGGGGCGCAGCACGTTGACCACCGAGGGCAACTCCTATTTCGGGATCAAGTGCTTCGGCACCCCGGGGACGGTCGCGGTGGGGTGCCGTCCCTACCGCACGAGTGAGTGCGACGCGCAGGGCTGCGCCCCGACCGTCGCCACCTTCCGGGTGTACCGGTCCGCGATCGACTCCTTCACCGACCACGACCGGTTCCTGGTCGAGAACCCGCGCTACGCGCCGGCGTTCGACTACACGGACGACCCGGACGAGTTCGCCCGCCAGATCCACCGTGCCGGCTACGCCACCGCGCCGGACTACGCCGACCGGCTGATCCGGTTGATGCGTCAGTACGATTTGTATCGATTCCATCCCGTCGGCGGCGACCGGACCTGAACCTCGGCCCACCGGTGGCTGCCGGCCCAACGGGTAGGACCCACCCCGCCGGTCTGGGCAGCCGCCGGCGCCGAGGCGATACGATGCGGACCAGCACCTGTGGTCCGCAGGCGAGGGGGGCCAGGGCGTACGAGGGGGGCGTGTGGAGCGGGAAGCGACGCCGGAGGACACCGGAGCGCTACCAGAGGACACCCAGGAACCACGGACGGACGCCGCCGCGGCACCAGCCGGGCAGCCGGCAGAACAGCCGGCGGAGGCGCGCCAGCCGGAGGACCTGGAGCTGGTGGTGGTGACGGGGCTGTCGGGGGGCGGCCGCAGCACGGTGGCCCGGGCTTTGGAGAACGTCGGCTTCTATGTGGTGGACAACCTGCCACAGGCGTTGCTGCTCGACATGGCGGAGCTGGCGAGCCGGGCCGGCCACGCGGTACGGCGTACCGCCATGGTGCTGGACGTCCGCAGCCGGGCGTTCTCCAGTGATCTCGTCGGCGCGATTCGGCAGCTCTCCGACCGCGGCTACCCGGTGCAGGTGGTGTTCGTCGACGCCGACGACGACGAGCTGATCCGCCGGTTCGAGAGCGTCCGACGGGCCCACCCCCTGCAGGGGAAGGGGCGGCTGGCCGACGGCATCGCCGCCGAACGCAAACTGCTGCAGGAGGCCCGGGAAGCCGCCGACGTGGTGATCGACACCACCCACTTGAACGTCAACCAGCTGCGGGCCCGGGTGGAGGAGCTGTTCGGGGAGGAGGACGCCCGGCGGCTGCGGGTCACCGTGCTGACCTTCGGCTACAAGTACGGTCTGCCGCCGGACGCGGACTTCGTACTGGACGCCCGATTTCTTCCCAACCCGCACTGGGTGCCGCACCTGCGCCCCCACACCGGGCGGGACCCGGAGGTGAGCGCGTACGTGCTGGGCCAGCGCGGTGCCCGCACCTTCGTGGAGACCTGCGTCCGGCTGGTCAACGCCACCGCGCCCGGGTTCGAACGGGAGGGCAAGCGTTACCTGACGGTGGCGATCGGGTGCACCGGCGGTAAGCACCGCAGCGTCGCCATCGCGGAAGAAATGGTGCGCCGGCTGCGGCAACTGCGGCTGGGCGCCTACGCCTATCACCGGGACTTGGGGCGCGAGTGAGCGGTATCCGGGTGGTGGCCTTCGGCGGCGGGCATGGGTTGTCCGCCACCTTGCGGGCGCTGCGGGAGTGCCAAGCCCGCGTGGAGCTGGACCTGACCGCGGTGGTGACGGTCGGGGACAACGGCGGCTCCAGTGGCCGGTTGCGGACCCAGCGGGGGGCGCTCCCGCCGGGGGATCTGCGGCAGGCCCTGGCGGCGTTGGCCGACGACGCTCCGGACGCGGCCCGGACCGCGGCGCTGTTCCAGTACCGGTTCGCCGCCACCACCCCGGCGTGGCAGGAGGAGTCGACCGTCGAGCCCGATCCTCTGGTCGGGCACCCGGTCGGCAACCTCGTGCTGTGCGGACTGATGGAGCTGCTGGGTGATCCGATCGCGGCCCTCGACCACGCGGCGGGGCTGCTGCGAGCCCGCGGGCGGGTGTTGCCGATGTCCCGGGAGCCGGTGTCCATCGAGGCCCAGGTCCGCGGGGCGGATCCCACCCGACCGGACACGGTGGTCACCGTCCGCGGTCAGCACGAGGTGGCGGTCAGCACCGGGCAGGTGGAGCAGGTACGGCTCCTGCCGGAGTCGCCGCCCGCCTGCCCCGAGGCGGTGGCGGCGGTCCAGGCCGCGGACTGGTTGGTGTTCGGCCCCGGGAGCTGGTACACCAGCGTGATCCCGCACCTGTTGGTGCCCCAGCTGGTCGAGGCGGTGGTGGCCAGTTCGGCGCGCCGGCTGGTGCTGCTCAACTTGGCCACGGAACCGGAGACCGACGGCCTGACCCTGCCCGCTCACCTGACCGCGCTGCGGGAGTACGCCCCCGGGTTGACGGCGGACGTGGTGCTGGGCGATCAGCGCTGGGTGAGCGACCCGGAGCCGGTCCAGCAGGCGGCGGCCGCCCTGGGGGGCCGGTTGGAGCTGGCCCCGGTGGCGGTGCCCGGCGGCGAACCCCGGCACGACCCGGCAGCGCTGGCGCGGGCACTGTTGCCGGTGCTGACGGCCGATCGTTAAGGCAGTACAAAGCGACGGCGTGAGGTGAGGACCATGGCGATGACCGCGGCGGTCAAGGACGAGCTGAGTCGGGTCGAGGTGTCCAAACCGTGCTGCCGCCGAGCGGAGATGACCGCGATCCTGCGGTTCGCCGGCGGGCTGCACATCGTCGGCGGCAAGGTGGTGGTCGAAGCCGAGCTGGACACCGGGTCGGTGGCGCGGCGGCTGCGACGAGAGATCGCCGACTTGTACGGCTACCCCAGTGAGATCCACGTCCTGGCCTCCGGCGGGTTGCGCCGGGGGCCCCACTACATCATCCGGGTGGTACGGGACGGGGAGGCGTTGGCGCGCCAGACCGGGCTGTTGGACGTCCGCGGCCGACCGGTGCGGGGGATGCCGCCGCACGTGGTCGCCGGCGGGGTGTGCTGCGCGGTGGCGGCCTGGCGGGGAGCGTTCGTGGCCCACGGGTCGTTGACCGAGCCGGGGCGCTCCAGCGCGTTGGAGATCACCTGCCCGGGGCCGGAGGCGGCGCTGGCGCTGGTGGGCGCGGCGCGCCGGATGGGGATCACCGCCAAGTCGCGGGAGGTCCGGTCCGCCGAGCGCGTGGTGATCAAGGACGGAGACGCGATCTCCGCGATGCTGACCCGGTTGGGCGCCCACGCGAGTGTGCTCACCTGGGAGGAGCGCCGGGTGCGGCGGGAGGTGCGGGCGACCGCCAACCGGTTGGCGAACTTCGACGACGCTAACCTGCGTCGGTCCGCCCGGGCCGCGGTGGCCGCGGCCGCCCGGGTCACGCGGGCGCTGGAGATCCTGGGGGACGATGCGCCGCCGCACCTGACCGCCGCCGGTAAGCTGCGGCTGGCCAACCGGCAGGCCTCGCTGGAGGAATTGGGGGCCCTGGCCGATCCACCGTTGACCAAGGACGCGATTGCGGGTCGGATTCGCCGACTGCTCGCCTTGGCCGACAAACGCGCCCGTGAGCTGGGGATTCCCGATACTGACTCCTGTGTCACCCCCGAGATGCTCAGCTGCTGATGTCCGGATATGGTTTTTCCAGCGGCGACGGGGCCGAAGCGAGCTGAAGTTGAGGAATGAGCGGCCGGTGATTGGGGAATCGGCCGCAAGAGACTGCCGGCCCTCGGGTGGCCGGTGATTCGCGAGTACAAGGGGAGACAGACCTGTGACCATCCGGGTTGGCATCAACGGGCTGGGACGCATCGGCCGGAACTTCTTCCGTGCGGTGCTGGCGAGCCAGGCGGATATCGAGGTGGTCGCCTACAACGACCTCGGAGACGCCGCCACGATCGCGCACCTGCTCAAGTACGACAGCATCCTGGGCCGGCTGCCGCAGGAGGTGAAGGTCAACGACGGGGAGCTGGTGATCGCCGGCAAGAGCGTCAAGGCATTCGCCGAGCGGGACCCGGCCAAGCTGCCCTGGGGGGACGTCGGCGCGGACATCGTGATCGAGTCCACCGGGGTGTTCACTGACGCCACCAAGGCCAAGGCTCACCTGGACGGCGGCGCCAAGAAGGTGATCATCTCGGCCCCGGCCAAGAACGAGGACGTCACGGTGGTGCTGGGGGTCAACGGGGACAAGTACGACCCGGCGCAGCACCACGTGATCTCGATGGCCTCCTGCACCACCAACTGCTTGGCGCCGATGGCGAAGGTGCTGCACGAGAACTTCGGCATCGAGCGGGGGCTGATGACCACCGTCCACGCCTACACCCAGGACCAGAACCTGCAGGACGGTCCGCACAAGGACCTGCGGCGGGCGCGGGCGGCGGCGCTGAACATCGTGCCCACCACCACCGGGGCGGCGAAGGCGATCGGGCTGGTGCTGCCGGAGCTGTCCGGCAAGCTGGACGGGTACGCGCTGCGGGTGCCGGTGCCGACCGGTTCGGTCACCGACCTGACGGTGACCGTGTCCCGGCCGGCCAGTGTGGACGAGATCAACGCCGCTATGAAGGCGGCCGCCGAGGGGCCGCTGGCCGGCATCCTCACCTACACCGAGGACCCGATCGTGTCCGCCGACATCGTCACTGACCCGGCCTCCTGCATCTTCGACGCCGGGATGACCCGGGTGATCGACAACCAGGTGAAGGTCATCGGCTGGTACGACAACGAGTGGGGCTTCTCCAACCGGCTGGTGGATCTGGTCAAGCTGGTGGGTTCGAGCCTGTGATGAAGACCATCGACGACCTGCTGGCCGGTGGGGTAGCGGGTCGGCGGGTGCTGGTGCGCGCTGACCTGAACGTCCCGCTGGACGGAGATCGGATCACCGACGACGGCCGGATCCGGGCGGTGCTGCCGACCCTGACCGCGCTGACCAACGCCGGGGCCGCGGTGGTGGTCTGCTCCCACCTGGGCCGCCCGAAGGGTGAGCCGGACCCTCGGTACCGGCTGGCGCCGGTGGCGACCCGGCTGGGGGAGCTGCTGTCCGCCCCGGTGGCGTACGCCACCGACACGGTGGGGGAGTCCGCCCGGTCGACAGTGGCGGGTCTGGCCGCCGGGCAGGTGGCGCTGCTGGAGAACCTCCGGTTCAACCCGGGGGAGACCAGCAAGGACGCCGTGGTCCGGGGAGAGTTCGCCGATCAGCTGGCGGCCCTGGCCGACGTGTATGTGGACGACGCGTTCGGCGCGGTGCACCGGGCCCACGCCAGTGTGGCGGAGGTGCCGTCCCGGCTGCCGGCCTACGCCGGCTACCTGGTGCAGCGGGAGCTGTCGGTGCTGCAGCGGCTGACCACCGATCCGGCCACCCCGTACGTGGTGGTGCTGGGTGGCGCCAAGGTGTCGGACAAGCTGGCGGTGATCGAGGCGCTGCTGCCGAAGGTGGATCGGCTGCTGGTCGGTGGGGGAATGTGCTACACGTTCCTCGCCGCCCAGGGGCATGAGATCGGTCAGTCCCTGCTCGAACCGGAGATGGTCGACACCTGTCGGGAGCTGCTGGCGCGGGCCGGGGACCGGCTGGTGTTGCCGGTGGACGTGGTGGCGGCTACCGCGTTCGCCGCGGACGCGGATCACACGGTGGTGGAGGTGTCGCAGATCCCGGCCGACCGGCAGGGGCTGGACATCGGACCGGCCACGGTGGCCCGGTTCGCCGACGCGCTGCGGGGCGCCAAGACGGTGTTCTGGAACGGGCCCATGGGCGTGTTCGAGTTCCCGGCGTTTGCGGCCGGCACCCGCGGGGTGGCGGAGGCGATCGCCAAGGTGGACGGATTGACGGTGGTGGGGGGCGGTGACTCGGCGGCCGCGGTGCGGGCGCTGGGGATCCCGGAATCCCACTTCGGACACATCTCCACTGGTGGCGGGGCCTCGCTGGAGTACCTCGAAGGCAAGCCGTTGCCGGGGCTGGTGGCGTTGGAGGCGGCGGCATGAGCACTTCGGCCAAGCCCACTCGCCGGCCGTTGATGGCCGGTAACTGGAAGATGAACCTCAACCACCTCGAGGCGATCGCGCTGGTGCAGAAGCTGGCGTTCAGTTTGAACGAGCAGCAGCTGACCGAGGTCGAGGTGGTGGTGCTGCCGCCGTTCACCGCGCTGCGCAGTGTGCAGACGCTGATCGACGGCGACCGGCTGATGATCGGGTATGGGGCGCAGGACCTGTCTCCGCACGGGCCGGGCGCCTACACCGGGGACATCGCCGGCAGCATGTTGGCCAAGCTGGGGTGCCAGTACGTGGTGGTCGGCCACTCGGAGCGGCGGATGTACCACCGCGAGGATGACGCGCTGGTCAACGCGAAGGTGAAGGCCGCGCTGGCCAACGATCTGGCGCCGATCCTGTGTGTGGGGGAGGGGTTGGAGGTCCGGGAGGCCGGCGAGCACGTCTCGTTCACGCTGTCGCAGCTGGACGGCGGGCTGGCCGGGCTGTCTCCGGAACAGGTCAGCAAGGTGGTGGTCGCCTACGAGCCGGTGTGGGCGATCGGCACCGGGCGGACCGCCACCCCGGCCGATGCCCAGGAGGTGATCGGCGCGCTGCGGCAGCGGCTGGCGGAGCAGTTCGGCGCGGACACCGCCAACACGGTCCGGATCCTGTACGGCGGCTCGGTCAAGGCGAACAACGTCGCCGGGATCATGGCCCAGCCGGACATCGACGGGGCGCTGGTCGGTGGGGCGAGTTTGATTCCGGAGGAGTTCGCCGCGATCTGCCGCTACCGCGAGCACCCGGGTTCCTGACGCGCCCAGAGAGGTGGTGGGGGCCGGCCGCGTACCCGCGGCCGGCCCCCACCGTCTGACGCCTCGGTTGCCGCCTGGCGCGCGGCCGTGGTCGCGCCGTCCCGGTCGATCCCGCGTCAGTGCAGCGGGAGTATCAGCTCGGTCCGTAGCTGCTCCGGGGCGACCACCCGCGGGTCGTCGCGGTGGACCTCCCAGGGGGTCCCCGCGACCTGCCGGTTCAGCAGCTCCGCTCGGGACAGCATCTCTTCCCAGGCGCGCCGCAGTTCCGAGTACGGACCGACGTGAGTGGACACGAGCGCCTGCCCGCTCGGGGTCTGCCCGGTGACCAGCTCAGGGTCGTCCCGGTCGGGCTCCACCTGGATCGGCACAAAGAACGCCGGGGTGATCTGGACCGGACCTTCGTCCCACTCCAAGGAGTGCAGGAGGAGGGTAGGGGGACCGTCCGGGGCGACCCCGTGGGCGTTGAGCCACCCGCTCAGACGGGGATACTCCTCGGCACACGCCTGCCCGATGTCGTCGGGATCTACCACCCGGTGGACGCCGAGGTAACGACGCGCCGGCAGGTCGGCTAGCTGGATCTGGTCAGCCATCGGTCCTCCCCAGGTCGTAGCTGGGATTCTTGCCTCACCAACCTGACATCCCCGGCATCCAGGGCAAAAAACCTGGTGGGGCCGGGAGATGGGTCGACGATGAGGTGGTCGCTCCGGAGGCCCGCCGGTGGGGCACTCGTGGGGTGCGAGCAGACGCCCGGCGGGGGAGGAGCGTCCCGGATTCGTCTTCGGTGCCCCCTGGGGTGTTCGGAAGGGCGTCCTGGTGGCTATCCTGTAGCGGCGACCGGCGCACACCCGACCGTAAGGACTGACCGCGAGATGCCCACCTGGTTTCCGTACCTGCTGATCCTGCTGCTGGTGGTGACCAGCGCGCTGCTGACCACCCTGGTGCTGCTGCACAAGGGCCGGGGTGGTGGCCTGTCGAGTATGTTCGGCGGCGGTGTCACGTCCTCGCTGGCCGGTTCGTCGGTGGCAGAGAAGAACCTCAACCGTTACACCGTGCTGGTGGGGTTGGTGTGGTTCGCCTGCATCGTGGCGTTCGGGCTCTGGCTGCGGACCACCATCACCGTCTGAGGCCGGCCACCACCGGGGTGGACCGGCCTTCACCGGTTCTGCGGTCTGAGGCGAGAACGCCGTCAGCGCAGCGCCCGAATGTGCGGCCCGAGTCGGCTGGCGGCGGCCCGATCCAGCAGCCACAGCGTGCGGTCCACCCCCCGCACTCCCGCGGCCGGCACCTGCACCCAGCCACCACCCGCCAACGCCAGCTCCACCGCACCGGCCTTCTGGGCGCCGCTGGCGATCAGCCCGACCTGCTCCGCGGTGTTGATGGTCGGCAGGGTGAGGGTGATCCGGGTGGGGGGCGGTTTGGGGGCGCCCCGGACCGCGCACACCGCCCGCGTCTCGTACGCCGCCGGCTGCACCGGGAACACCGACGCCACGTGGCCGTCCTCGCCCACCCCGAGCAGCAGCAGATCGAAGTGGGGCAGCCGGGCCGGATGCTCGGCGGCCCGCAGCTGTTCGGCGTAGCGGGCCGCGGCCGCCTCCGGATCGTCCCCGTCCGGGCCGTCGGAGGCCGGCATCGGGTAGACCCGGGCCTGCGCGAACAGGTCCCCGAGCGCCTCCCGGGCCTGGGTTTCGTTCCGATCCGGGTGCCCTGTCGGGAGGAACCGCTCGTCTCCCCACCAGAACGACACCCGGGACCAGTCCACGGCGTGCCGGGCCGGGCTGGCCGCCACCGCCCAGTAGACCGCCGCGGCGATCGTGCCCCCGGTCAACACCACCGTCGCCTCTCCACGGGCGGCCTGGGCGTCCAGCAGCCGCACCAGGAACCGGGCCGCCACCGCCTGCGCTAGCCGCTCCCGGTCGGCGTGCACCACCACATCGGTACTCACGCGGTCACCTCCTGCCGGCTCCTCGGCCCCTCCCGCCAGGTACGTACCCGCGCGGCGGGGCGGTGCTCCAGGCCCGCCACCCCGGTGGCCGCCGACAGCGCCGCCGCGTACAGCTCGTCCGGGTCCAACCGGCGCAACTCCTCCGCCAGCAGATCACCGAGGCTGCGGGTCAGCAGCGGCAGCCGCCGCTCCTCGTGGCCGGTGTGCCGCAACACCGCGGTGTTGCCGTGCCGGGTGATCTCGATCTGTGCTCCGTCCGCGAGGGTCACCGCTACCGCGGCCAGGGCGGAGGCGCCGGTCTCCTGCCGTAGCACCGGTTGAGTACCGAGCCGCGCCTGGAGCCATCCCGCCAGCAGCAACGCGCTCACGTCCTCCGGCGGCGCCTCGATCGTGATGGCGCGCGGCGGCCAGGCACCGTTGCCGGCGGCGTCCAGGGCACCGGCCAACAGGGCGCGCCAGCCGGTGATCCGGGTCCAGGCCAGGTCGGTGTCCCCGGCGGCGTAGTCCAGGGCTCGTTGCCGCAGCGCGGCCACCGGATCCGGCGCCTGGGCGACGTCGGTGATCCGGCGCCCCGCCACCACTCCCAGCGGGTCGGCGCTGATCTGTTCTGGCGGCACCCCGTGCCACCAGGTGACCACCGGGACGTCGGCGGCGATCAAGGGGATCACCACCGAGTCGGCGTGCAGCGCCAGCCGCCCCTGCATCCGCATGATCACCGCTTCGCACGGCCCCAGCCGCCCCCCGACCACGATCTCGGCGTCCAGCCGGTCGGGGGTGTGGTCATGGCCGCCCGCGGGCCGGGTAACCACCAGCAGGCGGCACGGGTGCATCGCGGCGGACACGGTGGCGGCGTCCTCCACCTCCTTGACCGGGGTGGAGCGAGAACCTGGGCGCTCACCCACCACCGCGATCAAGGTCAGCGCCAGGCCGCTGGTCATCCCGTCGCGGCGGCGCGCCGCGGTGAGTTCCCGGACCACCTCACTGCCGGTGGTGTCCCACAACGCGGTCATCTGTCCTCCCGTCCCTCCGGGTGCCTCACGCGCGCCGCCAGGCCCGGCCGCTCCGAGCCAGCAGCTCGTCCGCGCCCCGGGGGCCCCACTCGCCGGCCCGGTACGGCTCCGGCCGGGTGCCTTGCCACGCCGCCAGCAGCGGATCCACCACCCGCCAGCTCTGCTCCACCTCATCGGCGTGCGGGAACAGGGTGCTGTCACCGATCAACACGTCCAGCACCAGCCGCTCGTACGCCTCCGGGCTGGCCTCGGTGAACGTCTCCCCGTAGTGGAAGTCCATGGCGATGTCCCGCACCTCCATGGCGGTGCCCGGCACCTTGGAGCCGAACTTGAGCACCACGCCCTCCTCGGGCTGCACCCGGATCACCAGCTGGTTGTTGCCGAGCATCTGCACGTCCGCCGGCTGGAACGGCAGGTGCGGCGCCCGCTTGAAGATCACCGCCACCTCGGTGACGCGGCGCGGCATCCGCTTGCCGGTACGCAGGAAGAACGGCACCCCGGCCCAGCGCCGGTTCTGGATGCCCAACTGGACCGCCACGTACGTCTCGGTGGTGGAGCCCTCCGGCACCCCGGGCTCCTCGAGATACCCCGGGACCTGCTCGCCCGCTACCCAGCCCCGCTGGTACTGGCCCCGGACCGTCCCCGCGGCGATGTCCGGCGGGAGCTTGACCGCCCGCAGCACCTTCAGTTTCTCGGTGCGGATCTCCTCCGGGTCGAAGCTGGTCGGCTCCTCCATCGCCACCAGGGTGAGCAGCTGCAGCAGGTGGTTCTGCAGCACGTCCCGCGCGGCGCCGGCGGCGTCATAGAACCCGGCCCGGGTGCCGATGCCCAGGTCTTCGGCCACGGTGATCTGCACCGAGTCCACGTACCGGTTGTTCCAGACCGGTTCGAACAGGGTGTTGGCGAACCGCAGGGCGAGCAGGTTCTGCACCGTCTCCTTGCCCAGGTAGTGGTCGATGCGGAACACATCGTCCGGAGTGAACACCTCGTCGACCAGGTTGTTCAGCTCCCGGGCGGAGGCCAGGTCGTGCCCGAACGGTTTCTCCACCACCACCCGGCGCCAGCCGCCCGCCTGCTGGTTGTCGGCCAGGCCGGTGCGGGCCAGCTGTTTGAGCACCACCGGGAAGGCGGCCGGCGGGATGGACAGGTAGAACGCGGCGTTACCGGGGATGCCGTGGGTGTTCCGCAGCTCCGCCAGCAGCGCGGCCAACCGGTCGAAGGCCTCGTCCTCGTCGAACGATCCGCCCACGAACCGCATGCTGGAGGCCAGCCGCGCCCACACCTCCTCCCGCCAGGGGGTGCGGGCGTGCTGCTCGGCCGCCTGGCGGGCCATGGCGGTGAAGGTGGCGTCGTCCCAGGGGCGGCGGGCGAACCCCACCACCGCGAATCCCGGGGGCAGCAGGCCCCGGTTGGCCAAGTCGTACACCGCTGGCAGCAGTTTGCGCCGCGCCAGGTCTCCGGTCACTCCGAAGATCACCAGCGCACACGGCTCGGGGATCCGCGGCAGCCGGCGGTCCCGAGGGTCGCGTAGCGGGTTCATGCGCGGTGTCCTCCCGCCTGGTCAGCCAGGGAGGCGGCGGCCGCCAGGAGCCGCTGGATCCCGGCCGCCCGGTCGGTCAGGTGCAGCCGCAGCACCGGCCGCCCACGGTCGGCCAGGGCCTGCCGGTCCCCGGCGGCCTGCGCCGCCTGCAACCCACCGAAGGTGTACGGCCGGCCCGGCACCGGCAGATCCTCACCCGGGATCGCGCCGGTGATCTGCAGGTACACCCCGACCTGCGGCCCGCCCTTGTGGTACTGCCCGGTGGAGTGCAGGAACCGCGGCCCCCAGCCGAACGTGACCGGTCGGCCGCAGGCGGTGGCCAGGGCGGGGCGCAGCTCGGCCACGGCCGCGTCGGCGTGCCGGTCCAGGTACGCCATCACCGCGAGATACCCGTCGGGGCCCACCGCCTCGACCAGCTCGGTCAGCGCCTGCTCCACCGTGCTGGCGCGGGTGCCGTACAACTGGACCGGGCCGTCGGTGGCCACCGGGGTCTCCGCCGGCAGCCCGCCGGCGAGGATGGCGGCGGTGTTGTCCTTGGACTCGGTGACGTTGGGCTG
>Ga0079224_100000953_pt1 | contig 31337 bp, 28 predicted proteins | sample Stecom2015_FD_80414 | JGI IMG/M metagenome (GOLD analysis project Ga0079224, IMG submission 80414) | Agricultural soil microbial communities from Utah to study Nitrogen management - Steer compost 2015 | ecosystem: Environmental > Terrestrial > Soil > Agricultural land | place: USA: Utah... | reverse complement strand
GGCCAGCGGCCTCAAACCGGGCGAAGAGCTCGTCGTCGAACGTCGCGACGAGGCCGCGGATCGGGTCGGCCTGCGGCATCCCGACGGGCGCGACACGACGATCGGCACCCGCGCCGCCGCCAAAATCCTCGCGGAACCAGCGGGGACGTAGCCCTAGAAGCCAGAAGCACAGGAGCCAGAAGGCAGGCCAGAAGCCGAAGCCAGACGGGCGGTTTGACTTTCTATGAGTCTGTAACTAGATTTTGAGAAGTCAAAATTTCAGATATGTCCGTCCAAATTCTGGCCCTGGCCGCCTTGATCGTCACCGAACAGGTCGGCCCCCTCATCCCGCTCTTCACCGCCGAAGTGGTCGTCACCGCCACACGCACCAATCGGCGGCTGAGCGACGTCCCCGTCAGGACCGAAGTGGTGACGCGCGCCGCCATGCAGAAAGTGCAGGCCCGGACGCTGGCCGACGCCGTCGAGTACACGACCGGCGTGCAGGTGGAGAGCAACTGCCAGAACTGCAACTTCTCGCAAATCCGACTACTCGGGTTGTCGGGGCCGTATACGCAGATTCTGATCGACGGCCAGCCGATCATCTCGTCGCTCGCGCAGGTCTACGGCATCGAGCACATTCCCGCGCGGATGATCGAGCGCGTCGAGGTCGTCAAAGGCGGTGGATCGGCGCTCTACGGACCCGGCTCGGTCGGCGGCGTCGTCAACGTCATCTCGCGCGAAGCGGCGCGGCCGGGCGGAGCGTTCGAGCTGCGGGCCGAATCGAGCGGCGGCCGTGGCGTCTACTCGGGCAACGGCGCCATCGACCTGGTGTCTGCAGATCGGCAGACGCTGTTCACGGCGTTCGGCCAGGCCGACAGCGTCGATGCGATAGATGTCGATGGTGACGGCTTCACCGAAGTCAGCCTGAGGCGGCTCGGCGCGATGGGCGCGCGGTTCAACCGCTACGCCATCGGCGGACGCGCCAAACTCACGGCCGACGTCACGCGCATCGACGAGCACCGTCGCGGCGGCAACGCCCTCGATCTCGCCCCGCACGACGCGGACATCGCCGAAGTCGTCGACAGTCTGCGCACGTCGGCGTCGGCGACATGGTTCCACAGCGTCAACGCGGGTTTCGACTACCGCGTCACCGCCGCGTGGGCCGACACCGCGCGCGACAGCTACTACGGCGTCGGCCGCGACCCGAACGCCTACGGCGAGACCACGAACAGGTTGGCGCTGGTCGACACGCAGCTCAATCACTATGCGGGCGCGCACATCCTGTCGTGGGGCGTGCAGCACAGCCACGATCATCTGACCGACAGCCAGCCGGCCTACGCGCGCTTCGCCGACCAGACCTACACGAACAGCGGCGTCTTCGTGCAGGACGACTGGACCATTGCACGCGGCTGGCAGGTCCTGCTCGGCGCGCGCGCCGATCGGCACTCCGCCCTCTCACGCACCGTCGTCTCGCCGCGTGCCGCGCTGATGTGGTCGCCCATCCCGTCGCTCGACGTGCGCCTGTCGGCCGGGCGCGGCTTTCGTGCGCCGCAGATCTTCGACGAGGATCTGCACCTCAGCTCGGTGGCGGGCGATGTGCGTCTCATCGTGCAGGATCCCGACCTGCGCGAGGAATCGGCCGACAGCTTCATGGCCGGCTTCGAGTGGAAGCCGATCGCCGGCCGCGGTCAGGCGCTCGTCGAAGTCAATGCGTTCGACACGCGTCTGCGCGATCTCTTTCACGCCATCGAGCGCGACGACCCGGCAACGCCGGTCTTCGAGATGCTGAAGACGAATCTGGGCGGCGCACGCGTGCACGGCGTCGAAGTGAATCTCGGCTGGGGCATCGGCGACGCGCTCGTCATCCAGGGCGGCTTCGTCGAGCAGCGGGCGCGCTTCGACGCCGCCGAGCCCGACTTCGGCAGCCGCGACTTCTTGCGCACGCCGCAGCGCCTGGCGAACCTGACGGTGACGGCGGACGTATCTGGTTTCGAGATGTTCGCGGGCCTGCGCTACACCGGCTCGATGCTCGCACCGCACTACGCCGGCTACATCGACACGGACCGCCTCGAGCGTACGCCGTCGTTCGTGACCGCCGACGCGACGCTGTCGCGCGGTGTCGACCTGGCCGGCGCGCGCCTCGTGCTGACGCTCACGGGCCGCAATCTCACCAACGCGTTCCAGCCGGATCTCGATCGTGGCCCGCTCCGCGACGCGGCCTACGTGTACGGGCCGCGCTTCCCCCGCGCGGTCGCGTTCGCCACGCGGGTGGAGTTCTGAGATGCCCGGCCTGCTGAGACGGCTCTCCGCGCTGCTCATCTTCGCGACGCTCGCCTCGTGGCCCACGCCCATCACGGCGCAGGCCCAACCGGGAAAATTCAACCGGGAAGAATTTCGGGGGAGGGTCGTGCTGCTCGACTTCTGGGCGACATGGTGCGCGCCCTGCCTCGAAGAGCTGCCGCGCCTGCGCAGGCTGCACGAGACGCGCGAGGCCGATGGCCTGGCGATTGTCGGCGTCGCCCTCGACGCCACGGACCGGCGGGCGCTGACGTCCTGGCTGCGGCGCAACGGCGTAACCTGGCCGCAGATTCACGACACGCGCGGCTACGACGGTGAGCTCGCGCAGCAGTTCGACGTCGATCGCCTGCCCGCCACCGTGCTGTTCGACAGAGACGGCCGCATCGTGGCGCGCGACCTGCGCGGCGACCGCCTCGAAGCCGCGATCGACGCGCTACTCGCCGGTATAGGTCGCGATTGACGTCGGCGTCTCCCAGACGCGCACGGCCGCGACGTTGATGCCCGCCGCCTTCGCCTGATCGAAGATCAGCTTCGCGATGCACTCGACCGTCGGGTTGTCGTCGACGAGGAACATCGGCTCGCCGAGATCCGACAGCGGCTTCACGAGCGGGTCGTCGCGCCGCAGAATCATCTTGTGATCCAGCTCGCGATCGATCCACCCTCTCACGATCCGCTTGATGTCGCCGAAGTCGACGACCATGTTCCGGTTGTCGAGCGCGTCGGTGCGGACGTCGACCTCGACGACGGCGTTGTGGCCGTGCGGATGCTTGCAGATGCCGTCGTAATCGAGCAGTCGATGCCCATAGCAGAAATCGATGCGCTTGGTGACGAGATACATTTCACTCAATCCTAACCGATGACTCTCGTCCTGCTTTCCGGAGGCCTCGACAGCGCGCTGCTCGCGGCGCTGACCGCGCAACAGGGTCCCGTGACCCCTGCGCACGTCCGCTGCGGCTACGCATGGGAGGACGTCGAAGCCGACTACATTGCGCGTCTGCTGCAATGGGAAGGTCTTGCCGGCGTCGAATCACTCCGCACGCTGCACGTCGACATGCGCGACATCGTGCCGCCCACGCACTGGGCCTTCACGGGCCGCGCGCCGGCGTACGCCACGGCCGACGAGGAGGTCTACCTCGATGGACGCAACGTCACACTGGTGGCGAAGGCCGCCGTGCTGGCCGCTCGGGTCGAGGCCGACGCCATCGCGCTCGGCCTGCTGAAGGGCAATCCGTTTCCCGACGCCACTCCGGACTTTCTGTCGACGATGGCGAAAGCGGTGTCGCTGGGGCTCGCGCACGACATCCGCATCGAGACGCCGCTGGCAGAGTGGTCCAAGGCAGATGTCGTGAAGGCCGCGGCGCGCATCGGCCTGCCCTTCGAGCAGACGATCTCCTGCATGGCGCCCGCGGGGAGCCGGCACTGCGGCCTGTGCAGCAAGTGCCGCGAACGGCACGACGCGTTCGTCGCGGCCGGCATCGCCGATCCGACCGACTACGCGTCGCGCGATTTCGTCGATCGCGCTACGACGTCCGGATCCTGATCGATCCGTCGCCTGTCCGGATCCTCAGCACGGGACCGCCGCTGCCGAGACGCCCTTTCAGCCGGCGCCGATCTTCACCACGCCGGTCTGACGCACCCTCGATTTCGAAGTCGGTGCGCACGGATCCGTCGCGGGTCTCGGCGTCGATCTCGGCGCCAAAGTCTTCGGGCACCTCCACGACAACCGAACCGTCGCCCGTGCGCAGCGACCATTCGTCGGTCATCGTCGTGCCGCGCTCGGCGCGCACGCCGATCGACCCGTCACGCGATTCGAGCAGCACACCCTTCGGCGTGCCGTTGAGCCTGATGCTGCCGTCGCCGGTGCGCGCGTCGACGCGGCCGGCCACGCGCTCGAGCGTGATCGACCCGTCGCGCGTGACGATGGTCATGTCGCCGGCGGCTTCGGACACGCGCACGCTGCCGTCATCGGTGCGCAGCTCCAGCGGCCCGTCGACACGCTCGACCGCAATCGATCCGTCGCGCGTCATCACCGACACACTGGCGCCGCGCGGCACCGACGCAATCAGCTTCGCGCTCGTCGAGTGGTGCACCCCGAGGCCGATGATGCGACGCTCCGATGTGGGCCGACGCGCTTCGACCGAGATGCGATTGCCCTCGACTTCCGCCTGCACGTCGACCTCGTCGACGGCCTCCTTGTCCTGCCCGCGCTTCTCCACCTCGACGAGCACTTCGGCGCGGTCCCAGGGACGCACCTGCACCGACCCGTCGAAGGTCGTCAGCCTGACCTCGGGCGTCTCTCCGGCGGGGAACCGCTTCTCTTCCCGCTCGATGAACGCCTGAGCATCCATCTGGATGGTGCAGCCGGCGACAGACGCCGCCAGCACGGGCATGGCGAAGGCAAGCCGAAGGGTTCGAGTCATGACCGAGTAGACGTGTACGGAATGGGTCATTGTTCCGAGAAGACCATGACGCCCTCGACCCACGTCTGCTTGACGCGGAGGTTCGCATCGAGGACGGCGAGGTCGGCCTTCGCGCCTTCGGCGATCACGCCGAGACCCTGTAGACCGAGTTCGCGCGCTGGTGTCGTGGCGCACATCGTGGCCGCATCGGGCAGCGACACGCCGATGCCCGCGAGCCGCGCGAACGCCCGATCCATCGTCAGCACGCTGCCGGCCAGCGTGCCGTCGTCGAGCGTCGCCGTGTCGCCAACGGTGATCGGCTGACCGCCGAGCGTCGCGCGCGTGCCGCGCGGAAGGCCCGAGCCCGCCGTGCCGTCCGTGATGGCTATCGTGCGTTCGGGCCGCTTCGCGGCAATGGTCACGCGCATGGCTGCCGGATGCACGTGCACGCCGTCGCAGATGAGTTCCGCGGCGATCTCGTCGCTCGCCAGCACCGCGCCGACGAGGCCCGGCTCGCGGTGCGTCATGGGCCGCATCCGATTGAACAGGTGCGTCGCGTGGCGCGCGCCGGCCTCGATCGCCGCCATCGCCTCGTCGTACGTCGCGCCCGAGTGGCCCAGCGCCACACGAATGCCCGCGGCGCTCAACGCGCGCACGAGCTCGAGCCCCCCTTCGAGCTCCGGCGCCATCGTCACGATGCCGACGTCGGAGCGGTACTGGCCGATCGTGGAGAGCAGGTCTTCGGCAGTGTAGCTATGGGCGCCCGGTGGAGGAACAGGCCGCGCCCCTGACTCACGAGAGGTCTGTCCCCGACCCAGCGACGACGAATCATCGGTCGGTGACAGCGACGCTGAAGCGGGCGGCTTCCGCAGACACGCGGCAGGCTGCGCGCCGCGATAGTCGGGATTGATGAAGTTGCTCTCGAGGTGCGCGGGCAGCACGCGCGCGCCGGTGACATGCCCGCTCGTGCGGATGCGCGCGATGCCATCGAAGAGCTCGACCAGCGCCGATGGCGGACAGGCGATCGTCGTCGGGCAGAACGCCGTGACGCCCCAGCGCGGCAGCCGCTCGGCCACGGCACGGACGGCATCGGGCCCGTCGAGCACGTCGTGCCCCTCGACGCCGTGCACGTGCACGTCGACGAATCCGGGTACGACGATGTGGCCCGTCAGATCGACATACAGCCCATCGTGATCGCGCGGCCGCACGCGCGGTTCGATGTCGACGATGACGCCGTCATCGATGACGATCGTCGCGCCGGAGAGCACGCGATCGGGCAGGACGACGTCGGCGCCGGCCAGAACAATCATCGTCAGAACGCCGCGCCGGAATGCCAGTCGAGAATGCGGCCCACGAGCGGGCCCGGCACGCGCGCGGGACTGCCGTCGCCGGCCCGCAACACCTCGCGGTCGAGCCGCGCAAGCAGCATCAACAGCTCTCGTTCGCCCGGCGCGCTGCAGACGATGACGCCGCCGCTCGCATCCGGCGGGTAACGTCGCGCGTCGAGGAAGTCACGGTCGAGGGTAATCAGTGTGCGTCCCTGATCGCGCGCGCGAACGAAATGCTCGCGGTCGGGCGCGCGGCGAAGGTCATCGTGCTCGAGGACGAAGAAGACGTCCCAGCCGAACGTCTGGCGCATGGCCCCGACGATGCCGGTTGGAAGGTTGGCGTCGACGTACACCCGGGGCGCGTCGGATGACCGCGCGGCCAGGAGGGCAAGTCCCGAAGCCAGCGTCCCCACGAAAGACAGCGTATCACTGGTGCTACGCTTGCGGCATGCGTGACGACGGCCGGCGCTTCGAGTCGCTCGTGCAGTCGCCGCTCCGGGCACAACTGCTGCGCTTCCTGCACGCGCATCCGGGCGAGTCGTTCGACACCGAGACGCTGATGCAGACGTTCGGGCGGCTCCGTCTCGACGTCGAGAACTGCCTGCGCGAGATCGAGGCCTTCGGCGCAGCCGTGCGCGGGCGCGGCGGCCGCTGGCGCGCCACCCTGCCAGACGACGCCGGTCACCGTGCACGACTGGCGGCGTTTGCCGACGCCCCTGCGCCGTCGACGGCTGAGGACCAGTCCGAGTCGGTGCGGCGGTTCCGCGAGATGATCGGCCGAGACGAGAAGATGCTGATCGTCTTCGAGTGGATCCGCACGGCCGCCAAAGCCGACATCGCCGTGCTGATACTCGGGCCTACCGGATCGGGCAAGGAAGTCGTCGCGCGCATGATTCACGAGCTGAGCCCGCGCAGCACGCACGGCCTGCACGCCGTCAACTGCGCCGCGGTACCCGACGCGCTCTTCGAGTCGGAGCTCTTCGGTCACGAGCGCGGCGCTTTCACCGGCGCCTTCGAGCGGCGCCGCGGCAAACTCGAACTCGCGCACAAGGGCACGCTGTTCCTCGACGGCATCAGCGAGCTGTCGTTCCACCTGCAGGGCGCGCTCGTCGGCGCGCTCGAACACAAGCGCTTCGAGCGCGTCGGCGGCGGCACGCCGGTGTCGTCCGACTTCCGCCTGATCTCGGCGAGCAGCCGGCCGCTCGAGCAGATGGTGCGTGACGGCGTGTTCCGCGAAGACCTGTTCTATCGCGTCAACGCGTTCTCGATCCGCCTGCCGTCGCTCCGTGAGCGCGCCGTCGACATCCCGATCCTCGCCGAGCGCTTTCTCGCGCAGCACGCCGCCGCGCAGGGCATCGAACCGGGGACGTCGCGCTTCACGCCGGAAGCGCTGGCCGTGCTCTCGGCGCACACCTGGCCCGGCAACATCCGCGAACTCGAAAGCGTCGTCGTCCGCGCGTTGCTGCAGGCCCCTGGCCGCGCGATCGGCCCGGCAGACCTCCGCCTCGGGGCGGCCGCGGGCGAGGGTCCGGGAGTGTCGGCCGCGGGTCTGATGACGCTGGCCGAAGCCGAGCGGCGGCACATCGAGGCCGTGCTGGCCGCCACGGGCTGGAACAAACAGCGCGCCGCCGCAGCCCTCGGGGTCACCCGCGGCACCCTGTACCGCAAGATCCGCGAGTACGGCATCGCGCCCGCGGAACAAGCCGAACTGTAATCGAGTGTGCTATTGTTGCACACCACTCCCCCTCGACAAGGCGCGCCAGCCGCCGCGATAGAAGCACGTAACTGATTGACTGGTAAAGAGTTCAGCCACACTGCTGCCGTCAGCTTCTGCGGGCAGCGATATTGCGATGAGCTGTGGACTCGGATCGCAGTTGATGTCGACATCCCCCTCCTCGCAGGGCACCCCGAATCAGGCTGCCGTGTGGATGGCCGGTCTCATGGCCACGGCCGCCGCAGGCGTGGTGTCGCCGCTGGTGCTGCCGTTCGGAGCGGGATCGGCCATCGCGGCCGGGGCCGTGGTGCTGCTGCTGGTCGGGGCCGTCCGCGCGCGCCAGGCGCAGAGCGCGGCGCTCGAGGCCGCGACGCGGGACGTCGCCGCACTCGAGGCGCTGCACACCTCCGCGATGGAAGCGCTCGCGCTGGCGATCGACGCCAAGGACTCGATGTCGCACGAGCACAGCAGGCGGCTGCGGCTCTATGCGGGACGTCTCGCCACCGACCTCGGCATGCCGGCCGTCGAAGTCGAAGCCGTGCGCACCGCCGCGCTGCTGCACGACATCGGCAAGCTGGCGGTGCCCGAGCACATCCTGTCGAAGCCCGGGCCGCTGTCGCCCGAAGAGTTCCAGAAGATTCGATCGCATCCGAAGATCGGCGCCGAGATCATCGCGCAGGTGCCGTTCCCGTCGCCGGTCGCGCCCCTCATCCTCTCGCATCACGAGCGGTGGGACGGCAAGGGCTACCCGTCTGGCCTGCAGGGCACGCACATCCCTCTCGGCGCGCGCGTGCTGTCGGTCGTCGACTACTTCGACGCGCTGACCACCGACCGTCCGTACCACCGCGCGATGATGCGCGACGATGCGATTGCGCTGCTGCGGCAGGAAGCCGGCCGCGCGCTCGACCCCGACATCGTCGACCGGTTCCTCACGCTGCTGCCCGCCCTCGAAGAGGAAGCCCGCGCGCTGGATCTGCTGCCGGCCGAGGGCACGGCGACGGCCGACGACCTGCGTGCGCGCGTGACGGTCGACTCGGGACACGCCGTGCTCGAGGACATCTCACTCGCGCACCGCGAAATCTACGCGCTGTACGAACTGGCGCAGGCGCTCGGGTCGCAACTGGGCGTGGCCGACACGATGTCGATCATCTCGTCGAAGCTGACCAACATCGTTCCCTTCACGACGTCGGCGCTCTTCCTGATCGATGGCACGGGCGATACGCTGACCTGCCGCTACGCCGTGGGCCGCGACGCCGAGTCGCTGGTCAATACGCGCGTGCGCGTCGGCGACGGCCTGACGGGCTGGGTCGCGCGCAACAAACGCTGTCTCGTCAACGCGCGACCGGCGGCCGACCTCGAAGCAGCCGGTCGTCCGGGTCCGATGCGCGCGAACTCGGCGCTGGTCTGCCCGCTGATCTTCCAGGATCGCTTCATCGGCACGCTGAGCGTGTATCACGACGAGCCGGCCTACTACCGTGAGGACCACCGGCGTCTGCTCGAGCGGGTGGCCGAGCAGGCCGCGGCGGTGGTCCACAACTCGGTCCTCTTCGAGCAGACGCAGGAAGACTCGCTCACCGATCCGCTCACGTCACTGCCCAACACGCGGTTCCTTTTCATGCATCTGGGCCGCGAGATCGCGCGCGCGACGCGGCACAACGGCCGCATTGCGCTGCTGATTGCCGACCTCGACGGCTTCAAGGAGATCAACGACACGCTCGGCCATCATGTCGGCGACCGCGCCATCGCCCAGGTGGCGCGCGTGCTGCGCGGCGCGATCCGTCCCTACGACATCTGCGCGCGCTACGCCGGCGACGAGTTCGTGCTGGTGCTGGCCGGGTGCGGCCCCGAGGATGCGGATCGCAAACGGCAGGAACTGCAGCAGGCGGTCGAAGCGCTCTGCTTCGAAGCCAACGGGCGGCCGATGAAGATCGGCATCAGCATCGGCTGCGCGGTCTTCCCGGACGACGGGCAGACGCACGAGACCTTGCTGGCCGTCGCCGACAGCCGCATGTACAAGGACAAGACCATCCGCAAACGCGCGCTCGGCGCGTAAGATGGCGGGTGTGCGCACGCTCTCTGTCGCCGCGGTGCGCCGCGCGACGCCCGACAGCCGCATCCTCACACTCACGCTCGACGCGCCGTTCGCGTACGAGCCGGGCCAGTCGGTGCTCATCGGCCTGCACGGACAACCCGACCGGCGTCACTACTCGCTGACGACGCCTCCCGAGAAGGCCGCCGCCGAGGGCGCGCTCGAATGCCTGGTGCGCACGGGCAGAGACGGCACGATTGGGCCGCACCTGGACGGCCTCTCGCGCGGTGCGCTGGTCGACGTCGAGGGCCCCGAAGGGCGCTTCGTCTTCCCCGCTCGGCCCGCCACGCGCGCGTGTCTGTTCATTGCCGGCGGCACCGGTATCGCGCCCATCCGCGCGATGCTGCTCAGGGCCATCGCGCTCGGCGGCCTCTCGCTGACGCTCGCCTACAGCGCGCGCGACTCGCGCGAGTTCGCCTATCTGCCGGAGCTGAGAAGGATGAAACGTGACGCAGGCCTGCGCCTTCAGCTGACCGCCACGCGCGAGGCGCCCCCGAGCTGGCGCCACGATCGCGGCCGCCTCACGCAGACGCGTCTGTCGAGCCTCATCGAGACGCCGGACACGTCGTGTTTCGTCTGCGGCCCGCCGGCGCTGGTCGAAGACGTCCCGCGCGCGTTGATGAAGCTGGGAATCGACGAAGGAAGGATTCTGACGGAGATCTTCTGAATTCTACGGGTCTATCTTCAGCTCCGACCTGACGTCGCGCACGCCTTCGACGCCGCGGACGATCGTGACCGCGCGGCGCTCTTCTTCGTCCGACGCCACACGCCCGGTGAGCGTGACGTATCCGTCGCGCACGTGCACGTCGATGTGACGCGCGCCAACCGTCTCGTCGTTGAGCAGCGCCGTCTTGATGCGCGCGATCAGCTCACTGGCCGTGTAGTGGCTGCTCGAGACGCTCGTGTTCACGCCGACGCGCGGCGCCGACGTGCAGGAGGCAAGGAGCAGAATGGACGTGAGAAGGGAAAGGATCGATCTCCTCACGGCTACATACCCATCACGTGATAGCCGCCGTCGACGAGCATGACTTCGCCCGTCACGCCACGGCCCGTGTTGCCGAGCAGGAACATCGCGGCATCGGCCACTTCCGCGGTGTCGACCGTGCGGCGCAGCGGCGCGCGCTCGCGATAGATCTGCAGGATGTTCGAGAACCCCGAGATGCCCGACGCCGCCAGCGTCTTGATGGGCCCGGCGGAAATCGCGTTCACCCGGATGTTCTTCGGACCGAGATCGCTCGCGAGATACCGCACCGACGCTTCGAGCGCGGCCTTGGCCACACCCATGACGTTGTAGTTCGGCAGCACGCGCTCGCTGCCCAGATACGTCAGCGTGATGATGCTGCCGCCGCCCTTGCGTTCCATCAGAGGCAGCGCGCGCTTCGACACGGCGACCAGCGAATAGGCGCTGATGTCGAGCGCCATACGGAAACCCTCGCGGCTGGTCTCGACGAACGGCGCCATCAGCTCTTCGCGCGGCGCGAACGCCGCGCCGTGGACGACGAAGTCGAGGCCGCCGAACTCACGGTCGATCGAGGAGAAGAGATCGTCGATCTGCGTGTCGCTGGTGACGTCGCACGGCAGCACGAGAGGATCGGTCAACTCCGTCGCCAGGCCTCGCACGTTCTCTTCGAGACGCTCGCCCTGATAGGTCAGCGCGAGACGCGCGCCAGCCTCGGACGCCTTCTGCGCAATGGCCCAGGCGATCGAGCGCTTGTTGGCGACGCCGATCACGAGTCCGTGCATGCCCTGCATTGTGCTCATCGCGAACGGCGCCCCCGTCCGCCGCCTCCGGGACGGCCGCCGCCGTGCCCCTGTCCGCCACGCCGGCCACCGCCGCGGTGACGGTTCTGCCCGCCGCCGTGCCCGTGCCCGCCGCCCTGTCCATGTCCACCGTGGCCGCCATGCCCGCCATGCCCGCCATGCCCGCCATGTCCGCCACGGCCGTTCCGCCCGTGCGCGGTGTTGCCGTTCGGTTCGCCTCCGCGGCCCCACGGCCGTCGCCCCCCACGTCCGCCTGGCTGGCGAATCGTGAAGTCGGGCAGCGGACGCGACTGCGGCGGCTCGTTCCCCGTGCGCGGCAACTGCGCGCGAATGAGACGCCGATGCATCGACCACGGCTCGTCGTGGCCAATGACGTTGCCGTTCGGTTCGTTCGGATCGGCCTCGTCTTCGGCGAAGTCGTCGGCGGCCTCGTGCGCCGCCGAGGCGCCATTGGCCGTCGCACGCAGCGGCGCGTCGACGTCGTGAACGTCCGCCTGCGCCGCGGCGACCGGCGCCTCTGGCTCGACGTGCGGCTCGACGTGCGGCTCGTCCGCCTGGCCGTTCAGGACTGCGCCCGCCGGCGTCTTCTGCAGCCCGGACAGCACCTGCGAATAGAGCACTTCGGTCTGGTCCTTCTTGCGGCGGCGCGGCTCGCGCGCCTGCTTGTAGACGTGTTCGTGGTCGCACGTCGTGCAACGCGTCTGCTTGATGACGTCGTCGACGAGCGCGACGATGGCGTGATTGGTGAGACGGCGTTCACGCGGACAGTAGTCGTCCACGATATCGCCGAGTCGCAGCGGGCGCTGCTCCATCTATGACAACTCCCAGATCGAAGTAATACCGGCCTTTTCAAGGGCGCCCCCGGCGCCCAGCCGCGGGTGGCGGCGGTTTGCGTGAGTGCCTGGACTGAGCCCGGAAAATCGGGCCTCACGCGCGGAAGGCAGATGCAGGTGCCCGCAGTCTACCAGAGGCCCTCCGGCCTTTTCAACGCTCGCGGTCGATCCACGCCAGAGCCGCGTCCAGCACGGGGTCACGCCCGGAGGCCAGCGCCGCGGGGTCGAGCGGCACCTCCTCGTCGGGCACTACGCCGCGTCCTTCGAGCCGCGTGCCGTCAGCGGTGACGAAGTCCGCGATGGCATGCAACAGCGTGTCGCCGTTCGGCAGGCGCGCGAAGGAGGCCGGTAGCGCCTGTCCCATCGACGTCGTACCGAACACGCGCGCGCGCCCGACCGCCTGCATGCCGCCGGCGAAACACTCGGACGCGCTGCCGGTCAGCCCGTCGATCAGAATCGCGACCGGTCCGTCGTAGACGTCGACCGGCGTGCCGTCCGGACGCGATGTCCGCGGGTTGGCGAAGAACGTCAACTCGCTCGTGCGCGTCTTCATCGTGCCGAGCGCCGTCCGCGTATCGAAGAAGTGGCCCGAGATGCCCATGATCATCCCGGCCAGGCCGCCAGGGTTGCCGCGCAGGTCGAGCACGATGCCCCGCGCGCCGCGGAAGCGATCGACGGCCCCGGCCACCTGCGCGTCGGCGGCGGCCATCCAGATGTTGAAGCCGATGACGCCGGCTTCTCCACCCGACGGCGTCTCGACCGCGCGGACATCGACCCGCAGCTTCAGCGGCGGCAGGTTGCCGAGCATGATGGTCTGTCCGGGTTCCGCGACACGTGCGATCTCCAGCAGACGCGTGCTGCCGTCGCGGGCCAGGCTCACGCCGACGCGTGATCCCGACGGACCGCGCAGCCGCATCATCGCCGCGCGCCAGATTTCGAGGGCGCGCACCCGCGCGTCGATGTCGTCTGGAAGCGTCGCGCCGAGCAAACTGGTGGGCCGACCGTCTATGGCGACGATCGTGTCGCCCGCGCGCAGTCCGGCTTCCTGCGCCGGGCTGCCGGCGTCGACGTGGACGACGAGCAGGGAATCACCCCACGCGCGGACATCGAAGCCGGGCGATCCCGATCGGTCGACCATGTCGTCGGCCGTGGTCGCGCTGCCGGGCATGATGGCGAAGTGCGAGTCGCCGAGACGCGCGAGCAGGCGGCCAATCACCGCGCGCAGTTCGTCGGGCGTCTGCGCGCGCGCGGCCTCCGGCCGCAGCGCGTCACGCGCGGCGTCCCAGTCCACGCCCTTGAACGAGGGGTCGTAGTACGTGCGATTGACGATGGCCCAGGCCTCGTCGAAGGTGTCGAGCGCGCGCGGCAGCGCTGCCTGCTGGGCCGACAGGCACACGGCGGCGACGAGCGCCGCGGCGACGCGCATTACTTGATGAGCGCCTTGACGGCAGGAGGCATCGCGAAGGTGTCGGCGTTGGCGACGTTGAACTCGAAGCGCTCGATCTTCATGACCTGTTCGACGCCCATCATCTGCTGCACGAGTTCATGTGCCTGCAGCGACCCGCCCGCGTCGCGATAGTCGCGGATGATCCCCGTCACCTCGACGGGCCCCATCGGCGTGTCGCGCGTCGACACCGAACCGACGTGCAGCCCCGTCTCGACATCGAAGTACTCGGTCGACTTGTCGCCGCGGATGTTCACCGCATCGACCTGGTGCACCTGCTTGCCGTCGAACGACGTCGTGCCGGCGACGATGAGCGACCTGAAGCGCGAGAGATCGTGGAACGGACCGTCGAACGCCGCATCGAACTTCGCCTGGTCGAGCGCCGTGCCTTCGAGCAGCGCCGGCCCCATGATCGGGTCGAGCGACCAGCCGTGCTCGCCGTCGAAGCCGCTCTCGAGAGCGCCGATGCCGGGAATCTGCGCTTTGAGCAGCGCTTTGTTGGGCCGCGCCGAGATCACTTCGACGGTGCCCGAGATGCCCTGGGCCGGCATGGCCAGCGTGCCCGTGGCGCGCATCGACGTCACCGACGGATTGTCGGGACCGAGCGCCTCGAGGTGCCGCTCGATGATGGCGCGGGCTTCGGGCGTGACGCCGGCCGACTGTTCCTGAGCGGACAGACCCGTCGCCGCAATGGCCACGAGCACGGCGAATCGCAGTAGTGTGTGCATGTTGAAGGTTCAATTGTAGCGTGCCGGACGACCTCGGCCGCGCGACCGCGCGTGGCGTCTAATGGCTGGGTTCGCGACGCAGGAGGAACCACAGATGAGACTGACACCCACCGGCCGCACACTCGTCTTCGCTGCTCTCGCCGCAGCCGCCATCGGCACGGCGCCTCTCGCCGGCCGCGCCGCGGCCGATGCCGACTGGCCGACCTGGCGCGGACCGAACCGCGACGGGCACTCGCCCGACACGGGTCTGCTCGGCGAGTGGCCGGCCGGCGGTCCACGTCTGGTGATGTCGGCGCGCAACCTCGGATCGGGCTTCGCGTCGCTCGCGGTGGTCGACGGCCGCATCTTCACGATGGGCGATCGCAACGGCGCGCAGCACATCATCGCGCTCAGTGACCGCGACGGCAGCGAGCTGTGGTCGGCGCGTGTCGGTCCGGTATGGGAAGACGAATACGGCGGTCCGCGCGCAACGCCGACCGTCAGCGACGGCATGGTCTACGCGGTCGGCACCGACGGCGACCTCGTCGCGGTTGCCGCCGACACCGGCCGCGAGATCTGGCGCCGCCACTTCGTACGCGACTTCGGCGGACGCATGATGTCGCAGTGGAAGTTCGCGGAATCGCCGCTGGTCGACGGCGACCGCGTCGTCGTGACGCCGGGCGGCAACGACGCCATCATGGTTGCGCTCGACAAGAAGACCGGCGCCGAGATCTGGCGCGCGCGCATGGGCCGGTTCGACAGCCGCGGCCCCGACGGCGCCGGCTACTCGGGCATCGTCATCTCGAACGGCGGCGGCATCAAACAGTACGTGCAGCTGACGGGCAAGGGCGTGATCAGCGTGCGCGCGAGCGACGGCTGGTTCATGTGGGGCTACGGACGCGTCGCCAACAACGTCGCGAACATCTCGACGCCCATCGTCGACGGCGACCACGTCTTCGCGTCGACGGGCTACGGCACCGGATCGGCGCTGCTGCGCATCACGCGTGACGGCGACAGGACGTCGGTCAGCGAGGTCTACTTCCTCGATCCGGGGACGTTCCAGAACCACCACGGCAACATGGTGAAGGTCGGATCGACCATCTACGGCGGTCACGGCCACAATCGGGGCTTCCCCATCGCGGTCGACGTCGCGTCGGGCAAGGTGCTGTGGGGCGGCAACATCCGCAACGCCGGTCAGGGTTCAGCGGCCGTGTCGTTCGCCGACGGACGTCTGTACTTCCGCTATCAGAACGGCGTGATGATGCTGATCGAGGCGACGCCCGAGGGCTATCGCGAGCGTGGCTCGTTCGAGATTCCGAACGTGCGGCATCCGAGCTGGTCGCACCCCGTCATCATCAACGGCCGACTCTACCTGCGCGAGCAGGAGCATCTGTACGTCTACGACCTCAGGGACAACTAGCGCTCGTCAGCTCAATTCGATCGCACCCGTCTCCGGAATCCAGATCCAGAACACCGCCGCGGCAATGAAGGCCGCGGCGGCCACGCTCAGCGCGGCGCCATAGCCTTCGCTCGCCGCAAGCCCTCCGACCAGCCACGGCGCGGCCGCCGAGACGATACGGCCGATGTTGTAGGTGAGGCCCTGCGCGCGCGCGCGGATGGCCGTGGGATACAGCTCGGCGCTCACCGCGCCGAACCCGCTGAAGTGTCCGGTCGCGAAGAATGCCGTGAACGGGCCCAACAGCAGCAGAATCCAGGCCTCGCGAATCATCGTGTAGGCGAAGACGAGCACGGCCGCGGTGACGAGATAGCCCACATAGGTGCGGCGACGGCCGAACGCGTCGGCGATGAATCCGAATGTCACGTAGCCGAACCACATGCCAAGCTGCATGGCGACGAGCAGCAGCGTGCGGCCGTCGACGTCGAGGCCCACGCCGCCCTGTTCAACCGGCGCGGCGAGGTAGCTCGGCACCCAGGTATTGAAGCCCCAGTAGGCGAACAGCACGCAGGCGTTCATCAACGTGAGTGCGATCGTGATGCGGGCAAGCGGACCGCGCATCATCGCCGACATCGGCACGGGCGCCGCGGCCTGGGCGCGACGCCACGCGTCGGGCTCGCGCACCGCACGGCGCACCCACAACGTGAAGAACGCCGGCAGGATGCCGACGAAGAACACCACGCGCCAGCCGAACGTATCGACGAGCAGCCAGTTGGTGAGCGCGGCCAGCGCAAAGCCCACCGCCCAGGCGCTCTGCATGAGTCCCATCGCCTTGCCGCGATGCCGATCGGGCCACGTCTCGGCGACCAGGGCGGCGCCGCTGGCCCATTCACCGCCCATGCCGATACCCAGCAGGACGCGGAAGATCGCCAGATGCCACACCGATGTCGCCAGACCGCACGCGGCCGTGAAGACCGAGTACATCAGCACGCTCAGGATGAGCGCGCGGGTGCGGCCGAAGCGATCGGCAATGACGCCAAAGGCCACGCCGCCGAAGGCCGACGCGACCAGCGTCAGCGATGCAAGAATGCCCGCCGTCGTCGCGCTCATGCCGAAGTCGGCCCGCAGTTCGGGCAGCACGAGCGCGAACAGCATGATGTCGAACGCGTCGAGGGCCCAGCCCATACTGGCCGCGATGAGCGCGCGGCGTGCCTCGGGTGATGCCTCTCTCCAGAAGGTCATGAACGATCCTCGTGCGGCGCCCGTATGCGGATGCCGGCGTGTTCGAGCGCACGCCGAGCGGCGGTGGCGATGGCCACGGCGCCGGGCGTGTCGCTGTGAATGCAGATGGTCTGGACACGGCCTTCACGCGCGAGGCGCAGCGCGCCTTCCGCCGCGGTATCCGGATCGGTGATGAGCGCGCCGGGCTTCGAGCGCGCGACGAGCGAACCGTCGGCCTCGTACGCGCGATCCGCGAAGCCTTCAGCCGCGAACGACAGGCCCGCGCTGTGTGCCGCGTCTTCGAGCGCGGAGCCCGGCAGGCCCACCATGACCAGGGACGGATCGCACGCCGCGATCGCGCGCGCGATGGCGTCGGCCACGCCACGCGTGCGCGCCGCGATGTTGTAGAGCGCGCCGTGCGCCTTGACGTGCGCCATCCGCACGCCTTCCTCGCCGGCGATGGCGGCGAGCGTCCGTACCTGTTCGCGAACGGTGGCTTCGATTTCCTCGGGCGACATCGCCAGCTCGCGACGGCCGAAGTGCTCGCGGTCCGGGAAACCGGGATGCGCCCCAACGGCCACGCCCGCGGCCTTCGCCGCCCGCACGGTCTGCCGCATCGTCGCCAGGTCGCCCGCGTGCGCACCACACGCGATGTTGGCCGACGTCACCAACGCCAGCAACGCCGCGTCGGCGCCCGCTCCTTCTCCCATGTCAGCGTTGAGATCGATGGACATGCTGTTCGGCTCTCGGCGACAGGCCGCTGCCCTTCCTGGCTACCGTGCCAGGACCACGGCCAGAATTTCGATGCCCTTGAAGAAGTCGCCCACTCGAAGGTTTTCGTTTTCCTCGTGCTGGTTGTTGTCGAAGTTGACGATCGGCACGAGGATCGCGGGGACGTTGAGCGCTTCGACGAACGGTGCGATCGGCACAGAGCCGCCGAGCGTGCGGATCTGCACGGGCGGCTCGCCGAACGCGCGTTCGAGCGCCGTGGCAAGCGCACGGCTGTCGTCAGCCAGCGGCGACGTGCGGAACGCCGCCATGAGCGGACCGACCTCGAGCCGTGCGATCTTCGGGTGCGCGGCGCGCTCGGCGTCGGTCGGCTCGGCGTCGACGAGATAGAAGCCCTGCCGCCTGATGTGATCTGCGACGAGCGACATCAGCTTCGGGCCCGACGTTTCCTTGACCAGCCGCAGATCGAGTTCGGCGACGGCGCGGTCGGGGATGAGCGTGCGCGCGCCTGCGCCGACGTGTGCGGACGCCAGGCCGCGGATGTTCAGCGTCGGAATCTGCAACCCTTCCTGCAGTGAACGGTCCGCGCGTTCCGGCGCGGCAAAACCGAACACGCGCTTCAGCTCATCCGAGTCGTCGGGCACGCTCGTGAGCAGCACCCGCTCTTCATCGGTCAGCGGCACCACATCGTCGTAGTAACCCTCGATGGTGACCCGTCCCTCGTCATCCTTCATCGACGTCAGCAGGCGCACGAGCGCGAGTGCCGGGTTCGGCACCCAGTTGCCGTAGTTGCCGCTGTGCACACCCGACTTCGGTCCGTAGACCGTCAGCGTGCCCGTGATGATGCCGCGCGCGCCGAATGCGAGCGTCGGGCGCCCGCTCGAGTGCATGGGGCCGTCGAAAATCAGCATCAGATCCGCGGCGAGCACGTCGCGGTAGCGCGTGACGGCCGGCACGAGATTCGGCGAGCCGGCTTCTTCTTCGGTGTCGATGATGACTTTCAGGTGCGTGGTCGGCGCGAAGCCCGCGGCCGCCAGCGCGTCGAGCGCCGTCAGCATGGCCGCGATCGGGCTCTTGTCGTCGGACGCCGATCGCGCGTACACGCGCCAGGACGGCTCGAAGCGATCGCGCGACCGCCAGTCCTCGACGGGCGTGCCTTCCTGGTCGATGCGATTCGTGCGGACGATTGGCGTCCACGGATCGTCCTGCGCCCAGGCCGCCGGGTCGACGGGCTGTCCGTCGACGTGCGCGTAGATCAGTGTCGTCTTCGTCGCGCCCGGCGTGGAGCGCTCGGCGAAGAACAGCGGATTGCCGGCCGTGTCGAGCCGGCGGGTCGTGAAGCCGCGTCGCGCGAACGCCTGCTCGAGATACGTGAGATTGCGGAGGATGTCGGGGCGGTTCGCCGCGACATTCGGAATGGACAACAGGTCGACGAGCTCGCCGACCACCGCGCGTTGATTGGCATCCACCCAGCGCGCGACACTCGCACGGACGTCATCGGCCGGCGGCGCCTGCGCCTCTACCGGCGCGGGAAAGATCAGAAGGGAGCTGAACAGCACAACTGCCGAGCCACGCATCGGCAAATCTTACCCGTGCCGTACCCGTCCTGACCTGTCCCTGACCTGTCCCTTACCCAAAAAAAGAAGGGACACCGGACTCGCGCCCGATGCCCCTGTGTTCGACAGCCGACCTGGCTCCCCAGCAACTCACGGCTCCCTGCCGTAAATATTCAAGCCGGCTGCTCGCGCCCTATAGGGCAAGCCGCGTACCGGATGGCTGAGAGGAGAGAACGCGCCTGTTCTCGCCTGTTTTCCGCATGGCCCCGAGCTCGGCCACGCCCTGAAGAGCCGCCGTTTTCGTTGGCGCGATTACAAATCTGCACAGAAAAACGGGGACAGACCCCGTTTAAAAACCGTTTATCCGACCGCGCCTTCCGGATACTGCAGGGCCAGGCGCAGTTCTTTCGCCAACGAATCGGTGGTCGTGCCGGCACGCTTCCACGCACCGTCCGATTCGAAACGGATGTCGCCGATGCGGCGGCCCCACGGCGCGATGACGCGGCCGATGGCGCGGAAGTCCGTGCGGTCCTGCCGGTCCTGATCCAGGCGGCGGACGACGTCGGGCGAGACGCGGATGAACGCGCGCAGCGCCGTCGCCGAGCGGATGCTGTACTTGCGGCCGTTCCACGCCGGCGCGAACAGGTGCGAGATCTGCTTGAAGTAATTCACGAAGAAGCGCTTCGACTCTTCGCGGAACGCCTCGCCCTTGCGTCCGGGCCCGAACGCCTCGCTGGCCAGCAGCTTCTTGAGCTCCTGCGCGAGCGGGGCCTGCGCCACACGCCCGCCGCCGACGCCCAGCAGCTTGATGTCGCCGTAGAGCGGCGAGTCCTCGCGGTCGTTGAGCGCGCGGATGATGTCGTGCGCGGCGGCCAGATTCTCGTCGCGGTAGAGCTGACGGCCCGAGAGCGACACCAGGTGCGACGCGTTGAGCCGCGTGTGCTTCGCGTTGATCGTGACGAACATCTGGACGACGTGGTCCTCGGGCAGACGGTCGAAGATGACCGCGGGCACCGTGAACATCTCGTCGCCGAAGCGCTCGATGTCGGCGTGCAGGGCGAGCAGGCGGTGCTGACCGTCGATGGCGCGCAGGATGCCTTCGCGCTCGGGCACCTTCAGCACGCCGGCCACCGACCCTTCTTCGTACGGCTCGAACTTCAGTTTCTCGTCGGCCGAGATGATGACGGCGCCGGGAATCGATGGCAGGTCGCGGGCCTGACGGCACTGCTCGTAGTACTGCACGAGCTCGTCGATCTTCTTCCGGATGATCTGGCGCTGATACGCCTTCTCACTCGACGCGATGCGGCGCTCGAGCAGGTCCCAGTTCACCTTCGACGTCGGGGCCTTGGTCGAGCCGCGCACGCCGCTCCCCTGATCGCCGTAGCTGAGGACCTCGAACCGGACCAGCTTGTCGATGTCCTGTGCAGTCAGCGAGGCCTGATAGAACTGCACGCCGAACTGCTGCATCCGAAGCGCCGCGACAGTGATCATTCAGATTCTCCGCACTGCAATGCCTTACAATCGCCGGCGATCTTATCGACGTTTCCGGACCCCGTCATCACCTCATCACGACCGGCGGACGGGCACGTCGACACTCATCCGTGCAAGTGATAGCAGGATAAGGAGTTAGAGAAATGCGTCGTCTCGTCCTCGGGCTCGTTCTGGCGCTGTTCGCGACCGCACATGGCCTGGCCCTGCAGTGGCCCCTCGAAAGCCGCGACCCCGCCCAGTCGCAGGATCCCGACTTCGCCACCAGCGTCAAGGAATGGACGACGAAGCCCGAGTTTCTGAGCCCGCTGGTCGATCACCTGCCCGTGGTGCCCGGTGTGCCGATGCCGAAAGACGTCATCGGCCATCACATCGGCGAGCCGAAGAAGCTCACCTACTACGCCGACATGCTGCGCTACTACCGCGCGCTCGACGCGGCCAGCGACCGCGTGACCATCGAGTCGATCGGCATGACGGACGAGGGCCGCGAGATGATCGTCGTCTACATCAGCGACGCGGCCGACATCGCGAATCTGAAGACGCACGTCGAAGGCTACAAGAAGCTCGCCGACCCGCGGAACCTCAGCGACGCCGACGTGCGGCAGGTCATCGCGACGACCAAGCCGATGTATCAGCTGATGGGCGGGTTGCACAGCGGCGAGACCGGCCCGTCCGAGATGCTGATGGAGTTGGCGTATCGCCTCGCCGTCGAGACGTCACCGCTCATCAACGACATCCGCGAGAACCTGATCGTCGCCATCACGCCGGCCGCCGACGCCGACGGCCGCGACCGGTACGTCGACTGGTACTACCGGCACCTCATCGACATCGAGGACGAGAGCGACCGCATCACGGGACCGCCCTACTGGGGCAAGTACGTCTTCCACGACAACAACCGCGACATCAACTTCTCGCAGGTCAGCATGCGCAACCTCCTCGACTGGTACATGCGCACGAAGCCGCCGATCATGCACGACCTGCACGAGTCGATTCCGTTCCTCTACACGTACTCGGGCGCGGCGCCGCAGAACCCGAATCTCGATCCGATTCTGTTCGCCGAGCTGCCGATGTTCGCGAACTTCGAGATGGCGCAGCTCACGAAGTACGGCATGCCGGGCGTATGGACGCACGGCTTCATGGACGGCTGGTCGCCGGGCTACCTCGGGTCGATGGCGTACAACCACAACGGCCTGATGCGCATGTACGAGACGTTCAACAACGGCGGTGCGACGACGATGAAGCGCAACCTCGGCGGGCGCGGCGGCAGCCAGATCACGCGAGAGTGGTATCGGCCGCTGCCGCCGTACGAAGAAGACATGTGGTCGATGCGCAACAACACGAACTACATGCAGACGGCCGTGCTGAGCGGCCTGCAGTACGCCGCGAGCTTCCCGAAGGTCGTGCTGGAGAACTTCTACAAGAAGACGATGAACTCGATCGAAGGCGGCAAGACCACGGCGCCGCACGCGTTCATCATCCCCGGCGGGCAGAAGGACCAGACGCGCGTGGCGCTGCTCGTCAACCTGCTGCGCCTGCAGGGCATCGAGGTCGGCCTCGCCGACAAGCCGGTGAAGATCAAGGACACCGAATACCCGGCCGGCTCGTACGTCATCAAGCGCGATCAGCCGTACGGCCGCCTCGCGAAGATCCTGCTCGAGAAGCAGGACTATCCCGATCCGAACCTGCGCACGTATGACGACAGCGGCTGGACCATGGGCCACATGCTGCACACCGACGTCGTGGCGGTCGACGACAGCTCGATTCTCGACGTGCCGGTCACGCTCATCGACGTCGCCGAAGCGAAAGGACGCGTCGCCGGACGCGGCGGGGCCGGCCTTGCCGTCGCGCACTACGGGTCGAACAACATGATCACGCTGCGCTACCGCCTCGGCAGCGCGGGCGTGAAGACGGCGGAAGCGGCGTTCAAGGCGGGCGGCCTCGACTTCCCGGCCGGCTCGTTCGTGATTCCGGCCGACGGCAACGACCTGGCGAAGGCGCGCGCGGCTGTCGAAGCGCTCGGCCTCACGGCCGTCGCGCTCGACGCCATGCCCGACGTCGCGATGCACGACGCCGACCTGCCGCGCATTGCGATGTTCAGCACGTGGACCAGCACGCAGGAAGTGGGCTGGGTGCGCCACGCCTTCGACAAGTTCGAGATCCCGTTCGACCTGATCTACAAGGAGCAGGTCAGACAGGGCAACCTGCGCAGCAAGTACGACGTCCTGGTCATTCCGAGCCAGGGCGGCAGCGGGCGCGCGTTCGTGCAGGGCTACCAGGGCCCCGACAAGCCGATCGCCTACACGAAGACCGACCGCTTCAAGTTCCTCGGTGAGTACGGCTCGTCCGACGACATCCGCGGCGGCATCGGCCTCGAGGGTGTGCTCGAGCTCGAGCGCTTCGTGCAGGCTGGCGGCGTGCTGATCACGCTGGGCGCCGCGTCGTACCTGCCGGCCGAGTTCAGCCTCGCCCCGCACGTGACGGCCACGCGGCAGTCGAACCAGTTCTACGCCCCGCGTCCGATCGTCAACGCTGAAATCACACGCCCCGAGCATCCGATCTTCTACGGCTACGACAAGACGACGGTGCCGACGAAGTACACGAACGGCCCGCTGCTCTCGGTGCCCGACGCCCAGAAGTCACTGGTGCTGGCGCAGTATCCGGGCGGCGACAGCAACGTGCTCAGCGGCCTCCTGCGCGGCGCCAATGAACTCCGCAACCGCGCCGCCATCGTCGACACGCCCAACGGGGACGGCCGTGTGCTGATCTACGCCACGAACCCGGTCTACCGCTGGCAGAACCACGGCGAGTTCAACATGCTCTTCAATGCGTTGGTGAACTGGAACGATATGAATTGAGAGCTGGTCAATTGAGGCCTCACCGACTCCGTCAGAGTCCCATGATCGTCAGGGCTCTGGTCCTCCAGTCGGTGATGCCTTCTGTGCGCTTGTGGGCGAGCCACGCGCGGGCGTGTCTGGCGAGGTAGTACATCGCGATCGTCAAGGGCACGAGCGCGGCGAACGACAGCCAGAGGGGCATGCGGTGATACAGCGGCTTGGTGAGATAGCCGTAGACCACTTCGACGTGTACCCAGTAGACGAACAGTGACGTCTGGCCGAGCAGGACGAACGGCTGCCACTGTCCCGCCCAGAGTCTCTCGCTCCAGATCCACGCGACGCCGAACAGCGCGAGCATGATGCCCGATCGCAGGAAGAAGAACGCCGGCGACGTCGACCAGAACGACGAGTTCGGGAAGGGCGAGGGATAGAACGACGCCGTCCAGGCGCCGGCCGCCAGCAGGACGCCGGCCAGCGTGACCAGTGCCACACGCCGCGCCTCGTCGGTGCGGTCGCGGGCGTCGCGCAGAATCACGCCGACGAGCGCGCCGACGAAGACGAACGCGGCCCAGGGGAACAGCGTGAACGCGGCGTATCCGCCCGCAGGCCGGATGTAGGCTTCGATCGGATCGGGCAGCGGCGCGAATCCGCTGAAGCCGCGGATGTACGGCGTCGCGAACGGCAGGCCAACCGCAGGCACGAGCAGCACGGCCATCTTCCCCCGCGACGTCTGTGCCAGTCCCCACACGCAGGCCGCGCCGGCGATGGCGGGGCCCATGATGTTCAGCACGTCGACCTTCAGCAGGCTCTGCCAGCGATAGAACCCGCCCGCGACGTACATCCACAGACGGAACAGGAATGCGATGCCGAAGATCTGCCAGCCGCGGGCGGCGACGTCGCGCGCCACGCGCGCATCAGGCGCGCCTCTGGCGACACGGCTGCCGGCAGCGTACGCCACGGCGGTGCCGGCCAGCAGGAGAAAGAGAGGCGCCGCGAAGCCGGAGATGATGGTGCGCCACATGAACGCGACCGAATCGCGCCCCTCGTCGACGGACCAGGCATCGGTCGCGTGGGCCATGAACATCACGACCACCGCGAGCCCGCGCAGCCAGTCGATATAGGCGCGGCGCGTCATGAAAGGGGCGAGCCTACTCGATCGCGTACTCGAACGGAATGTCGGGATTGACGGTGTTCCAGGCCGAGCAGTACTTGTCGCGCGAGAGCTGCACCGCGCGCTCGGTCGCCTCGCGCGGCACGTTGCCTCCCACCTGGAACGTCAGACGCACGCGGACGAAGCGGCGCGGATCTTCCTGTGCGCGCTCGCCGACGAACGCGCAGCGCAGCGATTCGAGCGGATGCCGTCCCTTCTGCAGGATGTGGACAACGTCCATCGCCATGCAGCCGAGAATCGCGTAGCCCATCACCTGCATCGGCGACGGCCCGGCAGCGCCGGCCGAGTCGAGCACGAGTGCGGGCTCATCGGGGCCACTGCTGAATCGGAGATCGCCTTCCCATGTGAGCGAGACGCTGGTCGGAGGCTTGGGGGCCATGGGAAGAGGATATCTCTTTAGTGGGCGGTCGGCAGTGGCCTGCGGGCCGTGGCCCTGCGGCCTGTTCTACGCCGGCTGCGGATCGCCGCCGCTGCGATCGCGCGACAGGAACGACGACAACGCGAGCCACATCACCGGCAGCGCGATGAGCGCGTAGGTCAGGTACTGGCCGTAGGCACCGTCGGGGCCGAACGGTTCGGTCTTCCAGTGCCACCACTCGGCGTTGGGAATGCCGATGTTCGCTTCGGTCAGTTCGTGGAATCCGTAGATCAGCAGCTGCACGACGAAGACCGCCAGGAACACGGCCGTCACCTGGAAGAACCGCGACAGGTTCACGCGATGGCCGTAGCGCGACCAGAGGAACGCGACGAACGCCGCGACGAGCGTGCCGGCCACCGCGCCGCCAATCAACTGCGGCGACTGGATGCTGAACAACAGCGCGTTCATCAGCAGCGCCGTCTCCATGCCTTCGCGCGTGATCATCAGCACCGTGAACATGAACACGCCGAGGAACGCGGCCGTGCCCGTGCGCTGCGCCGAGGCCTCGAGGCGTCCTTCGATCTCGCCCTTCAGCTTCTTTCCCGTCCGCCACATGTGGACGATGAGCGAGGCGACGAGTACGGCGGCGACCAGCGCGAGCAGGCCTTCCCACAGCGCCTGGTTGCGCGCGCGGGCCAGCAGCAGGCCGGCGCCGATGCTGACGGCAATCGACGTCGCGATGCCCCAGTGCACGGCCGGCAGCAGGTTGGCGCGGCCGGTCTTCTTCAGATAGGCGAGGCTGATGGCCACGATCAGAAAGGCTTCGAGTCCTTCGCGCAGAGTGATGACGAACGCTTGCAGCATTGAAGTGAGACCAATCTCAATTAGGGACCCCGCGAGAATATTCCGTCAAAGTCCGACTCGTCAAGTCGCAGTTTGAGATTGCCTTTTGCCTGCATTGAAGGCATGATGCCTGCTATGCAGGCATTTTCCTCCATCGGCGAGTTCGAACAGCTCGTCCTGCTCGCCGTGCTCCAACTCGGCGACGAGGCCTACGCCGTGCCCGTCCGCGACCTCATCATCGCGCGCGCCGGCCGGCAGGTCGCGCGTGGCGCTCTCTACACCGCGCTCGAACGGCTCGAGGCCAAGGGGCTGCTCGCCTCGCGCCTCGGGGATCCGCTCGCGGAACGCGGCGGTCGGCCCCGCCGTTACTTCACAGTGACGCCCCAGGGACTCGCGCTGCTCCGCGACGCGCGTGCCGCGGTGGCCAACCTGTCGCGCGGACTCGAATCCGTCCTCGAACGCCAATGACGCACCGCCGTCTCGGACCGCCGCCCCGCGCCGTCGCGCTGCTCAGCCGACGGCTCGGCGCCTGTGCGTTCCGCGAGTCGATTCTCGGCGACCTGGATGAGGAACACGCCGCCATCACGCGGCGCCGCTCGCGCGCGGCCGCCGACGCCTTCTACTGGTGGCAGGCCATCCGCCTGCCCCGCGACCGCCGAAATTCTTCCCGGTTGAATTTTCCCGGTTCGAAGCCCGGAGTGTCCTTCATGGGTGACGTCAGCATCGCAGTCCGCCAGACCTTCAAGCAGCCCGCACACACGCTGCTCATCATCGCCGCGCTCGGGCTCGGCCTCGGACTCAATGCCGCCGTCTACGGCATGGGCGACGCACTGCTCGTCAATCCGTTTCCCTTTCCCAATGCACAGCGCCTGGCCGTCGTCGGCGACAAGCGGCCCGGCGACTTCGGCAACCTCACCGAAGCCGCCTCGCCCGCGAACTTCCTCGACTGGCGCGCGCAGTCGTCCGGCGGCGGACCGATTGCCGAAATGGGCGCGTTCGACTGGTGGAGCGCCAACCTCACCGGCGGCGACGAGCCCGAACGCATTCAGGCCTGTGCCGTCACGCCGGGTTTCTTCGCCATGCTCGGCATCAACATCGCCGACGGACGCGAGTTCCTTCCCGGTGAAGACACTCCGGGACGCCATCGCGTCGTCGTGCTGAGCCGCGGACTCTGGGAGCGCCGCTTCGGCAGCGACCGCTCAATCGTCGGCCGCACGGTGCAGATCGACGGCCACGCCTACACCGTGGTCGGCATCGGCCCCGACGAGTTCTCATTTCCCTTCGGCACCGAAGCCTGGGTGCCGCTCGCCTTCGAGGCCGCGGACACCGCCGACCGCAACTCACGCCATCTCACCGCCATCGCCCGCCTCGCGCCCGGCGCGACGTTCGACGATGCGCGCGCGCACATGAGCGTGGTGGCGGCCAACCTCAAAGCGGCGCATCCGACGGAAAACGCAGCGTTCGAGACGCTCGTCGAAACGCTTGCCGATGGGGTCGGCGATGCCGGCTCTGCCACGCTCATCGTGGTGTGGCAGGTCTCGGCGCTCATCGTGCTGCTGATCGCCTGCGCGAACATCGCGAGCCTGTTGCTGGCGCGCGGCGCCGGCCGTGCCCGCGAGATGGCCGTCCGACTTGCCATCGGCGCGAACCGCTGGCGCATCGTCCGTCAGCTGATGGTCGAGAGCTTCGTGCTGGCCGCGCTTGCCGTACCGGTGGCCCTCGGCCTGGCCTGGTGGGTCATCCGTCTCGTGCGCGTGAACATGCCGCCGCGTATCGCGCAGATGGTTCCCGGCTGGAACGAAATGCAGGTCGATGCGAACGTCATGCTCGTCACCGTGGCGGCCGCGGTCGTCACGTCGCTGCTGTTCGGCCTGCTGCCGGCGCTGCAGTCGTCATCGCTCACGCTCGTGGACACGCTCAAGGAAGGCGCGCGCGGATCGACGGGCGGACGCATGCGCATGCGCCGCGTCCTCGTGGCCGCGGAGGTCGCGCTGGCGCTGCCGCTGCTCGTGGCCGCGGGCATGACGGCCGTGGGCACGCAGCGCTTCCTCAATGGACCGCAGGGCTACGATCCCGATGGCCTGCTCGTCTTCCGTCTGACGCTGCCCGAGTCGACGTATCCCGATCAGACGGCGCGCGTGCAGTTCACCGAGCGCGCCATCGATGCGTTCGAGTCACTGCCCGGCGTCACGGCCGTGGCCGCCACCAACATCATCCCGTCGAGCTCGTCGAACTGGCGCGTGCGTTACGAACTCGAAGGCCAGCCCGCGGCGACGCCCAACGACCGCCCGCGCGCCGACTACCGCACCATCACCCCGGGGTGGTTCGACACCATGCGCATGCCGATCACGCGCGGCCGCGCGTTCACGCGCCTCGACCGTGCCGAATCGCAGCTCGTGGCCATCGTCAGCGACTCGTTCGCCGAGCGCCATTGGCCCGGCGAGGATCCCCTCGGCAAACGGGTCGTCCTGCCGGGCGACACCACTGCCACGCTGACGATCGTCGGCACGGCGGCCAATCACATCCACGACTGGTTCCTCGGTCCGCACGTCCCGACGATCTATCGTCCGGCGGCCCAGGCGATGCCGACGGCGCAGGGCTTCGTGCTGCGGACGACGGGCGATCCGTCGAGCCTCGCGCCGCTCGCGCGCCGCGCCCTTGCGGCGATCGATCCCGCGCAGCCGATCTATCAGGTGTCGACGCAGCGGCAGTTGCTGAAGGAGCGCACGATTGGCCCGCAGTACGCGGCGGCGATGATGGCGCTCTTCGGCGTCATCGCGCTGCTGCTGTCGGTGGTCGGCCTCTACGCGCTCATCGGCTACTACGTCGAGCAGCGGCGGCAGGAGATTGGGGTGCGCATGGCGCTTGGCGCCGGCCGCCGTGACATCCTTCGTCAGATGCTGCGGCAGGCGGCGACGCTGGCGGGCATCGGCGTCGTGATTGGCGTGGCCGCCGCGTGGGCGACCGGCCGCCTGCTCGAGTCGGCGTTCTTCGGCATCGCGCAGCACGACGTGCGGCTGCTGGCGTTCTTCGCGTGCGCGCTCAGCGCAGCGGCCCTGCTGGCCGCATACGTGCCGGCCCGCCGGGCCGCGACCCTCGATCCCCTCGCCGCCATGCGCGAATAAACGGGGACAGACCCCATTTTGGAAACGGGGACAGACCCCATTTCTGCTGAGAACGAAAACCGCGAAAGGTCCCGTTTTTCGGGGGAATACCGCCGAAGGATGAGGGTCCGAAAATGGGGTCTGTCCCCGTTTTCAAAATGGGGTCTGTCCCCGTTACACACGACGGGGCGCCTGGCCCCGGTTGGGGCCTCAGCGTCGCGGTCGCGATGCGGGGATGGGAAGAGTCGGGTGGGCGGTTAGTCGGCCTTTCGGACGTTCTCGGCGCGCGGACCCTTGGGGCCCTGTCCCGCTTCGAAAGTCACCGCGTCGCCTTCGCGCAACTGTTCGAACGGAACGTCGCAGGCCGAGCGGTGGAAGAAGTATTCACTGCCGTCAGGCGCGGCCACGAAGCCGAAGCCCTTGTCGAACACGAGACGCTTGATGGTGCCGTTTGTCATGGAATGACTATACAGGAGCCGGGCCCTCAGCGGGAGTCTCTGTACAGATAGTCCGCCACGACCGTCGCCATGGCCCGCATGCCGACCTCGAGGGCCGCCTCATCGATGTCGAAGTGCTCGGTGTGGATCATCGCGGTGATCCCCTTCACAGAATTTCCCACCCCCAGGAAGTAGTAGAAGCCCGGCACGCGCTGCTGGAAGTAGGCGAAATCCTCGGCCCCCATCTGCGGCGGCGGCGCCACGACGTGCTCCGCGCCGACGACCGCCTCGAGCGCCGGCAGTGACGCGCGCGCCAGGGCCGGATCGTTATAGGTGACCGGCGCGCCCTCTTCGTACTGCATCGTGTAGGTGGCCCCGAAGCTCGACGTGATGCCCTTGAGGATGGCGTCCATCTTTCCCTTCACGATGGACGGGCCTTCGGTGTCGAGCGACCGCACCGTGCCGGTGAGCGACACCTCGTCGGCAATGATGTTGAACCGGTTGCCGCCCTGCACGATGCCGACGCTGACAACGGTCGGCTTCTGCGCATCGATCTGACGGCTCGGAATCGTCTGCAGCGCCATGATCACCTGCGCGGCAATCGGCACGGGATCGACGCCGGTGTGCGGATAGGCGCCGTGCGTCTTCTGCCCCTTGATCGTGATCGTGTAGCGATCGGCGCTCGCCATCGCCGGCCCGATGTTCGCGCCGAGCTGCCCCACTTCGATGGTCGGCATCACGTGCAGACCGAACACCGCCACGGGCGACGGCGCGTCGAACAGCCCATCGTCGATCATGCGCAGCGCGCCGGTGCGGCCCCCGTCGGGATCACCTTCTTCGGCAGGCTGGAAGAACATCTTGATCGTGCCCGGCAGTTCAGCGCGCATGCGGCTGAAGATCTCCGCGACGCCGAGACCGACCGCCGTGTGCGCGTCGTGGCCGCACGCATGCTTCACGTTCGGCACGGTCGACTTGTAGGGCACGTCGATCAGCTCGGGAATGGGCAGCGCGTCCATGTCGGCGCGGATGCCGACCACCGGCCCCGGCTTGCCGCCCTTCAGCACGCCGACCACGCCGGTGACGCCGACGCCCGTGCGCACCTCGTAGCCGAGCGCCTTCAGCCGCTCGGCGACCAGCGCCGCGGTGCGCGTCTCGCGGAACCCGAGCTCGGGATGCATGTGGATGTCGCGGCGCACGTCGGTGATGGCAGGATGCAGCTCCGCGGCGAGACGGTCGATCTCGGCGCGCACGGCATCCGGAACCGCCAGCGGGGCGCTCTGCGCCAGTGCGGCGGCAGGCACGAACGTCATCAGGAGCGCGGTCAGCAGGCACACGCGGGTGGCCCGCGACGGTCGGCGAAGCGATGTCATAATCCCGGAAGGATATCCACTGTGCGCGTCATTCCCAAACCCCACGTCATGACATTCATCCTCACGGCCGCCGCGGCGGTCACCTCCGGCGCCCAGGCGCCCGACCAGGCCGACGCCCTGCTCGAGCGGGCGCGGTCGCTCCATCGCCAGGTGCCGCTCATCGACGGCCACAACGACTTCCCGTGGGAAGTGCGCGAGAAGTCGGGCAAGGACGTCGACGCGCGCGACATGCGGCAGCCGGTCGACGGCCACACCGACATCGCGCGGCTGCGCGAGGG
>Ga0079224_100000951_pt1 | contig 31369 bp, 31 predicted proteins | sample Stecom2015_FD_80414 | JGI IMG/M metagenome (GOLD analysis project Ga0079224, IMG submission 80414) | Agricultural soil microbial communities from Utah to study Nitrogen management - Steer compost 2015 | ecosystem: Environmental > Terrestrial > Soil > Agricultural land | place: USA: Utah... | reverse complement strand
CGCCAGCACGGCCGCCGGCCAGCCCAGCCAGCGCGGCAGCGCCCGGTGCCGGATGGATGCGAACGCCACTACCAGGAACCACACGGCCATTCCGACCTTCTGCATGCCCAGCAACCCGCCCCATGAGAGCAGGATCAGGGCCGCGGTGGCCTCCGCGGCTTCGACGTCGGCCGGGTAGAGCGCGGCCAGCAGCGAACCGGTGATCACGAGCTGCACGCCGACGAACACCCCGGCGCCCAGCACGGGTGGTGGCCGACCCGGCCGCCGCGGTCCGGGTGAGCCTCGACGTGCGCTGGTGCCGGGTGCGGCTGGCACCGCCGCGCACCGCCCCGGCCGGCACGGCCGACGCCGTCACCACGTGCGGCGTACCGGGCGACGAGCCGCCGGTGCTGCGCGTGGAGCTCGCCCGGCACGGCGAGCGGCTCGGGGTGATCGAGTGCGGGCCGAAGGTCGACGGCGGCCAGCCGACCGCCGCCGACCGGGAGCTGCTCGCGGCGGTGGCGGGCAGGCGGCGCTGGCGGTGCACGACGCCCACCTGGCGGCCCGGCTGGTGGCCGCCGCCGACGCCGAGCGCCGCCGGCTGGAGCGCAACATCCACGACGGCGTCCAGCAGCAGCCGGTCGCGGTGATGGCGATGCTGCGGCTGGCCCGCCGGCAGGTGCACCGGGACGCCGGGAAGGCCGACACCACCCTCACCGAGGCGCTGGCCGAGACGCGGCCATCGAAGTGGAGACCGCGGCCTACTTCGTGGCCAGCGAGGCGCTGGCCAACGTCCTCAAGCACGCTCAGGCCACCCGCGTGCGGGTGGCGCTCACCCACCGGGGGTCGAGGTCAGCGACGACGGCCGGGGCTTCGTGCCGAACGGTCGCCCCGTCGGCGGGCTGGCGGGGATCGCCGACCGGGTGCACGCGCTGGGCGGAACGGTCACTCTGGACACGCCGACTCGATGTACGCGCACGAGCTGTTCGCCAACGGCACCGCCGGGCTGGCGTACCTGTTGAAGGACCGGGTGGCCGAACTCGCCGAGCTCGTGGCGGCGCTGCGGGCGGTGGTCGACGGCCGGGCGGTGATCGACCCGCGGATCGTGGAGGCGCTGGTCAGCCGGGGCGGGCAGGACGCCGACTCGGCGCTCGCGTCGCTGACCCCGCGGGAGACCGAGGTGCTGCGGCTGATGGCCGCCGGCCGTGCCAACGCCGGCATCATGAAGGACCTGGTGCTGTCGGAGTCGGCGGTCGAGAAGCACATCAACTCGATCTTCGCAAAGTTGGGGCTGGCACCGGAGCCGGAGACCCACCGTCGGGTGGCGGCCGTGCTGGCGTACCTGCGGCAGGCCGGCCGGGCCGCCCCGCCGCCGGACCGGTAGCCGTCTTCCGTCGGCAGCAGAGCGCCGTGCCCGCTTCGTCATCCATCTTGGAGCACGGGTCCATCCTGGAGGAGGGTCGGCGTCAGCCCGCGCACCCCGCGCGACCGGACCCCCGGGCCCGTTGGTACGGCTCGCCTCGCCGGACCAGCGTTCGGGTCCGGGCCCTGTACCGCCCGATCTGGACCGATGCTGCAGACCGTAGATTTCTCCACTCGAATGACAACTTCGGTAGGAACTGTTACCGGTCCGCGCCTAGTCGCGCCATCGCATCGTCGCCGGCGGTGTCACGCACGTGGTCGGGTCGCGGCGCCCGGTGGAGGAGCGCTGTCAGCGGCGCTGCCACGGGCAGGAGCAGCGAGACGCTGCTCGGCACGATCGTCGGAACGACCAGCAGGAGCCAGCCCACGAGCCGCAGCAGCCACGCGGTTGAACCACTCCACCACACAAGACCTGAGACGTAGACGACCAGGCCGACGGCTGCCATTCCCGCCAGTCCCCACGCCAGGGCCGGACGAGGATCATCGGCCGACGCGAACGCCACCACGGCGACGAACACTGACGAGTACATCGCCGCAAGGCCTGCCGCCATGATCCGCGCGCTCACGACCAGCGTGGGGCGCGAACGCCACACCTGCGGTGCAACGGCGAAGGCGGCGACGCTGGTTACCGCCGCGGTGACGTACGCCAGGTAGATCATCGGTCGTCCTTCTCAGCCCCGTGGTAACGGAGCGTTGGGCAGGGGAGGGGACACGTGGTCCGAGTGCCTACCACGTTACCGAGCAGCTTGCCGTCGCCCGTACCGCGAACGCGTACCTGGTTAACGCGTACCTGGTCATAGTGCGGCCGCGCGGGCCGTGCCCGACCGCACCGCGCGTCGTCGTCACGGACAGGAGGCGTCCACCTCCGCCGTCGCGCTCCCTCGCGCTCGGACCGACGCCGACGGCTCGCGGCGGTATACACAGCTTCCCTGATTCCGGGGAGGCTCCCATCCTCACCGGCTGAGAGCTGCACATGTAGCGGGAAGGTACGTCAGCCCCTCTTCCGTCGTGGCGAGCTTGTATACAGAATCGGGGTACGGCGCCCAGGCGTGGCGCCACCGGGGCACGCGCGGAGGTGTGACATGCACGACGAGTGGGACGTCATCGTCATCGGAGCCGGGGCTGCCGGTCTCAGCGCCGCCGTGTCCGCAGCGGAACGGGGCGCAAGCGTGATCATTTTCGAGTCGGAGGGCGCCATCGGTGGGTCACTCCAGCTGTCGGCGGGCATGTTCACCGCGGCCGGCACGTCGGTGCAGAGCAAGCTCGGCATCGAGGATTCCCCGGAACGATTCTTCCAGCACTACATGGATCTCAACCAGTGGATGCTCCAGCCGGGCCTGATCTGGCGCTTCTGCCAGCAGGCCGCACCCACCTTCGAGTGGCTGCTCAGCCTGGGCGTCGAGGTGCCCGCGCGCCGCTCCACCAACGCCCACGTGCCCGGCGTCTGCCAGGCCGGGGTGGAGGACGTCTGGCGCGGTCACGTGCCGGTCGGGCAGGGCTTCCGGCTCGTCGAAGTGCTCGACCGCGCCCGCCGGGACCACCGGTGCGACCTGGTGCTGCACACCCGGATCGAGAAGCTGCTGTACGAACAGGGTCGGGTCACCGGCGTGGTGGCGGACGGCGTCGAGGTGCGCGCGAACGCCGTCGTGGTGGCCACAGGCGGACTGGCCCGTGACTCGGACCTGGTGAGCAGGTACTTCCCGGACGCGCTCGCCGCCGGGGACAGCCTGTTCGTCGTGGCCGGCGAGGGCAGTCGCGGCGACCACATCCGGTTCGCCGACGCCGTAGGCGCGCGTCTGGTCGGGACTGGCCTCGGCCTGCTGCTGGTCACGGCGTACTTCCAGCGCCACCACCACTGGCAGGCCGGGTTCCCGCCGAAGTCCCGCATCTACGTCAACCACCGCGGTCAGCGCTTCGTGGATGAGGACATCTCCTACGCGGTGGCCGCCGGCATCCTGGCCGCCCAGGGTGGACCGGCCTGGGTGGTGTTCGACGAGGCGGCGCGACGGTCGCTACCGCCCGGCTACGCCGACTGGGACGCCAACCGCATCCTCGCCGAGGTCGAGGCCGGGCGCACCCTGCGTGCCGACGACCTGCGGGGGCTCGCCGCCGCGATGGGAGTGCCCGCCGACATCTTCGTCCGCACTGTGGACCGGTGGAACCAGCACCTGCCCCGCGGTGAGGACCCGGACTTCCTGCGCCACCGGACGCTGGCCGCCAAGGGCGCCGGGGAGCCCCCGGCGCCGATCGCCGAGCCTCCCTTCTACGCCGCCCGACTGGTCGCCGCGGAACTGGTTGTCACCCACACCGGCCTGCAGATCGACCCGCACGCGCAGGTGCTCGATCACGCCGGCCAGCCCATCCCCGGCCTGTACGCCGCGGGTGAGGCGGGCGGCGGTGTGCTCGGCACCAGATACGTCGGCGGTGGCAACGCCATCGCCAACGCCCTCACCATGGGTCGGATCGCGGGCATCAGCGCCGCGTCCGCCGGGTGACCGGTCAGGGGTCGACCTGGACGGTGCGCTGCCGCACCCGCCACCCGTCGACGTACACCAGCCGATCGCAGATCACTACGTGCCGGGCGGGGACCGGCACCCCGTCGGCGCCGATCCGCACGATGAGCAGGTATGCCCGAGCGTGCACCTCGCCGGAGCGGACCTCGACCGACACGTTGTTGACCCAGTGGCGCTCCCGCACCCCCTGGGCACGGTGCCGCCGGTACAGCTCGGCGGCGAACCGGCGCAGGGCGGCCCGGCCCCGCACCGGTGCGCCGTGCGTCGGCGAGGCGAACTCACCGTCCTCGGTGAACGTGGCCGCCCACCCCTCGGCGTCGCCATCGTCGATGGCGTGGCTCTGCACGGCGTACAGCCGGGTGACCTCGGCGACGAGGTCGCCGTCCTGACCGGTCACAACGACGCCTGGGCCGCCAGCGCCGCCTCGATCGACCCGACCCAGTCGCCGCGCACCGCCACCGGGAACAGCACCGGCAGGTCCACCCCGGCCTCCCGGTAGCGCTGCACCCGGTCGGCCACCTTCCCGGTGATCACCAAGTCGTTGGCGAGAACGTCGTCCACCAGGTCGGCGGCGGCGGCCGGACCCTTCTCGCCAGCGACGCGCGCCACCTCCGCGAGGTCGGTGTTGCCCAGCGGAGAGGCCGCGAACAGCTTCCCGGCCGCCGGATGCCGGGCGTAGCCGGCGACCACGCCCCGGGCCGCTGCCGCGGACGCCGCCGGGTCGTCCGACAGCGCACACGGCAGGATGCACACCACCTTCACCGAGGACGGGTCGCGGCCCGCGCGCCGGGCGGCCTCTCGCACCCGCGTGACCGACTGGGCGGCGGTCGCCGGGCCGACGAAGTTGAGGATGACCCCGTCCGCGACCGCGCCCGCAACCTCGAGCATGCGGGGCAGCATCGCGGCGACGTAGACCGGCAGCCCGGGTGCCGCGCCCAGCGCCGCGGTGAACCCGTTGACCCGATAGACGTTGCCCTGGTAGTTGACCGGGTTACCGGTGGCGACGGCTCGCACCACCTCGACGTACTCCCGCATGGTGGCCAATGGCGGGCTGGGCGGCAACCCGAGCTGATCGTGGTTGAGCCCGGGGTTGGCGGTGCCGAGTCCGAGGCGGAACCGGCCGCCGGACAACTGCCAGAGCGTGCCAGCGCCCACCGCCATCAGCGCTGGGTGGCGCCAGTAGATGTTGGTGATGGCGGTGCCGACCGCGATCGAGGAGGTCTGGTGCACCATCGCCTGCGCCAGCGGCAGCGCATCCGAGGAGGTCTCGGTGGCGAACACGGCGGTGAAGCCGGCCTCCTCGGCCAGGCGCGCGAACCGCGCGTACTCAGCAGGCGGCAGCGCCGCACGCGCCGACAGTGACAGTCCAATCTCAGTCATCGGGAACCTCCCGCCCAGTGCCAAGCGTACGCCTTGTTCTCCGACGCCAGTGCGGCCGGCCCCAGCTTCAGGGGACGGAAGGTGTCGACCATGACGGCGACCTCGTCGGTCTGCTCCCGCCCAAGTGACGCCTCCACCGCGCCCGGGGCCGGGCCGTGGCTGACCCCGGAGGGGTGCAACGAGATCGAGCCCACGCCGATGCCGGCGCCGCGCCGGCCGCCGTAGTCGCCGCCGACGTAGAAGAGCACCTCATCGCTGTCGACGTTGGAGTGGTTGTACGGAACCGGGATCGCCTCGGGGTGGTAGTCCAGCTTGCGGGGCACGAAGCTGCAGACGACCATCCCGGGTCCTTCGAAGGTCTGGTGCACCGGCGGCGGCTGGTGGATGCGCCCGGTCAACGGTTCGAAGTCGCTGATGTTCAAGGCGTACGGATAGAGGCAGCCGTCCCAGCCGACCACGTCGAACGGGTGATGGCGGTAGGTGAACTTGGCGAGACCGTGCTCGGTGCGCACCAGCACGTCGACGTTCTCGCCGTCGACCAGCAGTGGGCCGTCGGGCAGCCGGAGGTCGCGCTCACAGTACGGCGACTGCTCGATGAACTGACCGCGCTTGCTGAGGTAACGGTCCGGCGGGCCGATGTAGCCGACCGACTCCACCACCAGGGCGCGCAGCGGCTCCTGGCCAGCCAGCACCCAGCGGTGCGTGACCGAGGTGGGGATTACCACGTAGTCACCGGTGCCCACCTGCAGATTTCCGAAGATCGTCTCCAGTGTCGCCTGGCCCTGCTGGATGTAGAAGAGCTCGTAGCCGATCGCGTTGCGGTACAGCGCGCTGCTCTCGGTGGCCGCCAGGTACGACAGCCGCACGTCCTCGTTGCCCAGGAGCAGCTGCCGGCCGGTGACCGGGTCGCCGAAGACCTTCAGCTGCTGGGTGCGCAGGTGGCGTGGCATCGGCGGGTGGTTGGGAACCAGCGGCTGCGGCTCCTCAGGCACCTTCTCCGCCGCGGTGATGGCGGTCGGCAGGTGACGGTGGTAGAGCAGCGACCAGTCGGAGCCGAAGCCCTCGATGCCGATGCCCTCCTCGTGGTAGAGGTTGCCCTCCTCGTCCCGGAACTGGGTGTGCCGCTTACGCGGAATCTTCCCGACGACTCGGTACTGCGGCATGGTCTCTCTCCCTCCTCACTAGACGGTCTGCGGATACGATCGGTCGGTGCTCACACGACCCCGCCCTGACCTCCAGCGGTGAGCCCGCGTCGCTGTGGCCCGGCAGCAAGATCCGGCCGGCGGGGGCGCGCCGGCGGACGGGTCTTCCCCGGTCGTGCCGGGACGCCTTTGGCCGGGACACAGGTGGCGGCCGAAGCGGCGAGCGGTGCAGGTGCGCGCTAACCGGCGGCGGCAGGCGCCGAGGGGGTCCTGTCGGCGACGTCCGGCCGGTCGCCGTCGGGGTCCACGGCGGTCGGGAACCGGCCCTCGTCGGCGACGAGCACCATCCGGGCGGCGAGCAGATGGGTCCGCATCAGGTTCTCCGCCCACTGGCTGGAGCCGGCCCGCATGGCGGCCACGAGCTCGATGTGGTGAGCCATGCTGCGCGCCAGCTCCTCCGGGCTGTAACGGTGGAACGTGCGGACGACGAGCGGCATCTCCATGATCTGCGATACCAGTGACACCAGTCGACCGCTGCCCGACGCGCGCGCAATGGCCAGGTGGAAGCGGCTGTTGAGGTCGGTGATACGCGCCAGGTCTCGCGGCCGCCCCCGTTGCCGCAGCGCCTCCATCTCCCGGGCCAGCTCCTCCAGTTCCGCGAGGGTGGTCTCGTCGATCCGCTGCGCCGCCCGGCCGGCGCCGTAGCCCTCCAGCAACACCCGCAGCTCGAAGATCTCCTCCACATCGGCAAGCGACCACTGGCCGACGACCGCGCCCCGGCGCGGCAGCACGACCGCCAGTCCCTCGGCGGACAACCGGCGCAACGCCTCCCGTACCGGGGTGCGGCTGACCCCCGTTTCCCGGGCCAGATGCACCTCCCGCAGCCTGGTCCCCGGTGGCAGGTCGCCACTGAGGATGCGGCTCTTGATCGCTTCGTAAGCGTGGTCCGCTGCAGCGGTCACCGGGTACCCTCCTCGTGGCTACCGCTGAGGCTGACTGCCCTCGCGCGTCGACCACATCATGCCTATTCATGGGCATCCAGCCAATCGACCACCTTGTCACAGAACCGCTCCAACAGCTCAGGCTGCCCCTGGAAGTAGTGGGTGGCGCCCTCGATCGGGAACAGCTCCTTGTCATCGTGGCGTACCCCCTCGTAGAGCGCCCGGGCGTGGCTCGGCAGCGCGACGTTGTCCGCGGTACCGTAGACGACCAGCACCGGCACCGAGACCCGGCCGAGGTGGTACGGGCCGTTGGCGTTGGAGTCGTCGATGCTCCACTGGCTCAGCCACGAGCGGAGGCTGGTGTGGTGGCCAAGGGACGCCGGGCGGTAGTTCGCCACCTGCGGGTCTCCCCACGGGGTTTTGGGCTGCCGCGCCGAGGGTTCCAGTGCGGGGTCTATGAACCTCAGGTCGGCGACGGTGCCGTGCACGACGAACGGCAGGTCGTCCAGACCTGGCACCTCGGAAGCGAGGTTGGCCAGCCGGTCTCGCACCCAACGGGTGATCCGCCGGTTGCGCTCGACCTGGGCGGCGCGGTACGCCGCGACGAACTCTGGTGGGTACGGAGGACCGTTGTCGGGATGGAACGCGTCCAGTGCAGGATCGCGGCGGAACGGATCCTGCTCGTCCAGGATGGCCGGATCGAGCCACTCGGTGTAGACCTGCGCACGCCCCGGGTGGGCCATCGCGCAGATGAGACCGTCGACCGGTGGCAGGTCGGCCTGGGTGAGGTCCGGCGGGTCGCCGGCCGGGGTGGCAGTGATGGTGGGGTGCTCCGCCTGGCTCTGGTAGAGCGCGACCAGGGCGCCGCCACCGGAGTTGCCCATCAAGTAGATCTTCTCGAAGCCCTGCTCCCGCAGATACCGCACGCCTGCCCCGAGATCCAGGACGCAGTTCTCCATGATCAACGCGCTGTCGTTGGCGATGTAGCGGGTGTTCATCCCGACCGCGGTCACCCCGCGCCGCGCCAGCGGTTCCAGCGCGTAGTGCCCGAGAAAGTTCGACGACGGGTGGACGATCAGCACGGCGGTACGCCGGGATCCCGACGCCGGCCGGTGGCAGCTGGCCCACAGCTTGCCGGACAGGCGCGCCACCCCGGAGTAGATGTCCAGCCGGCCGGCGGCCGGCATGGGGATGGCCAGCAGCTCCTGCGAGGTCATGTGGGTCTCCCTGTGGTCCTCGGCGCTCAACGCAGCGGCGAGTACGGGGCCGGCTGGAGGATGGACACGTCGATGTTCTTCACCATCTCTCCTCCGGCGCGCTCGGTGGTGAGCCGACGCACCTCCCACCAGCGTTCGTCGGCGTAGAAGCTGGCGAAGGCCTTCTCGCGGTGCGCCAGGTCGCGCCGGCGGATCATCCACACGTAGGACGGCATCCCACCACCGATGACCTTCTCCCATGCCCCCGCCACTTGTATGTCGTGCCGCTCGAACAGGGGCAGGATGTGGTTCTGCATCCGGTCGTGCATGTGACCGATCATGGGCGTCGATGTCAGCTGGTACTGGCGGAGCTCGTAGAACATCAGATCCCCTTTCGTCGTCGCGTTTCCTCCTAGTCCTCGGCGACCCGCTGGTGCCAGAGGTCATCCGATGAACGACGCCTCCAGCCGGCCGGTCTCGTCGACCAGCCGGCGCGGCTCCGACTCCTCGATCACGATGCGACCGAGCCGGAGCACGTACGCGTGGGTGGCGATGTCGAGGATGCGCACCCCCTGCTCGGCGATCAGCATGGTGACCCCCGTCTCCCGGTTGATACGCGCCAGCGACTCGACCACCAGGTCGACGATCGCCGGGGCCAACCCGAGGAACGGCTCGTCGAGCAGCAGGCAGCTCGGCCCGCTCATCAGCGCCCGTCCGATGGCGAGCATCTGTCGCTCACCGCCGCTGAGCGTGCCGGCCTTCTGCTGCAGGCGGTGCCCCAGGTTGGGGAACAGGGTGCACACCTGGTCGATCCGCTGGCGCACGACCGACTGATCCCGGGCGCTGTAGGCGCCGAGCAGGAGGTTCTCCCGGACGGTGAAGTCCCGGAACACGCCGCCGGCCTCGGGGACCATCGCCATGCCGCGCAGCACGTTGGCCGCCACCGGCTGGTTGGTGGTGTCGACACCGCCGTAGCGGACGCTGCCTCTGCTGACCCGTACCGCCCCGGCGACGGCCTTGAGGGTGGTGGACTTTCCCGCCCCGTTGGCGCCCAGGATCACCGTGATCGAGCCCTTCGCCACCGTCATCGAGACGCCGAAGAGCACCGTCCGCCGGCCGTAGCCGGCGTGCAGGTCGGTAACCTCAAGCAGCACCGTCCTCACCACCTTCCGGACCGGCCGGCACGGCCGTGGAATCCTTGCTGCGGGAGAAGTAGACGTCGATGACGCTCGGGTCGGACCGGACCTCTTGGGGCGTACCCCTGGCGATGACCTGCCCGTGATGCAGCACCGTGATCTCGTCGGCGTAGGACATCACCAGGTCCATGTTGTGGTCGACCAGCACCACCGTACGACCTTCGGCCACCATCTCGCGCAGCAGCGTGCCGATTTGGTGCAGGTTCTCCGCCGGCAGGCCTGCCCCTGGTTCGTCGAACATCAGCAGCTCGGCATCGGTGGCCAGCAGTCGCGCCACGGTCAGCAGCTTCTGCTCTCCATAGGACAGTTCTGACGCAAGCGAGTCGGCCCGGTCCAGCAGACCGACGCGAGCCAGGATGTCCACCGTCTTCTGCACCGTCGCGCGGTGCGCTCGGCGGGTGCGCAGTGGGGTGAAGAACAGCCGGGTGAGCCGCTCCGCCGGCTGGTTTCCGTAACCGAGCAGGACGTTCTCGGTGACCGTCAGTCTCTGCATGACCTCCAGGTCCTGGAACGTGCGGGCCATGCCGACGCGCACCGCGTGGTGGGGCGGTATCCGCGAGATGTCCTGGCCGCGGAAGATCACCGTGCCGGCGGCGGGCCGGCAGAACCCGGAAACCGCGTTGAGCAGCGTGCTCTTGCCGGCGCCGTTGGGCCCGATCAGGGCGGTCAGCCGCTGTCGGGGCACGTCCAGTGAGACCCGGTCGAGCGCCTTGAGTCCGCCGAAGCGTACGGACAGGTCACGTACCGACAGGATCGGCTCGGTGGTCATCGGGTGACCTCCTGGGGGTCGGGGATGGTCACCAGGCCGCGCCGCCGCATCCGGGCGACGTTGAGGATCGGGCGCTCCGGCAGCAGCCCCTGGGGCCGCAGCCATACGAAGAGGATCAGCGCGAGGCCGTACAGCACCCGCTCCAGCGGCCCGAGCAGGTTGGTGGGGATCCAGTCGGTGGCTGCGATCACCTCCGGGATCGACAGCAGCATCACCGCTCCCAGCGCGGCGCCCAGCATGCTCCCCAGTCCGCCCACCAGCAGGTAGGCGATCACGATGATCGACACCATCACCCCGAAGTTGTCGGGGTGGATGAACGACACCATGGAGGCCTGCAGGCCGCCGGCGATGCCGGCGAGGCAGGAGGCGATGACGAACGCCACGGCCTTGAGGCTGGTGGTGTTGCGCCCGAGCGCCTGCATGCTGCGCTCGCTCTCGCGCACTCCGCGCAGCGCCAGGCCGAAGGTGGAGTGGCCCAGCCGGAGGACGAACGCACCGCACAGCAGCGTCACCACCACCACGAAGGCGGCGAAGCTCTCGACGTCCGACAGGCGCTGACCGAAGAGGACCGGCCGCGGAATGCCGGACAGCCCGTAGGTGCCCCGGGTGACCGACGCCCACCGGCTGATCATCTCGATCAGCACCATCTGCAGCGCGAAGGAGGCGAGGATGAACTCGTCGCCAGAGATCCGGGCGGTGGCCGCCCCGAAGATCCACCCCACCACCCCGGCGACGGCCGCACCGACCAACATCGCCCAGACCAGGTTCATCTCGGCGTTGATCGCGAACCACGCCGTACCGTACGCCCCCACGGCCATAAACCCGCCGTGGGCCACCGACACCCGGCCGGTGTAGCCCATGACCAGGTTCAACGACATGGCGAGGATGATCGCGATACAGAAGAACGTCAGCAGCGTCAGCGCGTAGGTCATCGGTTCGCCTCCCCCGTGGTCCCCACCGCCGGCGCGGTCCGGCGGGGCAGCAGTTGGCGCCAGCGGAGGCGGTCGTTGCTGCGGACTACCAGGTAGATCAGCATCACCGCGAACGCGAGCAGCATCCGCAGCTCGGTGGGCAGCTGCCACGCCACCAGGCTCATGAAGACGCCCAGACCCAGGCTCCAGATGGGCACCATGGCCATCCGTCCGCTGCTGAGCAGCGCCACAATGAACGCGAACAGCATGACGTCAAAGCCGGACCCCGGCCGCACTCCCGTGCGGGCGATCGTGACCAACCCGGCGATCGCCCCGACCAGAGAGCCGACCGCGTAGACGAAGAGCTTGATCCGGTCGGTGCGGATTCCCACCAGCTCGCTCATCGACTCGTCCCGCATCACCGCGCGCACCGCCAGGCCGATGCGCCGTCGCTCCAGCATGTACAGCATCACCAGCCAGACGAGAATGAAGACGGCGAGCGTCACCAGGTCGATTACCCGGATGAAGATCCGGTCGAAGAGGACCACGGTCCCGGTCAGCAGGTTGCGCGGAAGCACCACGTCTGCGGGCCCGAACGCGATGTGCAGAACGTTCTCCAGGATGATGGCGAGCCCGAACGAGAACAACAGCACGGCGAGGTGGCTGGTCAACCTGCGATAGAGGTAGCGCTGCACCACTGCGCCGGCGGCGGCGCCCGCCGCCAGGGCGATCGGCGCGCCGACCAGTAGCGGCAGGTTCGCCTGGACCGTCAGCACGTACCAGACGTAGCCGCTGGCGGTCAGCAGCGCACCGTACGCGAAGTGGAGCTCCTTGGTGGTGTAGAAGATGAGCGCGAACCCTATCCCGGCCAGCCCGATGCGGGAGCCTTCCAGGACACCGTTGGCGAGTAGCTCGATCGGCACGGTGGTGTCACTTCCATTCATGGGCACTTGCGCGCCCCGTGGCCGCCCGGGTGCTCACCGACCCGGGCGGCCACCGGACCGCGCGACACGCCGGCTGAGTTGTCATTCCCAACTGGTGGCCTCGCCGTCGGCAATCTCCCACTCGTTGAGCGGGAACTGCGACTGCCGTTCGGCGGTCATCGTGGTGCGGCCCAGGACGCCGTCGAAGTCTCGCACCGAGGCGACGTACTCGATAAGCGCCGCCCGGTCGTTGCCGACCTCCCGCAGACCTTCCGCGATGATCCGGACCGCGTCGTAGGCAACCGCGGCGAAGACTGTAGGTTCGCCGCCGTGCCTCTCTTCGTAACGTCGGGCAAAGTCCTCGCCCGGGCTGCCCGGCTCACCGCTGAACGAGACCGCGATGCCACGCATGCCGTTCATGGCGTCTCCCGCGATCTCGAAGTTGTCCGGCGACAACGCGTACGTGAACCCGAAGATCGGTTGGCTCATCCCGAGCTCGCGGATCTGCGCCACCGTGTGGCCGACCTCGCCGACGTTCGAGACGACCACCACGGCCTCCGGGTCGCTGTTGCGAATCTGGATCAGCTGGGTGCGCATGTCGGTGGCGCCCAGGTCGTGCCGCTCCTCCCGGACCACGGTGCCGCCGAGCTGCTCGTAGGCCTCCCGGAAGGCCTCGGAGGTGTCGATCCCGTAGTCGTTGTCCACAAAGATCATGGCAACGCGGCGGATGCCCTCGTCGTTGTAGATCCGTTCGGCCAGCCGCAGCGCTTCGGCGGCGGAGGTGGGGATGAAGTTGTAGACGAATGGGTACTCCGGTGAGATCAGCTCTGGTGACTGCGCACCGATGTTGCCCAGCAGTATCCCGTTCTGCTCCGCCAGCGGGGCCAGCGCGATCACCACCGAGCTGCCGGCGGTGAGGATCGCCACCGGATCCTCGGACATCAGCCGCTGGAAGGCGGTGATGGAGGCGTCAGGCCGCAGCTCGTTGTCCTCGAAGAGCACCTCGAGCTCCTGGCCGTTGATGCCGCCGTCACCGTTGATGTCCTCCAGGGCCAGCAGGACGGCGTTCCGGGAAGCTTCCCCGAAGAACGCCGAGGCCCCGCTGAGCGGGTTAATCCATCCGATGACATATCGCTCGTCGCCGCTGCTTTCACCGTTGTCGCCGCAGCCGGTGGCGAGCAACATGACCGCCATCGCCGCGGCCGCCATTCGCGTCAGTCTCAACGGCCTCTCCTTCCTGGGTATGGGGGACGTAGATCGGCGTCGGAAAGAGCCGTTATCCCGGTCGTCTACTTGCCGGAAGCCAGCACCTGGCCGCGCTCGGCGGTCCAGGTCTGCAGCAGCTGGTAACCCTCGGCGGCGTCCGCCTCGGTCAGCGGTCGCGCCTGGTAGGTGAGCTCCAGCCGGATCCCGTTGGGGTCGAAGAAGTAGATGGAGTGCCAGATGCCCTCGTGGTCGACCGTCCCGATGAAGTCGACGTTGTGCGCGCGAAGGCGTGCCTTCCAGTCCTCCAGCTCCTGCATCGACCCCACTTCCATGGCGATGTGGCGCACCCAGGAGGGGATGCCGTCGTCGCGGGGCGCACCCATCCCGTCCACCTCGAAGAACGCCAGGCAGGTTCCGTCCTGCATGGCGAAGAAGGTGTGCAAGAAGGGCGTCTTGTCTTTGGTGGAGGGGACCTCGTCCTCTCGTACGGCCGCGACCAGCCGGCAGCCGAGGACCTCGGTGTAGAAGCGGTACGTCTCTGCAGTGTTCGTCGTCGGATAGGCCACGTGGTTGACCCGCCGTGGCGTGAGTTGCGCTGTCATCGGCTACCTCCTCATCGGCGGTTCGGCCGCGCCGCCGCAACAGGTGTCAGCGGCGGGTAGGATGTATACAATCCGAGGCGGGTTCTCCTGTCAAGGCGTCGACCGGGCAGAGTTCAGGCGGCCCCGACCCGGGCCGATAGCGGATCCGAGAGCGGACAAAGCCGAGGTATTCGGGCTGATCTGGGAGCGTGGGCGAGATCACGTCGCCGGTGTTCAGCCGCCACCCGATCGTCGATTACATACACAGATCGGGAAGGGGTGGCGTCCTGTGAGTGCGGCCGGGGACCGCGGAATCGCGGAGAACGGCCCCGGTGACTACACGCTGGCGACCTCGCCCGATGCGACGGGTTCCGGTCTCACCGGCTGCCGGCGTGATCGTGCACAGCATGGTCGACGACACGGCGCGCCATCGAGCGCGCCAGGAGCGGAGGCAGAGATCCTGCTCGGTCCGCTGGCACGGACTAGGGTAGCCGGTCCGTCCTCGTGCGGGGTCCGGGGGCGTGGTCGTGGATCTCTACCGGAACCGCTCGGAGGTCGCGGCACAGCGTCACGTCAGGTCGGTGAACACCGGACCGTCGACCGCGGTGCCCCGAGGGGACAGCAGAGCTCCCAGACGAGCCACCTCGGCCTCCGCGGCGGCCCGCTCCGCTGCGGTGACTCGGCCCGGTAGCCGTATCACTACGGTCGCCCGGCTCCCGTACGGCGCGGGGTCGAGTGTCCAGGTGCCCGCGACGAACCCGTTGCGCAGCACGATGCGCTGCATGCGCTTGGCCACCACCACGACCCGGCGCCGGAGGTCGTCGGTGACGATCCGGGTGCGGTCGGCGTGGGCGAACAGGATGTTGTCGTAGTCGGGCAGCAGCCGGATCGGCGGCACCTCGACGTCCTCGACATCCTCGACGGCGCCGGGTGCGCGGATGTCCCATAAGGTCTCGCCGCCGGGGCCGGTGACGGTGGCCAGCTCGTCGGAGAGCTCGGCGACGGTCGAGCGGAGACCCGTCAACCCGGACGAGTACTGCATGTCCGCGACGGTCGCCGGCCCGAACGCGGCCAGGTAGCGACGCACCAGCTGGCGGCGCCACTGCCGCACCTGTTCGGGGTCGGGTTCGGGTAGCCGGGAGATCCACCGGTACCGGGGCGCCCGGGCGCCCCGGAACAGCGCCGCCTCCGGTTCGTGCGCCAGCACCTTGTACGTCCGGGCGGCGTGTGCGAGAAACGCCGGACTGGCGTCCGGGTAGACCTTCTTGAGGGCCGATGCGAGAGCGGTGCGGTCAGCGGGTCCCTCGGCCAGCGCACGTTCGGTCTCCGCGACGATGCGGGCGGGATCGACCAGCCGGGGCCTCCCGTGGGAAGAAGCCGCGCAGGACCCGCTCGATCGCCGGTTGCAGAGCCGGGCGCAGCCAGGCGGCATCCTCGCTGTCGACCAGGTGCAGCGTGCCACGCATGAGGGTCATGCGGGTCACCTCGCCAGCGGCCACCGCCTTCTCGAGGTACCCGATCTGGAACCCCGGCAGACGTGCGGAGACCCCGACGTACGGGCTGTCCGGATACTGGCCGTTCAACCCGCACAGGTGGCGAAGCAGCGCGACTGGTCCGGCGGCGCGACTGTCCAGCAACATTTGCCGCCGGAGAAGCACCGTGTTGAGCTAACGGAGGTCCACTTGACGCACCAACCGGTATGGTATGCTCTCGCCGGTCGTGTTCGAGAGAAGCCGGTGGATCCGGCACGGGAGGCCACGCGCCGCAGCGGCCATGCTGCGGATACGCGCCGCCTCCGCGTCCCAGGCGCGTCCGCTGTGCGTCCGCGCAGTCGGACCTCGTTGGCGGCCATGGCCCACGACCGCGTTAGCGCCGTGTCCGGTAACCCAGCGTCTCCAGCAGGCGGTCGGTGATGTGGCGGGCGATCGCGAATGATGAAGTGGCCGCCGGCGAGGGGGCGTTTCGTACGTTGACCACACGTCCTCGCGTGGTGATACGGAAGTCGTCGACCAGCGACCCGTCGCGGTCCAGCGCCTGCGCTCGCACTCCGCTCGGCCCCGCTTGCACATCATTCGCGCTCAGCTCAGGCACGTAGCGACGAGCAGCCGCCACGAACAGGCGTCGGGACAGCGAGCGGCGGACCTCACTGACGCCGGTGCGCCAGTGTCGAGCGGCCAGCCGCAAGGTGCCCGGCCAGCGGGCGCTCTCCCACAACTCCGCCACGTGGATGCGACTCCAGCTGTAGCCCTCGCGCGCCAGTGCCATGACGGCGTTCGGGCCGATGAGGATCTCGCCATCGATCCGCTTGGTGAAGTGGATGCCGAGGAACGGGTAACGTGGGTCCGGAACGGGGTAGATGAGCCCGCGCACCAGGTGGCGCCGGGTCTGGACCAACTGGAGATACTCGCCCCTGAAAGGCACGATCCGCGGCTCCGCGGAGTCGCCGGACAACCGTGCCAGCCGGTCGGCGTACAACCCGCCGCAGTTGAGCAGCCCGTCGACCACGACCATGCCCTGGTTGGTGCGGACCCAGACCGTGTCACCGTTCTGTCTGATGGAGGTGACCTTCGTGCCGAGGCTGATGGTGCCGCCATCCCGCTCGACGCGACCGGCCAGCCGCTTCGCAACCTCGCCGAAGTCGACGATCGCCGTATGGGGCGAGTACAGTGCGCGGACTCCGGTGGCATTGGGCTCAATGCCCTTGAGCTCCTCGGGACCCAACAAGGTCACATCGGGGACACCGTTGGCGAGCGCACGACGGTAGATCTCCGCGAGTCGCTCGTCCTCCTGCGTGTCCAGTGCCACGATGACCTTGCCGCAGACCTCGTACCGGACATCCTCCCGCTCGCAGAACTCCCGCAGCCGCCGGCTACCCTCGACACACAGCCGCGCCTTGAGCGATCCCGGGACGTAGTACAGGCCGGCGTGCACGACGCCGCTGTTGCGTCCCGTCTGGTGCGAAGCGATCTCGGCTTCCTTCTCGAATACTCGTACGTCGACACCTGGCAGGCGGCGTTGGAGTTCGCAGGCGGCGGTGAGGCCGAGGATGCCACCGCCGATGATTCCGATGCGCCCGTGCCGTGCCTTCGCCACGCTCATGGGGCATACCCGACGACGGCGCTCTTGACGCGGGTGTAGAAACCGAGCGCTTCCTCGCCGTGTTCCTTGAACGGCGATCCCGACTCCTTGAAGCCGCCGAACGGTACGTGCACGTCCCATCCAGGGGTCGGCAGGTTCACCGCTACCTGACCGGCGTCCACGGAATGCACAAACGTCAGGGCCGCGCGCAGATCCCGTGTAAACACTGCCGCGGCCAAGCCGTACCGCCCTTCATTCACGGCTGCGATACCCTCGGTGAGCCCGTCTACCGGGGCGACGGCGAGCACCGGCCCGAATATCTCCTCGTGCCAGGTCTGGCCGGCACGCGGCACGTCGGTCACCACCGCGGGGGACATGAAGTTTCCCCGTTCGAGCGGCCCGTCTGTCAGGCGCCGGCCGCCGTGGACCGTTCCGCCCTCCCTCTCTGCCCGGACCAGTGCGGCCGCAACCGATGACAGATGCTCCTCGCTGACCAGCGCACCGAGGTCCACATCGTCGCTGTGGCCGGGCCCCACCCGCATGGCCGTGGCGCGCTCGCGGAGCAGCCGCACAAACTCGCTGTACACCTCGCTGTCGACCACCACCCGGCTGGTCGCGGTGCACCGCTGCCCGCATTGGCCATATGCCGCTGAGATGACCGTGTCCGCAGCCTTCGGAAGGTCGGCGTCGGCGAGCACGAGAGAAGCGTTCTTGCCGCCCATCTCAGTCTGCAGCCGTACGGTCGTGCCGGCGAGGTCCTGCCGTAGCCGCATGCCCACTGCGGTGGACCCCGTGAAGGACACCGCCCGCAGGCGTGGGTCGCCGAGCAGCCGGGGCGCCAGGTCTCCGGCCCGCCCGGTGACGACGTTCAGCACCCCGGGCGGTAGGCCGGCAGCGGCCAGCACCCTGGCGAGGTGGTACGCCGAGAGGGGTGTCTCGTTGGCGGGCTTGAGGACGACGGTATTGCCCGCGATGAGCGCGGGTGCCAGCTTGCGCGCCGGGGTAACCAGCGGGTCGTTCCACGGGGTGATCAGTGCGACCACCCCGAGCGGCTCCCGGAGGGTGAGCGCATCGACGCCGGGTCGGCGGTCGGCGAGCAGTTCTCCCCAGTGGCCGCGGCCGAGACCACCGAAGTACTCGAAGAAGTTCGCGGCGGCCGTCACCTCGGCTCGTGCCTCCGCGAGGGTCTTGCCGTTCTCACGCGTGATGTCGGCTGCGACGGACTCCGCGTCAGCACGGAGCAGAGCCGCCGCGTCGAGGAGCACCCGTCCCCGTCCGAGTGACCCGAGATCGCGCCAGTCGTCGGTGGCGCTGGCTGCCGCGTCCATCGCTACTGCGACGTCGGCCTCCGCCATGGCCGGATACCGTGCGACGACCTCGTCGCGGTCCGCGGGGTTGCGCCGTACCAGGACGTCGCCCGCGATGGCCTCAACCCACTGACCTCCGATGAGGTTGCGTGTCGTGTCCACAATCGCCTCCTTCACCTGCCCGATGCGGCCAGTGCTCGGACAGCATCGGTGGCTGCTCCTCGCAGCAGGTGGTCGTAGAGAATCTCAAGGCGCTCGCGTTCCAGTGGCTCTGGGTTGGTGGGGCGCGGGTACTTCTCGACACACTCGGCCGCCATCGCGGAAACGTCAGACGAGCCGAGTCCGACGTCGCTGAGTGAGGCTGGGATCCCGAGTTGACGGTTGAGTTCGACCAGGCGCTCACACAACTCACGTGCGCCGCCGTGGCCGATGAGTACCGCAGCGATCTGCCTGATCCGGTCGGCGGCCGCCTCCGCGTTGTAGGCGACGCAGTACGGCAGAGCCATCGCCGCTGTTACCCCATGGGGCAGGTTGGTCCGGTTCGCGATGGTGTATGCGATGGAGTGGCCGAGAACGACACCCGCGTTGAGGGCGAGGCCGGCAAGGTACGCGGCGTGCAGTGTCGCTCGCCGTGACGGCCGATCGCCGTTGTGGTAGGCGCGGGGCAGCCAGGTGAACATCTCCACCGCGGCCAGTCTCGAGGCGGCTAGCGAAAGCGGTGACGCGGCGGTCGACAGCCATGACTCGACCGCGTGGCTGAGCGCGTCCATGCCCGTGGCTGCGGTGACCGGCGCCGGCAGCGATGCCACGAGCTCCGGGTCGAGGACCGCTGCGAGAGGTACAAGTGCCGGGTCGTTGATGATTGCCTTGGCGCCGTGGAGGGAAAGCATGGCGATGCGCGTGGCCTCTGCGCCCGTGCCCGTTGTCGTAGGAACGCACACCAACGGCAGCGGCGTGGCGCGGACTCTTCCGGTGCCGGCCAAGGCGAGGGCCTCACCCGGGTTGGTCGCGAGTGCAGCGGCGATCTTGGACAGGTCCATCGCGCTGCCGCCACCCAGGCCAACGACGGCGACGTGATCGGTGCGGCGTACCGCCTGCCCGACCGCCTCTGCCGTGGCAAGGTCCGGCTCACCCGCGACGTCGGCGAACACCGTGGTCAGGTAGTTGCCCTGTCTCAGGGCATCCTCAACCCGTTCCACGTACCCGAGCTCACGCAAGGCGGCGTCACACACCAGCAGCACCGTTCCGGTGGGGACTCCCCACCGTCGAAGGACTTCCGCCAGTCGGTCGACGCAGCCGTCGCCCGTTTGCACCTCGCGCGGGCTGTAGAACGCACCCGCGCCCGTGTTGACGACGTCCTTGTGCATCAGCCCTCCCTGTTACGGTTTGCGGCCGTCACCGCGGCGCGCAGGTCCGCGGGCACGGGACGCTTGCCGGAGCCGTCGGCGGCGATGATGACGTACACCGTCTGGCCGGTGACCAGTGTCACGTCGCGGCGCTTGACCTCGAAATCGAACGTCAGGCTCGACTCTCCGATCCGGGAGACGTGCGCGACTACCTCGACGTCGGTGTCGCCCCAACGGACCGAACCTTTCCACGCGATGTTCACCGCCACGACCTGAATGTCGTGCCCGGAGGCGAGCAGCGCCTGTAGCGGGTAGCCGACGGCTTCGAGGTACGCGTTGCGCGCGTCCTCGAAGTAGGCCAGGTACCACATGTTGAAGACGACCCCCTGCTGGTCGGCCTCGAAGTACCGCACGCGTAACGGGATCGCCACACGTGACCCTCTCCACACCGTCACCGCGACACCACCTTCGCCGCCGGCGCGGCCAAGTGGATGGGCGAGCCGAGTGCGCTCGACGCGACCTCGACCAACTGCTCCGAGAAAGTCGGATGTGGATGGACGGTGAGCGCCAGGTCCTCGGCGGTAGCGCCCATCTCTATTGCGAACGTGATCTCGCCGATCAGTTCCGGCGCCATGCTTCCAACGAGCTGAGCACCGAGCAGATGCCCGGAACTCTTGTCGACAATCAACCGGGCGAACCCGTCGGTGTCGCCGCCGGCAACCGCCCGTCCGAGTGCCGACAACGGGAACCGGGCGACGCTGACGTCATGACCTGCCTCGCTCAGTGCCTGCGCTGAGATGCCGGTGACCGCAACGGGCGGGTCGCTGAACACGACCTCAGGGACGATCGCGTCGAACGCCGCCGGCAGTCCGCACAGCGCGTCGACCGCCACCCTGGACTCCGCGCTGGCCTTGTGTGCGAGCGCCGGTCCGGCAGTGCAGTCGCCGATCGCGGCAACATGGGGGGCCAACCTCCGGTCGGGGCCGACCGGAACCCGGCCGTCTGGGAGCACGGTGAGACCCAACGCTTCCAGGCCGAGATCGTCGGTGTTGGGACGCCGACCGACGCTGACGAGCACCATCTCGGCATCGAGGTGATGGCTGCCGTCAGGTCCGGTGATGCGGACTCGGCGAGTGTCCACATCATCGAGACGGCTGGACAGGTGGACCCGGACGCCAAGCTGGCGGAGGCGCCGCTGTACCGGCAGGGCGAGGTCGGCCGCCATGCCGGGCAGGAGCTGGTCGGCCTGTTCCACGATGGTGACGGAGACACCCAGCTTGGCCAACGCCGTGCCGAGCTCCACACCGATGTATCCCCCGCCGACAACCAGGATCGACTCGGGTAGGTGGTCCAGCTTCAGGACGTCGGTCGAGCTCACGATCCTGCTGCCGTCGAAGGGCAGTCCGGGCAGCTCAACTGGCCGTGACCCGGTGGCGATGATGACGTCCTGGTACTCGAGAAAGACCGCCTGGTCGGTGTCCGTGTGCAGCACGGCCGCACCCGGGCGGGTGAACCGGAGCTTGCCCTGCCTCAAGCGCACGCGTTGCGCGTCGAGCAGGCGCGCGATGCCCTGGCTCAGGCGGTCGACGGTTGAGCGCCGGTGCTCCTGGAACAGGAGTGGGTCGAACTTCAGGTCCCCCACCACTCCGGCTCCCCGCGAGGTCCTGGTTCCCGCCACGCGGGTCGCAGCGTCGATGAGCATCTTGCTCGGGATGCAACCATCATGCAGACACACGCCACCGAGCCCTTCCGGCAGGCGCTGGTCGACCAGGGTGACCTCACGACCTTGTTGGGCCGCCCTCAACGCAGCCGTGTAACCGCCTGTCCCGGCACCAACCACCAGCAGGTCTACGGCTTCTGCGATCTCTCCGACAACCATCAGAGCCCCGCCAGCAGCAACACCGGGTCCGCCAGCAGCTGTTCGAGGGTGGAGCAGAACGCTGCCAGGTGTGCGCCGTCGTTGACACGGTGGTCGGTCGCCACACTCAGCGGCAGAACCGGCCGGACCTCGGGACGACCCTCGACGGCCATCACCTGATCGGCCACCCGTCCGACGCCGACGATGGCGACCTCGGGTACCCGTAGCAGTGGAGAGCCGTACCGCGTACCGAGGCTGCCGAAGTTCGAGATGGTGATGCTGCCACCGCTGGTCTCGTCCGGCCGCAACGTACGCTGGCGCGCACGATGGGTGACGTCGGCGATCGCTGCGGCCAGCTCGGCCACGGACAGGCGGTCCGCGTTGCGGACGACCGGTACGATCAATCCGTCCTCGGTCGCGGTGGCGATGCCGAGGTCGCAACCACCGCGCATGGTGACCCGGTCGGTCTCCGGGTCGAAAGTGGCGTTCATGCGCCTATGGGTGCGCACGGCGACGGCGACCGCCCGAGCCATCAGGGTCATGAGGTCGACGCGTGGAGCTCCCGCGTTGTGGTGGCGACGGAAGCTCTCGACCGCTCGCATCAGCGCCGACGCGTCGACGTCGCGCCACTCGTAGATGGTGGGTACCTGGGACGCCGCAGCCATGGCGCGGGAGATCTGCCGGCGCACGCCGCGCAGGTTCACCACCTCGTCGGCGGCGGTGGCGGCTGACCGCTGGGGTACCGCCTGGCCCGCCGTGGCCGATGGCGGATCTTGCGGGGCTGGTGCTGACTGCGTCGCCGGCTCATCCGGGGAGGGCTGGCTGTGGGCTCGTCGCTGTGCGGCCTGTCTGACGTCGGCCTCGGTGATGCGACCACCGGGCCCGGTGCCGGTGACCTCGGTGAGGTCCACCTGCAGCCGATGCGCCAGGCGGCGTGTCGCCGGCGACGCTAGCGTGCGCCGCCGCTCGATGGGGCGGCGCTGGACCTCCGGCGTGTCTGCCGCCGGACCTCCTGCGGACACCGAGCCTGTGGTGGGCGCCGACGTGGCTTCGGCACCGCCGCCGGCGGAGGTCGAGATCGGCTCGATCTTGGCGAGAACGGCGCCGACCGGTAGGGTCGTTCCAGGGGGAGCGCCCTGATAGCGCAGTATGCCACTACACGGTGCTGGAATGTCCACTAAGGCCTTATCGGTCTCGATCTCAACCAACGGTTGATCGCGCTGTACCGGCTCACCGATATCGACGTACCAGGAGACGATCTCCGCCTCAGCGATGCCTTCACCGACGTCGGGAAGGCGGAACTCCTCGACCGTCACGGCGTCACCTCAACCGTCTGTCGGCAGGCACGGACGATCCGCGCGACTGTCGGCAGGTACTGCTCCTCGAGCGCACCGATGGGGTAGGGAGCGTCCGGTGCGGCGACTCGAGCGACCGGAGCTTCGAGCTCGTAGAAGCACTCTTCGTTCAGTGTTGCGACAACCTCGGCGCCGAATCCCGCCGTCAGCGGCGCCTCATGGACGACAACACAGCGGCCCGTGGCCGACACTGCGGACACGAGCCCCTCCACGTCCAGCGGCACCAGGGTGCGCAGGTCCAGCACTTGTGCGGAGATGCCGTCCTCCGCGAGCGCGGTTGCGGCGCGTTCCGCTAGCTGCACGGCGGCACTCCAGGCCACGATCGTGACGTGCTCGCCCTCGCGAACCACCCTTGCCCGACCGAAAGGTACCGTGTACGGCTCATCGGGGACCTCGCCACGGACCAGCCGGTATCCGCGCAGTGGTTCGCAGAACAGGACCGGGTCCGGGTCGGCCACGGCCTGCATGAGCAGCCCTTTGGCATCGTACGGTGTCGCGGGCATGACGATCTTGATGCCCGGGGTCTGCGCGAACTGGGCCTCGATGGCCTCGGAGTGCAGCTCCGGTGTACGGACGTTGCCACCGAACGGGGCACGGATCACCAGGGGCACCGGGATCCTGCCCTTGGACCGGTAGCGGAACCGCGCAATCTGCGGGCCGATCTGGTGGAACGCCTGGTGGGCGAAGGACAGGAACTGCAGCTCGGCGATGGGTCGAAGACCGGAGGCCGCCAGGCCGAGCGCTGCGCCAGCGATACATGCCTCAGCCAGCGGCATGTCGACGACCCGGTCGGCGCCGAACCGCTCCTGCAAGCCGTCGGTGGCCCGGAAGACGCCACCGAGCCTGCCGACGTCCTGGCCGAGCAGCAGGACCCTGTCGTCATGCTCCAGGTGATATGCGAGTGTGGCGCGAATCGCCTCGATCATGGTCAGCGTCGCCACGTGACGTCCTCCTCTTGCTCGAACCACGCTCGCTGCCGGGTGAACCGGGCTGGCTCGTCGGCGTACACGTGGTCCATGAGATCGGCGGCGGTAGGAGCCGGGTACGACATGGCCTGCTCCAGGGCGGTATCGACCTCCGTAGCGATCTCTGCCTGTACCCGCTGCGCGGCGTCGTCGTCCCATCTGCCCCGCGAGCTCAGGTAGCGCTGCAGGCGGAGGATCGGGTCGAGCTCCTGCCGCGCGTCGAGCACGTCCCGGTCGACATACCTACGAGGGTCGTCGGCCGTGTTGTGTGGCCCCATTCGATACGTCAGCGCCTCCACGAGCGTCGGCCCGTCGCCCGCCCGGGCTCGGGCAACGGCGGCACGCACCACGTTGAGGACGGCGAACAGGTCGTTGCCGTCGACGAGGTATCCGGGCATGCCGTATCCCGTGGCGCGTGAGGCCAGGTGTGTCGCCGCTGTCTGGAGAGTGGTCGGGGTCGAAATCGCCCATCCATTGTTCTGAATAATGAAGACCACTGGTGCGCGGCGGACACCGGCAAGGTTGAGTGCCTCATGAAAGTCGCCCTCGGAGGTCCCCCCGTCGCCGCAGAAGGTCACCACTACGCTGTCGGACCCCTGGTACCGCAGCCCCCAGGCGAGACCGACAGCATGAGGCAGTTGGGCGGCGATGCCGATCTGGATGGGAAAGACCCGCACGCCCTCGGGTATGTACCCCCCGGCCGGGTGACCCATGAAGTACAACGCGAACCGCTCCAGCGGCAGTCCGTGCTGCAGCAGCGCCGGCAGCTCGCGGTACTGGGGCACGATCCAGTCGCGCTCGGGGTCGAGCGCGAGCGCCGCTCCGAGGGATGCCGCCTCCTGGCCGTGCACCGGGGAGAACGTGCCGAAACGGCCCTGTCGCTGCAGGCTGAACGCCCGCGCGTCGAAGTGCCGGACCAGCATCATCGTGCGGAGGGCGTCGTACGTAGCGGCGTCGTCGAGTGGCGGAGGTCCGTCAGTCAACAGCCTTCCTTGCGCGTCGAGCACCGCATACGGCTCAGCTGCTGTCTTGGCGGGAAAGGCAGGCTCCATGAGCAACCCTGTCCAAAATAATGAACACTCGACCAATATGCTGGCTGATACTACGGCGTCAACAGATGGGGGGTCAAGACGGTGCCGGCCTCGCTGGCGGCTACAGAGCCGCTGACCGCTCGTGGGGACGCGAATCATCGACCCTTAAAAGCGGTATATCCGGGCAACGTGCTCGCCGCGATGCGCCTGGGCCGGATGGTCGGGCGCGATCGGGGTGGTAGGCCGGGAGCGCCGCACCCGGCCCCTCGCGGGGAACGCCACGATCGTGATGCGGAACGGGGGGTGGAGCGCGCACGCCTGCGGCGGCCTCCCGCCGACCCTCGGCCGCGACACCTACACGCGGCGCAGCGTGGTCCGGCGCCGGCCCCTAGCCGGGTAGCAGTTCTTCGGAACGGCCAAGCCGGGCAGAGAGACTCCGGTAGATCGTTTCCAGCTGGCGGTGCACGACCTGTTCCTCGCCACCCTTGAGGTGGGCCTTGAGCACCGTCACGCTGACAGCAACCTGCCGTTGCGTGCTGTCCACTACCGGAAGAGCGCGGGCCACACAGCAGACGCCCTCAAGTGTTTCTTCGTCGTCGATCGCGTATCCCTGCTGTCGGATGTGTTCGAGCTCCTTGAGCAACTGCTGTGGGTCGCTGATGGAGTGAGGTGTGAGTGTGGGCAGCGGGTCGGTCAGGTGTTCCGCCAGAAGGTAGTCCGGAAGACTCGCGAGCAGCGCCTTACCGGCGCCGGTGCAGTTCGCTGGGGTTGGCTGACCGATTTCGGACGCTACGGTGACTCCCCGCCGTCCCTGTCGCCTGGCCAGGTAGATGACGGTGCCCTTGGTGCCGAGCATGGCCAGCTGCGTGGTGTGGATGAGGCCACCCGGGTACTCATCGCACACCTGCTGGAACTCCTTCACGGGGTCCAGGGCACCGAAGTATGCCTTGCCGTACTGCATGAGCCGGGGGCCCAACGCGAACCGGTCGCTCGCGCGGCGCAGCCAACCAACCTCTGCCATCGTCATGCACAGGTTGGACATCGACGACTTGGGAACACCCAGCCGGCGAGCCAGCTCGCTCAGGCGCTGCGGACCCTCGGCGATGATGAGTTCCACGACCGCGGCAGCGCGGGAGATCGCCGGCACGCGTGACTTCGTGCCCTGCCCGTCGTTGGTCGCATCCGCGAAATGGCTCCTGGCTGGCACGCCATCAGAGTAACCCCGTCGCGTCTGTGGGTCATCCTCTCGCGTCTATGGTCACGGCGCGCCCGGATCGCTCGAAATGCGAATCCCGCCCTATTAGAGGCCCCATGTCATTGGGCAGCCGCCAGGTCAGGTCCCCCTCTTGACCGGGGTGCGCCCAGGGCGTATCTTGGCCAACACAGTGATCGACCGTTCATCATACTGAACAAGCGCGAGGCGGTCCTCGAAAGAGCCCGCCGCCGTCGCTGTGGATAGCCGCTGCCGTTAGCCCCGCAGTCACGAGGAGGCTCAATGGATCTTGGTCTGCAGGGGAAGGTCGCCATCATCGCCGGGGGGAGTGCCGGCCTCGGCTTCGCCACCGCGCAGGCACTGGTGCGCGAGGGGGCGCAGGTGTCGATCGCGGGTCGCAGCGCCGAGCGGTTGGAGACCGCGCTGGAACAGTTGCGGGCGGTCGGTAGCGGCGCCGCGATCGGGCGCGCGCTCGACGTACGCGACGAGGCGGCCGTACGGCAATGGGTGGACGACACCGTCGCACAGTTTGGCGCCCTTCACATTGTCGTGGCGAACGCTGGCGGACCGCCCGTCGGCAGCGCCACAGAGCTGACGACCCAGGACTACCGCGACGCGCTGGAACTGAACCTCGTCTCGTCCATCGCACTGTGTGAGGCCGCGGTGCCTCATGTGCGTAGGGCTGGTTGGGGGAGGGTCCTCTTCATCACATCGATGAGCGCCAAAATCCCCGCCCCGGGGCTGGCGTTGTCGAACGTCGCTCGCGCGGGCGTCCTCGGCTATGCGAAGTCGCTCATGTACGACGTAGCCAAGGACGGCATCACGGTCAACGTGCTTGCACCCGGCTTCACCCGTACATCGCGGTTTGAGCAAGTGTTCCCCACGCCGGAAGAGCAACAGAAGCTGGCCGCTGAGCAGATACCGCTGGGACGGGTTGCCGAACCGGCCGAGTTCGGAGCCGTTGCCGCGTTCCTCGCCAGTCAACCGGCTGGATATGTGACGGGCACGGTGATGCAGATTGACGGCGGATGGGCGGGATCCCTGTTCTGACGTCCGGCCGAGCTGGAGCCATGGGCGTCAGGCCCGAGCTGGAGCCAAGAACGACACGAAGGAAGGCAACGACGTGACCACCTCCTATGACGCCGTGCGGTACAACCGTCGGACCTGGGACGAGCTCGACGAGGAGCTGAACCGGAACCGACCGGTCGCACTGTTGCCGCTCGGGTCGACCGAGCAGCATGGGCGGCATCTGCCCCTTGACGTGGACAGCTTTATCGCGGAGTCGGTGTGCCTCGAGGCAGCTACACGGATTCCGGGCAAAGCACTGGTGCTTCCACCCATTCCATACGGGTTGAACCTGCATCATATCGACTTCCCCGGGACTATCCACGTCGCGCCGGAGGCCTTTATCGCCTACTGCCTTCACGTCACGAAGAGCCTGGCATATCACGGATTCGATCGGATTCTCTTAGTCAACGGGCACGGGTCGAATATGACCCTCATCGAACTGATCGCGCGACGGACGATCCTGGAGACAGAGGCGCTGTGCGCGGCTGTGAACTACTTCATGCTGCCTGGCGAGGAGTTCCAGAAGGTGCGTGACACCGACATCCACTCCCACGCTGACGAGTTCGAGACCTCCATTTACCTGTACCTTGCCGCGGATCGGGTCCGCATGGACAAGGCGGTCGCCAACAACCACTACGGAGGTCGGTACCTGGGCCCTCAGAGCCACTACCACCACCCGGTCAAGCTGGTCGACTACTGGTCGTCATGGACCGACTCCGGCGTCCACGGTGATCCCACCACGGCGACGGCCGAGAAGGGCCGGGTTCTGTTCGAAGCGTCGGTGACCCACCTGGCGGCGGCGATCGAGGAGTTCCGCGACATGGAACGGACCGATCGCCGAGACTTCCACGCTAATGGTCCCAAGGCAGTTGTGTGGTGAACGGACTAGGTGGCGTCCCGCTGAGGTCGACGCCCTGGAAGGGAGTAGGAAGTGAAGCATGGTAAGAAGCGCTTACGGATGTCGATAGCAGCGCTCGGGCTGACCGCCGTGCTGCTAGCGGGTGGATGCGGGGGCAACGGTGACGATGGTGCGGCTTCCGGCACCATCAGCTTGCAGTATTCGACCTACATGGCACCGGAGAGCGCCCTCACAAGCCCGGTACGCGAATGGCTCGAGGAGATCGCCAAGGCGGACGACGCGACGACGCAGGAGATCGAGTACTTCTACCAGGAGGCGTTGCTCGGCGCGACGGACACGATTCCGGGTGTCCGCGACGGCCGCGCCGACATCGGGCACTCCATCGCGCTGTACCACCCGGCCGAGCTCCCGCTGTCGCAGATCGTCGGCGTGCCGTTCGCCACCAACGACATGGCCGCCCAGGCACGCGCATTCAACTACCTGTACGACAACAACGACGCTTTCCGTGCCGAGTGGGACGCCTTCGGCGTACGGGTGCTGTCGTTCGCCCCGAACCCGGGCTCCTACATCGGCACCAACTTCCCCGTGAACTCCCTGGAGGACCTTAGGGGACGAAGCCTGCGGGCTGCGGGCATGCTCTCCTCAGCGGTCGAAGCGATCGGGGTGAACCCGGTCGCGCTGGCGGCCCCCGAGATCTACGAGTCCATCGAGCGGGGGGTCATTGACGGCCATACGTCAAACCCCTTCGAGATCACCGTGAAGCTCGGTTTCCACGAGGTGGCGCCGTACTTTACCGAGCCGTTTACCGGCCTGTACAACCTGGTGGTCATCGTCATGAACCCGGATGTGTACGAGTCGCTGCCCCAGTCGGTCAAGGACTACATCGTCGAGAGCCGTGACGACTACATCGACCGCCACGCCGAGGCGTTCCTCGAGGCGGACCGGGCCGCGTGCGACCAGTTGCTGGCTGAAGGCGGCCACGCGAGCGTGCTGCCGGAGGCCGAGGTCGAGAAGTGGAAGAACCTCCTCGGCGACAGCCTGTACGACGAGTGGCGGGCCACGGCGGTCGCGTCCGGGCTCTCCGAGGCTGAGGTGGATGGCTTCCGGAGTGACTACGAGAGAGCGCTCGACACCTTCGCGTCGCCGTCCGCGCAAGCCACGTCCGGGCTTGCCGAGTGCGCCGCGCGCGGCTGACGGGTAAGCGGTCGCGTTGATGCGCACGGTACGCGCTGCCGCCGGTGGTCCGGGAGCGCCTGCCGGTGGCCGGCGGCAGCGCGTACCACAGTTGTTCCCATCGCACCCAGTTAGGGGTGGCACATGCGACAGGTTGAGCGAACCGTGAACGCCATCTCCGCCACTCTCGCCATCCTTGGCGCGGTGGCGATGGTGGTTGTCATGGCGGCGATCAGCGCGGACGTGATCCGCCGCGATCTGACCGGACGATCGATCCTCGGCGTCCTCGAGCTGACGGAGGTCCTGATGGTCATTTTTACGTTCCTGGGGATGGCCGAGGCGCAGCGCAGGGACCTACATGTGCGAGTCGGTGTCGTCACCGCGGTTCTCCCGGTGCGCGTAGCGCGCTACACGGAGCTGTTCGGCTGGGCGGTGTCGCTGGCGTTTGTCACCTGGATGGTCCATGCCACGACGGTCCGAGCTATCGCTTCGGTACAGGCCGGGGAGTACCGCTTCGGCACCATCGCGGTACCGATCTGGCCAGCCCGGATCGCGATCCCGCTCGGCCTGACGGCACTGCTGCTGCAGTTCGCCGTACAGATGTACCGGACCGCCTCGCCGCGGACTGAGGCTGACAGCGACTTCGGCCGGTCGTCCGCCCCGGGCGGCCACTGGTGATGAGCGCAGGGTGGCGGTAGATAGCAATGAGTCCAGACGCGGTTGTGGCAGTCTGTCTCGCACTCACCGTGCTGTTCGTCATGCTGGCGGTACGGGCGCCGGTGGCGATCGCTCTTGGAGTAGCCGGAACCGTCGGTCTCATCATGCTCCGGGGATGGCAGGTGTCGGGCTCGACGCTCGCGACGGCGCCGTTCCAGACCACCGCCCGCTACGCCCTGGTGGTGATCCCCATGTTCGTCGTCATGGGAATCTTCGCCGAGAAGGGCGGGCTCGCGGAGGAGGTGTACCGGGTCAGTCACCGGCTCCTGGGCAGGCTTCCCGGAGGGCTCGCCTTGGCATCGGTCGGCGCATGTGCGGGCTTCGCCGCGGTCTCCGGGTCGAGCAATGCCACCGCCGCCACCATCGGGAGGGTAGCGGTCGGCGAGATGCGCCGGTACGGCTACAGCGGCGGCTACGCGGCCGGGGTGGTGGCTGCCGCGGGAACTCTCGGGCTGATGATTCCGCCGTCCATCGGGTTGGTGCTGTATGCGATCATCGCGGGGGAGTCCATCGCGGCGTGCCTCATCGCCGGCATCATTCCGGGCATCATCTCCGCGGTGATCTACGCCCTCGGAATCACCGGTCACGCGCGGTTCTTCGGCGACCGCATCGGCATGGACCGCCGGCAGGAGGCCGTCGCAACCGCTCGGTCGGAACGTCTGGACGCGCGGGCCTACCGGGCTCTGCTCAAGGTGGGATTCCTGTTCCTGCTGGTCATGGGCGGGATCTACATGGGGGTGTTCACCGCGACCGAGGCGGCGGCGATCGGGGCGCTCGCGGCACTGCTGCTGCTCATCCCATCCGTACGCAGGATCGGGACTCGGCGCCTGCTGTCCGCGGTCTCCGACAGTGTCCGCGAGGGCGTGGCGGTCACCAGCTTCCTGTTCCTCATCGTCGTCGGCGCCAGCATCTTCACCTACTTTCTCGTCAGCGCCGGCGTGCCGAGCGCGTTCGGCAGGTGGGCCGTCAACCTGGACGTTCCTCCGGTACTGGTCGTGCTCCTGCTCATTGCCGCGATGATCCCGCTGGGAATGTTCCTCGACCCGATCTCGATCATGCTGATCACGGTTCCGTTGGCCCACCCGGTCATCACGGAGTTCGGCTACAGCGGCGTCTGGTTCGGCATCATCGTCATCAAAGCCATAGAGATCGGACTGATTACCCCGCCGGTCGGCCTCAACGTGTTCATCCTGACGGGCGTCAGCCGCGTGCCGGTCGAGCAGGTGTACCGCGGGATCAT
>Ga0079224_100000950_pt1 | contig 31376 bp, 48 predicted proteins | sample Stecom2015_FD_80414 | JGI IMG/M metagenome (GOLD analysis project Ga0079224, IMG submission 80414) | Agricultural soil microbial communities from Utah to study Nitrogen management - Steer compost 2015 | ecosystem: Environmental > Terrestrial > Soil > Agricultural land | place: USA: Utah... | reverse complement strand
TAGCGACAGGCTCAGAGGTTGAGGTTGGGGAAGCGGTTGGTATTATCGCTGCTCAATCAATCGGAGAACCAGGAACACAGCTTACAATGCGTACGTTCCATACTGGTGGGGTTGCTGGAGACGATATCACTCAAGGTTTACCACGTATTCAAGAGTTATTTGAAGCGAGAAACCCGAAAGGTCAAGCCGTTATTACAGAAATTAATGGTGTTGTATCAGCAATAAATGAAGTAAAAGATAGACAGCAAGAGATTGTTATCCAAGGAGAAGTTGAATCTCGTTCATACACTGCTCCATATGGCGCCCGACTGAAAGTTACGGAAGGCCAGGAAGTTGAAAGTGGTCAGGTATTGACTGAAGGTTCGGTTGATCCAAAAGAATTATTAAAGGTGACAAGCACAGCTGCTGTTCAAGAATACCTCTTAAAAGAGGTTCAAAAAGTATATCGTATGCAGGGTGTTGAAATCGGTGATAAACACGTCGAGGTAATGGTTAGACAAATGCTTCGTAAAGTTAGAGTTACTGATGCTGGTGACACAGATGTATTACCAGGTTCATTACTTGATATACATCAGTTTACTGATGCAAACACGAAAGTTTTACTAGAAGGTAAAGCTCCTGCTACTGGTAGACCAGTCTTATTAGGAATTACAAAAGCTTCACTAGAAACTGATTCGTTCTTATCTGCTGCGTCATTCCAAGAGACAACACGTGTCCTTACAGATGCTGCGATTAAAGGAAAACGTGATGAGTTACTAGGACTAAAAGAGAATGTAATTATTGGTAAACTTGTTCCAGCTGGTACAGGTATGACTCGTTATCGCCGAGCAGAACCAGTCGTTGCTACCGAAGAAGATACAGTAGTAGTTGAATAAAGGTTAGAAGAGCATATCTAAGGTATTGGATGTCAACTGCGAGCATTAAATATTTTTATTTGCATGTAGTTGACATCCTTCTCTTAGGGTGTTAATATATCTAAGGTGCTCCTTAAACCTGTTACTTTGGAGGATATTTTAGATGTCTTATGAAAAAGTATCACAGGCAAAGAAGATTATCATCGGTACTAAGCAAACAGTAAAAGCAATAAAAACCGAGAAAGTAAGGGAAGTTGTTGTAGCGGAAGATGCTGATCGACGTGTAATCAACAAAGTATTACAATTAGCCGAGGAACAACAAATCCCGATATCTAAGGTTGACTCAATGAAGAAGCTTGGAAAAGCTTGTGGAATTGAAGTTGCCGCTTCTACTGTAGCGATAATTATTTGAAAACTGTTTTTGTAGAGTTGAGATTCTACAAAGACTTTGTTTTTTGCAAAAAAATGAACCACCTGGATATGTGGTCTTAAGGAATGAAGAAGGGAGGAAATCAATAATGCCTACTATTAACCAATTAATCCGCAAGGGTCGTCAAACAAAAGTACAAACTTCTGACTCTCCTGCGTTAAATAAAGGTTATAACAGCTTCAAAAAGTCACAAACTAATACTACTTCACCTCAAAAGCGTGGTGTATGTACTCGTGTTGGTACTATGACTCCTAAGAAGCCGAACTCAGCGCTACGTAAGTATGCTCGTGTACGTTTAACAAACGGAATTGAGGTTACTGCTTACATCCCTGGGATTGGTCACAACCTACAAGAGCACAGTGTTGTACTAATTCGCGGTGGACGTGTTAAGGACTTACCAGGGGTACGTTACCACATCGTTCGTGGTGCGTTAGATACTGCTGGTGTGAACAACCGTGCACAAAGCCGTTCTAAATATGGTACTAAGAGACCAAAAGCAGCTAAGAAATAATAGACTAACATATTTAAGACTGAAAGGAGGAAATGTCAATGCCTCGTAAAGGACCTGTTGCTAAAAGAGATGTATTACCAGATCCAATTTATAATTCAAAGCTTGTAACTCGTTTAATCAACAAAATGATGGTTGATGGAAAAAGAGGTAAATCACAAGCGATTTTATATAATGCGTTTGATTTAGTTCAACAACGTTCAGGTAAAGATGCGATGGAAGTGTTTGAACAAGCACTTAAAAACATCATGCCTGTACTAGAAGTAAGAGCACGTCGTGTAGGTGGTGCTAACTACCAAGTTCCTGTAGAAGTACGCCCTGATCGACGTTCAACTCTAGGTTTACGTTGGTTAGTAAACTACGCTCGTCTTCGTGGTGAAAAAACTATGGAAGAGCGTTTAGCTAACGAAATTCTAGATGCAGCTAACAATACTGGTGCATCAGTTAAGAAACGTGAAGATACACATAAAATGGCTGAAGCGAACAAAGCGTTTGCTCATTACCGTTGGTAAAAACATCATTCAGCTTCTGCTGAATAGTGTGAAGGCTAACTTAAGGCAGAGGTACAGATTATCAAAATGGTTTTATACTAACTTTGGAAAATCTGTTCTCTGCTCGCATTAACGTGTATTTGGTTTAATAGCTCTGTTAATCTATTTAACAGAGCCATTACTACAATAAAAAATCATACTTACTCATAGGAAGGAGAAATACCCAAATGGCAAGAGAGTTCTCCTTAGAAAAGACTCGTAATATTGGTATCATGGCCCACATCGATGCTGGTAAAACAACAACAACTGAGCGTATCCTATATTACACTGGTAAAATTCACAAACTTGGTGAAACCCATGAAGGTGCGTCTCAAATGGACTGGATGGAGCAAGAACAAGAACGTGGTATCACAATTACTTCTGCAGCGACAACTGCATCGTGGAAGGAACACCGCGTTAACATCATCGATACACCAGGACACGTAGACTTCACTGTTGAGGTTGAACGTTCACTTCGTGTACTTGATGGTGCTGTAACAGTTCTTGATGCGCAATCTGGTGTTGAACCACAAACTGAAACAGTATGGAGACAAGCGACTACTTATGGAGTCCCTCGTATTGTATTCGTAAATAAAATGGACAAGATTGGTGCTGACTTCTTATATTCAGTTAGTACTCTTCGTGACCGCTTACAAGCGAATGCGCATCCGATTCAATTACCAATTGGTGCAGAAGATCAATTCAGAGGTATTATCGACCTGGTTGAAATGGATGCAACATTCTATGGCAATGACTTAGGTACTGATATCGAAGTAGGAGAAATTCCTGAAGAATATCTAGACCAAGCAAATGAATACCGTGAAAAGCTTGTAGAAGCAGTGGCGGAATTAGATGAAGATTTGATGGAAAGATACCTTGGTGGAGAAGAAATCTCTAAAGAGGAATTAAAAGCGGCGATTCGTAAGGCTACACTTGCAGTAGAGTTTTATCCTGTAATGTGTGGTACTGCATTTAAGAACAAAGGTGTTCAAAAGGTTCTAGATGCGGTTATCGATTATCTACCTGCTCCAACAGATGTTGCATCAATTCAAGGTCATGATGCTGATACTGGAGAAGAAATCGAACGTCACTCAGACGATAACGAGCCATTCTCAGCTTTAGCGTTTAAAGTAATGACTGACCCTTATGTTGGTAAATTAACTTTCTTCCGTGTGTATTCAGGAACACTTAATTCTGGATCATACGTGAAAAACTCAACTAAAGGAAAGCGTGAACGTATTGGACGTATTCTTCAGATGCACGCGAACAGCCGTGAAGAAATTTCAACTGTATATGCGGGTGATATCGCTGCAGCTGTTGGTCTAAAAGATACAACTACTGGAGACACTTTATGTGATGAAAAAGATAATGTTATCTTAGAATCCATGACATTCCCAGAACCAGTTATTCAACTTTCTGTTGAGCCTAAATCTAAAGCTGACCAAGATAAAATGTCTACAGCTTTACAAAAACTTCAAGAAGAAGACCCAACTTTCAGAGCACACACTGACCAAGAAACAGGTCAAACAATCATTGCTGGTATGGGTGAATTACACTTAGACGTTCTAGTAGATCGTATGAAGCGTGAATTCAAAGTAGAAGCAAATGTTGGTGCTCCACAAGTTGCTTACCGTGAAACATTCCGTGCAAGTGCACAGGTTGAAGGTAAGTTTGCTCGTCAATCTGGTGGACGTGGACAATATGGACATGTTTGGATTGAGTTTTCTCCTAACGAAGAAGGAAAAGGCTTCGAATTCGAAAATGCGATTGTTGGAGGGGTTGTTCCACGTGAATACATCCCTGCAGTACAAGCTGGACTAGAAGACGCTCTAGAAAGAGGGGTTCTAGCTGGTTATCCATTAGTAGATATTAAAGCTAAACTTTATGATGGTTCTTACCATGATGTTGACTCAAGTGAAATGGCGTTTAAGATTGCTGCTTCTATGGCACTTAAAAACGCGGCATCTAAATGTCAACCTGTTATCCTTGAGCCTGTCATGAAGGTAGAAGTTGTTATCCCAGAAGAATACATGGGTGACATTATGGGTGGTATCACGTCTCGTCGTGGACGCGTTGAAGGTATGGAAGCTCGCGGTAATGCGCAAGTAGTACGTGCTATGGTTCCACTATCTGAAATGTTTGGTTATGCTACTTCATTACGTTCTAATACACAAGGTCGTGGAGTATTCACAATGCACTTCGATCACTATGAAGAAGTACCAAAATCAATTTCAGAAGAAATTATCAAAAAAAATAAAGGTGAATAATTGATTTTCACTGATACATCAAGTATAACTACTTATGTAGGCCTTGAAAGTGGGGAGATTCCCTACTTTCAGGACATCATACTTATAAATTAAATAAACCTATACTTAAGGAGGCTTTTCAAATGGGAAAAGAGAAATTTGACCGTTCGAAACCACATGCTAATATTGGTACAATTGGACACGTTGACCATGGTAAAACAACTTTAACAGCTGCTATCACTACTGTTCTTGCTAAAAGAAGCGGTAAAGGTGCAGCAATGGGGTATGACCAAATTGATGGTGCTCCAGAAGAGCGTGAGCGTGGAATCACTATCTCAACTTCACACGTTGAGTATGAAACTGATAACCGTCACTATGCACACGTTGACTGCCCAGGTCACGCTGACTACGTTAAGAACATGATCACTGGTGCTGCACAAATGGACGGTGGTATCCTAGTAGTTTCTGCTGCTGATGGTCCAATGCCACAAACTCGTGAACACATCCTTCTTTCTCGTCAAGTAGGTGTTCCTTACCTAGTAGTATTCATGAACAAATGTGACATGGTAGACGACGAAGAATTACTAGAATTAGTTGAAATGGAAGTTCGTGACCTTCTTTCTGAATATGACTTCCCTGGAGATGACATTCCAGTAATCAAAGGTTCAGCTCTTAAAGCTCTTGAAGGTGAAGCTGAATGGGAAGAAAAAATTCTTGAATTAATGGCTGCTGTTGACGAATACGTTCCAACACCAGAACGTGACACTGAAAAACCATTCATGATGCCAGTTGAGGATGTATTCTCAATCACTGGTCGTGGTACAGTTGCTACTGGTCGTGTTGAGCGTGGACAAATCAAAATTGGTGATGTAGTTGAAATCATCGGTTTAACTGAAGAGCCAAAATCAACAACTGTAACAGGTGTTGAAATGTTCCGTAAGCTTCTTGACTATGCTGAAGCTGGTGACAACATTGGTGCACTTCTTCGTGGGGTTTCTCGTGAAGAAATCCAACGTGGACAAGTACTTGCAAAACCAGGTACTATTAAACCACACCAAAAGTTCAAATCTGAAGTTTACGTTTTATCTAAAGAAGAAGGTGGACGTCATACTCCATTCTTCTCAAACTACCGCCCTCAGTTCTACTTCCGTACAACTGATGTAACTGGAATCATTGCATTACCAGAAGGCGTAGAAATGGTTATGCCTGGTGACAACATCGAAATGACTGTTGAACTAATCGCTCCAGTTGCGATCGAAGAAGGAACAAAGTTCTCAATTCGTGAAGGTGGACGTACAGTAGGCGCAGGCGTTGTTGCTTCAATCATCGAGTAATAACAATATGTTTTAAAAAACAGGCGGATTCACCGCCTGTTTTTTTATGTTCTATATAAATATGAAGAATGACTTAAATGATTATTCAGTAGTTACGATTATAGTTTCCAAAATCTAACGCCTAATATTATTTGATCTCTTGTTGAAATGTCATATGAAGGTGTGTATAATTGAAAAAGTGCGAAAGACATGCATAAATTAATAAATTTGTTGCATTTCGTATTTGTTTTTTATATAATAGACAATGTTGGTCTTTGACTGCGATGATGTGGAAGGTTGCTGATACACCCGGCCGCTTTGCCATGGCGAGTGTAAGGAAATTTCCACGGAGAAAGTCTATTTTTAAAAGTAGGCGAAAAGGAGGGAAAATAATGGCAAAACAAAAAATTCGTATTCGTTTAAAAGCATATGATCATAGAATTCTTGATCAATCTGCAGAGAAAATCGTAGAAACAGCTAAACGTTCTGGGGCGGCAGTATCTGGTCCGATTCCACTTCCAACTGAGAAGTCTGTATATACGATTCTTCGTGCTGTTCACAAGTACAAAGATTCTCGTGAGCAATTTGAAATGCGTACGCACAAACGCTTAATCGACATCGTTAACCCAACACCACAAACTGTTGATTCATTAATGCGTTTAGATTTACCATCTGGTGTTGACATTGAAATCAAACTTTAATTTTAAAATGAAATAAATTGTAAATATATTAGGAGGTGTGACTAATGACCAAAGGAATCTTAGGAAGAAAAGTTGGTATGACTCAAGTATTCGTAGGTAACGGTGAGCTTATCCCTGTAACTGTAATCGAAGCTGCTCCAAACGTAGTTCTTCAAAAGAAATCAGTTGAAACTGATGGCTACGAAGCAGTTCAAATCGGTTTTGAAGATAAAAGAGAAAAGCTTTCAAACAAACCTGAAAAAGGTCATGCAGCAAAAGCAAACACTGCACCTAAGCGCTTCGTTCGCGAACTACGCGGAGTTAACTTAGATGAGTTTGAAGTTGGTCAGGAAGTCAAAGTAGATATCTTCGCTGAAGGAGATATTGTAGATGTAACAGGAATTTCAAAAGGTAAAGGATTCCAAGGTGCAATCAAGCGCCACGGGCAAGCTCGCGGACCTATGAGTCACGGTTCTCGTTATCACCGTCGTCCTGGTTCAATGGGACCTGTAGCTCCAAACCGAGTATTCAAAAACAAACTTCTACCTGGTCGTATGGGTGGAGAACGTATTACAGTGCAAAACCTTGAAATCGTAAAAGTAGATTCAGAGCGTAATCTTCTACTAGTTAAAGGTAATGTACCTGGTCCAAGAAAATCTCTTATTACAGTAAAGAGTGCTGTAAAAGCGAAGTAATTTCAGTCAGAAAGGAGGACATTTGAATGCCTAAAGTATCATTGTATAACCAAACTGGTTCAACTATTGGAGAAATCGAATTAAACGATTCTGTATTCGGTATTGAACCTAACAAAACAGTTTTATTCGATGCAGTAATCATGCAAAGAGCTTCCTTACGTCAAGGAACTCATAAAACAAAGATTCGTTCTGAAGTAGCAGGCGGAGGACGTAAACCATGGCGTCAAAAAGGTACGGGTCGTGCTCGTCAAGGTTCTATTCGTTCACCTCAATGGCGTGGCGGTGGAACAGTATTTGGTCCAACTCCAAGAAGCTACAGTTATAAATTACCTAAAAAAGTACGCCGTTTAGCTATCAAATCAGCTTTATCTACTAAGGTGTTAGAGGAAAACATTCTAGTATTAGATAACCTAGTATTAGAAACTCCTAAGACTAAAGATATGGTTGCGGTACTGAAAGGATTAAACGTTGAACGCAAAGCGTTAATCGTAACTGCAGACACTAATGAAGCAGTAGAACTTTCAGCTCGTAACATTCCAGGAGTAACAGTTGTTGCTGCTAATGGAGTAAGTGTTCTTGATGTTCTTAGCCATGATAAGCTTGTAATGACTAAAGCTGCGGTGGAAAAAGTAGAGGAGGTGCTCGCATAATGAAAGATCCTCGTGATATTATTAAGAGCCCTGTTATTACTGAACGTTCGTCAGACCTTATGGCTGAGAAAAAATACACTTTTGATGTTGACGTGAAAGCTAACAAAACTGAAGTAAAAGATGCAATTGAGCAAGTCTTCGGTGTGAAGGTTGAAAAAGTAAACATCATGAACTACAAAGGTAAGTTCAAACGTGTAGGACGTTACAGTGGATATACAAATCGTCGCAGAAAAGCAATTGTTAAATTAACTGCAGATAGCAAAGAAATCGAATTCTTTGAAGTTTAATTTTATAGAGAAGGAGGGAAATAGAGATGGCGATTAAAAAATACAAACCAACCTCTAACGGTCGTCGTGGTATGACATCATTAGATTTCGCTGAAATCACTACTGACAGACCAGAGAAATCGTTATTAGCACCTTTACACAAAAAAGGTGGTCGTAATAACCAAGGTAAAATCACAGTACGTCATCAGGCTGGCGGTCACAAGCGTCAATACCGTGTTATTGATTTTAAACGTAACAAAGATGGTATACCAGGACGCGTTGCTACAATCGAATACGATCCGAACCGTTCGGCAAACATTGCATTAATCAATTATGCTGATGGAGAAAAACGTTACATTCTTGCTCCTAAAAACCTAAAAGTAGGTATGGAGGTAGTTTCAGGACCTGATGCTGATATTAAAGTAGGTAACGCACTTCCATTAGCAAATATCCCTGTAGGTACAGTAGTACACAATATTGAATTAAAACCTGGTAAAGGTGGTCAATTAATCCGTTCTGCTGGTACTTCTGCACAGGTACTTGGTAAAGAAGGTAAATATGTTCTTGTTCGTTTAAATTCAGGTGAAGTACGTATGATCCTAGCTACTTGCCGTGCATCTGTAGGTCAAGTAGGTAACGAACAACATGAACTAGTTAACATTGGTAAAGCAGGTCGTTCACGCTGGTTAGGTAAACGCCCAACTGTTCGTGGATCTGTTATGAACCCTAACGATCACCCACACGGTGGTGGTGAAGGTAAAGCACCAATCGGACGTAAGTCTCCAATGACTCCTTGGGGTAAACCTACTCTTGGGAAGAAAACACGTAAGAAGACTAACAAATCAGATAAATTTATCGTACGTCGTCGTAAAAAATAACGGGATTGTGCTACGGTTCATCGGAACCGTAGGTCAATCACGAAGGGAGGTTCATTCATGGGACGCAGCTTAAAAAAAGGACCTTTTGTAGATGATCACTTAATGAAAAAGGTTGAAAATCTTAACGGTACAGAAAAGAAACAAGTTATCAAAACTTGGTCACGTCGTTCTACTATTTTCCCTCAATTCATCGGTCATACTATCGCAGTATATGATGGTCGTAAACATGTACCAGTTTATGTAACGGAAGATATGGTAGGTCACAAACTTGGTGAATTCGCACCAACTCGTACTTACAAAGGTCATGCAAGTGACGATAAGAAAACAAGACGTTAATGAGAGGAGGATTATCTATGCAAGCTAAAGCTGTTGCGAGAACAGTTCGTATTGCTCCTCGTAAAGTTCGTTTAGTAGCAGATTTAATTCGAGGCAAGCAAGTAGGTGAAGCAATCGCAATCCTACGCCATACACCAAAGGCAGCTTCTCCTGTAGTTGAAAAAGTATTAAATTCTGCGATTGCGAATGCAGAGCATAACTACGAAATGGACGCTAATAACTTAGTTATTACTGAAGCATATGTAAATGAAGGTCCAACATTAAAGAGATTCCGTCCAAGAGCTATGGGACGTGCAAGTCAAATCAATAAACGCACTAGCCACATTACGATCGTGGTATCAGAAAAGAAGGAGGGATAAGTAGTGGGTCAAAAAGTTAATCCAATTGGAATGCGTGTTGGGATTATCCGTGATTGGGAATCCAAATGGTACGCAGGTAAAGACTATGCAGAATTATTGCATGAAGACATTAAAGTTCGTGAGTACATCACAAAACGCTTAAGTGATGCTTCTGTATCTAAAGTTGAAATCGAACGTGCGGCTAATCGTATTAACATTACTGTCCATACTGCTAAACCAGGTATGGTTATCGGTAAAGGTGGTACAGAAGTTGAAGCACTTCGTAAAGCTTTAAACCAATTAACAGGAAAAAGAGTACACATCAATATCCTTGAAATTAAAAAAGCTGATATGGATGCAACTCTAGTAGCAGAAAATATTGCTCGTCAATTAGAGAATCGTGTTTCTTTCCGTCGTGCACAAAAACAAGCTATCCAACGTTCTATGCGTGCTGGTGCACAAGGTATTAAAACTCAAGTATCTGGTCGTCTAGGCGGTGCTGATATCGCTCGTGCTGAACACTATAGTGAAGGAACAGTTCCACTTCATACACTTCGTGCAGACATCGACTATGGTACTGCAGAAGCTGACACAACTTACGGTAAAATCGGCGTAAAAGTATGGATCTACCGTGGAGAAGTCCTTCCTGCAAAGAAGAAAACTGTGGAAGGAGGAAAATAATATGTTATTACCAAAACGTGTGAAATACCGCAGAGAACACCGTGGAAAAATGCGTGGTCAAGCAAAAGGTGGTACTGAAGTACACTTTGGTGAGTACGGTTTACAAGCAACTGAAGCTTCTTGGATTACAAACCGTCAAATCGAAGCTGCTCGTATTGCAATGACACGTTATATGAAACGTGGCGGTAAAGTTTGGATTAAAATTTTCCCATCTAAACCATATACAGCAAAACCATTAGAAGTACGTATGGGTTCTGGTAAAGGTGCTCCTGAAGGTTGGGTTGCTGTAGTAAAACCTGGAAAAATTATGTTTGAAATTGCTGGTGTATCTGAAGAGATCGCTCGTGAAGCTCTACGCCTAGCAGCTCATAAACTACCAGTTAAAACTAAGTTCGTAAAACGTGAAGAAATTGGTGGTGAATCAAATGAAAGCTAATGAAATCCGTGACCTTACCACTGCAGAAATTGAACAAAAAGTAAAATCATTAAAAGAAGAATTATTTAACCTTCGCTTTCAATTAGCTACTGGTCAACTTGAGAATACTGCACGTATTCGTGAAGTTCGTAAATCAATCGCTCGTATGAAAACAGTAGTCCGCGAAAGAGAAATCGGTCGTAAATAATCGATAACCAGGAAGGAGGTCTACGATAGTGAGTGAACGCAATCAACGCAAAGTCTACACTGGACGTGTTGTATCCGACAAAATGGATAAGACAGTCACTGTTCTTGTAGAAACCTATAAGAAACATTCTCTTTACGGGAAACGCGTAAAGTATTCAAAGAAATTTAAAGCACATGATGAAAACAATGTTGCTAAAGTTGGCGACATCGTTAAAATAATGGAAACTCGCCCATTATCTGCTACTAAACACTTCCGTCTAGTTGAAGTAGTAGAAAAAGCGGTTATTATCTAATTATATTTTGTTCGGATCAATCAATAATCCGAAGGGAGGTTTCATGAATGATTCAACAAGAAACTCGTTTGAAAGTTGCTGACAACTCAGGAGCACGTGAAGTACTAACTATTAAAGTATTAGGTGGTTCTGGTCGTAAAACAGCAAATATCGGTGATGTAATTGTATGTACAGTAAAACAAGCAACACCTGGTGGCGTTGTTAAAAAAGGTGACGTTGTTAAGGCTGTTGTAGTACGTACGAAACGTGGTGTGCGTCGTAACGATGGTACTTACATCCGTTTTGATGAAAATGCCTGCGTTATTATCCGTGATGATAAGAGTCCACGTGGAACTCGTATCTTCGGTCCTGTAGCACGTGAATTACGTGACAGCAACTTTATGAAAATTATCTCATTAGCTCCAGAAGTATTATAATTCGAAATCGATTGGCCTTTAAGGAGGTGCGAAATAGATGCATGTAAAAAAAGGTGACAAGGTACAGGTTATTTCGGGTAAAGATAAAGGTAAACAAGGTGTAATCCTTGAAAGCTTTCCTAAAAAAGACCGTGTAGTTGTAGAAGGCGTTAATATTGTAAAGAAACATTCAAAACCGTCTCAAGCGAATCCACAAGGTGGTATCATTAGCCAAGAGGCACCTATTCATGTATCAAATGTAATGCCATTAGATCCTAAAACTGGTACTCCAACACGTGTTGGATACAAAGAAGTTGATGGCAAAAAGGTACGTGTAGCAAAAAAATCTGGTGAAGTTCTAGATAAATAGTAAATGAAGAAAGGAGGTACAAACATGAACCGCCTAAAAGAAAAATTTCAAAAAGAAATCACACCTGCTCTAATGAGCAAGTTTAACTATAAGTCTGTTATGCAAGTTCCTAAAGTAGAAAAAATCGTGATCAACATGGGTGTTGGTGACGCAGTTCAAAATGCTAAAGTTTTAGACAACGCAGTAGAGGAATTAGCTCTACTAAGTGGTCAAAAGCCAGTAGTCACTAGAGCTAAGAATTCAATCGCAGGTTTCCGTCTCCGTGAAGGTATGCCGATCGGTGCGAAAGTTACATTACGTGGTGAGCGTATGTATCAATTCTTAGACAAACTAGTTTCTATCTCATTACCACGTGTGCGTGATTTCCGCGGTGTTCCTAAGAAATCTTTTGATGGCCGTGGTAACTATACATTAGGTGTAAAAGAACAATTAATTTTCCCTGAAATTGATTACGATAAAGTAAGTAAAGTTCGTGGTATGGATATCGTTATCGTAACTACTGCAAATACTGACGAAGAAGCTCGTGAGTTATTAACAGCATTCGGTATGCCGTTCCAAAAGTAAAGGAGGCGAAAACGTGGCTAAAAAATCAATGATTGCGAAACAAAAACGCACACAAAAATTTAAAGTACAAGAGTACACTCGTTGCGAACGTTGTGGCCGTCCGCACTCTGTATTACGTAAATTCAAATTATGCCGTATTTGTTTCCGTGAACTAGCTTATAAGGGTCAAATTCCTGGTGTAAAAAAAGCAAGTTGGTAAACCCCGAATTGGGAAGGAGGTAAAAAAACTATGGTGATGACAGATCCAATTGCAGATATGCTTACTCGCATCCGTAATGCGAACATGGTTCGTCATGAGAAACTAGAAATCCCTGCATCAAAAATCAAAAGGGAAATCGCTGAAATCTTAAAGCGTGAAGGTTTTATTCGTGACGTTGAATTTATTGAAGATGACAAACAAGGTATCATCCGTATCTTCTTAAAATACGGTGCAAACAATGAGCGCGTAATTACTGGCCTTAAACGTATTAGTAAGCCTGGTCTACGTGTATATGCAAAATCTAATGAAGTACCGCGTGTATTAAACGGTTTAGGTATTGCGATCGTTTCAACTTCACAAGGTGTATTAACTGATAAAGAAGCTCGTCAAAAACAAGCTGGTGGAGAAATTCTAGCTTACGTTTGGTAATTGCTTGATAAGAATGGAGGTGTAGTACATGTCACGTATTGGTAAAAAACCAATCGAAATTCCATCTGGTGTTACTGTATCATTCAATGGTAATACTGTTACTGTAAAAGGACCGAAAGGCGAGTTAACTCGTACTTTCCACTCAGATATGCAAATCAATGTTGAAGAGAACGTGATTAACGTTACTCGTCCAACTGATAATAAAGAACACCGTGCTCTTCACGGAACAACACGAAGCCTTTTAGGTAACATGGTTGAAGGTGTATCCAAAGGTTTCGAAAGAGGCTTAGAGTTAATCGGGGTCGGATACCGAGCTCAAAAAGCTGGTAATAAACTTGTGTTAAACGTTGGATATTCTCATCCAGTAGAAATCGTTCCAGAAGCTGGCGTTGAAATTGATGTACCTTCTAACACTAAAATTGTTGTTAAAGGTATTGATAAAGAACGTGTTGGAGCGTTAGCTGCTAATATTCGTGGTGTACGTCCGCCTGAGCCTTATAAAGGAAAAGGTATTCGCTACGAAGGTGAATTTGTTCGTCGTAAAGAAGGTAAAACTGCGAAGTAAGCCTTTTTAGGTAAAAGAAAGGAGAGACGTAAATGATTACGAAACAGGATAAAAATGCAGTTCGTAAGAAAAGACATGCTCGTGTACGTTCTCGTGTTTCAGGAACTGCTGTTCGTCCTCGCTTAAATGTGTATCGTTCTAACAAACACATCTACGCTCAATTAATCGATGATGTTAATTCTGTAACAATCGCAAGTGCTTCTACATTAGATAAAGAACTTTCAGTTGAAGGTACTGGTAACGTAGATGCAGCAACAAAAGTTGGCGAACTAGTTGCAAAGCGTGCTATTGAAAAAGGAATTAAAGAGGTTGTATTCGACCGCGGTGGTTATTTATATCACGGACGTGTTAAAGCACTAGCAGAGGCTGCTCGTGAAGCTGGACTACAATTTTAATTAAAAAGGAGGGACAATATAGATGCGTCGCATTGATCCAAATAAATTAGAACTTGAAGAACGCGTAGTTACCGTTAACCGTGTAGCTAAAGTTGTTAAAGGTGGACGTCGTTTCCGCTTTGCAGCATTAGTAGTGGTTGGTGATCGAAACGGACATGTTGGATTTGGAACTGGTAAAGCTCAAGAAGTTCCAGATGCAATTCGTAAGGCAATTGAAGATGCTAAAAAGAACCTTGTTTCTGTACCAATGGTTGGAACAACAATTCCACACCAAGTAATCGGAGAATTCGGAGCAGGAGAAGTTTTACTAAAACCTGCATATGAAGGTACTGGAGTTATCGCTGGTGGACCAGTTCGTGCGGTATTAGAACTTGCTGGTATTGGTGATATTCTTTCTAAATCATTAGGAACAAACACTCCTGTAAATATGATCCGTGCTACAATTCAAGGCTTAACTCAATTAAAGCGTGCTGAAGAAGTAGCTAAGTTACGTGGTAAATCAGTAGAAGAACTGTTAGGATAGGAGGGAAAACATAATGTCAAAGAAATTAGCAATCACCCTCACTCGCAGTGTCATTGGACGTCCTGAAGACCAACGTGTAACTGTTCGTACTCTTGGATTGAAAAAATTACATCAAACTGTTGTTCATGATGATAATGCTGCGATTCGCGGTATGATTAATAAAGTTGCTCACCTAGTTACGGTTAAAGAACAATAATTGAATTTTTTTCTGAAATAAGGAGGTGCCCAAATGAAACTTCATGAATTACAACCAGGTGAAGGATCTCGTAAGACACGTAATCGTGTAGGACGTGGTACTGGTTCAGGTAATGGTAAAACTGCTGGTAAAGGTCATAAAGGTCAAAAAGCTCGTTCTGGTGGTGGTGTTCGTCCTGGATTTGAAGGTGGTCAAACACCTCTATTCCAACGCTTACCAAAACGTGGTTTTACAAACATCAATCGCAAAGACTTTGCTATTGTTAACCTTGACACTTTAAATCGTTTTGAAGATGGTACAGAAGTTACACCTGAACTTTTAATTGAAACTGGTGTTGTTAGTAAACTTAATGCTGGAGTTAAGATCCTTGGAAAAGGTAGTCTTAGCAAAAAGCTAACAGTTAGAGCTCACAAATTCTCCTCTACTGCTCAAGAAGCGATTGAAGCTGCTGGCGGAAAAACTGAGGTGATCTAATGTTTCAAACAATCTCCAATTTTATGCGCGTTGGTGATATAAGAAACAAAATTATATTCACCCTACTAATGTTAGTAGTATTTCGAATCGGCACCTTTATTCCAGTACCAGGTGTAAATGCCGACGTATTAAAAGCGACAGATAGTAATACAGCGTTCGGTCTCTTAAATACATTTGGTGGTGGAGCACTGTTTAACTTCTCAATCCTTGCAATGGGTATCATGCCGTATATTACTGCTTCAATTATTATACAGTTGTTGCAAATGGACGTTGTTCCAAAATTTACGGAATGGTCCAAGCAAGGAGAAGTTGGACGTCGCAAATTAGCTCAATTTACTCGCTATGGAACAATTGTGCTTGGTTTTATCCAAGCATTAGGTATGTCGTACGGCTTTAACAATATGTCAAACGGAATGTTAATTGAAAATCCTAGCATTCCTACCTACCTTTTAATTGCTGTTGTTTTAACTGCTGGTACTGCATTTTTAATGTGGTTAGGTGAACAAATCACAGCTAAGGGTGTCGGAAATGGAATTTCTATTATCATCTTTGCTGGTATTGTTGCTGCTATACCTACAGCTGTAAATCAATACTATATACAACAGTTTGAAGATGCTGGAGATCAATTATTCTTAAGTATCATCACTGCTGTTCTACTATTAATTGCAATTATAGCTGTTGTTGTCGGTGTCATTTTTGTTCAACAAGCGTTACGTAAAATTCCAATTCAATATGCAAAGCGGTTAGCTGCTAATAGCCCGGTAGGAGGACATTCTACTCATTTACCGTTAAAAGTAAATGCAGCTGGTGTTATTCCTGTAATCTTTGCAGTTTCTTTCATTATAACGCCACCTACGATTGCATCGTTTTTTGGTCCTAATAAAGTAACTGAATGGATTACTACTTATTTTGATTATACTCAACCTGTTGGGATGATCATTTATATCGCGCTTATTATTGCTTTCACTTATTTCTATACATTTGTTCAAGTTAATCCAGAACAAATGGCAGAGAATTTGAAAAAGCAAGGTGGCTATATTCCAGGGATTCGCCCAGGAAGAAATACGCAAGAATATGTAACAAAGATTCTCTATCGGTTAACTTTTGTTGGTTCTATTTTCTTAGCAGTTGTTTCTGTTCTTCCTGTATTCTTTATAAACTTCGCGAATTTACCTGAAACCTTACAAATTGGTGGAACTAGTTTGCTTATCGTTGTCGGTGTTGCACTAGAAACAATGAAGCAACTTGAAAGTCAGCTTGTAAAACGACATTATAAAGGATTTATCAAATAAGGTTCTGGGAATACCATTTCCCAGAACCTCTAGATAAGAGGCTGAGGGGGCAAAACACTTGAACTTAGTATTAATGGGGCTTCCGGGTGCTGGTAAAGGCACTCAAGCTGAAAAAATTGTAGAAAAGTACAATATCCCTCATATCTCAACAGGAGATATGTTCCGAGCTGCGATAAAAGATGGAACAGAACTAGGGCTTAAAGCTAAATCTTTTATGGATAAAGGTGAGCTTGTGCCTGATGAAGTTACGATTGGAATTGTCCGCGAACGATTAAGCAAGGACGATTGTAATCAAGGATTTTTACTTGATGGTTTTCCTCGTACCGTTCCGCAAGCAGATGCACTTGAAGGAATCCTTACTGATCTCGGGAAGAAAATTGACTATGTCATTAACATTGACGTCGATTCTGAAATCCTACTTGAGAGATTAACTGGTCGTCGAATTTGTAAGGATTGTGGTTCTACTTACCACTTAGTGTTTAACCCACCAGCAAATGAGGGTAAATGCGATAAATGTGGTGGAGAACTTTATCAACGTGCCGATGACAATGCGGAGACAGTTGGAACTCGTCTTCAAGTAAACATTGAGCAATCAAAGCCACTACTTGACTTCTATCAAGAAAAGGGCTATCTTCGCAATATCAATGGACAACAAGAAATCAACAAAGTTTTTGGTGATGTAGAGGAGCTTCTTGGAGGATTAAAGTAGATGATTATTTGTAAGTCACCAAGAGAGATTGAAATCATGCGTGAGGCTGGTAGAATCGTAGCCCTTACACACCAAGAGTTAAAAAAGTATATTACTCCAGGGATTTCGACAAAAGAACTGGATACAATTGCTGAAAAGTTTATCCGTGGATTTGATGCAATTCCTTCTTTTAAAGGGTATAATGGTTTTCGCGGTAGTATATGTACTTCTGTTAATGAAGAGCTTGTACATGGTATTCCTGGTGATCGCGTTTTGCAAGATGGAGATATTATAAGTATCGATATTGGAGCGCAGTACAATGGCTATCATGGCGACTCAGCTTGGACTTATCCCGTAGGCACAATACATGCTGAAAATCAAAAGTTACTCAAAGTAACAGAAGAGTCCCTTTATAGAGGATTAGAAGAAGCAAAACCTGGTATGCGACTTTCAAATATATCTCATGCAATTCAAGTTTATGTCGAGGACAATGACTTCTCCATTGTGAGAGAATATGTTGGTCACGGTGTTGGCAAAGAATTACATGAGGATCCACAGATCCCACATTATGGTCCTCCGAATAAAGGACCACGTTTAAAACCAGGAATGGTACTTGCCGTTGAACCGATGGTAAATGCAGGTAGTCGATACGTGAAGACGTTAGCAGATAACTGGACTGTTGTAACAGTCGATGGCAAAACGTGTGCGCATTTTGAACATACGATTGCTATTACAGAAACAGGGTATGAGATCTTAACAAAATTGTAAGGCACAAACCCTATTCATTAGAATAACATTCATCTAATTTTTGATTACGTATCTCCGGAAGTTCAGAGCAGTATTGAAAAAACTGGTCGATGGCAAACGTAAAGAAAGTCATGAGTGTATTTGTGTTTGTCAGTGAGCAAGTTACTGATTTGAAGAAGGGAGAACATTCCAATGGCGAAAGACGATGTAATTGAAGTTGAAGGTACTGTTGCCGAAACATTACCTAATGCAATGTTTAAAGTTGAATTAGAGAATGGTCATACTGTTTTGGCCCATGTTTCTGGTAAAATTCGCATGCACTTTATTCGTATTTTACCTGGAGACAAGGTTACGGTTGAATTATCACCTTATGACTTGACTCGCGGTAGGATTACGTACCGTTTTAAATAAATGCGCTCCGTACTATCAAGGAGGTTTGAAAAATGAAAGTGAGACCATCAGTTAAACCTATCTGCGAAAAGTGTAAGGTTATTCGTAGAAAAGGTAAAGTAATGGTAATTTGTGAAAACCCAAAACATAAACAAAAACAAGGCTAATAAATAAGGAGGTGTACGTCTATATGGCACGTATTGCTGGTGTTGATATTCCGCGTGAAAAACGTGTGGTTATATCATTAACATATATTTTTGGAATCGGACGTCCAACTGCACAAAAAATTCTAGCAGAAGCTGGTGTTTCTGAAGATACACGTGTTCGTGATCTTACTGAAGATGAATTAACTAAGATTCGTGAAATCGTTGATCGTTACAAAGTAGAAGGTGACCTTCGTCGTGAAGTTTCACTTAACATCAAACGTTTAATCGAAATCGGTTCTTACCGTGGTCTACGTCATCGTCGTGGATTACCTGTAAGAGGTCAAAATACTAAAAACAATGCTCGTACACGTAAAGGACCTCGTCGTACTGTAGCTAACAAGAAGAAATAGTAAGGGAGGTAAATGATAAATGGCACGTAAAACGAATACTCGTAAACGTCGTGTGAAAAAGAATATTGAATCAGGTGTTGCACACATCCGTTCAACATTCAACAATACCATCGTTACAATTACAGATGCACACGGAAATGCAATCTCTTGGTCAAGTGCAGGTGCACTTGGATTCAGAGGTTCACGTAAATCAACTCCATTTGCTGCTCAAATGGCTGCTGAAACAGCTGCAAAAGCATCAATGGAACATGGTATGAGAACTCTTGAAGTAACTGTAAAAGGCCCAGGTGCAGGTCGTGAAGCTGCAATCCGTGCTCTTCAAGCTGCTGGACTAGAAGTTACAGCTATTAGAGATGTTACTCCAGTACCACATAATGGATGCCGCCCACCAAAACGTCGTCGTGTGTAATTAACTTACAAATACGACGAGACGTATTTGCTCTTTTTCTGTATAAGATTTATGATCCATGGCTATAATGGATTAATGGGTTTTGATAAACTTTTTTACCTGCGTAAGAATGTTTCAATACTTTCTTATCTTATAAGTGTAACAAGGACGTGAGTGAGCATTGCTCACTATCGTCGTGTTTTCTTTATAAGTTCTTTACAGAATGAATCGAGTTGTTGTGCACAGATAGGGAACTTAACTTTTGGGAATTTCGGTTAGACGTAAATGATCATGGTCTAGCCGAGGTTTCGACGTTTTGAAGGAGGGTTTATAAATGATCGAAATTGAAAAACCAAAAATCGAAACGGTTGAAATCAGCGAAGATGCCAATTATGGTAAATTCGTCGTCGAGCCACTTGAGCGTGGATATGGAACAACTTTGGGTAACTCCTTACGTCGTATCCTATTATCTTCTCTTCCTGGTGCCGCTGTAACATCTATCCAAATAGATGGGGTACTGCATGAGTTCTCAACAATCGAAGGCGTCGTCGAAGATGTAACATCCATTATCTTAAATGTGAAGAAATTAGCTCTTAAAATCTACTCTGATGATGAGAAGACACTTGAGATTGATGTTCAAGGTGAAGGTCCAGTTAAAGCTTCTGACATCACACATGATAGTGATGTAGAAATCTTAAATCCAGACTTACACATTGCAACTCTTGCTAAGGATGCACATTTTCGTGTGAGATTAACTGCAAAGCGCGGACGAGGATATGCTCCAGCCGATGCAAACAAGCGTGAAGATCGACCAATCGGGGTTATTCCGATTGACTCTATCTATACTCCAGTTGCACGTGTTAACTACCAAGTGGAGAATACACGTGTTGGGCAAGTTGCGAACTTTGATAAACTGACTTTTGATGTTTGGACAGACGGCAGTACTGGTCCAAAAGAAGCGATTGCACTAGGAGCAAAAATCCTAACAGAACATTTAAATATTTTTGTAGGATTAACAGATGAAGCTCAAAATGCAGAAATTATGGTTGAAAAAGAAGAGGATCAAAAAGAGAAAGTCCTCGAGATGACAATTGAAGAATTGGATCTTTCTGTTCGTTCGTATAACTGCTTAAAGAGAGCAGGAATCAATACGGTTCAAGAGCTTGCTCATAAGACTGAAGAAGATATGATGAAGGTACGAAACCTTGGTCGTAAATCTTTAGAAGAAGTTAAGGCTAAACTAGAAGAGCTTGGTTTAGGCTTACGTAAAGATGACTGACTCAAATTGAATTATGCGCCATTAGATGCATCTTTCACATCATGAAAAGTCTATTGTTACAAGAGCCTAGTTATCTAATGCTTTGTCTTTCATAATAATTCAACAAAGGAGGGAATACCTCATGTCATACCAAAAATTAGGACGTACAAGCGCTCAACGTAAGGCGTTATTACGTGACCTTACTACTGATTTAATTATCAACGAGCGCATTGAAACAACTGAGGCTCGTGCGAAAGAATTAAAATCAGTTGTAGAAAAAATGATTACATTAGGTAAGCGTGGTGACTTACACGCTCGTCGTCAAGCAGCATCTTACATCCGTAATGAAGTTGCTAACGAAGAGACTGGTCAAGATGCGCTTCAAAAATTATTCAGTGACATTGCAACTCGCTATGAAGAGCGCCAAGGTGGATACACTCGTATTATGAAAATTGGACCTCGTCGTGGTGACGGTGCACCAATGGTTATCATTGAATTAGTTTAATTTCTATATAAGGGCGGGACAGTTTTTATAACTGATCTAAGCCCTTTTTATTTTACATTTATTATTTTTCTAAAAAGAATGAATTATCCACAAATAATATTTTATACCTCAAAAGATAAACACACAATATAAGAATATCTCCTGAAGTATTGGAATAACACGTTCTTATTCCCTTGACAGAAAAGGAAGAAACGAATAATTTTGTAGATAGTAAGTTGAGCAGAGGAAAGTATTATTTCTATGGAAATAATTTTATTCAGTACAATACTTGATAGGCTAGTGGCATTTATATGCGAAGAATTATCGTCATGTTTGTGTGGTTCATGCTTTATGATCCGCATGATGTGACTTAATAAATCGGAACAATTCGCCAAGGCATGATTAGAGATAGTAGGGGGGATAAGAATGAGTGAGAAGCTTTTAGTTGTTGATCAGATTAGCTACAAATATGCAGAAAACACCAGACTTGCATTGGAAAATCTATCATTCTCTGTTGAAAAAGGGGAGTGGCTTGCGATTGTAGGTCACAATGGATCTGGTAAATCAACATTAGCTCGTATCCTAAATGGTTTATTATTACCACAGACAGGTACAGTTAAGATTGAAGGCGTTCAATTAAGTGAAGATTCGATATGGGATATACGTAAGAAAATTGGAATGGTCTTTCAAAATCCAGACAACCAATTTGTTGGTACGACTGTAAAAGATGATATTGCGTTTGGTATGGAAAACAACGGTATCCCTCGCGAAACAATGATGGAGAGAATTGAAAGAGTTATTGATTTGGTTAATATGAGAGAATTTCTTTCTCATGAGCCTCATCAGCTTTCTGGTGGTCAAAAGCAGAGAGTTGCAATTGCTGGCGTACTTGCGGTTCAACCTGATTTAATTATCTTAGATGAGGCAACTTCAATGCTAGATCCAATTGGGCGTTCAGAGGTTTTAGAAACAATAAGAGAAATTAAGAATGAGAGTCAAATTACAGTCATGTCAATTACCCATGATTTAGAAGAAGCTGCTCGCGCAGACCGAATAATTGTGATGAACCAGGGACAATTGTTCGCAGAAGGAACACCTGAGGAAATTTTTGCTCTGGATGAAAAGCTAGTTGAGATCGGATTGGATCTTCCATTTTCTGTTAAGGTATCTAAGAAGCTACAAGCTATTGGAATTCCTCTTTCGCAGAATCATATTACAGAAGAAGGTTTGGTGGATGAGTTATGGACATTAAAATCGAAAAACTAGAACATCGTTACCAGGTTCGTTCACCATTCGAAAGACTTGCATTATATGATGTGAATGCGGATATTAAGTCTGGTTCATATGTCGCGATCATTGGTCATACAGGGTCAGGGAAGTCTACGATTCTTCAGCATTTAAATGGTCTCTTACAGCCTACTTCTGGTTCCATTACGATTGGAGACCGTACAATAAGTTCAAAACAGAAAGAAAAAAACCTAAAGCCTCTTCGTAAGAATGTTGGGGTAGTCTTTCAGTTTCCTGAACACCAGTTATTTGAAGAAACCGTAGAGAAAGATATTTGTTTTGGACCTTTAAATTTTGGAGTGCCTCTAGAGGAAGCTAGAGAAAGAGCGAGAGAGGCTATCCAGATGGTGGGGCTTTCGGAGGAATATTTATCAAAATCACCGTTTGATTTAAGTGGTGGTCAAATGAGACGAGTTGCAATAGCTGGCATTCTAGCAATGAGTCCACAAATATTAGTCTTGGATGAGCCTACTGCAGGATTAGACCCAAGAGGTCGGTTGGAGATTATGGAGATGTTTTACCAACTTCATAAGGAACGGGGTCTTACTACAATTTTAGTCACACATAGTATGGAGGATGCATCTCGTTATGCAGACCAGATTCTTGTGATGGAAAAGGGAACAATTAAGTTTCAAGGGAGTCCTGTCGAAATTTTCACAAACCCTGAGCAAGTTCTTCATTTAGGATTGGATGTACCAGAAGCAGTAAGACTTAAAGGGATTCTCGAAACGAAATTAGGAATTGAGATTCCACCAGAAGCAAGTTTATCGGTAGATGAAATTGTCCGTTATGTCGGAGAAGCCCTTATAGGTGAGGGGGCAATCCAATGAATATTATTATCGGTCGATATATACCAGGTAACTCTCCCATTCACTTAATGGATCCGAGAGCAAAGTTACTTTTAATTTTCTTTTATGTATTTATTGTTTTTATAGCTAATTCTGTACTCACATATGCGCTATTAGGAATTTATACACTTGCGATTGTGTTATTAACTAAGGTCCCAATTCGCTATATCCTTTCTGGATTAAAACCAATTTTATGGGTTATCTTGTTTACATTTATTCTTCATATCTTTCTAACAAAAGAGGGCGACCTATTAGTTGATTTCGGTTGGCTTCAAGTTTATGAAGGTGGCGTTAAACAAGGGATATTTATTTCATTACGATTATTATTTTTAATAATGATGACGACAATATTAACATTAACAAGTACTCCAATTGAGATTACAGATGGTATGGAAAGTTTATTGGCACCATTTAAAAAAATTGGTCTGCCAACGCATGAATTGGCACTTATGATGTCGATCTCACTACGATTTATTCCGACACTCATGCAAGAAACGGAAAAAATTATGAAGGCACAAGCGGCTAGAGGTGTTGAATTTACAAGTGGCCCAATCAAGGACCGAATGAAGGCGGTTGTCCCATTATTAATTCCATTGTTTATCAGTTCATTTAAACGTGCAGAGGAACTTGCAATTGCGATGGAAGCAAGAGGCTACCAGGGCGGAGAAGGCCGTACTAAGCTACGTAAGCTACAATGGCGAGGCATTGATACATTGATGCATATGGTACTCTTTGCAACGGCAATAATCTTATTTTTATTACGAGGATAATGAGGGAATGAAATGAACCGATACAAGTGTACCATCTCTTATGATGGAACCCAATTTTCGGGTTATCAAATACAACCGAATAAGCGTACAGTTCAATCTGAATTTGAACGGGTTCTGCAAGGGATGCATAAGGGAGAACACGTAAAAATAGTAGCATCAGGACGAACTGACGCAACTGTTCATGCAACTGGTCAAGTTGTTCATTTTGATTCTTATTTACTTATTCCTGTTGATAAGTGGAAACGGGCCTTAAATTCTATGCTACCTGACGATATTCGGGTCCGAACTGTTGAGTTGGCAAAGCCTGATTTTCACGCGCGTTTTGATGTGAAAGCAAAGGAGTATCGCTATCGATTGTTGATCAGCAATGACCCTTGCGTTTTTAAGCGTCACTATACACATTATTATCCATATCCACTCAATCTTTCTGCAATGAGAGAGGCTGCCAAATATCTTTTGGGCACCCATGATTTTACGAGTTTTTGTGCTTCTAATACAGAAGTACAAGATAAGGTTCGAACAATCTACGACATTGCGATTGATAGACACAATGACGAACTTGTAATTTCGTTTGTGGGAAATGGTTTCTTATATAATATGGTAAGAATTTTAGTCGGTACATTACTTGAGGTCGGAAATGGTCAAAAAGAACCTGTATCCATCAAATCGATTTTATCTGGAAAAGATCGAACTTTAGCAGGAAAGACTGCTCCTGGCTATGGTTTATACTTATCGCAGGTGTTCTACGAAGAGTGGAAGAAAGAGGAGTCGAAAAAAATGTGATCAATGTGAATTCAAAATGGAAGTTGAAAAGGACTGCGTCGACAAGCACGTGACGTCCTGTCGCATTGTCACTAGCACTTCCTTATGCGTCGAAAGTTTAAGGTGGTGCAGCTTAGAATACAAGAGCGAGGCAACAGCTTAGAGTTAACATCTTTGCTGCCTTGCGCTGAGGAATTGACTTCGAGAATAAACGAGTAGACGCAAGCTCATAACTGAGTTATTCACTATGTTCTTGGGCAAACTTACGCAGAAATTCAATGTGTCATTTTTGACCGACCGTTTGAATTGCCTTTATAACAACTAATCCTGGTGTAACATTTTCTTGACATTGCTCCCTGAAAGTTATATTATATTTTAGGTATGATATTTAAACCCCACGTTAAAGCCCCGGAACTTTAACCGTGATTAAATACAATATGAAACGTTATTGAAATTAGGAGGGAAACTCATGCGTACAACATTTATGGCTAATGCTAGCAATATAGAGCGCAAATGGTATGTTGTAGATGCTGCAGGTAAAACTTTAGGTCGTTTATCAACTGAAGTTGCAACATTACTTCGTGGAAAACACAAACCAACATTTACACCACATGTTGACACTGGTGATCATGTAATTATCATCAATGCTGAAAAAATCGAATTAACTGGTAATAAATTAAATGATAAAATTTACTACCGTCACAGTCAATTCCCAGGTGGTTTAAAATCAAGAACGGCATTAGAAATGCGTACAAACTATCCAACAAAAATGCTTGAACTTGCAATTAAAGGTATGCTACCAAAAGGTACTCTTGGACGTCAAATGTTTAAAAAATTGCATGTTTATGCTGGAAGCGAACATCCACATCAAGCACAACAACCTGAAGTTTACGAACTTCGCGGTTAATTAATAAGGAGGGTATTAATATGGCACAGGTACAATATTATGGCACTGGTCGTCGTAAAAGCTCTGTTGCACGTGTACGTTTAGTTCCTGGCGACGGACGCGTTGTAATCAACGGTCGTGACATTGCAGACTATATTCCATTTGAAGCTTTAAGAGCAGTTGTAAACCAACCATTAGTTGCAACTGAAACTGTAGGACGTTATGACGTTCTTGTAAATGTAAATGGTGGAGGTTACACAGGTCAAGCTGGCGCAATCCGTCACGGTATCGCTCGTGCGTTACTACAAGCTGATCCTGAGTTCCGTCCAACTTTAAAAGCAGCTGGTCTATTAACTCGTGACTCACGCATGAAAGAACGTAAAAAATACGGTCTTAAAGGCGCTCGTCGTGCACCACAATTCTCAAAACGTTAATATGGACGTTTCAAAGACTCTCAACCACTTTGGTTGGGGTCTTTTTTTGTTTAGAATGGGAATCTTAGTATAAGCAAATCCTTTATATATGGAAGTTCTTTCATTCACTTATTTATCGAAATGTAATGTATACTGGATAATATAGGAGAATTTTTAATATAATTAGCTCGATTTGACGTTGAGTTTCGGAGTGTTTAATTAAGGAGGTACAAAGTAATGAGTAGGTTTCCTAAAGATGCGATGCGGATGCTAAAAGAAACAAGCCGTACATTTTATATTCCTATTACTTTTTTGCAAAAGGAGTTAAAAGATTCGGTTGCATCTGCTTATTTAGTTTTTCGGGCGATAGATGAGATTGAAGATCATGAAGAAATAAGCAATGATGTAAAATATACAATTTTAACAAAAGTAAGTGATTTATTTAAACAATCATTTAATCATGAAGAGTATGTAAGAATACTAGGTCCAGTAAAAGACAAAATGCCAGAAGTAACTCTTCGTTTGGGAGAATGGTTGGAAGCATGCCCAAAGGATGCTTTGCCAATTATCATGGATGCTGCACAAGAGATGGCATTTGGAATGGCAAAATGGTCAAAGGCAAACTGGAATATTCGTACACGTGAAGATTTAGATGACTATACATACTACGTTGCAGGACTTGTAGGTGTCCTACTATCGGATTTATGGGAACGCTATGGTGATGAAAAAACGGACCGCGAACTTGCTATTGGATATGGGCGTGGACTTCAGGCGGTAAATATCTTGCGTAATGAGAAGGAAGATTATGTTGAACGTGGTGTAAGCTTTGTGCCAGATGGTTGGAGCCGCGCAGATTTATTTGAATATGCAGAAGAAAACCTTGGAAAAGCCGATGAGTATATGAAGTCCCTTCGTAAGAAAAGCATTATCTTGTTCTGTCGTCTACCACTTGCCTTGGCACATAAAACGTTAAAAGCGCTCAAAGAGGGTCGTGAGAAAATGACACGTGCAGAAGTAGAACAAACGGTAGAAGAAATTCAAACCAATTAACGGTGCAGCAGTACTTTTGTTTAGAATATACATAGGCGTTGGTTCTTATAGTTTGAGGATAAGGGAAGGTGTTGGTAGTGGCCAATTCTATTGAAAAAAGAAAATCTCAACATATTCAAATTACGTTGAATGAAAAGGTGACAGGAGATTCAATCTCAACAGGATTAGAAAAGTTTATGTTCGTCCACAATGCGCTCCCCGAAATTGATTTTGATGAAATCTCCATTGAGGCCACATTCTTAGGGCATACCTGTAAAACACCTTTTCTGATCAGTTCTATGACGGGTGGTACTGAATTCGCTGAGACAATAAATCGTAATTTAGCCATAGCGGCCGAGGAAAGGGGCTGGGCACTTGCACTTGGTTCCACCCGTGCACTTCTAGATAGTGATAGTCACTCATCTTCTTTCATGATGAGGGAGTATGCCCCAAGTGTCCCGATTATAGCTAACTTGGGGGCTGTTCAGTTTAATTATGGCTTTGGTATTGATGAATGTAAAAAAATTATCGAAATGACCGAGGCAAACATGCTTGTACTTCATTTGAACAGTATTCAAGAAGTCATTCAGGAAAACGGAGATACGAACTTCAAGGGATTATTAAATAAAATTGAGCAATTGTGCAATACGTTGGGAGTGCCTGTTGGGGTCAAGGAAGTCGGATGGGGAATCGATGGCCAGACTGCCAGAAAATTGCTTGATGTAGGTGTGGCGTTTATTGACGTTGCTGGGGCTGGTGGTACTTCTTGGAGCCAGGTAGAAAAGTTTCGAGCTAGCGATCCAATACGAAGGGTTGCAGCTGAAGCGTTTAGCGAGTGGGGGATACCAACGTCAGAATCGATCCTATTAGTTCGTGAAGAGATGGGTGATCGGCCGCTGATTGCCAGTGGAGGAATCATGAATGGGCTGGACGGAGCAAAATCACTTGCACTTGGAGCTGACTTTGTTGGGTTCGGACGAGCTATTTTAAAGGAAGCGACACAAAGTGCCGCTGATGTCATTGAATTGATGGAAATTCGTGAAATGGAATTACGAATGTCGATGTTTGGCGTTGGGGCACGGACAATCCAGGAATTGAAGAACACACCTCGTTTGAAGCGAATTTAATTATACGAACAAACATAGGGTTATTGAGTTGCACACAATTGAATAGATAATAGGATGAGCCCTCAACCATTTAGTTGAGGGTTTTTGATGTTAAAAATCCTAATAAAGTATCAACGAGATGCAATTTTTAACTAAAATTTTCCAAGTGTTTATGGTACGCTTATATGTAGAGAAAGTCATGTAAAGTGTTCGAATTTACACTTCAATTGAGGAGTGATTGTTATACTTGGAATATACCTCGCTGTTATTGTCAGTATTGGCATACCTCTAATAGTCTTTATATATGCTTGTTTTAAAAAATATTATATACCGTTTTTACTTGGTGTAGTGACATTTATGGTGTCACAAGTTTTGTTACGTATCCCATTATTGGAGTATTTAGCGAAGAATAGTTCTGATTACCTCTTGTTTAGTGCAACAAATCCGATCTTATTTGCTATTGTCGTGGGTGGATTATCCGCTGGCATTTTTGAAGAAATGTCCCGTTTTCTTGTGATGAGGTTTATGATGAAGCTAAAGGAATGGAAGACAGGCTTTATATTTGGTGTTGGTCATGGTGGAATCGAAGCTGTTATATTTGTTGGTATAAGTGCATTTTCTCTATTGTTTTCACCTACCGCTATTTCCTACAATGAGTCATACGCAATAGCTGGCGTTGAACGATTCTTTGCGATTGTCTTGCATGTGGGTCTATCCATCATCGTTTTACAAGGAGTTGTACAGAAGAGATTTCGCTATGTTCTACTCGCAGTATTGATTCATACGTTTGTAAATTCATTAGCAGGAATTTTACCCTTTTTTGTACCAAAGGAAAGTTTAGTATTGGTTTTAGAAACCACAATCGCGGTTTTCGCATTATTGATGTTTTGTTATAGCTTAATACTAAAAAGAAAGGGAGTTTTACAATGATGAAGAAGATGTTGTTGATGGTTGTTGGTGTTGTTATCGTGTTGACTCTTGTTGCATGCGGAAATAAAGTGGATGAAGCAACCTCAGAAAAGTATATTGCGAAGGCAGAGGAAGTAGTGTCCTTGTTAAATGAAGGTAAGTATGGGGACGTACATGCCATGTTTGATGAACAAATGAAGACTAGTTTACCAGAAGAACAAATGGCTCAGCTGACTCCAATCATTGAACAATCTGGTGATTTTGAGGAAATAGATAAATCTTCAATAGAAGAAGAACAGGACTACTATGTCGTTGTCCTAGTTGCGAAATACAGTCAGGAGAATAGAGTATATACGATTAGTTTTAATAAAAAAGATGAAGTAGCAGGGCTTTACATAAAGTAGCAGCGTTGGACAACTCTTCGTCAAAATTAAAGTTATTTCATGAAGTTTGCCCACATATGATGGATTAGAACGATTTGATTCCAAAGGAGTGGGTAAAACTGAGTCGTCTTCAGAAATCAATGTTAGGTGCCTTTATTGGTGCATCTTCTGCGGGAATGTGGCTAGTTGTAGATCTCTTACTTCCTGAACCTATTGGGGACTATTTATTGTTTCTTATTATGGGTGTAGTCAATACGGTCATTGGTTGGCAGTTTGGAAGGCTAGTTGGAAAACAAAAGGAACCTGTTGCTCACCAATCAGAGGATAGTCTTAAAACGTCGGATATATAGAAAATGGGGCCCTCAATCAAGTGGTTGAGGGTCTTTTTACATTTTTGCAAAAACGAAACTAAGTTTATGCATAGTTTATTTTGGTAGTTGAGGTAGTTTGTGTTGGGCGCATGATTACATTGATACAGTAGGAAACTATCTGTCAAAGGGGGGTTCTTATTTTTATGAATGTGATTACAACCTTCAAGGAAAAACGGAAAGAAAAGCAAATCAAGTATGAACGTAAAATGCTACGTGAACTTTCAATAGAAGATTTAAAAAAGAGTGTAGTGGATGCCTTTAGCAGTTTTTTTAGAATGGATACAATCCTAGGAAGTGCTGTTGAAGAGGGGTGCCTAGATGTTGCAATAGAATCATACTTGTTAGGGGCTAAGTATAGTAAGTTTGCTTATTATGGAGAATCGATTGAAGAAGTAAAAAAGAGATGTTACAGATTTGAAAAAAACCTAATCGACGCTTTGTATGAGTTTATTTGCTACTGGGGACATATTGGCGAACATGGTTTTGTTAATGAGTCACTTTACTATGCTTGTGAATACTATGTCACCTATTGGTGGACGGAAGGTTTCCAGAAAGGAGAAAAAAGATACCGGCTCAAATTGCATTAGAATTTTTAATCATATATACTCTCCTTGTCCCATATATTTAATTAGGACATGCAGGAGGGAAATAATGAACAAGAAATTAAAAATTACTGGTATCCTTTTAGGAGTAGTTATTTTGTTTTTATTTATACAGTTTAGATTTCTGGATAAAGATGTGTGGGATCCCTGGAGCTTACCATTATCAGGGAAGTTCATTATTATTGACCCTGGGCATGGTGGTCCAGATGGTGGGGCTATGAGTGGGGATATTCAGGAAAAAGATATTGCGTTAGAAATCTCCCGTAAGCTCCGTGACTACTTACAACAACAAGGTGCTTTAGTCCAAATGATTAGGGAAGAAGATGTAGATTTAGCACCTGAAGGCATGAGGGGTTACAGTAAACGGAAAACAGAGGATTTGAAGAAACGCGTGCAGTTAATCAATGAATCAAATGCGGATTTATTTATAAGTATTCATTTAAATGCTATCCCATCTCCTAGGTGGAGAGGGGCGCAAACATTTTATTTTAGTTCCTATAAGGAAAATGAAGAATTAGCCAAATTCATTCAGGATGAATTTCGTACCAATCTAGGCAATACAACTCGTCAAGCAAAAGCAATTAATGGGGTGTATTTATTAAAAAGCGCGAAGAAACCTGGTGCGCTAGTAGAAGTAGGTTTTCTCTCTAATCCAGAGGAAAAGGCTCTGTTAGTACAAGATGAATATCAAAACAAACTTGCTGCTTCTATCTATACTGGTATTAACCGCTATTTCTCGAATGAAACAAACCCACCTGAATAAAAGGTGGGTTTTTT
>Ga0079224_100000949_pt1 | contig 31402 bp, 20 predicted proteins | sample Stecom2015_FD_80414 | JGI IMG/M metagenome (GOLD analysis project Ga0079224, IMG submission 80414) | Agricultural soil microbial communities from Utah to study Nitrogen management - Steer compost 2015 | ecosystem: Environmental > Terrestrial > Soil > Agricultural land | place: USA: Utah... | reverse complement strand
TTCGTAATAGAGCGATGAACCAATGGGCGTACGACCTGTTCGGACAGCCTCAACAGCACTGTTCTCCATATCCGTGGCTCGGTACTCCAGGGTCGCAGTGGCGTCTAAAATATTCTTCGCCCGGGTGGTGTCCTGAATACCCGGTAATTGCACCACAATCCGTTCCTGGCCTTGGCGCTGAATAATGGGCTCAGCCACACCAATTTCATTAACCCGTGTACGTAAAGTGGTTAAGTTTTGATTTAATGCATTCTCTTTGATTAATTTAATCGAGGCGTCCGTTAACAGAGCTTGAATGTCCACACCGTCCGCTTGGCTCACCGTATCAAAATTGAGCTCACTAAATTCACGCTTAATGGCATTCATCGCTTTTTGAGCTGTATCATCATCACGAAAACCGATTGTGAGAACATTATTTTGCCACGATATGCCTTTCTTCGGAATTTTCTCTTTAACCAAAGCGGCGGAGATATCAGCACGTAACTGCTGCTTCTTATTGGCGGTGGCTTCTTTCATATCCACTTCCAACAAAAAATGAACACCACCTCGTAAATCCAAACCCAAGTTCATAGCTCGGCCACCTAGAGCAGCTAACCATTCAGGTACATTGGGCTTTAAATTCATAGCCGTATCAAACCCCGGCAACTCATCTTTAAGTATATCTTGGGCTCTTCTCTGACTATCCAAATCGGTAAATTTAACAATGGCAGAGCCACCTTCTTCGCTGACCGAATCAAAAGCAATTTGTCGTTCGGTTAAAGTCTCACGAATAATTTCAAGGGTCACTGCTGCGATGTCACTCTTGTCCTCCGGCTTAACCTGTACGATCGGACTTTGGCCGTAAATATTAGGCAGAGCGTACAAGCCACCCAATAAGACAACAGCCAGAATTAAAATATATTTCCAAAGTGGATAACGATTCATAAAAAATCCCTTATTTCAATGATTTAATGGTGCCTTTTGGCAAGACCTTAGCCACTGCACTGCGTTGTACATGAATTTGGGTATCTGCCGCAATTTCAATTTTAATGAAGTTTTCATCGATATGAACCACCGCACCTAAAGTACCACCATTGGTAATTACCTCATCACCAATCGCTAAAGCTGAAACCATTTCATTATGAGCTTTTAAACGTTTTTGCTGTGGTCTTATCAGCATAAAATACATGATGACAAAAAATACACCAATAAAGATAAAGGAAGTCATGGGACTACCGGCTTCACCACCAGACTGGGCCATGGCATCAGAAATAAAGAAATTCATGATTAGTATCTCGTTAAGGTTGATATAAAAGCGCGTTATTATAGCACTGTGAAAATTCCATATAAGCTTAGTATTAACAAATTTCAAGGTTTAAGGACTAACTTATTTCAATTTACAATAAAATGTCCTCATTGCCTTAAGGTATGGTACTGGTTAAAATGAATCCGCATTCAAAAGATATAACGCTCTAATAATGATTAGCATTGAAACCCCACGATTAAGCTTACGACCTACCCATAAAAACTGCTGGTCCATATACAGCAAACCGGATAAACAATTATTGGGCAAATTATTTATCCGTCAACAATGGTTCAACATTATTTTAAAGCCCAAAGCTTTGCGTTTAGGTGTTGCCACTGAAGCCGGTTATGGCTTAATTAAAGCTTTGAATAGCCATAACATAAAGGCCGCAACAGATATCCCTCATGCCAAACATTATTTACTCAGTTTAGGTTTCAAACCTGTAGAAGATTATTTCCAAGTGACCCCACAAACATTACGATTTCCAGATTTGTACCAACAATTAAATCAAACTTTAGGCATTGATACCAGCTTACTTAAGACACCACAATATCTGACCAGTACACAATTGGTAGATGCCGGCACCGATTGCTTTAATCGCCCCTTTAAAATGCACCCTCAGGCTTTATCAGCATGGCAAGACATGCAACAAGCCGCGTTAGCCGATAACGTTGAACTACTGGCTGTTTCGGCTTTTAGGTCAATGGGTTATCAGGCTTCATTGATTCAAAAGAAACTAGATGCAGGACAAACATTGGCGCAAATATTAACGGTCAATACCGCCCCCGGCCATAGTGAGCATCATACCGGTTGTGCATTAGATTTAACCACCCCTACAGTTGCGAAGCCGCTGGAAGCTGATTTTGCGACTACTGATGCTTATCAGTGGTTACAACAAAATGCCGATCACTATAACTTTCATGAAAGCTACCAACAGGATAACCTTCATGGCATCATCGCTGAACCATGGCATTGGTGTTATCAGCTGGCTTAACCTGGGGTTTTATTTTTTTCTAAAACAGCGGCAATTGCCTGCTTAACCCGCTGCTGTAGTAGCGGCATGGGAACAGCACCGCCTTCTAAAATCCAATTATGAAACTCTTTTAAATTAAATTGATTGCCAAGTTGTTGCTGCGCTTGCTCTCGTAACTTAAGAATCTCAATCATTCCCAACTTATAACCCAAAGCTTGCGCCGGCCACACCATATAGCGTTCGACTTCGACAATGGCATCAGATTCTACAACAGCGCCGACCGTCATCATGTATTCGATGGCCTGTTCGCGGCTCCATTTCTTATGGTGTAAACCGGTATCAACCACCAACCGAACCGCGCGGAATAGCTCGGCTTTAAGACGACCAATATCACTCATAGGGTCGTCATCGTATTGACCCATTTCTTTCGCTAACAGTTCAGAATAGAGCGCCCAGCCTTCACTGTAGGCATTAAATGAAGCGATCCGCCTGAGCATTGGCAAATCAGCTTGCGCTAGATTCGAAGCCACTTGCCAATGGTGGCCGGGATTGGCCTCGTGATAAGTCAAAGTTTTCATTTCAAAGGTTGGCACGGCTTTCATATCTCTTAGGTTAATCCAGTATATACCGGGCTGACTGCCGTCAATACTCGGAGCGGTATACATACCACCTGGGGCCGAGGCTTCACGGGATTTTGCAAAGGCTCGCACCTCAATACCATAAGGCGGTGTCTGCTTAAATAAATCATCTAATTTGGGTGTAATTTCATCAATATAACGATTCAAGTCAGCAATAACCAGCATTCGCCCTTCGGCATCATCAGGATATAAATAACGCGCTTCATTATTAACGTTTTTAATACGTTCAGTTACACTGCCTGAAGCATAACCTTGTGCAGTTAATAGCTTATCTAATTCGACATTTATCCGTGTCACTTCGTCCAAACCCAGTTGATGAATACCTTCGGCATCGAAGTCAGTATCTGCTAACATCGCTATCGCATCTTGATAAAACTCAGCACCCTTCGGTTGCGCCCAAATACCGGCCTCAGTGGGTGCTTTGCTCAATAACTGTTGTTGTAATTCAATTACCAAACCATAGGCCGCATAGACGTTACGCTCAATTAGATCTTTAGCCGTACTGAGCAGATTCTGACGCTGTTCATTGCTGATTGTAGCCAGCTGATTTAATTTTTCCGCATAGACCGTATATAAAGGATGATCTGTAACTTCAGGGGCGATAAAATTGTTTAATGTTTGAATCGATTTTTCAATAATTACTTTTGGTGGAATCCAGCCATTGTCTGTATCGGCAGCTAATTTGGCCACAACTGATTGGACAAATCCGTTAAACGCATTTAATCGCGCTAAGTAATCTTCGGCATCTGATAGGCTTTCAATGCGGTGATTGGTCACAATCCGATTAGGGACATCAATTAACGGGCCATTTATTTGATTGATAATAAATGGCGATAAGCCCATCCAGGTATCGATAAAACCAATTTCGAAATCCGGATGGCCTGAAAAATAACGTGTTAAGCGCTGCATAACCTGTTGATTTTCTTGTGCCTGACCCGCTTCTGATTCGAGAGTGGTTATTTCTTTATTGAGTTCACTTAACCGATGGCGTAAATTTTTTTCCGCCTCAGGACTGAAATCACCAATTTTAGCGGCGTAGTTTTCACCAGCCAAAGAATCATCCACGCCCAAAACAGTGGCATAGCTTGGTCGTGCAGTCAGCAATGTTTGCACACTTTTCTGGTAAAGTGAATTAGCACTTTGATTTGCTGCATAATCACTTTCGCTGGCCTGTGAACTTAGTGACTCATTAGCAACTTCAACTTGATTGGCTTGTTCGATCGATTGTTCTTGTTGGCAAGCCGTCAGCCAAAAAAAGAACATTAAAATGACCGCAAAACGCATGGCTACTACCTGATTTTTAAAATTCTAGATGATAGTATATGCTCAACCACTAAGCCATAGATAGTTTAGGTTAAATAATCGCTGCGAATCGTATTCACTTAATTATATGGCCAATCAGATACGGCGACAAAATACCTCCGAATCATACTGAAAATGAACTTAACCTATTGCTCAGTCATACGTACTTTTGACTTAACTTTATGCGCAAAGCCGTACTGTGCCATGACACCGGGAGCGGCATTATTATTGCTGAATCGGCCTAAGGTGACACCGATGACCGGTAGCCCCATCAGCTGAACAGTTTTATTGGAATTAACATCTACTCCAATTAACGGTCTGGTATTTAGAAACTTAGTTAGTACAAAGCCACTTTCTGTACCACCACCCACACTACTGCCAATGTGATAATTCCTAGATTGCGTAATCTCCGTGGGCTTTGGACTGAATGGACGAAGCATCATTGATTGAACAAAAACACTGCCACAATATGCAGGTTCTAGTGGTTGTCGAATGAGTAATGAGCAACCGTATTTTGCCCCACATAACCCGCAATATTCGATATTTGCGATGCTAAGGCAAAAACCCATGTATCAAACGCATCAAGATATACATTATAGGACAATACCGCAAAACCATTGAGTCCTTCACGAAAAGTAATCTTAACGGCTTTAGGCGCGTCTGTCGGATTGGTGACACTTACCGTCGTATTCAGATTATTGTTAACTGTGTAATACGGAACCAACAGCACATTACCGGTGCCTTGGTGATTAACATAAACAGCCGAAGCATGGCTTGCACAAAATAATAGCGATATCAAAATACATTTTTCATGATGTTTTCTTCACAACTGAAATAAAATCAAAGGTTTATTTCATGATGGTTATAGGAATTAATTTGTTTACTATAAAACTCCTAATTTTAATTGTTGATTAAGTTTAGAGAAAAAACACGACTTATATTAAGACAACAATACCCAAATAGCTAAGATTTTTGATGACTGTTACCGCATACAAAAAATAAACGACTTTCCAACCTAATTAACTGAGTCAAATAAAACAAAAAGCCATTACAGGCTCCCACATATTCAGTTAAAATCTAATTTTGACCTTCTTTTAACGGTTTCACACGCTACAATAGCTAAAAATCAAAGGCTCCTTATGTCATTAAAGCAATCTCTGCAGATAATTACTCTCGTTTTCATGTCCGCTTCTTTATGGGCTCAAGACGATATACCCGATGACCACCGTTTACGGGTGGGTGTTGCTGCGGTCAGTAGTAACAGTATATATCTTGATGGTGAGCGACAAAATGTTGTTTTTCCGGCTTTTGATTATGAGTATAAGAATTTCTACTTTCAGGCGGGAGATGCCGGTTATAAGATTTTGGATGAAAAAATATGGCAGTTAGATGTCGGCTTAAGTATCGATTTTTCAGGGGATGTGGATCGTGGTGATTCACCACTATTTAATCACTTACCGGACTTACATTATCCACTTTATTCCTTTGTTACTTTTGGCGCTTTAACCGATTATGGCTTATTTGATGTGCGTTATGACCATGAAATTAATAATAAGCATAATGGTCATATAATTTCAGCTAATTACACCGCTTACTTTAAGGTTAAGGACTGGAAGTTTTATCCAAAACTTAGCCAGCGGCGTTACAGTGCAGAATTTGTTGATTATTTTTATGGTGTTGGGGCTGACTTTGCCACTTCTGACTTACCGATTTACCGTGGCCATAAAAGTGATGTCACCGAATTATCTGTGACCATTCTTAAAAACATTACCCCAAAATGGTATTGGGTTAATAGTATCCGAAATCAATGGTTTAATAATGAAATAAGTGACAGCCCGTTAGTCGATGATGACCAACGGCTGTCTGTGTTTGTGGGTGTGCTGTACGAACTATTTTAAGCATTCAAGGCTTGCTCAATATCCCGAGTTAATTTTTCCGGCTTCGTGGTCGGCGCATAGCGTTTCAAGGGCTTGCCATCTTTGCCAATCAAGAATTTGGTGAAATTCCACTTCACTTTATCGCCCAAAGTCCCCGACAGCTCATCTTTAAGATAGGTAAACAATGGATGCGCATTATCACCATTAACATCTATTTTATTAAACATCGGAAACTCAACGCCATAATTCACTTCACAGAATGAATTAATGTCCTCAGCATTACCCGGTTCTTGACCACCAAACTGATTACATGGAAAGCCTAAAATGGTAAAGCCTCGATTTTTATAGTTTTCATATAACTCCTGTAAACCTTTATACTGCGGCGTAAACCCACATTTGCTGGCGGTATTCACCACCAACACCACTTGGCCTTTATAGTCAGCTAAGCTGCGGCTATCACCGGTTAAAGTTTCCGCACTAAATTCGTAAAAATCACTCATAAATAACACAACCTTAATAAATGTTTACAATAAATCAACTTGCCAATCTGGTTAGCCCTGATTAAAGAAGCCGCAAGGACTTAGGAACATCCCACTTCACGTTTTGCGGTTGGCGAGCAAAGCGAGCCAGAGCGTTACGTGCAATAGACCTAAGCCATGTTCGCAGTGGCCGCTTTCACTTTTCACTCTAATATTACTAATCATAAAAAGTGAATGAAGTCCCAAGAACATTCCTATATTTGGGGACAAAAAAGCCGAAAAGCAAGTCAATGCTTTCCGGCTTTTAAGTTTTTGCCGTTATTTAGTTAAGTGCTTAGCTTTTGCGACGAACCGCAGGTAAGGCCAAACCTAAACTTAAGGTTATTAATAACAGTAGCGCCCAAGTACTTAAGGTGGGTATTGGGAACGCCGTTCTAACACCGGTTGGGTCATTAATGTCAGTCGTGGTTGGATCATCAGTCACCACCGGCTGTTGCCCACCCTGCTCATCATCAAAAGGATCACCATTATTATTTTCGTCCCAATGCGCCATGGCTTGGTTTTCAATAGTAGCCAATCCACCAACCGTAATTCGGGTATCGAATCGAATCACCACTTCATTGGCTAAGTTCGCCATGGTCTCATTTGCGGGCGCACCCGGATCCGGGCTGATAACGGCGGTTAATTCAATGCGATTTAAGCCTGAGTTATAAATCGGTGTAGTACAGGTACTGGTACCATCAGGAGTACAACTCGCAGCCGGCACATAAGTGGTTCCGGCTGGAATATCATCATAAATAAATACCGGTAAATCAACATTGTTATTGGGGTTATACCAATAGAAGGTCCAGTGCAATAAGCGCGGATCCGAAGCATCGACTTCGACCGTTTTCACGCCCACCGGTGGATTCAAAAATAAGCTGGTGGACTCATCATCGTCATTATTACTTGGGTCTTCATCGGGGCCATTGTTGCCATCATCATTAATATTGGCGCTGTTTAAAATTTGCGTGACATTTTGTGGTAATGGATCATCCACATCGACCGCAAAGATAACAGACCCGCTATCACCGGCATTGACATTACCCACGACAAAGGTACATAGACTGCCCGCCATTATGCCACCACAACTCCAAGCGGGGTTACTGGCACCCGCATTAAAGGTGGTATTGGCCGGCACTGTTTCAGTGATAACCACCCCAGTGGCATCTTGAGAACCGATATTTTCATAGGTTAAGGTATAACTAATGGTTTGACCCGGCCCCGAACTCATACCACCATCGGTTTTAACGATTGCCAAATCAGGTGCGGCCACCACATCAGTGGGTTCAGTATCATCATTGTTAGATGGATCTGGATCTGGACCATTATTGCCATCGTCATGGATACTGACTGTATTATTTAAGGTATCCACACCGGAAGGCAATTCACTATCCACTAACACTGCGAACTGAACAGTTTGTGCCGGATCGCCGGCATTCACCGGACCAATGGCTAGTACACAAGTACTGCCAGCGTTGCCATTTGGTGAACAACTCCAGCCGGGGGAACTGCCCGTAGTACTGTAGGTAGTATGCAATGGCACAGTTTCTGTCAAGACCACACCGGTGGCGTCTTGGTCACCGATGTTCTCATAGCTAATGTCATAAATTAAGACATCACCGGCATTGACCATGCTTTGTTGATCCACCTTAGTCACGGCTAAATCTGGTGCTGCCGTAATCGGCGTTGTATCAGAGTCATCATTATTGCTCGGATCAATATCATCACCATTGCTACCATCATCGCTGATATTCACAGTATTACTTAAAGATTCAACTCCAGTGGCCAATGGATTGTCCACGGTGACAGCAAAGTTAACCGAACCGGAGTCACCACCATTAAGGGTGCCGACCGGGTAGGTACAATTACTTCCCGCATTACCGTTGGGTACGCAAGTCCATGTGGCGGTACTGCTACCGGCATCAAATGTACTATTAAGTGGGACTGTTTCAGTCAGTACCACACCAGTGGCACCAATATTACCGAGGTTTTCATAGTTAATGGCATAAACAACCACATCACCAGGCGCCACTGTTACACCACCATCGTCTTTAGTCACCGTTAAGTCCAAAGCCGTACCGGTTAAACTATCAACATCAGTGTCACTGTTATTGCCAGGTGTTGGATCAGGACCATTACTACCATCATCAGCGACACTGGCGGTATTGATGACACTGGTGGCACCCGGGGCCAGGGGGTTATCCACATCAACTGCAAACTGAACATTTGCAGCAGCGCCAACGGCCACATTGCCAATACTTAACAGACAAACTGTACCTGCAGGCGAACCGTTTGCACAACTCCAGCCTAGACTGCTTGAAGTCGCGTTGAAGACAGTATGCGTAGGCACAGTTTCCGTAATGACTACACCCGTGGCATTTTGGTTACCCACGTTTTCATACCACAACGTATAAGTAAGCGTTTGTCCCGGATTGGCTAACGTTAAGCCATCGGTTTTAGTCAAAGTTAAATCAGGGACCGCAGTTACCGGGGTATCATCAGTATCACTGTTGTCACCCGGTGTCGGATCCGGCCCATTGCTGCCATCATCACCGATACTTACACCATTATTAATGGCACTGACACCGGCTGCTAAGGGGTTATCCACTTGCACCGCAAACATCAAGCTACCGCTATCACCCGCACTTAAAGTTGCAAAACTTTGAGTACAGATACTGCCGGCATTATTATTTGGTGTACAAACCCAGCCGGCACTACTGCTACCGGGAACAAAGGTACTGTGAGTGGGTACCATTTCGGTAATCACCACACCGGTCGCATTTTGGTTGCCGACGTTGGCATAATTAATGGTGTAACTAATAACATCGCCCGGTTCGACCGTCACCCCGCCATCATCTTTACTCACCTGTAAATCAGGCACTGCTGTTATCGGGGTAGTGTCATTATCTGAGTTATCTCCCGGTGTTAAATCGGCACCGTTGTTGCCATCATCGGCAATAGACGCACTGTTGTTCAATTCAATGACACCACTGGCTAAAGGATTATCAACGGTCACTGCAAAATTAACCATCACTGCCGGATCGCCTGCAGCCACTGCGCCAATAGCAAGGGTACAGGTACTACCGGCATTCCCATTCGGTAAACAGCTCCAACCAGCGGCTGAATTACCGGCATCGAAGGTACTGTTAGCCGGTACAGTTTCCGTGATCACTACACCGGTCGCATCTTGGCTACCAACGTTTGAATAACCCAACGTATAGATAACCGTGCCACCCGGGACAGTCGTGGTCCCACCATCATCTTTGACAATGACTAAATCAGGGGCACCATCCACCGTAATAACAGTTGGATCATCAGGATCGGGCGTACTTGGGTCATTGGAATCAAAATCAGGCACTTCACGTGAAGCAATTTCAGCTTGGTTCACCAGTTCATTAACACCCGCCGGTAATGGATTATTAATCAACACTTGATAGGTAATGGTCACTGTTGAACCATTCGCTAAAGTACCGACATTAACCACCACTGTGGCATCACCACCGGTATTACCGGTTATTACAGTACCCACGTCTGTAGTTACTGAACCGACAATTAACGTGCCATGGGGATCAGGAATATCTGTCACCACCACCGAAGTCGCCGGGGCATCTCCTGAATTCACCACAGTAATGGTGTAATTCAAGGTTTCACCAGGGCTGGCGCCACCGGAACCGTTGGTATCGGCATCTAAGCTCACCGCTTTATCGGAATCTAGAGCCGGTAATAACAAGGTATCATTGGCATCAATCGGACCATAATGTCGTTCATCCGGATCACTACCCGGTAAACTACTGGCATCAGTGATGCTGGCATTATTAACAATGGTGGTAGGAATAACGACATCGCTGCGTAAAGTGGCATTAAACACAAAACTCACCACTTCATTCGGCTCTAGGGAACTGGCCGGTGGTGCGAAGTTACCATCAGAACTAATACGAACAGTGGTTTCATTTGCACCGGGGCCAGGCACAGTGGTCATCACAAAGCCCACCGGAATGGTTACAGCACTAAAACCACCGGCATCCCAAATGGTGGTGTCAAAGACATCTTCCACCACCAAATCATAGGCACTGGCCGAACCGCCGGAATTATTCATGGTTAAGGTAATTGGCACCACATAATCACTGACTGTGCCAAAGGATTTAGCTAAACCTAAATTCGGCTCCACCACTTCGACATCGGCATCGTCCGTTAACGGCGCACCGGTGTCATAGGTAAATTCCACATTATTGGTTAAGGTATTAATGGCGACATTGGCTGGGTCATCTAATAGACGTGCAGTTACTGTCATAATGATTTGATCATTGCCACCCGGGGGATTTGTTATGTCACCAAAATTAAATACCACACGATCATTAATAGAATCAGCATTACTGTCTGAAATAACCGGTGTCCCAGGTAATGTACTGGTAATTCCAGTGTGTGAGTCAACCGTTGCTGAAACCACTTCCATCAACGCAGGACCAATCGGTAACTGATCAGTCACCACCGCATTGGTGGTAATACCTTCCGGCACAATAATGGTCAAAGTAAAATCAATGGTTTCCCCAATGGCCAAATCAGGCACCAACGGATTGCCTTGGTTATCCCCGGTATCACCTAAGGATGAACCGGCGGTGACTTTAACTACTGCCGGATCCGGGGTGATAAAGGAGGTTTGATCTGAATCTGTAGAAGTCCGGGTTTGTCCGGCAACAATCATAGGTGTTGATGTATACGACAAATCAGCCGTATTCGGATAAGTTACGGTCGGATTAACCGTATTATCCACCTGTACATCATAGGTAATGATACACGAGCCTGTTGTTAATTCTAATGGACTGAAGGTAAATTCAATCATTGGTTCGGTTGAAGAATCCACTGACCAACCCGAACAGGTTGAGGTCACAGTAGTATCATTAATCCACTCGGTACCGGGATTGGGTAAATTATCTTGCACAATCAAATTAAAGGCATCTGCACTTGAATTAGCTGCATGCTGAATGGTTAATTGATAAGTTAATACGTCACCGGCATCGGCGGTAATCGAAGCCGGCAAAGTGGTTTTACTGACCGTCACAATTGGCTCAACAATATCCACCAAAGCAGAGTCCGTTACGGTGCTGCCATCAGCACTGAAGCTGGCAGTATTGGCCACATCATTCAGATTGGTTTGGTTCACGGGATCATCAACCACCACTGCCACCACTTCAAAGACGATATCATCTTTCTCATCATCAACGTTATCTGGTGTATTGGTGATATCGCCTAAATTCCAGGTAACTAAGTCTAAATAGCTATCAGCATTGGTATCGATCGCATTACCGGCATCACCGACATTCACTGTGCCAGGAACAAAACTTAAGTTGGCACCAATCGACACAATTTGTGAACTCACCACATCAAATTTAGCCGTGGTATTTGGTAATTGATCTGTCATCACTGCGTTGTTGGACATGCCTTCAGGTAAGGTCACGGTCATGCGGTAAGTCACCAATTCGCCAATGGTCAAATCAGGTTCTGGTCCATTCTGCGAACTACCTGTGCTGGCTTCAGACGTATCGTAAACCACTTTTTCCAATCCCGATGCCGTAATGACCACAGAATGACTTTCTGCATCGGTTCCGGTGCGTTCATTGGGATTGGCACCCGGCATTGAAGTCCAAGCGATATTAGCGGTATTGGTAATAATCTGCTCAGGCGACACTGTGTTATCAACGGTGACATCATAAGTAATGGTGACCGATTCTCCGATTGGAAATTCAGCCCAGGTTGCGGTAATAACACCGGCATTCATTTGAAGACTGCCTGAATCCGGCGCCCAGCCACCCGGCGTAAACTGCAGATTACCGGCAAACGTTAAACCGGCCGGAATCGTGTCACTTAAAGAGGCTTCAAAAGCCCGCGCCGAGGTCGGTGGCATCGAGTTCTCAATAGTAATGCTATAGGTGATGGTATCACCGGCGTCAGCACTGTTCACCGAACCTGATTTATTAACATTTAAAATCGGCTCAACCACTTCAATATCGGCCGATCCTGAAACATTAAGACCTGTGTTGTATTGAATCAAGACATTATTAGTTAATACTTCAATGCCTGAATTGACCGCGGCGCTGGTGACCACTGCCGTGACTTCAACGATAATTCGGTCATCGTCATCAACGTCACCATCAGGTGTATTGGTAACAGAGCCAAAATCAAAGGTCACCACATTACTGTTGGCACCACTAATAATCCCGGGGTCTCCCAGACTCCAAGCATTGCCAAGAGTCAAGTTAGCACCCACAGCAATCAGTTCAGAACCCGTTACTTGCATCTGACCGGTGGCATTATCCGGCAAGGTATCGGTGATTATTACCGAAGGTGACACACCTTCAGCCAAAGTAGCCACAATTCTGAATGTAACTTCTTCACCAATGGTTAAATCCACCAGAGTTGGGTCACCTAGTCCCGATGGCGCAGAGGGTTCAGATTGCTCAGAACTGGTCGCAGGCAATACAGATTTCACCACTTGTGCCGGGGCAATTGTAACGTTAGCATCATCAGTTACCGGACCAAAATTTCGCTCATTCGGATCAACTCCCGGTAAACTACTACCAATGGTACTGGCCACATTATTTAACACAGAGCCTGACTCTGCAAATGCATCAATCAAGACATTAAAGGTTACCGTAACTGTTCCAGAAACAGGCACAGAAGGCACATCCACTTGGACGGAAGTATCGCTGCCGCCGTTACCGATGGTTACTGTCCCTGCTGTGGTGGTAACTGAACCGGGTACTAAATTCAAATCCGGGTCACTTAATGAATCACTAATAACCACATCAAAAGCCGGACTGGTACCGGTGTTGGTCATAACCACGGTATAAGTCACCGTATCGCCGGCATCGGCATTGGTCGGTGACACAGTTTTATTAAGCGCCAAAGCCGGCACCCGAATTCTCACATTCGGCGCGCTGTCACTGGCAGAACTGCTGTCTGAGGTAAAATTAGCAGCATTGTTTTTGTTATTACCGTTCTGATTAGCCGGCACATTATTCACCAACACACTATAAATAATGGTGATGGTTTCATCGGTGGCGTTATTGCTATCACCATTGGTTAAGGTTGCGAAGTTAAAACTGGCATTACGACCACCATTAGTAATGGTAGGATTACTTAACACCCCCGTAAAACCACCGGCAGCAGACGTACTTAAGCCAGGAGACGGCGTAATTGAATCAAAACTTAAAAAAGTTAGACCATTATCCAATTGATCTGCTATCACAGCATTGCTGGCCACACCTTCAGGAATGGTGACTTCAACTTGGTATTGAATGACTTCACCAATGGTAATGGTGCCATTGTTACCATCCACATTGGGCGAGATCGAAACAATGGTTTTATCCATAACAGGCTGACCAACTGTGGCCGTGGCATCATCGGATACTTGTGGAAAATTAACCGCACCTGATTGTGAGGCATATTCTGCAGTAGCGGTATTGGTCAAGGTAGTCCCGATTTCAACGCTGCCGTGAACCGTACAACTGACCGTGACTAACGCCGTGTCTGTACCATAAGGTGCACCCAAAGTGCCATCGTTAGCAGCCAGCGGGTTAGTGAGCGTAATGCCGGTACCAATAACACCACTGTATGCCAACACATTTCCAGCACCATCTTCGATCTGCGTGACATTACAACCGGTTAATCCAGTCACAGCCGGATCGGTAATTATCACATCATAAGCCGGCGCACCGCCGATGTTTTCAACGGTTAACAGGTAGTTAATGATATCGCCACCATCTACGCCGGTAACATTACCGTTAACCGGCAAAGTTGTCGCCGGCGGGCTAATGGTGCCCTGATCGGCTGAGAGTACACCTTTGGTCATCTGAAGTCTGGGCGCTCTCACATTAATAAGCACCGGAGTAATACCGGTGCTCACTTCAGCCACTGTATTCGATGTTTCAACTTGCAGTAAATTCGATAAACTTAAATTATCGGCAAACGGATCGTCCGTTATGGTGACATCAACAAGAACCGATAGGGTTTGTGGCGATAAGGTGGTAATATTCGGCCAATTAATCGTTAAACTATTGGTCGCTGCACTGGTACTAATATTAGTCGGCGTCAAACCCATCGTATCTGATGGGTCAAGACTAATACTGGTATTAGATGTTAGCGGCAGAGTTGTATCAATGGTTGTGGCAGCAAAAACAGGTAATGGGAAAAAGTCCGTAAAAATCACACCATTGGTGTCGCCAGAGGGTATCTCTAAGCTTAATCGATACGTAACAACGTCACCGGGCACATAAGGACCGGTTGAAACAACATCTTTGCTAATGACAACCGGTGAAACCACCACACCGGCAGCCGAATCATCGCCACAAGCACTCGCACCTTCGACCAAGTCATAGTCCATTGTGACCGTATTATTGAGTGGATCGCTGGCTAATACCGCATCGGCATTGGCATAACTTTGATTAACCGTGGCATCATAACCAAGCGTTAAGCCGGTTCCGGCATTGACAGTGCCCTGTGCTGTGGTGATATCAAACACCAAAGTAGTCTGCCCAGGTAAAGGACTGTTCGCTGTTACCGTTGGCGTAACGCCACCGCTAATAACTGAATTAAAAGTCACACCATCCGGTAAAATATCAGTGACAATAACGCGGTTGGCATTGCCATAATCACTTAGCTGGATATCCAGTGTATAGGTCACCGTATTGCCGGGCACCACCTCACCGGGAGAGGCGCCTTTCTGGATACTCATATGTTCTAACTGAATGGTGTTTGTATCCGTTAATTGCGGCACCGGATTCAGACCAGAACCACCATCAAAGTCAGCATCAAAAGTGGCATTATTAATAGCCTGATCTTTACCACATGTAGTTTCATCTAACACGTCATCGAAATAACCACTGTAAGTAATCACCAAATCATTGTCAGCGGCAGTACCGGTGACACTGTCACAAGTGACATTAATATTTGGCAAATTGGAAACACAATTGACGCCACCGGTGATGGTGATAGAACCGCTATCGAGAATAAAGGAACCCGGTAAATTATCATTGATAACAATGTTTTCTATCGTGTTGTTATTGGCCACATCGGTATTTAAAGTATAGGTCACCGGCCAACTTGGTCCCGGGGGACGCTCGCCTTCCGGCGCATCATTACTTTTCTGGAACGTCACTAAAACCGGCGTAATATTAAATTCATCTACACTACCCACAATCGGTCCATTATTGCCGGTTGGGGTGTCCCCAAACTCATAAACGGGTGTCACAGTGGCTGGTAACGGCACATTAACCGCAGCGCCTGGATCAATATCCAAACAAACATTAAAGTTCAAAGGCGGACCGCCTGAAACCACAGATCCAATTTGTGGTTTTAAAATATAAAAACTGTCACCGGGATTGCCAGTGACCACATCACCGGTCACCGGATCAATTAACTCATGTGGCGGTGCAACTGGAAAAGTCCCCACTAAAGTGCTGGGCACAGGCAAACCAAATAATTCGGTGCCTGAATAGCTTAATCCGGCCGGAACGGTTAGCCGCAAATAAGGGCCGTAACCGGGTGAACCGGTGTTTTGAACCTCAACATCGGTACAAATCTGACTACCGGGAAAGCCCTCTCCATCGACAGTCGGAATCAATGATGGCGTTTGTGCAAAAGACACACTGTTCATCAACAGCACAGCAACAAAAACAATATACTTCTTCATGAGTTAGTGAACTCCTCGTTATGATTAAAACCCTTATCTATGCTTTTAAATTTGCTAACCAGACGTTAAAGACACTTTAAGCAAATAAACAATGACACAGAAAACACAATTAAAAATTTTGAGGAAATTATATGTATTTCAGATAGATAACCATCATTTGAAATACACTTTGGGAAGTATTGCGAAAACAATGAGACGATAAAACAATTGCTGAATTTAAAAACTGTGCTTAAATTCACAGAATTAAAAAAATATCCGTAATCCGCTTATCGTTCATTTTTGGCTTTATTATGGTTTTTTCTCACTAAGTCGGTTAAATTCACGTTCTTTCTAAAATTACATGTTGCTAAAAATAATGGATAAATTCAGTCTTGGGCTTATTCTTCTGCTCTCATTAGCCTTTCATCAAAGTCAAGCGACAACCACTGATTCAAATGTTTACAAGGTTGTTAATCAATACACAAAAGACAACGGTCTACCGGTCAACGCTGTCACTGATTTAGTTATTGATAAAGTGGGGTTTTTATGGATAGCCACCCATGATGGATTAATGCGATTTGATGGATTAAGCTTTAAATTATTTAACACAAGCAACCAGCCCAACATGCCGAGTAACCGAATTAGAATGCTTAAAAAGGTGGAATCAGGTGGAATTCTCGTCTTATTTAATCTCAATGATTTGTACTACTTTGACGGCTCCGGTTTTACTAAAATTGATGACGTTTTGATAGATAGCTTCGCTCTGGACGGTAACAAACTATGGTATGGAACCAGACAGGGTCTTTTCGTTCGCGACTTAAACAGCCATCAATCCCGTCAAATTAACAATTTAGATGTGAGGTCAATGACCATAAGTGAACTTGGCATTTATTATGCTGATAATAAATGTGCCATTCATTTTTATAACCACCAACAGCACATAAACACCCGTTTAACTCAGCTCAATTGCAAAAAAATCAATCAAATGAAATTATCAGGCAAAAATAAAGTTGCCATTGGTACTGATAGTGGCGTTTATGTGATTGGACAAGAAATTGAATATTATTTACCTGACCACGAAATCATTAAATTATCATGGATTAAAGACCGGCTTTTCACCCTAAGTTCATCACTTCATGTTATCGAACCAAACGGCCAAATAAGTTCAATCACCACACCCAAAGAGTGGATTATCTATTTGGACCCTCCAGCTCAGGAAACAAACGATGGTAGCGTTTGGATCAATACATTCTCAGCACTTAAAGTCGATGATAACATTGCCTTTAAATCACCTTCTCCTATCTTCAAACATGTAATCGATAATCAAGGAGGGTTATGGGTGGCTACCATTGGGCATGGGCTTTTCTACTTGCGAAAACCCATCTTGGAAACCATTGGTTTGGATAAAAATCAATTAACAACCGGCTTTGTTACATCAGTGGCTAAAATGAAGGGTGGAAATTATTTAACCAGTGAACGTACCGGTTTGTATCAATTCAATCCCACCTCAAATACATGGAAAAAATATGACTCAATCAATTATGTCGATAATGTCCTATATGATTCTAATGGCCGAATTTGGGTCGCGCATAGGGGTTTATGTATACTTGATTTACAAGACAAATGTCATAAGCAGCCGGTTCCAGAATCACTGGCAACTATTCAATTACTATTTGAAGATAATTCAGGCCAAATTTGGGTTGGCAGCGACGAAGGATTGTTTATACAAAAGGGTGGTCAAATGCAATTAATTAGCGACCTTGATAAAAAGTATGTTTTCGCACAAGAAGTGCCAGGAAAAGGGGTTTTTTTAGCAACTAAGCATCATGGAATCAGTGTCTTTAACAATAACAAAGAAGTTGCACAAATAGACACCAACAGCGGTTTGCCAAGCAATAAAATTCGCACACTATACTATGACCCTTTAGTAACAAATGAAGCTATTATTATTGGCACTGAAGATAAAGGTCTGTGCCTATGGCATTTTGATAATGGCTTGATGCGTTGTGCGAGTACAGCAGAAGGTTTACCGCATTATAGTATTCACCACATTCTTCCCGACCAAAAAAATAGATTGTGGATAAGTTCAAATAATGGAATATTTGCCGTTAATATTGATAATTTACACCAATTCATTAATCATAATATTGATTACTTGCCAAACTACCGGCTTGGAATAAGTGATGGCATGGCTGACTCAGAAGCCAATGGTGGCTCCCAAGCCACCGGCACAATTGGGTATCACGGCAATCTTTGGTTTCCAACACAAAAAGGTTTGGTTCGAGTTCCTGCCAATGATATAGTTTTTAATCAAACGCCACTTAAGGTTTATTTTGATGAAATTCAAGTGTCCGGCGTTATCCAAGATAACCATCACAATGTTATTATTAACGACCCCAATAATCGAAAACTTACATTGACTTTTTCTACCATCGCCTTAGGATTTTCAGATGGAGTTCAATTTCGCTATCGCATAAAACCAACAGCACCCTGGTATTTACTAAAAACAGCCAAAGATATTAATTTTGATGCCTTAGCTCCTGGCAAACATAACATAGAATTCCAAGTCGCTCGATATGGGAATTGGACAGGTCCTATCACTTCACTCAATGTTCATGTTACACCCAAGCTGATAGAATTGGTTTGGTTTCGTTTAATGCTTGTTGCTTGTGTGGTATTAATCTTATTATGGTGGATATATCATCTTAGTAAAAGAAAAGAACAGTTAGAAATTGAAGTCAGTAAAAGAACATCCCAACTCAGTACAGCACTAAACACCATATCCGAGAAAAAAGAAATAATAAAAGAAACATTAGCACGAAAACATCAACATTTTCTCGAACTCAGCCACGAACTACGAACACCATTAACTCTAATATTGGGCCCGCTTCACAACGATAAAGCCATTAAAACAGAAACCCAAATAATAATGGCCAGAAATGCCGATAACCTGTTAAATCTCATTAACCAAATACTAAAACTGGAGCAACTTGATGTTTTTAAAAATAACTCAACAATGACAAATATCAACATAGTTTCGAAATGTCGTATAGGTTTAGATCGATTTAAACAAGAAACGGAAAATCGATCACTAACCATCGAACTTGTAAGTCCGAACCATGAAGTCAATATTCAAGGAGACAGCGAAAAAATTGACACCTTGATAATAAATTTACTATCAAACGCCATTAAATTCACACCTGTTGGCGGCACAATTAGGATTACCATTGAAGTTACTAAAAATAATGAATGCCAAATTATAATAGAAGACAGCGGTCCGGGAATACCAAAGAAAGATCGTAAACAGGTCTTTGACCGGTTTGTCCGATTAAATCACAAAAAAGTTGAAGGCAGTGGATTAGGCTTAGCCATTGTAAAAAAAATCACTCAGCACCACCAGGGTGCCATACAGGTAATGGACAGTGAATTAGGTGGTGTTAAATTTGAAATTTCGTTTCCAATTAGAAAACAAACCACCTCACTTGCAAGTCCACAACAGCCTCAATCCCCCTCATCAAGACGTTCAATTTTAGTCATTGATGATAACACCGATATATTACAATTTAGCGACTCAGTTTTATCAGAAAAATATCAGGTTACTACCACCCAGTTTCCGGAAGATGGCTTAAAGTTGGCCACCAGAATTTTGCCAGATTTAATTATTGTCGATATCGGTATGCCCAGGATTGACGGTTTTGAGTTGGTGACACGCATTAGAAATTATGTTGCCACAAAAAATATCCCTGTCATATTTGCGACCGCCCGCACCAATACCGAAGACCATGTAAAAGCCATGGACATAGGTGGAGATGCTTTTATTATTAAGCCTTTTACAGCTGAGCAACTTTTAGCTTATGTAAATCGATTACTGACCACAAAAAACAACAATCTAACGTCTTTATCATCTGATTCCAGCCATCAAACAAGCCTGCTTATTCGGGTAAAAACAGCTATTTGTCAAGCCATTGCCGACTCTGATTATGGTGTCGAACAACTGGCTTCTGAATTAGCCATGAGCCGCAGCGCTTTGTATCGCAGATTCAAAGAAGAAGTCGATATTTCACCCGCAGAATATATTAACCGATGTCGTATGGAACATGCTGATGAGCTACTGAGAAACACCTTATTAAGCGTCGCTAAAATAGCCGAGTTAACCGGGTTCAAGCAAGTATCAACTTTTAACCGTAGTTTCAATCGATTTTTTGGGCATAATCCAACTGAACATCGCAACATGTATTAAGACCATAAGTTATATGACTATTAATGATAGCGTTAATAATTTTAGTTACAATAAAATCACATTTATAATATGAAGCCCAACGTGTCTGACCATCACCACGATCACAGCATAAACGTCAACCCTGACAATAAAAAACGTGTCTTTATTGCCATGTTACTGACTTTTGGTTTTATGCTGGCTGAGGTTATCGGCGGGATCCTGTCCGGTTCTCTGGCCTTACTGGCTGATGCCGGGCATATGCTCAGCGATGGTGTTTCTTTACTGCTGTCCTGGCTGGCTTTTATTTACAGTGACAAACAGGCCGACTTTAAACGGACATTCGGCTGGCATCGTTTTCAGACTTTAGCGGCTTTCGTTAATGGCTTAAGCCTGTTGGTGATCGCTGTTTGGATTATCTGGGAAGCGGCTTGGCGGTTTTACCAACCGGTTGAGGTGATGGCCAAACCGATGTTTGTGATTGCGGTATTGGGCTTGCTGGTGAATGTTATTGTCTTTAAAATCTTGCAAGGCGGCGACCATGAAAACCTGAACCTAAAAAGCGCCATGATTCATGTGATGGGTGATTTACTCGGTTCGGTCGCGGCAATTCTGGCGGCCGTGCTTATTTACTTGTTTGCCTGGTATTGGGCTGACCCCTTATTATCACTGTTAGTGGCACTGCTGATTATGCGTTCGGGATGGTTTGTGGTTAAAAAAGCCACCCATATCCTGTTAGAAGGTTCGCCGGATACCATTGACATCGATGCGGTCAAAAATAAAATTATCAGCGATATTAAAACCGTCACAGATGTCCACCATGTCCATACCTGGTCATTGACCAATGATAAGCATCTGATGTCATTACACATTCAAGTGAATGAACATGTCGATGATTATGATGTTCTGTGGGAAACCAAAGAACTCATTCAACACAACTTTCCAATCTTCCACACCACCATTCAAATTGAACATTTAGACTGTCCTGACGAAAGTTGTTAATTGGCATTCGCTTTGCCTTTCTTAAACTTTTACACATCACATGATACAATAATTGTTTTAAATTCAAGGTAAGATTTATCATGAAAATCAAAGCTGCCGTCGCTTGGCAAGCGGGTCAACCATTAACCATCGAAGAGATTGATTTAGCCGGGCCTAAAACAGGTGAAGTCCTGATTAAAATGGTCGCCACTGGTGTTTGTCATACCGATGCTTACACCCTATCCGGTGATGAGCCGGAAGGTTTATTCCCGGTGGTACTTGGCCATGAAGGCGGTGCCATTGTGGTCGAAACCGGGCCCGGCGTTACTTCCGTAAAAATAGATGATCATGTCATTCCCCTCTACACACCTGAATGCGGAAAGTGTAATTTCTGTACATCCGGAAAAACCAACCTCTGCCAGGCCATCCGCGAAACCCAAGGCAAAGGTCTGATGCCCGACGGCACCAGCCGACTGTCCAAAGATGGCCAAATGATTCACCATTATATGGGTACTTCGACCTTTGCTGAGTATGCGGTGGTCCCCGAAATTGCCTTGGCTAAAATCAATAAACAAGCCCCGTTAGATAAAGTCTGCTTACTCGGCTGTGGTATTACCACCGGTATTGGCGCCGTGACCAACACCGCTAAGGTGGAACCCGGTTCAACCGTGGCCGTGTTCGGTTTAGGCGGTATCGGTTTGGGCGTGATTCAAGGCGCAGTACTGGCCGGTGCTAAACGCATTATTGGTATCGATATCAATCCCGACAAATTTGAATTCGCCCGACAAATGGGCGCCACCGATTTCATCAATCCGAAAGATCATGATGCGCCCATACAAGACGTCATCGTCGATGCCACTGAGGGTGGTGTCGATTATTCCTTTGAATGTGTCGGTAATGTGAATTTAATGCGCTCTGCCTTGGAATGTTGCCATAAGGGCTGGGGCGAATCCGTCATTATCGGTGTCGCCGGCGCCGGTCAGGAAATTTCGACACGTCCCTTTCAGCTGGTCACCGGTCGTGTTTGGCGTGGATCGGCTTTTGGTGGTGTCAAAGGCCGCAGTCAGTTGCCTGGTATGGTTGATCAATATTTAGCAGGCGACATTAAAGTCGATGAATTTGTGTCTCACATCATGCCCTTAGAAGACATTAATAAAGCCTTTGATTTGATGCATAAAGGCGATGGTATTCGTTCTGTTATTACATTTGATTGAGGTATAAATTATGGAAACACTCAAAAAACACCGTTGTTTTGACGGCCAATTGGGCTTTTATAAACATGAGTCTGCAGTCAATAATGCACCGATGACGTTTGCGGTGTATATGCCACCTCAGGCGAAAAAGAAACGGGTTCCGGTGTTGTTTTACTTATCCGGTCTCACCTGCACCGAAGAAAATTTTATGGCCAAAGCCGGCGCCCAACAATATGCAGCTAAACATGGTATTGCTCTGGTTAGCATGGACACCAGCCCGCGAAATTTAGGCCTATCCGGTGAAGATGATAGTTATGACTTTGGTTCCGGTGCCGGTTTTTATGTGAATGCCACCGAACAGCCTTGGGCGAAAAATTACCAAATGTACGATTATGTGGTGGATGAATTACCGGCTTTTGTACGACAACATTTTCGGGTCGATTCCGACCGCATGAGTATTTTTGGTCATTCTATGGGCGGTCATGGTGCTTTAGTTATCGCGTTAAGGAATCCCGGCAAATTCCGTTCAGTCAGTGCATTTTCTCCAATTGTCGCGCCGATTCATAACGAATGGGGCAGGAAATCTTTTAGCGGCTATTTAGGTACCAACCAAGAAACCTGGAAGCAATATGATGCCTGCGAATTGATTAAGCAAACCAACAATAATATACCCATATTGGTTGATCAAGGTATGGCTGATGAGTTCCTCACCGATTATTTACAACCGGAACGTTTACAAGCGGTTTGTCAAGAACAAAACCACCCATTAACTATGCGCAAACATGAAGGTTATGATCACAGTTATTATTTTATCAGTACCTTTATGGAAGATCACATCGACTACCATGCGGACATTCTGAAAAGATAAATTTCACAAACCGGACCAGTGGTTGTCATGCCTGTGACGACCATTGGCACGGTTTTTATTGGATTCAACTTGTGCAATAGTAACCAGTGCAATCACATAACTGTTATAATTAATTACCAATATCTTGATTTAGTGTATGACAACCGGCGACATAACAAGCCTAATAAAAAAACCACACACCCTGGGAGGTAATCCCCCCCTAAAACCTGCTTTAGAATAGTATAAATTCAACTAGTCTTTCTTACCTCTTCACATCAGTAAAGCCTTACTATTCGACTTGAATAAAGCAAAAAATACAAAAACCTACCAAGCTGATAGTAAGTTATCTTTTCAGGCATAATCTTTTCAAAAGCACCTCAAAATACCCAAACATACAGCCTGAATATCAATTAAATAAACCACCATAATTATCTAATGAAGCGCCTGTCCCAGATTCCTTTCAACTTCGCAGACTCACAATGGCAAGCCAACATTAACAGTTATTACCTGTAAAGCCATCGAATGAAGTTTAAAAGGGCGATTTTCTCGCCCTTTTTTAATTAGTAATTAGCTTAATTAATCATCTAAAAAATCAGCAAAGCGCTCACCTTCAAGTGCTGATGCATGGGCTTTATTGAGTAATGCCAAGCTTTCAGACGTTAACCCATCTTTGTCCCGTTTATTTTCAATGTATTCTGCCAAGTACTCCTCACCTTCATCAAGCGCATCGGCAGCGGCTTCTCGATCATCCTTAAAGACATTGAGGAATTTTGTGTAACCTCGATGCAAAGCACCAGTAGCCGAACCAGAATCCTTAATCTCGCCACCTAGCGCAGCAATTTTTGCTTGGAATTCATTCACCAGTAAATCTCTGCTGGTTTTACGTTGCATGAATTCACTTTTAAGCGCACTATTATCTTTAACTATATCAGCACACATTTGGTAACCTTTACAGCTATCAATTAATTTAGCCGCAACATCTTGAAGCACCTCTATATTTTTATCGTTAGTCATATTAATCTCCTTAAATATTATAATTTACTCTTTATTTACGCCTTACTACAAGGCTACCTTTAGTATAAGCATCAACTGTAAAGTGAATGTAAAATTGCCATTAGTTGAATGGTAAGCGCCAACCAAACCCCATACTTGACAGTATAGTTTAGCTGTTGATTGGTTTTTAATCTACCTGGATGTTTTCAGGCAGCAGCCGTTCAAACTGTTCTGCTGTTTCACAGTTTGGAAGTTGGCGGTAGATTTCGGTAAGGTATTTTTCGGGGTTGAGGTCGTGGGCTTTGGCGGTTTCAATCAAGCCGTAGAGATTAGCTGAGGCTTTGGCACCATTTTGGGAGTTGGCAAACAGCCAGTTCTTGCGGCCGATTACAAATGGCCTGATGGCGTTCTCTGCCGGGTTATTATCAATCGGGTAGCGACCATCTTCAATGTAACCGATTAGCTTAGGCCATTGGTTGTGTAGATAGCCCAATGCTTTACCGAATGTGCTTGTGGGTGTGCAGGTTTGCAGACTGTCATCTTTGAGTGCCTTTATTTTTTCAAGTATGCCTGCACTTTTATCTTGCCTGATGCGCTGTCTTTTATCTGGCGGATCGTCTTTGGTTTGTTTCTCAACCTGATAAAGTTCAGCAATCAGTTGAACAATTTTCCGGGCACCTTGGTGTTCTGACTGATCGAGGACTTTAATAAAATATCGTCTGGCATGGGCCCAACAGCCAAGCATGTTTTGTTGCAATTGATCATAACCACCATAGCCATCACACATAATGGTGCCTTTAAAGTCAGCAGCTAATTGATTGGCCACTTGGCTTGAGCGTGAGGATGAGTAATCAAACAGGATAATATTGTTGCTTCGGCGCACCCAGAAATAGCTTTTAGATGAGGCTTTTTTGCCTGGTTCTTTAAGTACTTGGACTGTGGTCTCATCAATGTGCATCACAGGTTGATCAAGCAGCTTGTCTTCAAGCAAGTTGATTAACGGCTGTATCAGTGAACCACATTTAATCATCCAGTCGGCCATGTTGGTACGGCTGATTGAGATGTCCAGGCGCTTGAACATTTGGCTTAAGCGGTAAAGTGGTAAACCATCTGCATACTTACTCACGGTGATGTAAGACAGTAACTCTGGTGAGGCAATGGATTTTGGAATCGGGTCGCTGGGTTTGTCTGCTGTGACGATGTATTTATTACACTTGGGACAAGCCATTTTATGGCGCTTATGGCGAATGACTTTAATCTCGGCCGGTATAAACTGAAGCTGTTCAGATACCTCATCACCGATATACGTTAACTCAGTACCATCATGGGGGCAGGTTGTTTGTTCAGGTTTGTAAACCTTGTCTTCGCGTTCTAAGGTTTTGGGTAAGGGTTTTCGTTTGCCCGATTTTTTCTTTTTGCCTTTCTTGGCTTTGGGTTCAGTGAGTACCTCGGCTTCGTTGAACAGAGCAACCTGGGCGTCATTGGCGTTCTGTTTTTCAGATGACGCACCGAAGCGGTGCTTTTTAAGTTCGATTAAAGCTGCTTCAAGGTTTTGGATATAAGCTATCTTGTCCTTGAGCTGTTGTTCTTTGGCTTTGATATCAGCGGTTTGATTTTTGAGCTGTTTTTCTTTGACTTGGATGTCGTTGGACTTTTGAATTAACAGCTCATCTTTTGCCTGGATTTCAGCCCGAAGTTTGGCGTTTTCCTGTTGTAGTTTTTGGGCTGTTTTCATGCCAAGTATTATAACATTTAGCAACCATAAACGCTCACTTTTATGGGTTAAATTGCATTGTATTTCAATGTTTTATGCGGCCTTAACTGCGCCACATTAAAGCCACGCAATAACCAATCAAGTTGTTCAGTATCCCAATGGATAATGTCATTGATATCTTTTTTAGGCCAGATAAACTTATCCTGCTCAAGACGCTTTTGCCATAAACAAAACCCGGTTTGATCCCAGTACAACACTTTGAGCTTATCACGGCCTTTATTACAAAACACAAACAGACCCGGGCTAAACACATCCATGCCCATGCTGTCTTGAACAATTTGACTTAAGCCATTTATCTGTTTGCGAAAGTCCACATAGTCACGGTGCAGATAAACCGGCACATCGGCAAAGTGAATCATCGCAATGCCTTGAGCAGTTGATGAACGTAATCAGGATCAGGCCAGGTATTAAATTCTACTTGGCCACGCCCTGTGTTCAATGACATCACCGTCCGATACACCGGTTTATCGACCTTAACCTGAATAAACTCATTCTTGGTGGATGGCCTAAACCCAAAATCCTTTTGTCGCTTGGAAAAATACTTGGCATTAATGCCCTGTTGCCGGCAGAATGCAGAAGCTGTTAATCCGGATTTTTTGTGGGCGTGAATAAGCGCAATCCATTGGTCTTTACTTCGGTAGGTTTTGCTCATGAAACTTCACCATGCTAAAAATGCGCAGTGTGCATCAAGCAACAGCAAAATGATAGAATGGGGTTTGGTTGGCGCTTACGTTGAATGTGAACTTTAAAAACTTTCTGGATGAAAGTATCTGTACCAGGGCTTTACAAATTCTCTAAAAATTCCACTAAGAATCGACCTAAATAGAGCCATTGGTTTGCCATAATCTTATTTAAAAATTGTAGGTGAAAGTCTTAGAATCTATAATGATACGCATCTTACCTATACTACATATTAAGAGCCCATTAAAATCTTTAATCAAATCAGAGTGATACCTATCTAATGAGCAAAGTAACCCTTATTAAACCGTCCACTTCGCACTTACAAATACCCTATTACGAAGCCAAAATTCCGGCCGGTTTCGCCTCACCGGCAACCGAATATTTGGGTGACACCCTGGATTTAAATGATTACTTAATTAACAATAAAACCGCGACATTTTTGCCAAAGTGGAAGGTGATTCGATGATTGGGGCCGGCATTTTCGAAGGCGACTTGATTGTTATAGACCGCTCCCTTACTCCCAAGCACAACAATATTGTGGTGGCGGTGATTGATAATGAATTTACTGTTAAACGCTTGTGGCTAAAAGACAACATTCAATTACGCCCGGAGAATCCTGATTATCAACCCATTATCTTGAACGGTGAAGTTGATATGAGAATTTGGGGTGTGGTCACCAGTGTGGTTCGCAAGTTTTGATAATTCGGTGATTAAAATAAACCCATGATTGCCCTGTGTGATGTCAATAATTTCTATGTGTCCTGCGAACGGGTTTTTAATCCGGCGCTGGACAACAGACCGGTTATTGTTTTGTCGAACAATGACGGTTGTGCCGTGGCTCGTTCCAATGAAGTTAAAAGCTTGGGCATAAAAATGGGCGCACCCTTGCATCAAATTCAGGATTTAGTTGAACAACATAATATTGCAGTTTTTTCCTCCAACTATGTCCTCTATGGTGATATGTCGCAGCGTGTGGCTGATATCGTGGAGCAGTACAGTGACCAAACTGAAGTCTATAGTATTGATGAGTTATTTATTTTATTTCAAGGCTTTGATCACCTCAATCTAACCAATCATTGCCAAAAAATGGTGCAACAAATACATCAATGGTTGGGCCTGCCGGTGTGCGTCGGCTTAGCACCCTCAAAAACCCTGGCCAAGGTCGCCAATCATTACGCCAAAAAGCTCAATATCGATGGCCGTGTCCTCAACCTGTCTCATGAGTACTACATCAAACAAGCCCTGGAACATTTACCGGTCAATGAACTATGGGGTATTGGACGTCGCCTTTCCGAACAATTACATCAGATGGGTATTCGCACCGCGTTAGAACTAAGAAATGCCGACATTAAAACCATGCGCAAACGCTTTTCCGTGGTTATGGAGCGCACCATTTTGGAGCTTCGGGGCATTGCTTGTATTGATTTTGACGCAGATCCAGAGAAGAAAAAACAGCTGATTTGCAGTCGATCATTCGCCAACAAATCTTCTGATTTTGAGTTAATTAAGCAGGCTGTTGCTTATCATGTTACCCGTGCCTGTGCCAGCCTACGTCAGCAGGAATCCGTGGCACAATGTTTAACCGTATTTATTAAAACCAATCCTTTTAGTCAAAAGGATCCACAATATTCAAATTCGATTACCATTCAATTACCACAAGCCAGTGATTTTACCGGCCATTTTTTAGCCGCAGCCAGCCATGCCTTAAAGAAAATATACAAACCCGGTTATCTGTATAAGAAAGCCGGTATTATGCTCACCAACTTATCGGATAAAGGCACGCTACAAACCGACTTATTCAGCCCTGATATCAACAGCCCCAAAAACAGTCAACTTATGCAGGCCATGGACTGTATTAATGATCGCTTTGGTAAGGGTAAATTAAAAAGTGCCCGGGAGGGCTTTGGCCAACAATGGGCCATGAAATCAGAACGAAAATCCAAAGAATTCACCACCCGCTGGGATAATCTTCTCAGCATTCGCTGATTGTGTAAGTTTAAGCTTCTTTCGATTTGTTCTTTTCATTATCTGCCTTTGAGTTTAACTTACTGTTCACCTCGTTAAGCGCTAAATTAAGCTTAGCCACCAGCTGTTCTTTTTTCGCCGGATCAATGTATTTGGATTCAAAAACATCTTGTGTTTTTTGTAAAATATCGTTTAGCTTTTTATCTTTGTGGATAAGTGGCTCATAGATGTCTTTATCGGCTTCATCAAACAAACCAATCCACTTTTCTGACAGCCTGCCATAACTAAGTACACGATAGAGATAACGGCCGGGATTTTTCTGGTGCCTAATCAATCCCCAAACCCCGGCTCCTAAACATACCGGTAATAACACTAAATCACGAAACCCATCCACAATCAGCTTTAACTGCAGTACCACGGTATCATGAATAACTTCACTTCTCTGGCTACTGGACTGTTGTTTCGAATCGATTTGTTCCGTCATAATTGAATGCCTGCATGAATCCCAACTATTATACGCCCAATCGATTGTCATCACATGCGACATAAGTCATTGTTTTAAACGGGGAACCAGATAAAAAGGTCAACAATCGAATTGCCCTAAGGAGGTTATTTAAAGCTCCTTAGGGATGACGCTCGATTACTCTATTTCTGTATCTAATTCAAATTCGATTACTTGGCGTGCCTGAGTCTCTTTTTCAATCGGCTCAAAGGTCCATTGCTTCATGGCTTTAACAGCCGCTTTATCAAAAACTTCAGCCGGTGTAGATTCAACCACTTCTACATTTGTGACCTTACCTTCTTGAGTGACTGTAAAAGACAAGGTAACTTGACCGGAAACCATTTCCTTATAGGCCGTAAAAGGGTACATAGGCGGCACTTTATGGGTTACAACTAATTCAACACCTTCGGCATTTTCACCGGAAACTTGCGGCAATGCCGAAGCTGAACCAATGATAAAAACAGCCATAAGAAATAAGCTAATAATGCTTAATTGATGTTTTGTATTTTTTATTTGATTTAATTTCATAATTCTCTCCTTCAGGTTAAAAGATCCAGCGCACAAAATAGTTTCATTAAATGCCCTGCGGGGGTGCTGATCTTGGTTTACATTGAGCGTCAATAACAATTGAGCATAGACAGACAACTGTTGGCTTTCGCTGACGACCTGTTCATCACAGGCAAATTCCTGGTCTTCAATCAATGCCTCTAGGCAAAAACCAAATCCCGGCAAAAACCAGTACATAGCGTGCAGACAAGCCATGGCAAAACGCCACAGGGGATCAGCCCGACGACAATGAATAGACTCATGTAACAGCACTAACTGCAATTCTGCCGGCGTTAAACGTTGTAGCAACGTTTGCGGTAAAATAATCACCGGCTTAAACAAACCAAAAGCCATTGGCGATCGCGTTAAATCCGAGTGATAGACTGAGTGATAAGCAGAGTCATAAACGTCTTCGTGCATTAACTCCGCATGTTTCAGGATGGTGCTTTTAGTCATTAGGTATTGATGCAATAAATGCAGTATCTTCCAGCCGGCAATGAGCATCCAAATCAGTAAAAAAACTAATTTCCAATCAAAATAGAATGATACCTCAGCAGATAATGCCTGTACTGATACCGGAAAGCTCAATATCATCGGCTCGATATAGTGCTGCCCACCCATCCATTTCATGGCCACAAAATAAGCCAACAAGCTCAACGGAACGGCTAACCACAGTTTCAAAATAACCATTCGTGAATAATGTAGACGAATAAGCAGTTTACGGGTTACCTGAATAAATAGCATCACCACAAACAGCAACAAACTACTGTATAACAGATAACTACCCAGCTGATTGATCGCGCTACTCATGACTTTTCTCCAGATTAGCAATCAAGACTTTAATCTCCTTAATTTCCGCTTCAGTCAGTTTTTCATGATGACTAAATGCGGCCAACATATGACTTAATTGGCCGTCATACAGGTCTTTTAGAAAGCGATTATTTTGGGTCGCTAGATAACTCGACTTTTTAACCGTTGGTCGATACAAATAACGTCGCCCCTGCTGTTCAAAATCAATAAAGCCTTTTTTTAATAAACGGTTAATCAAGGTTTTAACGGTGGCTTTACGCCACTGCTTTTCAATATGTTGCGCTTGAATTTGCGCATTGATTTGCTTGGCCGTTAAAGGAGATTCATCCCATAACAGTTTCATGACAACCAATTCAGCTTGACTAATATCTTGTTCCATTCATCAATTACATTTGTAAACACAGGCTCATGATTACACATGTAAACAAATCGGTCAAGGTATTTTATGGTGAATAAATGAAGGCCTGTTATAATCAAGGTATCTCAACTACAAGGAGCGTTATGATGAAACTGGGACAGTTACTACAACAAACATTCAATTTTAGTGAATTTAAAACCGGCCAACAACAGGTTATTAAAAAAATAATGACCGGCCAATCAGCCGCTGCTATTTTTCCCACCGGCTCGGGTA
>Ga0079224_100000948_pt1 | contig 31404 bp, 31 predicted proteins | sample Stecom2015_FD_80414 | JGI IMG/M metagenome (GOLD analysis project Ga0079224, IMG submission 80414) | Agricultural soil microbial communities from Utah to study Nitrogen management - Steer compost 2015 | ecosystem: Environmental > Terrestrial > Soil > Agricultural land | place: USA: Utah... | reverse complement strand
GAGACCCAGCCGGAGTTCCTGTCTTCGCTGGTGATCAACCACCCGCATGGGCTGGAGCGCTTCCAGGCCGGCTACAACGGCCAGTACGAGCTGATGAGCCAGCACGAGCGGCATCAGGAGTTGCGCAAGTTCGTCGAGGCGCTGGAACTGGAGAACACGGTGTTCCGCAGCGATCACGCTTCCAACCAGTTGGTGCTCAAGGGCACGCTGGGGCGCGACAAGCAGAAGTTTCTGGACCAGATCGACTTGGCGCTGGAGGCACCGGATAAGGCGAAGCTGCGGCCGGTTTGGATTCGGCCGTTTTAGAGGTTGGTTTACCGCTCGTGCTTCGAAATGCCGTTCATGCTTCGACAGGCTCAGCACGAACGGCTTATTCGGCCGTTGTGTTGCCTACGCGTTCGTGCTTCGACAAGCTCAGCACGAACGGCTTTGGGTTAGGCGGCTCGAACGCTCAGCACGAGCGGCTTCGGTTTAGCTGACCCGAACGGCTATTTCGCGCTTGGAGGTGCCGTTCATGCTTCGACGAGCTCGGCACGAACGGCTCTAAACGGCTTTTGTTTAGCAGCGGCCATCTGCCACTCCACCGCGCCGCCTGACGGTGTAATCTGCGCCCTTCTTCCAGTCGCTGCCGTCGATGTCCTCCACCCCGCCTGATCTGGCCGCCACGGTCCTCGACCTTCTGCTGGACGCCGTGTGCGTCGTCGATCAGGAGAACCGCTTCGTTTACGTGAGCGGGGCCTGCGAGTCGATCTTCGGCTACACGGCCGAAGAGATGGTCGGCAAGTCGATGTACGACCTGCTGCACCCCGAGGATCGCGAGCCCACCGCCCAGGCTGCGGCGGCGGTGGCGCACGGCCGGCCGCATCTGCACTTCCGCAATCGCTACCTTCGCAAGGACGGAAGCGTGGTCCATCTCATGTGGGCGGCGCGCATGATCGACGGCGGCCGGCGTCTCGGCGTGGCGCGCGACGTCACCCACCTCGTCGAGGCGGAGGCGCTGCAGGCGGCGGTGTACGCCATTTCGGAAGCGGCGCACACGGTGGAGGATCTGCCTGCTCTGTTCCATCAGGTCCATACCATCGTCGGCAGCCTGGTGCCCGTGGGCGGCTTCGTGGTGGCGCTGCTCGATGAAGAGACCGGCGACCTGGATTTCGCCTACGCCGCGGACACCGCCGAACCCGGCGCGCCGAGCGCCGAATCGGTCGCGCTGTGCGAGGCGGTCGCCGCCGACGATGAAACCAAACCGCTCACGCTCGCGACCGGCGAAACGGCCGGCGAGTGGCTCGGCATGCCGTTGCGCAGCGGCGGCCGGGTGATGGGCGCGCTCGCCGTCCGCCACAGCACGCCGGGCGTGCACTACAGCGAGAAGGACAAGGAACTGCTGCAGTACGTCTGCGCGCAGATCGCCACGGCGGCCGAGCGCAAGCAGGCGGCCATGCGCCTGCAGCATCTTGCGCTGCACGATGCGCTCACCGGCCTGCCCAACCGCGAATTGCTCTACGACCGACTGGACAACGCCCTGTCGCGGGCGCGGCGGCAGAGCGTGCGCGTGGGCGTGCTCTATATCGATCTGGACGACTTCAAGCTGGTGAACGACCGCTACGGTCACCTCACCGGCGACGCGCTGCTGCGCGAGGCGGCCGAGCGGCTCAAGCGCAGCGTGCGCGATTCGGACACGGTGGCCCGCATGAGCGGCGACGAATTCGTGGTGGTGTTCGACGGTGTCGGCACCCCGGGCGATGCCTGGGCGCTCGCCGCCAAAGTCCGCGAGGCGCTCGATGCACCCTTCACCATCGGCGGTCACACCGTGCGCTGCACGCCGAGCGTCGGCCTCGCCCTCTACCCCGACGATGGGCTCGATCCCGTCGCGCTGCTGCGCCAGGCCGATGCGGCGATGTACGAAGAGAAGCGCCGGGCGGACGAAGTGGCGGCGGACTGAGTTGCCCGGCGCGGCGGCATAAAAAAGCCGTCCGCGTTTCCTTGGACGGCTTCATGCGTCGGCGCGAATGCGCCGCGCGGCGCACGCTCAGCTTTGCTGCTGGCGCTTGCGGGAGCTGGACGGTTGTTGCTGGCTTTGCTGCTTGCTGCTGCCGCTGCTTTTGGGGCTGGCGCTTTTGACGCTGCTCTTCCCTTTGGTCTCCGTCTGCTTCTGACCTTTGCGCTGCACCATGGTGGCCTCCGATGTGCCCGAACACGGCAAATGCCGTACGTCGGCGCGTGCACGGCACGTGCCCGAGCGTCGTTGCGCGCAATGGAAATACGCTATGGATAATTCGCCGGCAAAAGAGCGTTTCTTAGCAGCCGAAGAAGCTCACGACGCCGGCTTGGCGCTCGGCAGACGGACGCAGAAAGTCGTCCCGTTCTCGGCGGAGGAGTCGAGATCGATCCGCCCGCCGTGCGCTTCGACGATCTGCTTGCTGATGTAGAGCCCCAACCCCAGGCTGCCCTGCCCGCCGGGCTGATCCTCCTCCCTCGCCATGCCGCGGTTGAAGGGCTCGAAAATCCGCTCCCGCATCTCGACGGCGATCGGTGCGCCCTCGTTGTGCACGGTGAGGGTCACTTCGGCAGGATGCTCCTCCGCTACGACGGTGATGGGTTTGCCCGGCTCGCCGTGCTGGATCGCGTTGCCGATGAGATTCGCCGCCACCTGACTCAGGCGGTGCGGGTCCCAATGACCTTCCAGCGTGCCTCGGCAGTCGAAGCGCAGTTCCACCTCCGGGTGGACGGCGCTCAGTTCATCGACCGTCTGCTTGAGCGTTTCCTGCAGCGCCACGTCCGTCCGTTCGATGGACATGCGTCCGCCCAGCCGGGTGGAGGTGAAGTCGAGCAGGTCGTTCAGCATGCGCTTCATCCGGTGGCCGCTGTTGCGCACGATTTCGGCCGCACGCAGGGTCCGCGGATCGAGTTCGTGATGGCGCAGCATGGCCTCGGCGGACATGATCACGGCGCTCAACGGACTGCGCAGGTCGTGACCGAGCGCCGCGAGGAACAGCCGGCGCGCCTCCTCCATGCGGCTGCCGTACCAGGCCATGGACTCGGTGAGGCACTCGTCGATGCTCTCGTTGAAGCGCACCACATCGTCCACCTCCCGCGCGCCGTCGCGCAGTTCCTCCTGCCAATGCCGCAGCACGGTGGCGCGCAGCGCACGATACTCCGCCGCGAGCTGATCCACGTTCAACCCCTGCTCGAAGCGCACCGCCGCATGCCGGTGGCCGAGCTGGCGGATGGCCGGCGTGGCGCCGCTGCGTTCCCCGCGCGATCGTTCCTTCTGTTCGTTGCCGGACTGAGCGGTCCGCATGTCGTTGGCGACCGCCTGCAGCAACTTGCGCGCGCTGTTTTCCAGTTCGGCTTCGCTAAACACACGCGTCTGCCTCAGTTGCGTGCGCGCGAAATCGCGCCAGTCGTCGAGCAGCGCATCCATATTGCGCTCGATAAAAGTGGCAAGGCCCATGAGCCTCTCAGCTTGTCGTTGTTGGTCACTCCGGCGGCCCGCCGCCACTGCGCTGGACGGGTCACCGCATCGTACGCTGACGTGGACATTCGGGGAGCAACCCCGTTACCGAGCGCAAGCCCGGCGCGTGCCACGCGGCCCCCTGTTATACAAGCACGATGCGCGTCCGGCTTACTCCAGTCGGCACGCAACAATTTTTTGCAATGCGGGTCCTAAAGAGCGGGTATGGACGCGCGCTAGCGGGCCGAGTCCGTCTTCGAGCGGTGCGGTGGGTATAGTGAAGATCTGCGGACCGGCCAGTGCCCACGACGCGAACCCAGTGGAGGACGACATGAGAATAACGGACGAAAACATGAAGCGGTCGGACGAGGCAATCGAAGAACACCAGCGCTGGTGCGAAGAGCGGAACGCCCGGCGCATCCGGCAAATGCAGAACAACCTTGCGCGCTCGCATTTTCAGCGGCGCACGGTGTGGCTCATGCTGCGCGACACGGCGCGGCGACGTTAAGAGGACGATATGACAGCAGTGGATTTGGTGTGCCTCGATGTGGACGGCACGCTGTTGGACAGTTCGGGCGGCATTCCGGACGAGGTATGGGATGAACTCGGCGAGTTGCGCGAGCGCGGCGTGAGGCTGGCGATCTGTTCGGGGCGGCCGGCCTTCGGCGTGACGCTGGATTACGCACGACGGCTCGACCCCACCGGCTGGCACATCTTTCAGAACGGTTCGAGCGTGGTCCGCGTCGATACGGGCGAGACGCGCTCCGCGCCGCTGCCCGAACATGCTGTTCGACGCATCGTTGCCAAGGCCCGCCGCACCGGCCGCGTGTTGGAGGTCTATACCGACTTCGAAGTTGCGGCCGAGTTGAATGAAGATCGCGCAAGGCGCCATGCAGAGTTGCTCGGCATTCCGTTTCACGCGCGCCGCTTCGATTCGCTGGACGGGCCGATCGTGCGCGCGCAATGGCTCATTCCGCACGAGCTGCGCGACGAGGTGCTGGCCGAGCCTCACGAAGGGTTGAACGTCTGCCCCTCGCTTGCGCCGCTCATGCCCGATACGACCTTCGTCAACATGACGGCCGAAGGCGTGCACAAAGGCAGCGCGCTGGCGACTGTGGCGGCGGCCTACAAGGTGCCGCTGGAGCGCGTGATGATGGCGGGCGACGGCGAGAACGACGTGGGTGCGTTACGCGTTGCCGGCATCGCGGTGGCCATGGGCAACTCGGAGCCCAGCGCTTTGGAAGTCGCCCACGTCACCGTCGGGCATGTGGACGAAGGCGGTCTATTGGAGGCGCTGGCGCTGGTGCGTTAGCGTCGTACAGGAAGTCCATCGTTCCCGCGCAGGCGGGAATCCGTCGCATTACACCTCTGCCGATGCTCGCAATAGATTCCGGGTCACGCGGCTGCGCCGCTGCCCGGAATGACGATCAATTGTTCGGCGGTTGATAGATCGGCCGGTGGATGATCTTTTCCGGGTTGCTGTACTTCCTCTTCGCTTCCTCTTCCGTCATGGCGCCTTTGGCGCGCTCGCGCGTGCCGTCGGCACCGTCCACCATCCACTGGTAGCGACGATTGACCGAAGCGGCGGTGACGATGCTGTAGTGCACCGTTCCGCCTTCATTGCTTTCCTTCACGGCGTAAAGTTTTTCGCAGTCGGGGCACACATAAAAGCGTGCACCACCGCGGATGACCGTGTCGCTCTCGCGGATCTCGGGCACCACGGCATCGTTGCGGTCGGCTGCCCCCTGGATGTTGCGGCAGGTTTTGCATGGCGCGGAGTTGATCGGCATAGGGCGGCTCCTGAAATGCGCGCAAGCCGGATAAGGCTTGCGTTGAATGAGCGGCGGCCGGTGCGCTGACGCGCATCGCGTCCGACACTGGAATGGTGTCGACCATTGTACGTGTCAAAACATGTGTGCGCGGAGTCGACGTCAAATATTTGGCGTTGTCCGTTCGGACAACTCAAGCGCCACGCTTGCGCTTCTTGGCGGGTGCGGCTTTCGCCGGAGGAAGTTCGAAGTCGAGCGCCTTGGCGGCGCGGGTGAGTGTCTGCCGCTGTGCCTTGCCGTACTCGCGCCACGCATCGATCTCGAGCCGCTCGTCGATCGTGCGTATGGTCCAGTGATCGCCGCTGCGTAACTGCGGCAACTCGTCCCATTCGACCGGCACCGACACGCCCATGCCCGGACGCGCACGCGCCGACCACGCCGCGACTGTCGTCGCGCCACGACCGTTGCGCAGGTAGTCCGCGAAAATCTTACCGACGCGATTCTTCGGGCCGCTCTTGGCGACGAAACGTTGCGGCACATGGCGCGCAAGATGTTCGACGATGACTTTGGAAAACTCCTTCACCGTCTCGTAATCCGGACCCGGCTTGAGCGGCACGATGACATGCAGCCCCTTGCCGCCGCTGGTCTTGAGGAAGCTGCGCAGTCCGAGTTCTTCGAGGAAGCCGTGCACGAGCAGCGCGCCCTCCTGCATCTGCGGCCATTTCAGTCCTTCACCCGGATCGAGATCGAAGGTCATCCGGTCCGGCTGATCAATCGCCTTGGTGGTGCTGTTCCAGGTGTGGTACTCGACGCAGTTCTGCTGCGCGGCGTTGAGCAGCGCTTCGGCGCTTGCGATTTCCATCAACGGATCGTGGTCGCGGTCGTACTTGGGGTCCAGGTGCGTAATGCCCGGTATGGGTGCGCCGTGTTTCTGGAAGATGTGCTGTCCCTCGATGCCGCTCGGTGCGCGCACGAGCGAGACCGGCCGCCCTTTGAGATGCGGCAAGATCAGCGGTGCCACCCTGGCGTAGTACTGCACCAGTTCCAGTTTGGTGATGCCCGTGGACGGATCGATGACGCGCTCGGGATTGGTGACTTTCAATCCGGCGGGCAGTTTGGCGGCGGCGCGCGTTTTCGTCGCGGCCTTGCGCTTCGCAGGCGCCTCTTCGAGATGCATGGGCTTCTCCCTGGTGATCGCCTTCGCCGGCTTGTCCGTGCGCAGGCCATGGAAGACCGGATGGCGGATGCGGCCGTCGCGCGTCCATTCGCCGAAGCTTACTTCCGCGACCAGCTTGGGCTTCACCCAATGCGGTTTGCCGCCGCCGGCACCGAAGCCCGCGCCGCGCGTCGGCTTGTCCGCGAAAGGCATTTCGTCGGTGCGCAAGGCTTCCAGTCTGGCGGACAGACTTTGCAGCAGCTTGTCGTTGAAGCCCGTGCCGACGTTGCCGGCGTAATGCAGCCTGCCCTGCTCGTCGTAGAGGCCGAGCAGCAGCGAGCCGAATCCGATGCGGCTGCCTTGCGGGTCGGTATAGCCGCCGATCACGAACTCCTGCCGCTGCATGCATTTCAACTTGATCCACGCGGGCGAGCGCCGCGAGGTGTAGGCGGAGTCGGCCTTCTTGCCGATCAGGCCTTCCATGCGCAGGCGACACATTGCATCGAGCAGTTCTTCGGGCGGTGCGTTGAAATCCTCGCTGTAGCGCACGCGCGATTGCGGATGTGCCTGCAGGAGTCGTTGCAATAGCGCGCGGCGCTCGCGCAGCGGCACGGCGCGCAAATCGTGACCGTCGCAATAGGGCAGATCGAAGACGTAGTACAGGATGTCCTGCGTGCGCGAAGTGTCGAAGGCGTTCTGCAATGCCTGGAAGTCGGGCACGCCCTGGTCGTTCTGCACCACGATTTCGCCGTCCAGCCAGCAGTCGGGTAGCTGCAGCGCGTCGATGGCACGCGCGAGGCTCTTGAGCTTGCTGGTCCAGTCGTGTCCGTTGCGCGTGAACAGCGCGATGTCGCCGCCTTCCACGCGCGCCAGCAGGCGATAGCCGTCGAACTTCACTTCGTACACCCACTCGCCGCGCTTGGGCGGTTCGTCCACCAACGTTGCAAGCATGGGCGACAGCGTGAGCGGCAGTTCCGCCTTGCGCGCCTGCGCCGGCAGCGCGAGTTTGCTGCGTGCGCGTTTGGCGGTTTTCTTTCGCGCCGGCTTCTTCGCCTTGCTTCCGGCACCCAGCACGCTGTCGGGCAGTTCCTCGACGATGTTGTATTCCGACGCCGGGCGTGCGGCCTCGTCCCGCTCCTTGATCAGCAGCCACGGCTCCTGCTTCTCGCCGGCGCGGCCGTGCATGCGCACCAGCGTCCAGCGGCCCTGGAGCTTTTCGCCGTACAGATCGAACTTGAGTTTGCCCTGGCGATAGCCCTCGTGCGGATCGCCCACCGGCTCCCAGATGCCGCGATCCCAGACGATCACCGTGCCGGCGCCGTACTGGCCGGGCGGAATCACGCCCTCGAAGCCGCCGTAGTCGAGCGGATGGTCTTCCACATGCACGGCCATGCGCTTGTCGGCCGGGTCGAGACTCGGTCCTTTGGGCACGGCCCAACTCTTCAGCACGCCGTCCAACTCGAGGCGGAAGTCGTAATGCAGGCGCCGGGCGGCATGCTTCTGCACGACGAAGGACAAGCCTTCTCCCGCCGCCGCACTGCCCTGCGGCTCGCTGGTGATGCGAAAATCGCGCTTCTGTCGGTATCGCTGCAGGTGATCGGGCATGCGCTGCGATATGGAATCCGCGTGCCGGGCGAATCCAAATATTTCCGGCCCCGCCCTCAAGAGTGCGAGGCCTGCTGCCGATATACCGACAGAGGTTGATCAGTGCGGCCGCGAGAAGCCCACGATCGCACTATTTCGGGGAGTTATTGCTGTTGGGGAAGCTGTATGCGGCGGTGGCGCTCGCCGCTTTATTAAGCGCCTTCGGCCCGGCTGTCGCGGGGGCGACGCTGAGCGTGTCGGACGGGCAGAGCCATTACGATCTGACCCCCCACGTCGATGCATTGGAAGATCCGGGCGGCACGCTGCGAGTCGATGACGTCCTTCGCCTCGATGCGTCCTTCGCGCCGGCTGCGCACGACGGGCGCGATATCGTGCGCAGCTATTCCGATTCCGCTTACTGGTTCCGTTTCACGCTGCAAAGCGAGACACCGCGCCTGTGGCTGCTCGACCTGCCCTACTCGCGTATGGACGAGGTGCAGTTCTACGCACCGACCGGAGACGGCGGCTACACCCTGATGCGCGCGGGCGATTCCGTCGCGCCCCACGCGCGGCCGATCGCGCACCGCAATCTGGTCTTTCCGCTGGAGACGTCGAGCGAGCCGCATACCTTCTATCTACGCGTCAGCACCGAAGGCACCATCAACCTGCACGCCACGCTGCGCACCACCGAGAATTTCATCGCGCACTCGCAGATCGACACCATTCTGGTCGGCGCCTACTTCGGGCTGCTGGTGGTGATGATGCTGTACAACCTGCTGCTCTATCTGCTGGTCCGCGAGCGCATCTGCCTGCTGTTCGCGCTGTTCTGTCTAGGACTATCGATCGGCCAGGCCTCGCTGCACGGCATCGGCCCGCTGCTGCTGTGGCCCGCATTCCCGCAATGGAGCAATCCGGCGGTGGTGTACGGGATGAGCAGCGCCGGGCTGCTGTCCATGCTCTTCACGCGCGAACTGCTGGCGCTGAACCGGCCGGTGCGCGCCTTCGACTACGTCATCTACGGCTCGGCCATCGCCTACGGGTGCTGCGCGCTGATCATGGCCGCGGGCTTCTATCAGCCGGCGGCGATCGTGCTGTCGCTGGTCGGCATCCTCACCCCCTGCGCCGCAATGCCGGTGGTGTTCTATTGCCTGCGGCGGGGCTACACACAGGACCGGTTCGCCATCGTCGCCTGGACCGTGTTCGAAATCGGCGTCGCCACTTTCGCCGCACGCTCCATCGGCCTGCTGCCGGGCAACCCGTTCACCGATCACGCGCTGGAGATCACCACCGCGCTACAGGTGTTCCTGTTCGCTCTGGCCATGGCGCAGCGCATGAACCGCATGCGCGCCGAACGCACGCGGGCGCAGTCCGAGGCGCTGGAAGCCGAACGCGCGCTGGTCGCGGCATTGAAAATGTCCGAAACCGAACTGGAAGCGAAGGTGCAGGCGCGGACGGCGGAACTGGCCGAGGCCAACCGGCGGCTGCGCGAGAACGAGCGCCATCTGCTGCACCAGTCGCAACACGATGCGCTGACCGGCCTGCTCAACCGTTATGTGCTGAACGACCGCATCAACCACGCGCTCGCGCAGCGCCGCCGCGACGCCAAGGCGCTCGCTGTGCTGGTCATCGACCTGGACGGCTTCAAGCCCATCAACGACCGCTACGGGCACAGCGCGGGGGACGCGGCACTGGTGGAGACGGCGCGCCGGCTGAAGCGCTGCGTGCGCGATGCGGATACGGTCGCACGCGTCGGCGGCGACGAATTCGTGGTGGTACTGGAATCGCTGAACGACGTACAGGAGGCGCAATCCATCGGCGACGCCATCCTGCAGGAAGTGGCGCGGCCCTTCTCCTATCGCGAACACGAATTGTCCGTGAGCGCGAGCCTGGGCATCGCCTGCTATCCGGAGGACGGCGACACGGCCGAAGCGCTGATCATCAGCGCCGATGCGGCGATGTACCGCGCCAAGCGCCGCGGTCCGTCGCTCGCCGACATCGCGGGCCATCAGCCGGACGCCGCGGCGCTCGGCGAGGAAGCCTGAGCACGCGTTACTGCGTCCGCTTGCCCGGGTAGCGGCTGTATTTCTGCTTGAAGGTCTGATTGCGCGGGCGCGGAAAATCACGCCCCTGCGTCCACGCCGCGCCGAGGAAGGGCAGACTGTTGATGCGCTTGCCGCGTCCCGCCTTCAGACGCAGGAAGCCGCCGATGAAGGACTGCGCCAGCCCATAAAGCCGCGGATGCAGCGCGGCGTAGGCCCACAGGCGCAGCGCGAACATTTCGCCGAAGGGGCGCATGCGCCTCTGCACCTGCTTCTCGCGCATCTTGCGCAGCAGATCGGGCAGCGGAATCCTCACCGGGCAGACCACGCCGCACTGGTTGCATAGCGTGGAGGCGTGCGGCAGATCGGGCGCGTTCTCCATGCCGGCATAGCTCGGCGTAAGGATCGAGCCCATCGGCCCCGGATACACCCAGCCGTAGGCATGACCGCCGACAGTGCGGTAAACGGGACAATGATTCATACACGCGCCGCAGCGGATGCAGCGCAGCATCTCCTGCATGTCCGTGCCGAGGAAGCCCGTGCGGCCGTTGTCCACCAGAATGAAGTACATGTGCTCGGGACCGTCCGCGTCCTGCGCGCCCTTGGGCCCGGTGAAGAAGGACACGTAATTCGAGATCGGCTGCCCCGTCGCCGAGCGCGGCAGGAGGCGCAACAGGGTGGATACGTCTTCCAGCGTCGGCACCACTTTTTCGATGCCGGTGATGCTCACATGCACGCGCGGCAGCGTGGTGACCATGCGGCCGTTGCCTTCGTTGGTCACGATCAGGCCGGAGCCGGTTTCCGCAACCAGGAAGTTCGCGCCGGAAATTCCCAGGTCCGCGGTGAGAAAGTGCTGGCGCAGTTCGGCGCGCGCCTCGCGCGTGAGCGCCTCGTTGTCGGTCTTGGGCGGCGTGCCGTGCTTGGCGGCGAACAGCTCGGAGACTTCCTCTTTGCTCTTATGCACCGCCGGGGCAATGATGTGCGAAGGCGGTTCGCCGGCGAGTTGGATGATGTATTCGCCCAGATCGGTTTCGATGGGCGTCACGCCGTTGGCGATCAGCGCTTCGTTGAGGCCGACCTCCTCCGACACCATCGACTTCGACTTGATCGCCTTCTTCACCTCGTGCCGGCGACAGATCTCCAGCACGAGCTGCTGCGCTTCCTTGTCGTCACGCGCGTAAAGCACCTTCGCGCCGCGGCGGGTGGCTTCCGCCTCGAAGCGCTCGATCCACACATCCAGTTCGGCCAGGGTGCGATTACGGATCGCCTCGCCTGCGTCGCGCAGGGTGTCGAAGGCTTTGCTGCCGTAGGCCTCCACCGCGCGAGCGCGCAGCAGCGCCAGGCCGCCGATGCCGAACTTGTGCAGGTTGGCCTGCAGCACCGGATTGGCAAGCGAGCGGGAGGCTTGCGCCTTGAAATGGATGGAGCGGATTTGCATGCGCTAAGAGGACACCGGCTTCGTCACTCCCGCGAAAGCGGGAATCCGGTTCTTTGCCTGGATTCCGGCTCGCGCCCTGCGGGCTTGGCCGGAATGACGATCAGCGTTCATCGTCATAGCCGGCATCAGTCTTTCAATTCCAGACGCATCAGCACTTCGCCTTCGTCGTCGAACTCGCCGGTCTTTTCGAAGCCGAGGCTCTCATACAGCTTCTCTGCCGCGACGTTGCCCGGCATGAAGCTGATGATGATCTCCTCGCAGTCCGGCCGCTGCGCCAACTGATCGATCAACTGACGCAGCGCCGTGCGCGCATAGCCGCGCCGCTGGTATTGCGCGCCGATCATGAGCCGCACGATGTGCCACTTCAGCGTCTCGATGTCCTGCCCGAACATGAGGAAGCCGACCACATCGTCGCCGGCATGGATGGCGACGGGCGCGAAATTCGGCGCCACCTTCGACTGCGCGATCGACAGCACGTTGGGCGCGATGAAATTCTCCTGTCCCGGCGCCGGCTGCAGGCGGATGACCTCGTTGAAGTTGGCGATGACCACTTCGCGCAGCGTCACGGTCGCGGCCTGATCGGCGGCTTGCGTCAATTCCACTTTCCGTATCGCCCTCCGGCGCTGTAACGGCCGGCGCCCAGCAATGCCACGGCCAACGCGCCGAACAGGAACATGCCCTGCAGTTCCAGCGCCCATCCGCCGCTCTTGGTGAGGCTGAACAGTTGATGACTGTGCGCCAGCACGATGGCGAAGATCATGTTCACCATGATGATCAACGCGGCGGGAATGGTGAACAGACCGATGATCACGAGTATGGGCGCGAGCACTTCGCCGATATAGACGGCGTAGCCGAAGACCTCCGGCATGCCGATTTGGTCCATCATGCCCAGGATATGCGACGGGCCGTTAACGACCTTGGCGATACCGTGCAACAGCACCAGTACGCCGAGCGTCACACGAAGCACCAGCTTGCCTGCGTCCTCTGCCATGCTGCCCCCTCAGTGTGGTGGTTGTAATCGCAGCGCCCTGGCCACGCCCAAGCGCGGCGCTCATTCTAGTTCCGGCTTCCGGTCGTTCGCCAGCACTTCGGCGACATGAAACACTTGCGTGCGCTCGTCGCCGCGCCGGCGCAACCGGCCCTCGATGTTGAGCATGCAGCCGAGATCGCCCAGCACCACCGCGTCCGCACCGCTGGCGTCGATGGCCTTGCACTTGCGCTCGACGATCTCCGTGCTGATCTCGCCGAACTTGACGGCAAAGGCGCCGCCGAAACCGCAGCACTGTTCGCATTCGTCCATTTCCGTGAGCCGGAGACCGGGCACGCGCGCGAGCAATGCGCGCGGCTGCTGCTTGACGCCCAGTTCGCGCAGACCGGAACAGGAGTCGTGATAGGTCACCGTGCCCTCGTAGCGGCCGGGCACCTTTGTCAGTTTGGCGACATTGACCAGAAAATCGGTGAGTTCGTAAGTGCGCGCACACAGCGCATCGACGCGCGCGCGCAGCGCCGGATCGTCGTCGCGGAACAGGTCGGGGTAATGCGTGCGGATCATCCCGGCGCAGGAGCCGGACGGCGCCACGATGTAATCGACGCCCTCGAATTCGTCGAGCACCTTGGCCGCCATGCGGCGTGCGGACTTGCGATCGCCGGCGTTGTAGTTGGGCTGGCCGCAGCAGCTTTGCGTCATCGGCACCACCACCTCGCAGCCGGCCGCCTCCAGGAGCGTCAGGGCGGCAAAGCCGATCGACGGCCGCATCAGGTCGACGAGACAAGTGACGAAGAGGCCTACTTTCATCGCGCCGCTCCGGCAGACAGCGATGTCGATGCGGCCAGGGAGGCTTCGGTGGAGGCTAATGGGCGCAGCCCGTTATGCCGGAACCAAAGCCCTCCCCGCATCAGGTCGACGAGACAGGTGACGAACAGGCCTACTTTCACAGACGCGTACGGCGGTCGAAGACAAGGCGGATCATGGTAGCACGCGGCTGTGAACGGCCCGGCGTGCCTTGGACGCGGTTGGGCGTTATGCTTGGTCCGGCGCCGCCGGCATTTTCGGCATGCGGTGTAGAATTTCAGCCGGGCAGTTGGTCGACCACAGGCGAACGCCTTGTCCAAACAACCTCAGGCAGAGCCTTTTCATGAGCGGCACCGAGAAGGAATCGAAGAACTCCATCCAGGTCATCAAGCGCATGATGAAGCTGCTCGATGTCCTGGCGCAGTCGCCTAATGCCGTCAGCCTCAAGGTGCTGGCGGCAAGCGCCGAGCTGCATCCCTCCACTGCCCACCGCATCCTCACCGCCATGGTCAACGACCATATGGTGGAGCGCGTCGATCAGGGCAGCTATCGCCTCGGCATGCGCCTGCTGGAACTGGGCAACCTGGTGAAGTCGCGCATCAGCGTGCGCGAACAGGCGCTGCCGCTCATGCGCGAACTGCATGCGCAGACAAACGAGGCGGTGAACCTGTCCGTGCGGCGCGACGACGAAATCGTTTATATCGAGCGCTCCTCCAGCGGCCGGCAGTTGATGCGCGTGGTGAACATCATCGGCGAACATGCGCCGCTGCACATCACCGCCGTGGGGAAGCTGTTCCTGCTGGAGGACGGCCCCGAAGGCATCCGGGGCTACGCCGAGCGCACCGGCCTGCCGACCTTTACGCGCAACAGCATCGGCACGCTGGAGGCGCTGGAAAAGGAACTGGACAAAGTGCGCAAGACGCACATCGCCTACGATAACGAAGAGGCGGAGCTGGGCGTGCGCTGCATCGGCGCCGGCATCCGCGACGATACCGGCGCGCTCGTGGCGGGGCTGTCCATTTCCGCACCGGCCGAGCGCCTCAAGCCCGAATGGGCCGAACTGGTGAAGGACACCGCCGACCGCATTTCACGCGCCATCGGCTATCGCGGCCTGACCCTTTAGGCGCCCTTCCCCCGCAAACCGACTACCAGTAGGCCGTCACCAGATAGCCGGCCAGGATGGCCGCCAGCCAGAAGGCCATGCCTCCGGTAGAAATGGTACGCGCGAGCACGCCTTCGCTGCCGATCCAGCGGTCGAGCAGCCGGTTGAGCCGGGAACTCGTGGCCGATGCCGTTGCGTTGACGCCGCGACGCACGCCGTCGAACAACCGCTCGACCATGCGCACCGCCGCCATGGCCGGCACACGGTAGAACCAGTCGAAGTCGAGCGTGATGGTCAGCGTGCGCCGCAGGAAGTTCAGCATCACGAAGAACGCCAAGCCCGAGAACAACAGCAGTTGCAGGTACACCAGCACGTGCGCGGCGGTGTAGGGCTCGTAATCCACCGGGTACGGCAGCAACGCGTAGAGCGGCTGGTAGAACACACCCAGTCCGATACACGCCGCGGCGAGCAGGATCATCGCCAGCCGCATGCTCCACGGCGGATCCGCCGGACGCAGTCCCGAATCGCGCTGGAAGAACACGAACCAGGGGAACTTGATCCCGGCGTGCAGAAACACCCCCGCAGATGCGGCGGCGAGCATGTACCACACGAAAGCGAGATGCTCGTGGACGGCCGCTTCGGAAATCATCGATTTGCTGATGAAACCCGAAGTCAGCGGGAAGGACGAAATCGCCAGCGCGCCGACGATGCCGCAGATGCAAGTCAGCGGCATGGTGCGGAACAGTCCGCCGAGATCCGTGCACTTGCGCTTGCCCGTCTGGTAGAGCACCGCGCCTGCCGACATCAGCAGGAGCGCCTTGTAGAGAATGTGCGTGAAGGCATGCGCGGCCGCGCCGTTGAGCGCCATTTCCGTGCCGATGCCGATGCCCACGACCATGAAGCCGACCTGGTTGACGATGCTGTAGGCGAGGATGCGCCGCATATCGTTTTCCAGCAGCGCATAGATGATGCCGTACATCACCATGTACAGGCCGACCCAGATCAGCAACTCGGTGCCCGGGAAGCCGCGCAGCAGCACATACACCGCCGTCTTGGTGGTGAAGGCGGACAGAAACACCATGCCGCTCCACGAGGCCTCGGGATAGGCATCGGGCAGCCAGGCGGACAGCGGCGGCGCGCCGGCGTTGATCAGGAAGCCCGCGAGGATCAGCCATTGCGCGGGCGAGTCGAGCGCGATGCGGGTGAAATAGAGTTCGCCCGTCTGCACCACATGGCCCATTATGCCGGCGAACAACAGCATCCCGCCGAGCAGGTGGATGGCGAAATAGCGCTTGCTCGCATGCCAGGCTGCGGCGCTGCCGCCGCTCCAGATCACCAGCGTGGAGCCGACGGCCATCAACTCCCAGAACACGAACACGGTGGCCAGATCGCCGGCAAGCGTGACGCCGATGGCGCTGCCCGCGTAGATATAGGCCGCCGGCACTTCGAGCCGGCTCTGCTGCCGCAAGGCGAACAAGCCGCCGGCAAAGGCCATGAGCGCAAAGATGGTGGCGAACAGGCGCGACAGCGGATCGACGGCGAGCGGCGCAACCGGCACGCCGAGAAACTCGCCCTTCCACAGGATGCCTTCCGGCAAGGCCCACAACGCCCACAATGCGAGAAGCGGCAGCACCAACGTCGCCGCCGGTCGCGCGCGCGCAGGCAGCGCACCGAGCAGCAGACCGCCCAGGGCGAGGATGAGGCCGGGATGGAAGAGGTTCACGACTCGCCCTCCTCGCGCACCTGGTAGTAGTCCTCCGGCCGCTTGATCAACACGCCCAACACCTTGGCAATGAGGATGAGCGCCGCACAGGCCAGAAAACCGAACCAGGCGTTGAAGGCGAACAGGCCGTCCGCGCCGAAGTGGCCCTCGAGCGGCACGACGAATTGCGCAACGACCGTCAACGCCAGCACGACGCCGAAGATCCACCACAACTTGCGTATGGTGTCCGGACGGGTCAGCCAGTGCGGTTCACGAGGATCGGGGCGGGCCATGTTCAGACTCCTACGAGTTGCCGCGCCAGGGCGAGCGGCACGTCCGCATAGAAGAACAGCGCAACGGTGAGGCTCGCGGTGACCACCATCGCGAGCACCATCGGCCACGGTGCTTCGCCATGCGCAGCCGTATCGGTGGGCGCGTGCATGAACGCGGTGTACACGATGGGCACGAAGTACGCGGCGTTGAGCAGCGTGCTGGCCGCGATGACGCCCACCGCAATCCAATGCTCCACCTGCATCGCACCGGCCAGCATGAACCACTTGCTGATGAAGCCGCCGGTGGGCGGCAGGCCGATCATCGACAGCACGCCGATGGCGAAAGCCACCATGGTCCAGGGCATGCGCCGCCCGATGCCGGCGAGTTGGCTTACCTCCGTCTTATGCGAGGCCGTATAGATCGCGCCGGCGGCGAAGAACAGCGTGATCTTGCCGAAGGCGTGCGCGGCGATGTGCAGCGTCGCACCGATCACCGAAATGGGGGCCAGCAGCGCGGCGGCGAGCACGACGTAGGAGAGCTGGCTGACGGTGGAGTACGCCAGCCGCCGCTTCAGGTTATCGGCACGCAGTGCGACGATACTGGCCGCGATGATGGTGAAGCCCGCCACATAAGGCAGCCACGCGGCATTCGCGGTCATCGCCAGCAGATCGATGCCGAACACATAGACGATCACCTTCACCACGCAGAACACGCCCGCCTTCACCACCGCGACCGCATGCAGCAACGCAGACACGGGCGTGGGCGCCACCATCGCGGACGGCAGCCATCGGTGCACGGGCATCAACGCCGCCTTGCCGATGCCGAACATGAACAGGGCGAGCAGCAGGCCGCGCGCGCCGTCGCTCAGGCGATCGCCGATGATGCCGCCGGGTTCGAAGTCGAGTGTGCCGACGCTGAAGTAGGTCACCAATATGCCGACCAGCATCAGCGCAATGGAGGTCGAGATCAGCACGCCGAGATAGACACGGCCGCCCTGCCGCGCTTCCGCATCGCCGTGATGCGTCACCAGCGGATAGGTGACGAGCGTAAGAATTTCGTAGAACAGGAAGAGCGTAAGCAGGTTGCCGGCGAAGGCGATGCCGACTGCGCCGAACAGCGCAAGCGCAAAGCAGACATAGAAGCGCGTCTGATGCCCTTCGTCGTTGCCGCGCATGTAGCCGATCGAATAGATCGAATTGACGATCCACAGCGACGAGGCGATGAGTGCGAACAGCATGCCGAGCGGCTCGAGTTCGAAGGCCAGCCCCACACCGGGGAAGACTTCGAACAGCGACACGGCGGGACGCGCACCGTCCAGCACTGCGGGCAATTGAGACGCGACCGCGACAAACAACCCGCCGGCGGTGACGAGCGTGACCGTCTCGCGCAGATTGGGGGCGCGATGCGCCGCGGCGATGCCGACGGCGCCGAGCAGCGGAATGAGCAGCGCGATGAGCAGCGGCGACGTCATGGCTGCCTCAGCATCAGGCGGGCTGCGACATCCGCCGCGCCGACGTTGAAGGAGGTATCGAAGCCGAACCAGATGCAGGCGGCGACCAGCAGCCACGCCGGGATCAGCATCGACAGCGGCGCCTCGCTGCCCGGCGCATCAGCGGCCGGTTCGCGCAAATAAGCCGCCTCGACGAAGCGCCACACATAGACCACTGCGATGAGCGACGAGCCGACGATCAGCGCCACCAACGCCATGGACTCCAGCGCCAGCGCGCCAAGCACCAGATACCACTTGGTGATGAAGCCCGCCGTGCCCGGCACACCGATGAGGCTGAAGCCCGCCAGCACGATGCCCATGCTGGTGAGCGGCATGCGTCGCGCCAGACCGTTGACGGCGCGGAAATCCGTGCCGCCGGCGCGCAGCGCCACCATGCCGAGCAGGAGAAACAGCGCGCCCTTGGTGATGCCGTGATTGAACAGATGCGCCACCGCGGCGGTCAGGCCTTCGCGGTTGGCGAAGCTGATACCGAGAATGATGTAGCCGATCTGCGCCACGCTGGAAAAGGCGAACATGCGCTTCAGGTCGCCCTGATAGCAGGCCACCAGCGACGCGGCGACCAGACCCACCGCGGCCAGCGCCATGAGGATGCCGCTCAGTTCGGGACCGCCGGCGCGGACGGCGTCGCCGAACACGAAGAAGAAATAGCGCAGCAGCACGTACACCGACACTTTCGTCGCCGTCGCGGCGATGAAGGCGGCCATCGCGGAGGGCGCATAGGCGTACGCATTCGGCAGCCAGAAGTGCAGCGGGAACAGTGCGAGCTTGAGCGAGATACCCGCAGTCACGAAGGCGAGCGCGGCGTAGACGGCGCGCGTACCGGCGATTTCCGGCACACGCTGCGCGAGGTCGGCGATGTTGAGCGTGCCGGTCATGAGATAGAGCATCCCCACGCCGATCACATAAAAGGTCGCGCCCAGCGTGCCCATGATGAGGTACTGATAGGCGGCAAGCTGCGCGCGGCGCGAACGCCCGAGGGCGATGAGCACGTACATGGAAAGCGAGGAGATTTCCATGAACACGAACAGATTGAACGCATCGCCCGTAATCACGATGCCGAGCAGGCCGGCCAGACACAGCAGGTACAGCGCGTAGTAGAGGTAGAGCTGCTCTGCCGGCACTTCGGCGGCACTGCTGCGCAGGCTGTAGGGTGCGACGATCGCCGCGAGGCCCGCGACCAGCACCAGGACGAAGGCGTTCAGCCTATCGACGCGATACTCGATACCCCAGGGCGCCGGCCAACTGCCCATGGCGTAACTGATCACGCCGTGCTGGCCGACGTGATCGAACAGCAGCAGCGCGATCGCGAGGCTCGCCCAGCTCGCCGCCACCGCCACGAACCAGGCAATGTTCGGGCGCCGCAGCAGCACCACCAGCGGCGCAGCGATAAGCGGCAGGACAACCTGCAGGGCGGGCAGTTGTTCCATCATCACACCCGCTCCGGTTCCCGCGCGTCTGCTTCGAGAATCTCGTCCTCTTCGATGCTGCCGTAGGCTTCGCGCACTCGTACCGCCAGCGCAAGGCCGAGCGCGAGCGTGGCCACACCGACCACGATGGCGGTGAGGATCAGTACGTGCGGCAGGGGATTGGAGTAGACGCCGTAACCCTCGGCGTAGATCGGCGCTGTGCCGCCGATCAGTTTCCCCGGTGCGATGTAGAGCAGATAGACCGACGTCTGGAAGATCGCCAGCCCGACCAGCTTCTTGATGAGGTTGCCGCGCGAGATGACGATATAGAGCCCGCAGACCATCAACACGATGGTCACGAAATAGCTGTAGTGACTGGCGAGTTCTTCCATGCTCACGAATCCGCAGCATCGCGGCCGCGCGATGCGAACAGGTAGAAGATCTTCAGCATCACGCCGGCGACGGTGATCAGTACGCCGAGTTCCACCCAGAAGATGCCGCGGTGCTGGCCGTGGACGGTGTCGCGGTCGAGCACGAAGTAATCGAGGTAGTTGCCGCCGAGTAGCATGCTCGCCACGCCCACACCGGCGTACAGCAGCACGCCCAGCGCGATCATCGTCTCCACCAGGCGGTCGGGCACCAGCCGGCGCGCCGCGGGCAGCCCGAAGATGAGCGCATAAAAGATCACGCCCGCCGCCGCGATGACGCCCGCCTGGAAGCCGCCGCCCGGTCCGAAGTCGCCGTGGAACTGCACGTACAGCCCGAACAGCAGCATGAACGGAATGATCAGCTTGCCTACGATGCGCAGGATGAGATAGCGCTCCATCTATCCCTCCCTGCTCTTGTCCGATCGCCGCAGGCGACGCAGCAGGGCGATCACGCCGATGCCGGCGGTGAAGACCACGGTGACTTCGCCGAGCGTATCGAAGCCCCGCCAACTGGCCAGCACGGCGGTGACAATGTTCGGCACGCCGGTTTCGGTTACGGTGTCGCTGAGGTAGCGCGGCGCGACGTGGGTGTGGATCGGCGCCTCCGGATCGGAGAACGCCGGCAGGTCGAGCGTGCCGTACACCAGGGCACCAACGATCACGATCGCGAGCAGCAACGGTCCCAAGGGGCGGCGCATGGGCTTCGCCTCGTCGGCGCCGGTGGCATACAAGGCACCGAGCAGCAACACGGTGGAAATACCTGCGCCGACGGCCGCTTCGGTCATCGCCACGTCGACCGCATCGAGGCCCACCAGCACCATGGCCATCAGAAAGCTGTAGATGCCGGACAGCACCACGACCGCAAACAGATTGCGCTGCATGACGAGCCCGATCACGAGCACCACCATGAAGGTCAGCACCGTGTTGATCATCAGGGTTTCGATGACGGCGCTCCTTCCAGTGCGGCGACGCCGGCCTCGTCGAGGCCCTGCGGCTCGAGCTTGCGCGCCAGGGCGGCCTTCGCCAGTGCGTGCGACGAGGTGGGGCTGGCGAAGAAAATCAGCAGGGCAATAATGACCAGTTTGGCCAGCACCAGCGTGAAGCCCGCCTGCAGCGCAAGGCCCAGCAGAATCAACCCGGTCCCCAGCGTTTCGATCACGCTGGTCGCATGCATGCGGGTGAACAGATCCGGCATGCGCAACAGGCCGATCGCGCCGATGATGCAGAACAGCCCGCCGGCGGCGAGGCAGAACCAGCTCAGTACGTCTAGCACGGTGCTCATCGCAACGGGTCTCCTCCGGGCTCGCCCAGATCGCCGAACTCGAAGAACTTCAGCACCGCGATGGTGCCGATGACGTTGAGCAGTGCATAGACGATGGCCAGGTCGAGGAACTCCGGCCGGCCGTTGAGAAAACCGATGACCGAGAGCATCAGCACGGCCAGCGTGCCGACGGTGTTGGCCGCGAGCACCCGATCGAACACCGTCGGGCCGCGCAGCGCGCGCACGAGCGCCAGACCCAGCGCGACGAGAATGCCGATCACTGCAGCGGCGAACATGCTCATTGTCCCGACTCCAGTTTGTGCACGCGGCGATCCATCTCGCTGCCGACCGCACCCTCCGCGCTTTCGCGGGTGATGCCGTGCACGATGAATTCGTCGTGACTCGCCTCCAGCGTCACCGTGCCGGGCGTCAGGGTGATGGAGTTCGCATGCGTCGCGAGCCCCGGCGCGGTGGTCTGCGAAGGTTTGAAACGCACGACGGTCGGACTGATCGGCAGACGCGGATCGAGGATGATGCGCGTCATCTGCAGGGCCGAAACGACGATTTCCTTGACCAGCCAGGGCCAGTAAGTCAGCGCACCGAGGCCCAGTTGGATGGGATGACCTTCGCGATCGGCGATTTCCATGCGCCGTGCGAATATGGTGACGGCAACGGCGCTGGCGATCCCCGCGCCAATAAGGAAGGGGGTATAGATGCCGGACAGCAGCAGCCAGAACAGCAACAGCGTGATAATCAGGCTGAACACCTGAAGCATTGCGCCTCCCCTCGCTTTTTCCACTTCGGATTGCCGGCGCCCTTGGCGACGCAAGCCGAGCGGTGCTTCATTGTTGGACCAATTGTATAGTCAGCCTGCATGGCAGACAACAAAGATCGTATCTCACGAGCCGAAACTGCATAGCACAGCTCGAAATGCGTGGGTTCGCCCCGTCGTCAGCCCTGCATCCAGAGCCGGCTCGCCTCGCGCACCACGTCGGTCAGCGAATCCTTTTTCTCCATTACCTCGCGCAGCTTGCGCGCGTCGTTAGCGCGCGCCACCGTCAGGCGTATGAGTCGCTTGATCGCATCGCCCGCGCCGCGCTCGGCGGCATAGGGCATCACGGTGGTCAGCATGTCGATCAGCTCCTGCGCCAGCGGCACCGGCTGCTGACTGGTCGGGTCGACCAGCGTACCCTCCAGCCCGAAGCGGCAGGCCTGGAACTTATTGTAGCTGTATACCAGCATCAATCCGCGATCCTGCCGCAGTTCGGGATGCGCGTGAAAGTGCGCACACAGCGCCTGCGCATAGGCGGCAATGTCCGCGGCGGTTTGGATGTTGAGCGGCGTATCGCATACACGCAGCTCGATGGTGCCGTACTCGGGCTTGGGCCGGATGTCCCAGTAGAAATCCTTCATGCTTTTCACGATGCCGTAGCCGCGCATGGTGTCGTAGTAGGCATTGAAGGCGGTCCAGTCCTCGACGAAGGGCATGTAGCCCGACAGCGGAAAAGCGTTGATGACGTTCAGCCGCGAGGAATCGAACTGCGTATCGGCGCCGAGCGAGTACGGCGAAGAGGCTGTCAGGGCGATGAAGTGCGGCACGTAGCGCGACAGAAGCTGCGTCCAGCGCACCGCCTCGTCGCCGCTGGGCACGCCGACATGCACGTGCTGGCCGAACACGGTGAACTGCTTGGCGAGATAACCGTACAGTTCCTGCAGATGAAGGAAGCGCGGCGTATCGTAGATGCGCTGCTCGCTCCACTTCTGGAACGGATGCGTACCGCCGCCTGCCACGGCGATGTTGAGCCGCTCCGCAGTGTCGGCCAGCAGCGCGCGCAGGATATTCAATTCATGCAGCGCCTGTGCATGCGTCTCGCACACGTCGGTGCTGATCTCGATCATGCTTTCGGTGATCTCGGGCTTGATCTCGCCCGGATGTTCGCGCTTGACCAGCGCGGCAAGCAGATCGGACGCCGCGCGCGTCAGGTTGTAGTCGCGCGTGTTGACCAGTTGCAGTTCCAGCTCTATCCCGAGGGTGAGCGGCTGGGATTCGTGAAAAACGAGTGGATCGCTCATCGTGTGTCAGTTTCTGCTTGTCTCCGGGCTCGCTTCGCCCGCGCGACGCAGCGCGTACTGAGTGGCGACCGGACCGAGTAGTCCGAGGATCACGACCGCAGCAAGCACCACGGGCGCGATGCCCGCACTCAACTGCGGATACATGCCCGAGGTCTCATGCACCATGATCACCGCGAGGCCGGACATGGGAGCCAGCGCCACCACCAGCAGCGAAGCGTGGCGTGTCGACAGACCGGTCAGCGGCGCCAGTGCGAAGATGCCGACCGCCTTGCCCAGTCCGCGCGCCAAGACGAAAGCAAGCGCCGCACCACCCACTGCGGCAAGCAGGCCGATGTCGAGCATGGCCCCGGTGACGACGAACAGGATGACGTAGAACAGATGGCTCGCGCGGCCGAAATCCACAACGACGAAATGATGCTCCCGATCGAAGTTGCGCACCATCGCACCGAAGGCAAGCAACGCCAGCAGCACCGGCACTTTCAATGCGAGGGCTGCGCCGACGGTCAGCACCACCATCGCGATCACGAAGACGAACTGACGTTCCGCCCCCTTGCCGACGAATACGACGATGCGCAGGGTGATCCAGGCGGCGACGAAGGCGAGCAGCAGCGACACGCCGAGCAGATAGAACGGGTGCAGCAGGATGGTCAACGCACTGCCTTCGTATTCCAGATGCACCCAGGGCACGAGCACGGTGAGCGCGAGAAAGGCCAGCACGCTGTTGATGGCGGCCAGGATCAGTGCGCGCTCCGTCACCTGCCCTTCTGCACGCAACTCGGAGGCGACGCGCATCAGCACCGCGGGCGAAGTGGATGCGGCAATCGCGCCCGCGACAGCGGCCGACAATGCGGAATAGGCGAAGTAGTAATGCAGACAGAGAAACACGAGCAGGGCCGCAAAGACCGACTCGGCGACGCCCATCAACAGCAACGCCGGCGTACGCCGCAGCCAGCGCAAGTCCAGACGCTGGCCGAGTTCGAACAGGATGAGACCGATGGAGATGTCGACGAAGACGCGCAGTTCGACAAGCAGTTGAGTGCCGATCAGGCCGAAGGCGCCGGGTCCGAGCAGCAGGCCCGCAAGGGTATAACCGGTGATGCGCGGCAGCCGCGCATAACGCTTCACCGCTTCGCCGCCGACGATGCCGCACAGCAGCAACAGGCCGACCCAAATCATCTGGTTGGGTTCGATGGGCCAGTCGGGAAGAAAGAAAGTGTCCGCCATGCTCGTTGTTTGAAACCTTTGTGCAGCGGTCGCACTGCCCGGAACGATATAGCGAAGCCCTGTTGCGGACTTTAGCGCTCCGTCGCGCTGCGCGGAATGACGTGCGCGGGAATCGCGACAGGCGAACGATCATAGCCGACTATGCAAAAGCCGCGGCAACTTATCGAGGTGGCACGCTAAGTGCAGGGGCGAGAAAGAATTTCCGGTCGGACGGACGCGATGCTCGCCGAACGACTACTCGCAGCGGAACTCCAGCGCATCGTCAGCGCCCGCACCCGTGGTGCTCAAACCCAAACCGATGCGCCCGCGGCCGCGCAAGGGCACGAAGGAACGGCGCAGCACGAATTCGCGATCGCCTTCGAACTGCACGAAGGTGCCGTTGGCGGACAGATCGAGCAGCACGAACACGCCGCCGCGATACTCGATGCGACCGTGCAGACGCGAGGCGCGCGGTTGCGGCGTCACCAAATCGCAACCCGGTTCGCGGCCGATGGTGAACTCGCGATCCACGCCGCTCAACTCGAGTTCCTGCCCGCGATAGCGCAACAAGAGTTGCGCGCTGGGCAGCGGCTGCTGGCTGACCGGGTTTTCCATGATGGTCAGGTCCGCGCTCCAGCGCCAGATCACTTCGAAGGAATCGACCGGCTGCTCCTTGCCGCGCACGTCCACTTGTCCGACGCGGCGCAGGCCGTGCTTCAGGTATTCTGGCAACAGCGCGACGGTAGGGCCGGTGGTGAGAATCTGCTCGCCCTTGGCCAGTTCCTCGATGCGCGCTGCGACGTTCACCGTATCGCCGTACACGTCGCCGTCGCGCAGAATGACTTCGCCGGCGTGAAAACCGATGCGCAAGGCAAGGCCGTCTTCGCGATCAGTCTGCGCGATCTGCATGTCGACCGCGGCGCGCAGCGCATCGGCGGTATTGGGAAACATGCACATGATGCCGTCGCCGATGCTTTTGATGACGCGGCCCTGGCCGCCCACGACGATCGCCTTCATGCGCGCCATGCACGGACCGATGCGCGACAACGCCGCGGCGTCGCCCAATCGCTCGTACAGCGCGGTGCTTCCTTCGACGTCTGCAAACAGCACCGCGGCAGTCAGCGTTTGATTCATGGAACGTTCTTTTGCGGCCGTGCGACCCATTCGCCCGGCTTCATGCGGCCGGGACGCCGCCCTGCACGGCTCGGCTTGTTACTCGATGTACGAGCGGCAAACAGTCCGTGGCGCAAGCCTGCGACGGCTGCGCTTCCGGACCGACGACGCCGCATAGATTAGCGCGACTGGGCTGCGGTTGACCAGAACGCGTGACAATGTCATGAAACATGGTCGGTCCCGCTAGCCGTACAGAATGATATGTACGCGATACGGCCCGTGCGCGCCGAGGACGATCTGCTGATCGATGTCCGCGGTGCGCGAGGGACCGGAAACGAAGTTGACCGCACGCGGCAATTCGCCGCGTTCGCGGCGCAAAAGATCCCAGCCGTCCTCCATATACGGAACGATGCGCGCGAGCGGCGCCACGGCGATATGCGTTTCGGGCAGGAGGCTCGCGGTTGCCGGCGTATCGGGGCCGGACAGCAGCATCAGCGTGCCGGTCTCGGCGATGGCGGCAAAAACCGTCGTCACGCCGACCGGATCGTCCGGTCTGGCCGCACCCGCGCGCAGCGCGAGTCCGGCGGCATTCCAATCCAGTGCGGCGATTTCCGGCGACACGCAGCCCTCGAACGGCAAGTCGTGCTCACGCAGATAGGCGGCGACGGCAGCCGGCACCTCACGCAAGTCCGCAACGCGGTCGGTGCTGGCCTGCATCGACTCCGCGCGGGCACAGAAGCGGGCGGCGAGATCGGTTTCGAGTGGCGGCAGCGGGCCACGCGCGCCGTCGGCAGGCGGGGTCGCGGAAGCGGCTGCACGGGCGCCTCGCGCCTCGCGGATGCGCGCCAGAATCGCCGCACGGGCTTCGTCGCTGGTTGAAATGACTCCGCTCCTCGGTATGACGTGGGATCGGTCGAGTGTATGCGATGCGCTACAAGCAGTGAAAGCGGCGCGCGCGGGGACGGCGGCAGGACGCTGCCGAACCAAGGCGCCAAGTCGCATTACTCGTCCGATTCATCCGCTGCCGCCGGTTCGGCCGCCTCCGGCGGCAGCCGGCTGACAATGAGCTTGTCCACCCGGTTGCGATCCATATCCACGACTTCGAATTCCAGATCGAGCCAGCGGAATTTGTCGCCGGCGAGCGGCACGCGGCCCAGTTGCTTCATCGTAAAGCCGCCGAGGGTGTGATACTCGTCTTCGTCTTCCCCCGGCAGTTCCCCTTCTATATCGAGCACGTCCTTGAAGCGCTCGATCGTCACACCGCCTTCGATCAGCCAGGAGCCGTCGGCGCGTTGCACCACATCGCGCTCGTCATCGTGATCCAGCGTGGCGACATCGCCGACCAGGGCCTCCATCACGTCGTTGAGCGTCACGATGCCCTGCAACTCGCCGTACTCGTTGATCACCAGCGCCATGGTCTGCCGGTGCTTCTTGAAGGCTTCGACCGTTTCCATGACGGTGAGCGTCTGCGGCACGAACAGCGGCTTGACGAGCTTGGAGACCAGATCGATGGGACGCCCCGCCACGGCATCCTCGATGAGTTTCTTCACCTGCAGAATGCCCACCACGCTCTCCGGCCCGCCCCGCACGGCCGGCAGGCGGGAGTGGTGACTTCGGGCAATGCGTTGCATATTGCTTTGCAGATCGTCGTCCAGATCCACGTAGACGATATCGCTGCGCGGGGTCATGACGCCGGTGACGCGCATTTCGTCGATACGGAACACGCGCTTCACCAGCGCCTGCTCGTGCGCCTCGAAGATTCCCGCCTCGGCGCCCTGCTCCATCATGGCTTCGATCTCATCCTCCGTCACGAAGGGCTCCGCGCTTTCGCGCACGCCCAGCAGCTTGAGAAAACCCTCGGTCACCCAGCTCAAGGCCCGCACGACGGGATAGCTCACCAGGGCGAGTGTGCGCATCGGCCCGGCGACGATGCTGGCAATGCGCTCGGGATTGAGCAGCGCCAGCCGCTTGGGAATGAGCTCGCCGATGATGAGCGAGGCCAGGGTGATGCCGATGACCACGATAGCGGCGGCCAGGCCCTGCGCAGCATCCGCCAGAGCAGGCCATTGCGACAGCCATGCCGCCAGATCCTTCGACAGCGCCGCCTCACCGAAAGCGCCGCTGGTGACGCCGATCACGGTAATACCGACCTGGATGGTCGAAAGAAAATTGGAGGGCTCATTGGCCAGCGCCAACGCGGTGCTGGCGCCCGCGCGCCCTTCTTCCGCCCATTGCTGCAGGCGCACCTTGCGCGACGAAACCACCGCCATTTCCGACATCGCGAAAGCGCCGTTGAGCAGGACCAGCAAAAACAGAATGAAGATTTCCATGGCAGGTAGCGGAAGCGGGCAAAGATCGGCTCGAGGCGAGCCCGGAAGGCCCCAGTTTGGCACAAGGCCGATCTGACCCAGTCAAAAAGCCCGCCGCTCGCAACGCGGCGGCAATATCAGCCGCGCCAATCCGCGGCCGTCGATCACCCGGCTTTCCGGCTCCGGGCCCACACAAATAAAAAAGGGAGCCCGCAGGCTCCCTCCAAGGCGCTTGTTGTTGTTAGTCGAGCGCTTTGACGATGTCTTCCACGACTTTCTTCGCGTCGCCGAACACCATCATGGTTTTATCCATGTAGAAAAGCGGGTTGTCCAGACCGGCGTAACCCACGGCCATGGAACGCTTGTTGACCAGCACCGTGCGCGCCTTATGCGCATCGAGGATGGGCATGCCGTAGATCGGGCTGCCCTTCTCCAACGCCAGCGGGTTCACCACGTCGTTCGCGCCGAGCACGAAGACCACGTCGGTGTCGCCGAAGTCGCTGTTGATGTCTTCCATTTCGAAGACCTGGTCGTACGGCACTTCCGATTCGGCCAGGAGCACGTTCATGTGGCCCGGCATCCGGCCCGCAACGGGGTGGATGGCGTAGCGCACGTTCACGCCCTTCTCGATCAGTTTCTCGGCCATTTCCTTCACGGCGTGCTGCGCGCGGGCAACGGCAAGGCCGTAACCCGGAACGATGATCACGCTGTCGGCGTTGGACATGAGGAAGGCCGCGTCGTCGGCCGAGCCGGAACGCACGGTCTTCTGCTCGCCGTCGTCGGCCGCAGCGCCGCCCTCGGCGCCGAAGCCGCCGAGAATGACGCTGATGAACGAGCGGTTCATGGCCTTACACATGATGTAGGACAGGATCGCACCCGAGGAGCCGACCAGCGAACCGGCGATGATCAGCAGCGGGTTGTTGAGCGAGAAGCCGATACCGGCCGCCGCCCAGCCCGAGTAGCTGTTCAGCATCGAAATCACCACGGGCATGTCCGCACCGCCGATCGGGATGATGATCAGCACGCCGAGAACGAAGGCGATGGCGGTCATGACGATGTACGGCGTCCAGTGGTTCTCCGGCGAGGCCAGGAAGAAGGCGATACCGAAACCGACCATGGCGATGGCCATGAGCGCGTTCACCGCATGCTGGCCGGGGAACACGATCGGCGCGCTGGAGAACAGGCGGAACTTCTTGCCCAGGCCGGCGAGCTTGCCGAAGGCGATGATGGAGCCGGAGAAGGTGATCGCACCGACGAAGGTACCGATGAACAACTCCAGCTTGTTGCCCGCGGGAATGACGGCCGGCAGGTTGAACGCGGTCGGGTTGTTGATCACGGAAATCGCGATGAACACCGCGGCCAGACCGACCAGCGAGTGCATGGCCGCGACCAGTTCCGGCATCTGGGTCATTTCGACCTTCTTCGCCACGATCGCACCGATGGTGCCGCCGATGACGAGCGCGATGATGATCGCGACCAGGCTCTGCGTGAGCGAGAAGGTGGTCAGCACGGCGATGGCCATGCCGATCATGCCGAACAGGTTACCGCGACGCGAGGTGGTCGGGTGGGACAGGCCCCTGAGCGTCAGGATGAACAGCACCGACGCGACGAGGTACAGCAGGGCGACTTGGTTGGCAGACAGGGTCAACATTTTTCTTCAGCTCCTTGTCGCCTTAGGCGCCCTGATCCGACTTGGGCTGCTTCTTCTTGAACATCTCCAGCATGCGCTGGGTGACGAGGAAGCCGCCGAAGACGTTCACGGCAGCCAGCGCCACCGCGATCGCACCGAGGATGCCGCCGAAATCCATTTTTTCGGGGCCGGCCGCGAGAATCGCGCCGACGATGATCACGGAAGACACCGCGTTGGTCACGCTCATGAGCGGCGTGTGCAGCGCGGGCGTTACGTTCCAGACCACGTGATAGCCGACGAACACGGCCAGCACGAACACGGTCAGGTTGATGATGATGGGATCGAGTTCCATAACTTAACCTTTCTTCACTGCCGCGCCGTCGATGCAGACGAGCGAACCGGCGATGATCTCGTCTTCCCGATCCAGGTTGAGTTCACCGGTCTTCGTATCGACGAGCAGGTTGATGAAGTTGAGCAGGTTGCGGGCGTACAGCGCGCTGGCGTCTGCCGGCAGCATCGCGGGCAGGTTGGTCCAGCCGACGATGCGCACGCCGTGCTTGACGACGACCTTGTCCGGCTCGGACAGCGGGCAGTTGCCGCCCTGCTCCACCGCGAGGTCGACGATGACCGAACCGGGCTTCATGGTCTGAACCACTTCTTCCGGGATCAGCACCGGCGCCGGACGGCCCGGGATGAGCGCGGTGGTAATGATGATGTCGGCCAGCTTCGCGCGCTCGGCGACGAGTTCGCCCTGGCGACGCTTGTAGTCGTCGCTCATCTCGCGGGCGTAGCCGCCGGCGCTCTTCTGCGCTTCACGCTCTTCGTCGGACAGCGGCACTTCGATGAACTTGGCGCCCAGCGATTCGGCCTGTTCCTTGGTTTCGGGACGCACGTCGAAGGCTTCGATGACCGCGCCCAGGCGCTTGGCCGTCGCGATCGCCTGCAAACCGGCAACGCCGACACCCATGATGAGCACGCGCGCGGCTTTCACCGTACCGGCGGCGGTCATCAGCATGGGCATGAAGCGGCCGTACTCGTCCGCGGCGGTGATCACCGCCTTGTAGCCGGCGATGTTGGCTTGCGAGGACAGGACGTCCATCGCCTGCGCACGGGAAATCCGCGGCAGCCACTCCATCGCGAAGCCGGTGATGCCTTTGGCGGCCATCGCTTCGATGCCCGCGGTGTCGTACGGATTCAGCAGGCCGATGACGATCGCGCCGGATTTGGTCAGCGCGATTTCTTCCGGCGTGAGTGCCCGTACTTTGAGAATGATGTCCGATTGGCCGAACACGTCGGCCGCCGAGCCGACAATGGTCGCGCCGGCTTCGGCAAACGCCTGATCCGTAACCGCGGCGGCTACACCCGCGCCCGACTGTACGAGCACTTTGTGGTGACCACCGGCGACGAGCTTCTTGACGGTCTCAGGGGTCGCTGCGACGCGCGTTTCGCCCGCGCGAGTTTCAGCGGGTATCCCGATCTGCATGGATGCTCCCCTATGTTTGAAATAGACGCACCTCGGCCGCGTTGTTCACTGCGCGGGACGAGGCGGAACCAGAAAGGCCTTTTAAAAACAACCGCCTGCGCGAGGAATGCGGGACGGATGCGGGCTCGAACGAAAACTGCGGAACGGGCATCCCCCGCGACGGAGTTCGACGAAGCGCCTGGGACGGCCTTCCAAAAAACTGCGGGATGATACCCCAGTCAATATTGTTTTGACTACGTGCACCGACTTATGGGACCAAAAGGGGTAAGTCACTTTTGATGCATGCTAAATCCCCGAAGCGGTTCAACCGGCGGGTGCCACGTCCAGAAACTGCAAGGCCGCCGAACGTGCGTAAAGCCCGCCGGCACGCAACAACTCGTTGTGGGTCCCCTCGTCGACGATGCGGCCCTGATCCATCACGACGATGCGGTCGGCGCTCTGCACGGTCGCGAGCCGATGCGCGACGACCAGCGTGGTGCGGTCGCGCATGAGGCGTTCCAGCGCGAGTTGCACATAGCGCTCGCTTTCGGCATCGAGGGCGCTGGTCGCCTCGTCCAGCAGCAGGATGGGCCGGTCGGCCAGCAACGCGCGGGCGAGCGCTAGACGCTGACGCTGCCCGCCGGAGAGCCGCACGCCGCGTTCGCCCAGATCGGTGTCGAAGCCCTGCGGCAGCGCCTCGATG
>Ga0079224_100000946_pt1 | contig 31414 bp, 28 predicted proteins | sample Stecom2015_FD_80414 | JGI IMG/M metagenome (GOLD analysis project Ga0079224, IMG submission 80414) | Agricultural soil microbial communities from Utah to study Nitrogen management - Steer compost 2015 | ecosystem: Environmental > Terrestrial > Soil > Agricultural land | place: USA: Utah... | reverse complement strand
GATCCCGCGTACCGCGCCCGCCAGCGCGCTGTTGATCAGCACCGGGGCCATGCCCACCGACAGCGACCAGCGCAGCTGCTCCAGCGCCTCGGCCAGGCGGCCCTCCACGGCGCGGTCGGCGACGGTGAACCCGGACGCCTCCGCCTTTCCCCTGTGGTAGCGGGCCACGGCCGCGGCGTCCACCCGGCCCTCGGTGTCGGCGATGAGCTGGGTGCAAGCCGCCGCGATCTCCCGCAGGTCGGTGCCGACCGCGTCCAGCAGCGCCTGCGCGGCGTCCGCGGTGATCTTCCGTCCGGCGCGTTCGAACTCGCCCCGGACGAACGCGGCCCGTTCGGACGCCTTGGTCGGCTTGGCGCAGTCGATCCGGTGCGCCCCCGCCTTCAGCGCGGCCTGCAGCAGCGCCCTGCCCTTGGCGCCGCCCGCGTGGACCAGCACCAGCACCACGTCGTCGGCGGGGTCCTTCAGGTAGTCGGCGACCACCCCGGCGGGTTCCTTGGTGAGGTCCTGTGCCGCACGCAGCACCACCACACGGCGCTCCCCGAACAGCGACGGCGAGGTGACCTCGACCAGGGTGCCCGCGCTGACCTGGGAGGGCATCAGGTCGTGCACGTCCACGTCGGGGTCGGCGGCGCGCACCGCGGCCACGATCCCGGCGACGGCGCGGTCGACGAGCAGCTCCTCGTCGCCGACGACGACGGACAGCGGCGGAACGGAGGTGGAGTCCATGGACGCCAGCATGCCACGCGGCGGTGACGGACGGACCCGTTGTGCCGACCGCGGACGGTCACGCGGAGCGCTGCCGCGCCTCGGCCGCCGCGCCCCGCAGCACCGGGCGCCACCCCCGGGGACGGCGGTACAGCCGGTTCCGGGCGATCCGGCGGCGGATGTCCCACAGCAGGGCGTCGCGCACCGAGGTGCGCAGCCGCAGCGGCAGCCGCGGGTAGACCGCCCGCACCAGCGCGCACGTCCGGTCGAAGCGGCGCTGGCGGCGCGCGTCCCAGGCCAGTCCCAACTCCTCGCGCAGTCCGGGAGGCAGCAGTCCGGCGGCGAGGAACCCCTGGACGCGCGCGGCGGGGCACAGCAGCGGGGAGGCGGGGTGGAGCAGTTCCCGGACCACGGTGCGGGCCGCCGGGGTCACCCGCAGCGAGGCCAGGGTCCGCGCCCAGTAGCGGTCGAAGTCGGCGCGGGAGGGCGGCCAGTACTCGGGCGGGCAGCCCAGCGCCGTGGCGAGCACCGCCGAGTGCGCGTACGCCTCGTCCTTCTCCGCGTCGGTGAGGTCGCCCACGGCCAGGTCGTACACGGTCTCCGCGGCCCGGTACAGGGTGGCGGCCACCCACAGCAGCAGCTGCGGGTCCAGGGCGCGGTATCCGGGGCCGGTGACCCTGGTGTGCAGGGCACGCACGATCGCGCTGATCCGTGCGGCTTCGGCGGGGGTGCCGAACACCACGCCGTAGACGAAGGTGAGGGTGCCGCGCAGCCGGTCGAGCGGACGCGACGCGAAGTCGCTGTGGTCGTGTACCCCCTGGCCCACCGCGGGGTGGGCGACCTGCAGCAGGATCGCGTATCCGGCGCCGCCGAGGACGGCGGCCTCGCGGGAGACGCGGCGCAGGGCGGAGTCCTCGGGAGGAGGGAGGGTGTCCATAGCCGTCAGCTTAGGTTCGCGTCCCCCGGTCGCGCCGGGCCTTCCCCGCATCGAGGGCGGCGGTGACGTGCGGGTCGCTCGCGTCCCCCGGTCGCGCCGGGCCTCTTCCAGGCTCACCGCGCCCGCGGGCCGCGCCAGTGCACGACCGGGCCGTCGGGGCCGGGGACCACCGCCACGTCGCCGTGCCGGTCGGTGCGGTAGGAGGCCGGGGTCAGGGCGGTCAACCGCGCCCACGTGTCCGGGGCGGGATGGCCGTAGGGGTTGTCGGCGCCCACCGAGGTGAGCGTCACCCGGGCCCCGGTGGCGTCCAGGAACGCGCCCTCCTGGGTGGCGGCGCCGTGGTGCGGGGTCTTCAGCACGTCGACGCCGCGGATCGCGGGGTCGGCCAGCAGCGCGCGCTGCGCCGACTCCTCGATGTCCCCGGTGAGCAGCACCGACAGCGTCCCGCCGGGTCCCCGGGGCGAGGACGGGCGGGCCAGCAGCACCAGGCTGCCCTCGTTGGGGTCGTCCCCGGCGAAGTCGGGCGGCGGCCACAGCACGGACAGCAGCCACGGGCCCGCGGCGAGGTCCTGGCCGGTGTGCACCGTGCGCGGCCGGACCCCGGCACGGGCCAGCGCCGCGGCGGCGACCGGGGCGTCGAAGCCGGGCGGGACCACCGCCTCCCGCACCGTGCGGCCGCGCAGCACCCCGCCGGTGCCGCCCGCGTGGTCGAGGTCGTGGTGGGTGAGCACCAGCAGGACCACCCGGCGCACCCGCAGCCCGTCCAGGCAGCGGTCGACCGCCTCGGGGCGCAGGCCCGCGTCCACCACGACGGCGTCGGCGTGGCCGGCCGCCAGCACCAGCGCGTCGCCCTGCCCGACGTCGCAGGCCACCACCGCCCAGCCGGGCGGCGGCCAGGGCGGGGCCAGGCAGGTGACCGCGGTCGCCGCCACCACGGCCGCGGCCGTCACCGCGGCCACGGCCCGCCGCGCCCGCCCCCGCAGCACCAGCAGCGCCGCGAGCAGCGCGGCCAGCAGCAGCGCCCCGGCCACGTCGGACCGCCACGGCAGCGCCCCGTGCGGGACCCGCGCGCCCGCGTCGGCGACCACGCAGATCCAGTGCACGGCCGCCCCCGGGACCCACACCGCCGCGCGCGCCGCCGGCAGCGCCACCGGGGCCAGGGCCGCGACCGCGAAGCCGCCCACGGTCGCGACCGGCACGAACGGTCCGGCCAGCACGTTCGCCGGCACCGACACCCAGTTGACCTCGGCGGAGAGCAGCACCAGCAGCGGCGCGCACGCCACCTGGGCGGCGAGGGCCACCGCGACCGCCTCGGCCAGCCACGCCGGCAGCCGCCGCGCCCAGGCGTCCCGCCAGCGCGGCGCGAGCACCATGATGCCCCCGGTGGCCAGCACCGACAGCGCGAACCCGAAGGAGGCGGCCAGGGCCGGGTCGAACAGCAGCAGTCCGATCACCGCGGCGGCGAGGGTCGCCACACCGATGCGGGGCCGTCCCACCGCCAGCGACACCAGGGCGAGTGCCCCCATGAACGCCGCGCGCAGCACGCTCGGCTCGGGCCGGGCCAGCAGCACGAACCCGGCGATGGTGGCCGCGCCCGCGGCCGCCGAGGCCCACGGGGGCAGGCGGCACCAGCGGGCGACGGCCAGCACGACTCCGGTCATCACCGCGAGGTTCGCCCCCGAGACGGTCAGCAGGTGGGTCAGCCCGGTGGCGCGGAAGGTCTCCGCGGTCTCGGCGTCGAGCCCGGAGGTGTCGCCGACCACCAGTGCGGGCAGCAGGCCGCGTTCCGGCCGGGGCAGCACCGCGCACGCCCGACGCAGCCGTTCGCGCACCTCCTCGGCCCAGGCGTGCGCCGTGGACGGCGGACCGACCTCGCGGGGCGGTCCGCGCACCAGCAGCAGCGCGGCCTCCAGGCCGCCGTCGGCGGGGACGAGCCGGCCCGCCGCCCGTACCGGCTGGCTCGGCACCAGGTGCCGCCACTCCTCCCCGTGCACCAGGAGCACCACCGGGACGCGGGTGCGCACCCGCGTCCCGTCCCCGAGCGCCACCCACTCGGTGCGGGCGTCCACGACGAACTCGGCGCGGCCCGGCACCGCCGGGTTCCCGCGGGGCCGCGGGTCCAGGGAGACCACCGCGGACAGTTCCGTGTGCTGTTCGGCCGCGGCCAGTGCGGCCACGGGGCCGGCCGCCACCGCCGCGCTGCGGCCCGCCACCGCCAGGGCGCCGCCCGCCGCGCAGACCAGGGTCGCGGCGAGCAGCGCGGCCGCGGCCCCGCCGCGCGGGCGGCGCAGCAGCGGCAGCACCGCCACGGCGGCCGTGCCGGTCACCGCCGCGACCAGGAACGCGATGCGCGGGGAGGCGTCCAGCAGCGCCAGCACGGTCGGCCACAGCCCCGCCGCGGGGACGACCAGGCGCAGGTCCAGCGGGGTGTGCCCGTCGAACGGGGGGAGGGGCGCGTTCACGACAGGCCGCCCACGTGGACCAGGTCGCGCAGGTCGTCGAAGCGGCGGTCGCCGATGCCGGTGACGTCGCGCAGCTGCTCCACGGAGGTGAAGCCGCCGATGGAGTCGCGGTGCTCGACGATCCGCCGGGCCAGCACCGGGCCGATGCCGGGAAGGGTCTGCAGCTGCTCGGCGGTGGCGGCGTTGAGGTCGATCCGCCCGTCCCCGGCGGGGCGGCCCGGCACCGCCGGACCGCCGGGCACGGGGGAGGGGGTGACGCCCACGAGCACCTGTTCGCCGTCGACCAGCGGGCGGGCCAGGTTGAGCAGGCCGGGGTCGGCGTCGGAGCGCAGCCCGCCCGCGGCGTCGATGGCGTCGGCCACCCGGGACCCGGCGGGCAGGGCGACCACCCCGGGCGACTCGACCTCGCCGCCGACGTGCACCACGACCGTGCCCGGGGAGCCGGGCGGGGCGGACGGGGAGGCGCCGGACGGGGAGGCCGCCTGCGGCGGGGCGGGAGCGGAGGAGGGCCGGGCGTCCAGCACGAACCATCCGGTGAGGCCCGCGGCCAGCAGGCACACCAGGGCCAGCGCGAGGACCCCGGAGCGCCCCGGCAGGGGCTGGTCCGCTCCGGTGGGGAGGCACCGCTCCAGGAAGCTTCCGAACAGGGCGGGCAGCCGCCGCCCGGAGGCGCCGTCGGAGGGCAGGAGCCGCACGTACCCGGGCGGGGCGTCGGACGGGGGCGCGTCGTCGGAGGCGGGGGCGTCGTCCCCGGGGTCGGCGGGCGGCGGGGCAGGGGAGCGGGGGCCGTCGTGCTCCGGGGAGCCGCGGTCGGCCGACGCCCCGGCGGGCGGGCGGGGCGCGCAGGCGGGGTCGCCGACCAGGGCGTAGGGCGGCGGGGGCGGCGCGGCGAGGTCGGGCGCGTCGGCGGGGTCCTCGACCGCGGGGTCCTCGACCGCGGGGTCGGGGACGGGCGCGGGGACGGCTCCCCGGGACAGCGCCCGCAGCCGCTGTTCCGGGGAGCTGACGGGACTGGGAGGGGTGTGTCGTGCCATGCCGACGACGGTAGGTCTCCGCCGCGGGGCGTCGCCGGACGAGTTTCCCGCCTGTGGACAACTCCGCCCGGAGGCCGCCGCCCCGGTCGGCCGCACCGGACCGGTCGCGCCCCGCACCACCCGCCGCCCCGGGCGTCAGGCGGCCCGCAACCGCCGTCCGCGCCGGCCGCGCCCCTGCCCGCGGCACCGAGCGCTTCCGGCTCTCCGCCCGCCGGGGAGCCTCCGGCCGCCACCGGCCGACCGGGGACCGCCGGATGCGTGCCGCCCCCGGAGGGCGCGACGAAGAGGAGGAGGCCCCGTGGCCGGTCCGGCCCGAGCAGACGCGCACCGACCGGGTCGGCGGACACCGGGACCGGCACGGCAGGACCGGGCCGGCCGGGATCCGAGCCCCGGACACGACGGCGCCCCGGGGCGGCCCACTCCTTGTGCGCGGACGGGAAAAGGCCGGGCCCCGTGCGGGGCCCGGCCTTCACGGCCTGTGCGAACTAGGCGTTCTGCAGCTGGTTGAGCCGCTTCGCGATCGCGCTCTTGCGGTTCGCGGCCTGGTTCTTGTGGATGACGCCCTTGCTGACGGCCTTGTCCAGCTGGCGCGCGGCGGCGCGCTGCAGGACGACGGCCTGCTCGACGTTCCCGGCCTCGGCAGCTTCACGGAACTTGCGGATGGCGGTCTTCAGCGACGACTTGACCGCCTTGTTGCGCAGACGGGCCTTCTCGTTCTGCCGGTTGCGCTTCTTCTGCGACTTGATGTTCGCCATGCGAAAACATGCTCCAGTTGCTGTCAGGATGCGCGCCACACGCACCCGGACCACGGTTGTGGGCAGCCGATCCACAAAGGGGTCCGCGGAGGTCGACGCGAGTGTTGAGACCAAGGGCTCAAATCGAACGTGGAACGTCCGAGACACGGACTTCCATTATGCCCTGCGGCACCGGCTGCTCGCACCGCGGCGCCGCCCACCGGCGGCGCGGGCCGGTCCGGGAGCGGCCCCGGTCAGCGCCGCGGGGCCAGCCAGCCCTCCTCGAAGGCCGCCCACTCCTCCTCGGTCATGGCGTCCGGCGCCGGCACGGCCAGCCCGAAGCCGTCGCGCTCGCCGTGCCCGGTGAGCGCGACGCGCACCGCCTCGGCGGCGGTCGCCGTGTCGCCGGAGTCCTCCCCGGCCCCCGGGACGCCGATCCGCAGCCCCGTGTCCCCGGGCACCGTCCGCAGGGCCAGTTCGGTCTGCCGCGCCATGAACCCGCCGTACAGGGAGCCGCCCGGCATGCCGGTGCCGCTGCCGGAGACCACGACCACGTCGCACAGTTCCGCGATCCGCAGCAGGAAGCCGGTGGACCAGTAGCGCTCCCCCCGGTTGGCGAGGAAGACCGGCAGCCGCACCCCGGGAAGCGGTTCCACCGGCAGCGCGAGCACCGACAGCACCGCGTCCTCGCCGACCGCCTCGCGGGTCCGCTCCAGCAGGTCGACGAAGCCCGGGTCGTTCACGGTGACCGGGGTGACGGCGTAGTGCACCCCGTCGAACCCCGCGTCCACCACCGCGGCGGCCGCCTCCACCAGGCGGGCGCGGGCCTCCTTCGGCACGCGGTCCTCCAGCAGCGACGAGCCGTCGGCGGTGCTGCTCAGCCAGCCCAGCACCCGCACCTCGGGCAGCTCCCGGTCCATCCGGTCCAGGAAGGCGTCCGCCGCGGCGTAGCCGGCGGGGTCCACCGTCCCGTCCTCGGCGATCTCCCCCACGTGCACGTACACCTCGGAGAAGGCGCGCAGCCGGGGCAGCGCCGCGGCGAAGTCGGACTCGTCGGCCCGCCCGTCGACCCAGGAGCCGTCCAGCCACGCCGCGTCCGCGCCGGCGGAGGCCGCCCACCCGGCCTTCTCCCCGGAGAACTGCGCGGCCAGCAGCACGCCCGCGCCCACCGCCACCACCAGCACCGCGGCGAGTCCCGCGAGAAGACGTGTGAGTAGCCAGCGCACCGTTGGTCTCCCGGTTGTGTCCGTCGCATAGCCTGGTAGGGGTCGCGTGTCCCATTCTGGCCCGCGGTACCGCCCGTTGTCGCGCCCGTGGGACTATTGGTGACACCGCCCGACCCCGGCCGCGCGTGCGCTCCCGCCGCGTCGTGCCCCCATCCGACCTCGAAGAATGTGAACGGACCACGGTGCCACAGCCAACTCGGACCGATCCTGCGCTGATCCGGAACTTCTGCATCATCGCGCACATCGACCATGGCAAGTCGACACTGGCCGACCGCATGCTGCAACTGACCGGTGCGGTCGAGGAACGCCAGATGCGGGCCCAGTACCTCGACCGCATGGACATCGAACGTGAGCGTGGCATCACGATCAAGTCGCAGGCGGTGCGGCTGCCCTTCACCGCGCTCGACGACGTGACCTACGTGCTCAACCTCATCGACACGCCCGGTCACGTGGACTTCAGTTACGAGGTCTCCCGGTCGCTGGCCGCCTGCGAGGGCGCGATCCTGCTGGTCGACGCGGCCCAGGGCATCGAGGCCCAGACGCTGGCCAACCTGTACCTGGCGCTGGAGAACGACCTCGCGATCATCCCGGTGCTGAACAAGATCGACCTGCCCGCCGCCCAGCCGGAGAAGTACGCGGCGGAGCTGGCGGGCATCATCGGCTGCGAGCCGTCGGACGTGCTGCGGGTCAGCGCCAAGACCGGCATGGGCGTGGAGGAGCTGCTCAACGAGATCGTCACCCGCATCCCGCCGCCGGTCGGCGACGCGGACGCGCCCGCGCGCGCCATGATCTTCGACTCCGTCTACGACACCTACCGGGGCGTGGTCACCTACGTGCGGGTCGTCGACGGCCGGCTCAGCACCCGCGAGCGCATCCAGATGATGTCGACCGGGGCCACCCACGAGATGCTGGAGATCGGGGTGAGCTCGCCGGAGCCCACCAGGGTCGACTCGCTCGGCGTGGGCGAGGTCGGCTACCTCATCACCGGGGTCAAGGACGTGCGCCAGTCCAGGGTCGGCGACACCGTCACCTCCGCCGCCGCCCCCGCCGAGGAGGGGCTGCCCGGCTACCGCGACCCCAAGCCGATGGTGTTCTCCGGGCTGTACCCGATCGAGGGCACCGACTACCCGGTGCTGCGCGACGCCCTGGAGAAGCTCCAGCTCAACGACGCGGCCCTGGTGTTCGAACCGGAGACCTCCGCGGCGCTGGGCTTCGGGTTCCGCTGCGGCTTCCTGGGGCTGCTGCACCTGGAGATCACCCGCGACCGGCTGGAGCGCGAGTTCGACCTGGCGCTCATCTCCACCGCGCCCAACGTGGTCTACCAGGTCCGCATGGAGGACGGCACCGAGCACACGGTGACCAACCCCAGCGAGTTCCCCGCGGGCAAGATCGCGGAGGTCCGCGAACCGGTGGTGAAGGCCACCGTGCTGACGCCCGCCGACTACGTCGGCCCGATCATGGAGCTGTGCCAGGGGCGGCGCGGCGTCCTGGACGGCATGGACTACCTGTCCGAGGACCGGGTGGAGATGCGGTACACGCTGCCGCTCGCCGAGATCGTCTTCGACTTCTTCGACCAGCTCAAGTCCCGCACCAAGGGGTACGCCTCGCTGGACTACGAGCCGTCCGGGGAGCAGTCCGCCGACCTGGTCAAGGTGGACATCCTGCTGCAGGGGCAGGTGGTCGACGCGTTCTCCGCGATCGTGCACCGCGACAGCGCCTACTCCTACGGGGTGGAGATGACCAAGAAGCTGCGGGAGCTGATCCCCCGGCAGCAGTTCGAGGTGCCCATCCAGGCCGCCATCGGCTCCCGGGTGATCGCCCGGGAGAACATCCGCGCGCTCCGCAAGGACGTGCTCTCCAAGTGCTACGGCGGTGACATCAGCCGTAAGCGCAAGCTGCTGGAGAAGCAGAAGGAGGGCAAGAAGCGCATGAAGATGGTGGGCCGCGTCGAGGTGCCGCAGGAGGCCTTCATCTCGGCGCTGTCCACCGACAGCGGCGGCGAGGGCAAGGACGCCAGGAAGAAGTGACGCGCTCCCCGGCCCGCACACCGGGGAGCGCGTCGGGGAGGGGCCGGTGCGGACCGGGGAGGGGTCGGCCGCACCGGCCCGGGGCTCATCCCTTGACCGCGCCCGAGGTCAGTCCCTCGACGATGTAGCGCTGCAGGAACCAGAAGACCGCCATGGTCGGCAGCGCGATGAGCAGAGTGCCCACCGCGAACAGGCCGAAGTTGGCGTTGCGTTCGTCGGCGACCAGCGCGTACAGGCCCAGGGCGACGGTCTTGGACTCCGGGTCGCGCAGGAACACGCTGGCGATGAGGAACTCGTTGACGGTGTTGATGAACACCAGCAGGCCGACGATCGCCAGCACCGGCGTCACCAGCGGCAGCATGATGCGGAAGAACGCCTGGGCGTGGCTGGCGCCGTCGACCTTGGCGGACTCGTCCAGCTCCGCCGGGATGGTGTCGAAGAAGCCCTTCATCAGCCAGGTGTTCACGCTCAGCGCGCCGCCCAGGTAGACCAGCAGCAGGCCCCACCGGGTGTCGAAGCCGAAGGCGGGCCAGTAGTCGGTGACCGCGTTGAACATCAGGTAGAGCGCCACGATCGCCAGGAACTGCGGGAACATCTGGATCAGCAGGATCCCGAGGAGGCCGATGCGGCGCCCGGCGAACCGGAACCGGCTGAAGGCGTAGGCGGCCAGCGCGGACAGGAACACCGTCACCGCGGCGTTGCACAGCGCCAGCAGCATGGAGTTGGCGTACCAGGAGCCGAACGGCGTGGTGTCGAACAGCTCGCGCGCGTTGTCCAGGCTGGCGCCGCCGGGCAGCAGGTGGCTGGAGCTGAGCGTGCCCAGCGGGTTGAGCGCGGCCGAGACCACGAACAGGATCGGGAACAGCGCGAAGGCCAGGGCGAACCACAGCAGCAGGTGCCGCCAGGAGTTCTCCCGCAGCCACCGGGCGGCGCGTCGGCCGCGCGTCGCGGTCGTCACCGGTTCACCTCCTCCAGGGAACGGCTCTGCCGCAGGCTCAGCAGGGACAGCAGCGCCACGATCAGGAAGATGAGGACCGACACCGCCGAGGCGAACCCGTACTGGGCGCCCTGCCCGCCGAAGGCCAGCCGGAAGGTGTAGGTGATGAGCAGGTCGGTGGCCCCGGCCAGCGGGTTGTCGGGGCTGAACGGGCCGCCCCGGGTGGTCAGCCACACCGCGTTGAAGTTGTTGAAGTTGAACGCGAAGGTGGAGACCAGGATGGGGGTCATGGCGACCATCAGCAGCGGCAGGGTGACGTGGCGGAACGCCTGCCAGGCGCTCGCCCCGTCGATGCGGGCCGCCTGCCCCAGCTCCCGGGGGATGGCCTGGAGGGCCCCGGTGGCCACCAGGAACATGTAGGGGAAGCCGAGCCAGGTGTTGACCAGCAGGATCGAGCCGCGCGCGGTCCAGGCGTTGCCCAGCCAGTTCACGTCCAGCCCCAGCACCCGGTTGATCAGTCCGAAGTCGGTGTTGAACATGTCGCGCCACAGCAGCAGCATCGCGAACGAGGGCATCGCGTACGGCAGGACCAGCAGGATGCGGTACACGGTGCGGCCGCGCAGGGGCTTGCGGGTGTGCATGACCAGGGCCAGGCCCAGGCCCACGACGAAGACCAGCAGGGTGGTGCCCGCCGCGAAGCCGATGTTCCAGGTGAGGATGGACAGGAAGGACGCGGCGGTGGTGGGGTCGGTGACGAACCGCAGGAAGTTGGCGAAGCCGACGTTGACCTGCCAGCCCTGGAGCAGCCGCTGCCCGTCGGCGGAGACGAAGACGCCGTTGGTGTCGTCGGCGGCGTACTCCACTCCGGTGACGGAGTCCACGATGCAGTCGCAGTCCTCCTGGTAGGTGCGGGTGGCCTGGCCTTCGTAGGCCAGGGACAGGCCACTGGAGCGGATGCCGGTGCCGTCACCGGTGGGCACCGCGAAGTCCGCGATCTCGTCGCCGCGCTCGTTGATCTGGGCGGTGGTGAGGACGGTGTAGTCCTCGGCCGCGGTGATCTTGCCGGAGGCGTCGGTGGTGACGGCGTCGGCGGCGAGTTCGGTGAGCCCCTCGGCGTCGCCCGCGTGGACGGTGCCGTCGGCCGCGGTCAGCAGGAACACCAGGTCGCCGGTGTCCGGGTCGCCGTCGGCGGCGACGGTGAGGGTGTAGCTGGGCGAGTCGGGGGAGCGCACCACGGAGTACGCCTCGATCGCGGCGATGGCCTGCTCCTTGTCGCCGCGGTGCCCGTCGCCGAAGTTGGTCACCGAGGTGCTGACGGTGTACAGCACCGGCAGGATCTGGAAGGCGATGAGCAGCAGCGTGCCGGGCAGCAGGTACTTCAGCGGCACGCGGCGCGGGGACAGGTAGACGTAGAAGATCAGGGCGGTCACCGCGGCGACGACGCCCACCCCGATCCAGTTGGCCGCGTCGACGAGCGGGACGGCCGCCCAGATCGCCAGGGCGGAGGCCAGGCCCAGCGCGCCGATCTTGACGGTCAGGCCGAGCACCGAGGCGGTGGGGTCGCCGCGGCCGTGGTTCGCGGGAGCGGGCGCCCCCTCGGGAGCGCCCGCGACGGTGTTGCGGGCCACCGCGGATCAGCCGCCGATCTGCTCGGAGATCGCCGCGCCCGCGGCCTCCACGGCCTCGGCGACGTCCTCGCCGGCGATGACGGCGGCCTCGGCCTGTCCGAACGGTCCCCAGATGGCGGCCATCTCGGGGAGCGCGGGCAGCGGGTCGCCGTTCGCGCCGGCCTCGACGATCTTGGCCAGGTCGGGGTCGTCCGCGGAGACGGCCTCCAGGGCGGCGGTCAGCGCCGGGGGACGGGGGTCGGCCTCGTACAGCGCCACGGCCAGCTTCGTCTCGGTCACGTAGTTGGTGACGAACTCCTGGGCGAAGACCTTGTTGGCGCCGCCGGAGGAGACGAAGAACGCCTGCACGCCGATGAAGGGGCGGGCCTCCTCGCCGTCGGCGAATCCGGGGACGGGGCTGATCTCGTAGGGGACGCCCGCCTCCTTCATGTCGGCGATGGCCCAGGGACCGGAGACGAGGTAGGCGGTCTTGCCCTCGTTGAACAGGGGGCTGGCGTTCTGGCTGTCGATGGAGCGTTTGAGCGCCCCCTCGTGCTTCTCGCCGAGTTCGGCGATCTTCTCGAAGGCCTCGATGGAGGACTCGGTGCCCACGCCCATGTCGTCGGGGTCGAGGTTGCCCTCGTCGTCGGTGCCGAACAGGTAGCCGCCGGCGGAGGTGTACAGCGGGTAGATGTGGTAGGCGTCGCCCTCGGAGCCCACCTGCAGGCTCATGATCTCCTCGACCTCGCCGTCGGCCTTGAGCTCCTTGCCGTGGTCGACGAGGTCCTCGATGCTCTCGGGGGCGTCGGGGGCCAGGTCGGTGTTGCGGAACAGCACCAGGTTCTCCATGGCGTAGGGCACGCCGTAGAGCTGGCCGTCGAAGGTCACCGCGTCGAGGGCGACCGGTTCGAACCCGTCGGCCTTGTCCTGGGGGAGTTGGACGGGGTCGATCGCGCCGTTGCGGACCAGGTTGCCGGTCCAGTCGTGGGCGCCGACCAGCAGGTCGGGAGGCGAGCCCGCCTGGTGGGCGGTGACGAAGTTGTCCTGCAGGTCCTCGTTGGGGATGGACTCGACCTTGACGGTGATGCCGTGGGCCTCGCCGAACTGCTCCGCATACGGGATCAGCACGTCGGTCCGGTTGGGGTCGGCCCAGATGACCATGGTGCCGTCGGCGGCCTCCTCGGAGGCCGCGGTGTCGTCGCCACCGCCGCCGCACGAGGTCGCGAGCAGTGCCAGGGCTGCCACGCCCGACAGCACGCTGAAGTTGCGGAACTTCATGGATTCTCCTTCGAGCAGGCCGCGGCGGCGTCCCCCGGCACCGCGCGGCTTTCCGGGTGCGGTGGCGTGAGACGTTAGCAAGTTTTTGCAAGAGTTGGAAGAGTTTTCTCTTTCTTGCAACAGAATGAGTAATCCAAGTGAAATCTCCGGTCAACCGTCGCGGGGGTCCGGACGCCCCCGTGCGTCCGGACCCCCGCGGAGGCCGGCGCCCGTCCCCGGGCGCCGGCGGTCCCGTCAGCGCCGCAGCCACACCGCGGTGTCCGCGGGCAGCGCCAGGCGCGCCCCGACCCGCTCGACCGGGCCGCTGGACAGCAGCACCTCGCCCTCCAGGGGCAGTTCGACCGGTGCGGAGCCGAGGTTCACCGCGCAGCAGAAACCCGGCTCGCGGAACAGTACCAGCACGTCCTCGGGAGCCTCTCCCCAGGTCAGCGAGCCGTCGCCGAGCGCCTCCAGCTCCCGGCGCAGCCGCAGGGCCGCCTTGTACAGCGACAGGGTGGAGGCGGGGTCGCGCTCCTGGACCTCCCGGGTGAGCGACCGCCACTGGGCGGGCACCGGCAGCCAGCTGAGCTCGGCCGGGCAGCCGAAGCCGAACGGCGGCTCCTCGCCCTCCCAGGGGATCGGCACCCGGCACCCGTCGCGGCCCCGCTCGGTGCGGCCTGAACGCTCCCAGGTGGGGTCCTGCAACGCCTCCTCCGGAAGGTCGGTGACCTCGGGGAGTCCCAGCTCCTCCCCCTGGTAGAGGTAGGCCGACCCGGGCAGGGCCAGCATCAGCAGGGTGGCGGCCCGGGCGCGGGCCAGCCCCGTCTCCCCGCCGCCGAACCGGGTGACGTGCCGGGTGACGTCGTGGTTGGACAGCACCCAGGTGGTGGGCGCGCCCACCGCGCCGTTGGCGGCCAGGGAGCGGTCGACGACCGAGCGCAGCGCCGCGGCGTCCCAGTCGGCGGTGAGGTACTCGAAGTTGAACGCCTGGTGCAGCTCGTCGGGGCGCAGGTAGCGCGCCACCCGGTCGGCGTCCTCCACCCACGCCTCGGCCACCAGGGCGCGCTCGCCGGGGTAGCTGTCGACGATGGCGCGCCACTCCCGGTAGATCTCGTGCACGCCGTCCTGGTCGAAGTAGGGCAGCTTGGTGTGGCCGTCCAGCAGGTCGGCCTTCTGCCCCTCGGCGATGTCGGGCAGCGCGGGGTCCTTGATCATCCCGTGCGCCACGTCGATGCGGAAACCGTCCACGCCGCGGTCCAGCCAGAACCGCAGGATGTCGGCGAACTCCGCCCGGACCTCCGGGTTCTCCCAGTTCAGGTCGGGCTGTTCGACGTCGAACAGGTGCAGGTACCACTCCTCGGGCTGCTGCCCGGAGGACTTCACGCGGGTCCAGGCGGGGCCGCCGAAGATCGACTGCCAGTTGTTCGGCGGCAGCTCGCCGTCCTTGCCGCGCCCCGGCCGGAAGACGTACCGGTCCCGCTCGGGGCTGCCCGGGCCGGCGGCCAGCGCCTCGCGGAACCAGCGGTGGGCCGAGGAGGTGTGGTTGGGCACGATGTCGATGATGACCCGGAGGCCCAGGTCGTGGGCTGCGGCCAGCAGCGCGTCGAAGTCGGCCAGGGTGCCGAACCGGGGGTCGACGTCGCGGTAGTCGGCGACGTCGTAGCCGCCGTCGGCCAGCGGGGAGACGTAGAAGGGCGTGAGCCAGATCGCGTCCACGCCGAGGGAGGCCAGGGCGGGCAGGCGTTCGCGGATGCCGTTCAGGTCGCCGTCGCCGTCGCCGTTGGAGTCGGCGAAGCTGCGGACGTAGACCTGGTAGATGACCGCGTGCCGCCACCAGCTGGCGTGCGAGGTCGGCGCTGTGAGGGGGGCGCTGTCGGGAGTCTGCTGCATGGATGTGTCTCCGTCACACGGTGGGAAGCAGGGCTGCAACTACTTGCGCAAGATTACCGACTTCTTGCAGCCGCGGAAGGGGGTTTTGGATTAGAGTGCTGGCATGGGTGCACCACGATTGGCCGACATCGCCCGCCACGCGGGCGTGAGCGAGGCGACGGTTTCCCGGGTGCTCAACGACAAGCCGGGGGTCGGTCCGGACACGCGCAAGGCCGTGCTGACCGCGTTGGACGTGCTCGGCTACGAACGTCCGGCCCGCCTGAGGCAACGCTCGGCGGGACTGGTCGGCATGGTCGTCCCGGAGTTGGAGAACCCGATATTCCCGATGTTCGCCCAGGCCGCCGAGGGGGTGCTGGCCCAGCACGGCTACACCCCGGTGCTGTGCACCCAGACGCCCGGCGGGATCGTGGAGGACGAGTACGTGGAGATGCTGCTGGAACGCAACGTCTCCGGCATCATCTTCGTCTCCGGACTGCACGCCGACACCACCGCCAACCACGACCGCTACCGCGCCCTGCTGGCCCGCCGCCTGCCCATCGTCCTGGTCAACGGCTACGTCGAGGGGCTCCCCGCGTCGTTCATCTCCCCCGACGACCGGGCCGCGGCCCGGCTCGCGGTCAACCACCTGGCGGCGCTGGGCCACACCCGCATCGGATTCGCCAGCGGCCCCTACCGCTACGTCCCGGTACAGCGCAAGCTGGCGGGGTTCCGGGCCGCGATGGCCGCCCACGGCCTGGACCACCACGACGACCTCGTCGAACTCTCCCTGTTCGGGGTCGAGGGCGGCCACGCGGCGGCCAGCAGACTGCTCGACCGCGGCGTCACCGCCATCGTGTGCGGCTCCGACCTGATGGCGCTGGGCGCGATCCGCGCGGCCCGCCAGCGGGGCCTGTCGGTGCCCGGGGACCTGTCCGTGGTCGGCTACGACGACTCCCAGCTCATCGCGTTCACCGACCCGCCGCTGACCACCGTGCGCCAGCCGGTCCAGGCCATGGCGCTGGCCGCGGTCCGGGCCCTGTGCGACGAGATCGCCGGGCACGCTCCGGCCCGCACCGAGTACGTGTTCGAACCGGAGCTCGTCGTCCGCGGCTCGACCGGGGTCCACCGGGCCTCCCTGGACGAGCGGGCCGCCCCGACCGGGCGGTAGGGTGCGCTCCATGGACACCGGGACCGTGCTGTCGGTCAACGTCGGACTGCCCGTCCCCGCCGAGTGGGCGGGCCGGCTCAAGCGCACCGCCATCGACAAGCGCCCCGTCGCCGGGCGGGTGGCCGTCCGCTCCGCGGGCCTGGCCGGCGACGCCCAGGCGGACACGGTCCACCACGGCGGCCGCGACCAGGCCGTCTACGCCTACGCCAGGGAGGAGCTGGACCTGTGGCAGGAGCGGTTGGGCAGGCCGCTGCGCGACGGGATGTTCGGTGAGAACCTCACCACGCGCGGCGTCGAGGTCAGCCGGGCGCTCGTCGGGGAGCGGTGGCGGGTCGGCACCGCGCTGCTGGAGGTGACGCTGCCGCGCGTCCCGTGCGGCACCTTCCAGAACTGGCTGGGCGAACGCGGCTGGGTGAAGCGCTTCACCGAGGAGGGGCGCACCGGCGCCTACCTGAGGGTGGTCGAGGAGGGGGAGGTCGCCGCCGGCGACGCGGTGGTCGTGGAGCACCGCCCCGACCACGGCATCGACCTCGCCACGGCCTTCCGCGCCCGCCGCGAACGCGACGTCGCCCTGCTGCGCCGCGTCGCGGACCTGCCCGGCAGCGCCGAGAAGTGGCGGCTGCGGCTGGCCGCCGCCGAACAGCGGTCCTGACCGAGACGCACCCCGGCCGGGCGCGGCCACCACCGGACATCGCCGACACTGGAGACATGCCCTCAGTCCCACTCGACGGCAGTCCCGTTCCCGCCGACGGCTCCCTGCCCGACTCCGCGCTGGCGGAACTCGGCACCCGGCCGTTCGGGGTCTACGTGCACGTGCCGTTCTGCGCCACCCGCTGCGGCTACTGCGACTTCAACACCTACACCGCCGCGGAGCTGCGCTCCCGGGACGGCTCGGCGGTCGCCTCCCCGCGGACCTACGCCGAGCAGGCCGTCGCGGAGGTGGACCTGGCCCGGCGGGTGCTGGGCGACCGCGACCTCCCGGTGCGCACCGTCTTCGTCGGCGGCGGCACCCCCACCCTGCTCGCCCCCGAGGAGCTGGCACGGATCCTCACGGCGATCGACGAGCGGTTCGGGCTGGCCCCCGACGCCGAGGTCACCACCGAGGCCAACCCCGAGACCGTGGACCTCGACGTGCTGCTGCGGCTGCGGGAGGCCGGGTTCACCCGCGTCTCCTTCGGCATGCAGAGCGCCCGGGAGCACGTGCTGGCGGTCCTGGAGCGCACGCACACCCCCGGACGGCCCGAGCAGTGCGTGGCCTGGGCCCGCCGGGCCGGGTTCGACCACGTCAACCTGGACCTCATCTACGGCACGCCCGGGGAGAGCGAGGCCGACTGGAAGGAGTCCCTCACCGCCGCGGTCGCGGCCGGCCCCGACCACGTCTCCGCCTACTCGCTCATCGTGGAGGAGGGCACCCGGCTGGCCGCCCGGGTGCGCCGCGGCGAACTGGCCCCGCCCGACGACGACGTCATGGCCGACCGCTACCTGCTGGCCGACGAGGTGCTCTCCGCCGCGGGACTGCACTGGTACGAGGTGTCCAACTGGGCGGCCGACGCCTCCGCGCGCAGCGCGCACAACCTGCTGTACTGGACCGGCGGCGACTGGTGGGGGATCGGGCCCGGCGCGCACAGCCACGTCGGCGGGGTGCGCTGGTGGAACGTCAAGCACCCCGCCGCCTACGCCGCGCGCCTGGCCGCGGGGCGCACCCCGGCGCAGGCCCGCGAGGTCCTCTCCGCCGAGGACCGCCGCTTCGAACGCATCCTGCTGGAGCTGCGGATCGCCCAGGGATGCCCGCTGGACCTGCTCGACGAGGCCGGACGCGCCGCGGCGGCCCGCGCCGTCGCGGACGGGCTGCTGGACGCCGGCGCCCACGCCCGCGGACGCGCGGTGCTCACCCTGCGGGGGAGGCTGCTCGCCGACGCGCTGGTCCTCGACCTCGCCTGAGCGGCGCAACGCGAAGGGGGCCCGGAGACCGGGCCCCCGACCGCGGACGCGGACTACTTGACCATGCGGATGCTGACCGGGTAGCGGTACCACTCGCCCTTGCTGGCGGCCACGCCGGCGAGGATGCCGAAGATGAGCGCGCAGACGCCGGCGGCCATCCAGGTGAACGCGCCGATGAAGACGAACATCAGCACCCAGGACACCACGTAGGCGATGGTGACCGTGAGCTGGAAGTTCAGCGCCTCCAGCAGGTGGTGCCGCAGGTAGGGGGAGGATTCGTCCTTCTTCACCAGGTACATGATGAGCGGGCCGACGAACCCGGTGATGATGCCGAGCAGGTGGGTGAGCATCGCGAACGTGTTGTCGTCGCTGCTGCCGTGGCCCGGCTGCGGACCGTAGCCGGGCTGCTGCCCGTAGCCCGGCTGAGGACCGTAGCCTGGCTGAGGACCGTAGCCGGGGGGAGGGGTGGGGGCGCCGTAGCCCGGCTGGCCCCCCATCGCGGAGGGGTCGGGGCTGTAACCGCCCTGACCGTAGTCTTCGGGGCCGTGGGGCGGGTAGGGGTTGCTCATGTTCGTCCTCGTGCTTGTCGGTAGGGGAGGTGCGGTGCAGGGCGGCCGCGGTGCGGCGCCGTGGCGGTCCGACGCCGTTCCGGTCCGGGGCCGCGGGCGGTCCCCGTCCCGGCGGGCGGCGGGCCGTCTGGTTACTCCGACGGACCCACCGTAGGGGTGGTTCCCGTTATTTGACCAGATGAACGGCGATCGGGTAGCGGTACCAGGCGTCCCGGGCCGCCGCCGTGGCGGCCAGCACCCCGAAGACGAGGGAGACCAGCCACACGGCGACGAGCACCGCCGACCCGATCCAGGCCAGGTCGGGGGAGAAGAACCCGTAGCCGACGAAGACCCCGGCGCCGACGACGTACGGGACGAACAGGGTCAGCTGGAGGTTCAGCGCCTCGGCCGCGTGGTGCCGGGCGAACGGCGAGCGGTCCTTCAGCGTCAGGTAGACGATGAGCGCCGGCAGCCAGCCGACGCACGCGAACACCACGCCGACCAGGTGCGCGACCATCGCCCCGGTGCTCCCGTCGGGGGGCGGCGGGGCCGCCGCGGGCCCCTGGACGCCCCCGGGGGCGTACCCGTGGGGGCCGGGGACGACCGGGGGCTGGGCACTGCCGGGCGGGGGGAACCCCGCAGGGGGCGCGGAGTACGGGCCCGCGGGCGGAGGGGCCGGCGGAGCGAACTGCGGGACGGGCGGAACCGGCGGCTGGGGGCCGGACGGGCCGTCGGCGCCCCCGGGGCCGAGTCCCGGCTGCGGGCCCGAGGGGCCCTGGGACCGGTCGTGGGGAGGGGGATCGGGCGGTGTCTCGCTCATGTCTTCCCTTGCCTGTGCCGATGTCGCTGACCCGGGCCTCGGGTCCGCACCGCGCAGCCTAGTGCGGGGAAGAGTACGGGGCGGTCACGAAATCGATCAGTTCTTCGACACGACCCAGCAGTTCCGGCTCCAGGTCGGCGTAGGAGCGCACCGAGCCCAGGATGCGCCGCCACGCCTGGGCCGGGTCGGTCCGCCAGCCGAGCGCCGCCAGCACCCCCTCCTTCCAGGGCGTCCCGTGCGGCACCCGGGGCCAGGCGGACAGGCCCAGGACCGAGGGGCGCACCGCCTGCCAGATGTCGACGTAGGGGTGGCCCACGACCAGGACGTGCGGGGAGGCGACCTGTTCGGCGATCCGGCTCTCCTTGGAGCCGGGGACGAGGTGGTCCAGGAGCACGCCGAGCCGCCGCAGGGGGGAGGGCGCGAACTCCGCGACGGCCTGCGCCAGCCGGTCCACCCCCTCCAGGCACTCCACGACGACGCCCGCCACGCGCAGGTCGTGTCCCCAGATCCGCTCCACGAGCTCGGCGTCCTGGATCCCCTCGACGAGGATCCGGCTCGGCCGGGCGGTCCGCGCCCGGTGGTCCGCCACCAGGATCGAACCCGAGGCGCTGCGCGGGGGGCCGGTCCTCTCCGGTGCGGGGCGCACCAGGGTCACCGGTCGGCCGTCGAGGAGGAAGGCCGCGGGGGCCGTCTCGAACACCCGCCGCCGGCCCTGCCGGTCCTCCAGGGTGACGGTGGCGCGGTCCCAGGCCACCACCGCGCCGCAGAACCCCCCGTCGGCGGTCTCGACGACCAGTCCGCGTTCGGCGGGGACGGCCGGGACGCTCCGCCGTTTCGGACGGCGCCAGTCGCCGGAGAGGACGTCGTCGCCGTATCGCCTGGAGTGGGGAGGCATGGGGCGGAGTGTAGTGGCTGTGGCCGCCGGGGCGTGGGAGGCTTTCAGGCGGCGTCGGCGGGGCCGGAAGCGCGGGAGAATCCCCTGACGGGGTGAGCGCGGAGGCAAAGCCGGGCAGGTATCGGTTGATACCGTGCCTGGGCGGACATAACGCTGCTCGGTGCCGCCGCATAGAATTAGCACTTGAGACCACGGAGTGCCAGGAGGTGAGCGCGTGCTCGACGACCGTAAACTCGCGGTGCTGCGTGCCATCGTCGAAGACTACGTGTCCACGAACGAGCCCGTGGGGTCCAAAGCACTGGTCGAGCGGCACAAGCTGGGGGTCTCCCCGGCGACGATCCGCAACGACATGGTGGCGTTGGAGGAGCAGGGGTACATCGCCCAGCCGCACACCAGCGCGGGAAGGGTCCCCACGGACAAGGGGTACCGGCTCTTCGTGGACCGGCTCTCCACGGTCAAACCGCTGTCCAGGGCCGAGCGGCGGGCCATCGAGACGTTCCTGGGCGGGGCGGTCGACCTCGACGAGATCGTCTCCCGCACGGTACGGCTGCTGTCGCACCTGACCCGTCAGGTGGCGATCATGCAGTACCCGTCGCTGACCCGGTCGTGCGTGCAGCACATCGAACTCGTGCCGCTCGGTCCGCAGCGTGTCATGATGGTGCTGATCACCAACACCGGCCGGGTCGAGCAGCGCGTCATCGACGGCCTCGCGGAGGTCTCCGACGACGTGGTCGAGAACCTGCGCGGGGCGCTCAACCGGGCCCTCGTCGGCAAGTGGCTGACCGAGGCGCCCCAGGCACTCTCGACGGTCACCGCCCAGCTTCCGGCAGACGACCGCCCGATGGCGGAGTCGGTGCTGTCGGTGCTGATGGAGAGTCTCGTCGAGAAGCACGAGGAGAAGATCGTCTTCGGGGGCACCGCGAACCTCGCCGCGATGGGGTTCTCGGCCGGGCTCCGGGACGTCCTCGAAGCCCTGGAAGAAAACGTCGTGCTCATCCGTTTGCTGGGTGAGATGGGCGACGCCTCGATGCTGACGGTACGCATCGGCGCGGAGAACGCTCACGAGGGCCTGCAGGCCACGTCGATCGTTGCCGCGGGGTACGGGATCGGCGATCAGACACTGGCCAAGCTCGGGGTCGTCGGCCCGACCCGGATGGACTACCCAGGAACGATGGGAGCGGTACGCGCAGTGGCAAGGTACGTCGGTCAGATCTTGGCGGGGCAGTAAGTGGCCAGAGACTATTACGAGATCCTCGGCGTTCGCCGGGACGCGACCCAGGACGAGATCAAGAAGGCATATCGCCGGCTCGCGCGTGAACTGCACCCGGACGTCAACCCCGACCCGGAGACGCAGGAGCGGTTCAAGGAGGTCGCCCAGGCCTACGAGGTGCTCTCCAACCCGGAGAAGCGCCGCATGTTCGACATGGGCGTCGACCCCTTCGCGCGCGGCGGCGCCGCGGGCGGCGGAGCGGGCGGCTTCGGCGGGGCGGGCTTCCCGTTCGACGACCTGATGAACGCGTTCTTCGGGGGCGCCGCGGGAGGCACCCGCACGGCACGCGACCGGATGCGGCGGGGGCGCAGCATCAAGGTGCGCGTCGAACTGGACCTCGCCGAGACCGCGTTCGGCGTGACCAAGGACATCACCTTCCCCACGGCGGTCGTGTGCGACACCTGCCAGGGGGAGGGCACGGCGCGCGGGAGCCACCGCGAGACCTGCGACATGTGCGGCGGCCGGGGCGAGGTCTCCCAGGTCACCCGCTCCTTCCTCGGCCAGGTCATGACCACCCGGCCGTGTCCGCAGTGCTCGGGACAGGGCACCGTCATCCGCAACCCCTGCCCCGACTGCGCCGGCGAGGGGCGGGTGCGCGAACGCGTCACCCGCAAGGTCCAGATCCCCGCGGGGGTCGAGGACGGCACCCAGATCCAGCTGGCGGGCGAGGGCGAGGTCGGTCCGAACGGCGGGCCGCGCGGCGACATCTTCCTGGAGATCGTGCAGCGCCCGCACCCGATCTTCGAGCGGCGCGGCGACGACCTGCACTGCACGGTCACCGTGCCGATGACGGCGGCGGCGCTGGGCGCGTCGCTGACCATCGACACCCTCGACGGCCCCGAGGAGATCGACCTGCGTCCCGGGACCAACTCCGGACAGGTCATCACCCTCAACTCCAGGGGATGCCACCACCTCAACGCGCCGGGCCGCGGCGACCTGCTGATCCACGTCACGGTGGAGACGCCCAGCAAGCTGGACGAGGAGCAGGAGGCGCTGCTGCGCAAACTCGCCGAGCTGCGCGGTGAGGACCGTCCCCCGGGCAAGTTCAGCCCCGGGCACGGCAACCTCTTCTCCCGGATCCGCGACGCGTTCGGCGCGCGGTGACGGCCCCGGTCTTCCTGGTCGACCCCGCGGCGCTGGACGCCGACCCCGTGGTGGTGACGGGAGCCGAGGGCCGGCACGCCGCCACCGTGCGCAGGATCGGCGTGGGCGAGGCCGTCGACCTCGTCGACGGCGCGGGGACCCGGGCGCGCTGCGTGGTCACCGCGGTCGGCAGGGACACGGTCACCTGCGCGGTGCGCGAACGCGTGCACGAGGCAGAGCCGACGCCCCGCATCACCGTGGTCCAGGCGCTGCCCAAGGGGGACCGCGGGGAGTTGGCCGTGGAGCTCATGACGGAGGCGGGCGTCGACGCCCTGGTGCCCTGGCAGGCGGAGCGCTGCGTCACCCGGTGGCGGGGGGACCGTGCGGCCAAGTCGCTGGCCAAGTGGCGTTCGGCGGCCCGCGCCGCGGCCAAGCAGGCCCGGCGCAGCAGGGTCCCGCAGGTCGCCGAACCGGTGGGGCGGGCGGAGGTCGCGGCGCTGCTCGCGGCCGCGTCACTGGGCGTCGTGCTGCACGAGGAGGGCGCGGTGCGGCTGTCGGAACTGCGGCTGCCCGACGCGGTGGCCCGCCCCGGCGGACACGTCGTGCTGGTCGTCGGCCCCGAGGGCGGTTTCGGCGACGCCGAACTGGCGGCCTTCGAGGAGGCCGGGGCGGTGCGGGCGCTGCTCGGACCGACCGTGCTGCGCACCTCCACGGCGGGGGTGGCCGCGCTCGCCGTCCTGCAGGCCCGGTGCGGCCGCTGGTAGCGGGACGATCGCGGCGTCAGCGGACGCCGCGATCCGCAGACGGTCCGACGGACGGTGTCACTGGCCGGTGCTGTCGTCCCCGGAGGGCGGCGGGAGCGGGGAGGAGGGGGTCTCCGCGGAACCGGGGGGTCCCGGGGTCGGGGAGGCCCCCTCCTCCGGGGCGTCGTCCACCGGCGGGGAGGACGCCCCGGGCTCGGGTTCGGCGGAGGGCGACTCCGACGGGCAGGACCGCGCACCGGAGCGGTCGCCGTCCTCCTCGGCGGCGTCGTCCCGCTCCCCGGGATCGGCGGAGGCGCAGGCGGGCTGCTCGGACTCCGCCGGGGAGTCCGTGGACTCCGGAGCGGACGGAGAGGCCCCGGGAAGGGGCGGGGAGGGCGGAGGAGACGCGTCCCCGGTCGGGGGGACCACCGCACCGTCCCGGTCGGCGGGCGCGTGCGCCGGGCTCGGCGGACTCTCCGAGGCCCGCTGGGTGTCCGAGGCGGAGACGAACGATCCCGGCAGCACGTGGTCGCGGATCTGCGGGGTGCCCAGCAGAACCGACCCGGCGATCAGCACCGCGGCGCCGACGGCGACGACGGGACGGAACCACACCAGCCCGAACCAGGAGGGCAACAGGCCCCTGCGTTCGGTGCGGGCCCGGATGCGTTCCAGCGCGTCGTGGGAGACGGGAATGTCGTCGGCCTCGGCGCGCAGGGCGGCCCTGAGCCGTCGTTCGAAGTCGTCGAATTCTTCGGTCATGTCGTTTGCTCCAGGAGCTTGCGGAGCGTGGAGATGCCGCGTGCCGTGTGGCTCTTGACCGCGCCACGGCTGATGCCCATGGCGTCGGCGATCTGGGCCTCGGAGAGGTCCCCGTAGTACCGCAGGACGATGGCCTCCCGCTGCCGCGTCGGCAGGGCGCGCAGGGCGTTGACCACTTCGGCGCGCTCCAGTTCCCCGAGGGCGCCGTGCTCGGCGCTGGGGGCGTCGGGAAGCGCCTTGGGGGCGTGCTTCTCGACGACGGCCCGGTGACGCAGGACGGACCGGGCCTTGTTGACCACCGACTGGCGCAGATAGGAGAGCGCCTTGTTGGGGTCGCGCAGCCGCCGCCAGGCCCCGTGCATGGCGACGAACGCGTCCTGCACGACCTCTTCGGCGGTGGCGATGTCACGGACGAGGAGGGCGGCGAGCCGCACCAGGGGACGGTAGTGGGCCGAATAGAGCTGCGTCACCGCCTGGTCGGCGTCCCACCCGACCGACACCGTTGCTGCGGGCGCTCCCGCCACCATGGTTTCAGTCACGTGGTTAGGACGCGGCCCCTTCTCGCCGGGTTTACGAAAGGCCATGCCGTTCTTCTCGCTTGGTCGGAGACTGCTGCTTGCCGGAGAAGGCGTCCATGACCTCCTTCGGTGCTCGGAGCGTGGTCGGTGTGCCGGGTTCCGCCGGGGCGGGCGGGGGGACGGGCGGCACGAAGAACCAGGATAGTGGCGACGGCGCCGCCGCCGGTGCGGTCGCGCGGGGCCGGCCTCCGCCCTCCGCGGCCGACCGGCCGCGGGGTCCGGCATGATGGGGGCCCGGGAAGCGTCCCGAGTTCTTCCGAGGAAGGTGAGGAGCGGTGACCGACAGCCGGTCCGACTGCTTGTTCTGCAAGATCGTCACGGGGGAGGTGCCCGCCGAGATCGTCCGCGAGGGCGAGCGCACGGTCGCCTTCCGCGACATCAACCCGCAGGCGCCCACGCACGTGCTGATCATTCCGCGTGAGCACTACCCCGACATGGTCAGCGCCGGGGCCGCCGGGGTCGGCCTCCTCGACGAGATCGCCCGGGAGGCCGGGGAGATCGCCCGCGCCGAGGGGATCGCCGAGAGCGGGTACCGGATGGTCTTCAACACCGGTCCCGCGGCCGGGCAGACCGTCTTCCACCTGCACGGCCACCTGCTGGGCGGCCGCGGCATGGAGTGGCCCCCCGGGTGAGCCGGGACGGTTCCCGCCCGGTCGGGGGCGTCGGCTCGGCGGCCCCGACCGGGGCGGGAAACCCCTTCGGGGGGTCGGCGCCGGTTGGTAGAATCGCAGGCGAGGCAGTGAGGCCGCAGGGGCAGCTGTGACACGGCCTCCGGACACGCGAAAGGCAGGGGCGAGACGGCCGCAAGGCCACATCATGGTCGAGTCAACGTACGCACACACCCGGGTCAAGGTCGTCGTCCCCGAAGAGCAGATGATGGTCCATCTGCTGGGATCCGGAGACGAGCTGCTCCGCGTGGTCGAGAACTCCTTCGACAGCGACATCCACGTCCGGGGCAACGAGATCACCATCAGCGGACGGCCCGAGGACAACGCCCTGGTGGTCCGGCTCATCGAGGAACTCCTGCGGTTCGTGGAGAACGGGACCCAGATCACCCCCGACACGATCGAGCGGGTCCTGGGCATGCTCCACTCCCCCGGAACCGAGCGCCCCGCCGACGTGCTGACGATGAACATCCTGTCGGCGCGCGGACGCACCATCCGGCCCAAGACGCTCAACCAGAAGCGTTACGTCGACGCGATCGACAGGCACACCGTCGTCTTCGGGATCGGACCGGCGGGAACCGGCAAGACCTATCTGGCCATGGCCAAGGCCGTCAAGGCGCTGCAGGCCAAGGAGGTCAACCGGATCATCCTCACCCGCCCCGCGGTCGAGGCGGGCGAGCGGCTGGGCTTCCTGCCGGGCACCCTCTACGAGAAGATCGACCCCTACCTGCGCCCGCTCTACGACGCGCTGCACGACATGCTCGACCCCGACTCCATCCCCAAGCTGATGTCGGCGGGGACGATCGAGGTCGCGCCGCTGGCCTACATGCGGGGGCGCACCCTCAACGACGCCTTCATCATCCTGGACGAGGCGCAGAACACCTCGCCGGAGCAGATGAAGATGTTCCTCACCCGGCTCGGTTTCGGATCCAAGATCGTGGTCACCGGCGACGTCACCCAGGTCGACCTGCCCAACGGGCAGTCGAGCGGGCTGTGGACGGTCGAGACCATCCTCGACGGCATCGAGGACATCAGCTTCTGCCGTCTCACCAGCAACGACGTGGTCCGGCACAAGCTGGTCGGGAAGATCGTGGACGCCTACGGCCGGCACGAGGCCGAGCAGCGTCAGCGGCAGGGCAACGGTTCCGCGGGACGCAGGGCCGACCGCTCCAACGGGACGGTGCCCGGCACCGGCTGACCCGCGGCGCGGACCGACGGTGGAGCCTCCTCCCGACACCCAATGGAATAGGCCGGTAACAGCTATGAGTATCGACGTCGCGAACGAGTCCGGCGTGCCCGCGGACGAGGAGCGGCTGGCCCGACTGGCGAGGTACGTCCTGGACGCCATGCGGGTGCACCCCCTCGCGGAGCTGTCGGTGCTCCTCGTCGACGAGGAGCCGATGACGGCCCTGCACGTCCGGTGGATGAACGAGCCGGGACCGACCGACGTGCTCTCCTTCCCCATGGACGAACTGCGCCCCGGCGCGCCCGGACGGACCTCCGAGCCGGGAATCCTGGGGGATGTGATCATCTGCCCGCAGGTCGCCGCCCGCCAGGCGAAGCAGGCCGGGCACAGCACACAGGACGAGATCGACCTGCTGTGCACCCACGGGATCCTGCACCTGCTGGGCTACGACCACGCCGAACCCGACGAGCACCGCGAGATGTTCGGCCTCCAGAACGAACTGCTGGCGGGCTGGCGCCGAAGTCTGGACGAGGCACGGTGAGCGGGACCGCCGGCACGGGGATCGCCTTCGGCCTGGCGGTCCTGTTCGTCTGCGGCGCGGCCTTCTGCGTCGCCGCCGAGACCGCGCTCAGCCGGGTCATGCGGCTGGGCACGGAGGCGCCCGACCGGGACCGTCCGGCCGCGCGCCGCCTGGCGCGGATCGCCGCCGACCCCGTCCCCCGCCTCAACACGGTGCTGCTGCTGCGGGTCGGCTGCGAGGTGGCGGCCGTCCTGGCGCTCGCGGTCGGCTTCCTCGGCTGGTGGGGGCTGACCTGGTTCGCGGTCGTCCTGACCGGGGCGGTGGCGGTGCTGGTCGACTACGTGCTGGTCGGAGTGGTCCCGAGGGTCCTGGCGCGGCAGTTCCCCGCCCCGACGGCGGAGATCGGCGCCGCCGTGATCGGTCCGGCGACGACGGTGCTGGGGCCGTTGGCCCGGCTCCTGGTGGCGCTCGGGCAGCTGCTCGTGCCGCGCGGCGGCGCCGAGCGCGAGGGGCCGTTCTCCAGTGAGGAGGAGCTGCGCCACCTGGTCGACCTGGCCGAGCGGGGGCACGTCATCGACCCCGAGGAACGCCAGATGATCCACTCGGTGTTCCAGCTCGACGACACCACGGTGCGCGAGGTGATGATCCCGCGCACCGACATCGTCTTCCTGGACGGCGACGTCTCCGTCGAGGAGGCCCTGGAGAAAGCGCTGAGCAGCGGCTACTCCCGCATCCCGGTGATCGGGGAGAGCCTCGACGACGTCGTCGGCATCGTCTACCTCAAGGACGTCGTGGCGCGGATGTACGACGTCTGGCGGGACGGCGGCGGGGCTTTCGGCCACGGGCGCACGGTCCGCGAGCTCATGCGCGAGGCCACCTACGTGCCCGACTCCAAACCCGTCGACGAGCTGCTGCGGGAGATGCAGCAGCAGCGCATTCACCTGGCGGTGGTGATCGACGAGTACGGCGGCACCGCCGGGATCGTCACGATCGAGGACATCGTGGAGGAGATCGTCGGGGAGATCACCGACGAGTACGATGACGAGGTCCCGCCGATCGAACCGCTGGGCGAGGGCCGCGCCCGGGTCACCGCGCGGCTTCCGGTGGGCGAGCTCGCCGAACTGTTCGACGTGCAGATCGACGCGCCCGACGTGGACACCGTCGGCGGTCTGCTCGCCTACGCGCTCGGCCGGGTCCCGGTCCCCGGGTCCAGGGCCGAGTACGCGGGGCTGCGACTGGTGGCGGAGGACCCCGCGCGCCGCCGCCGCAAGACCGCCACGGTCCTGGTGGAGCGGCTGCCCGAGGCCGCGGAGTCGGCGGACCCAGACCAGACCTGACCGCAGGGAGGCGGTTTTCCGTGAGCAACACCACCCACGACGTCCAGGACCCCGAGGACGTCAAGCTGATCACCCTGGCCCGGTCCTCGCGGGCCCGCAACGGCGCCGCGGAGGGGGCGGCGGTGCGCGACGAGACGGGCCGCACCTACGTGGCCACGACCGTCGCCCTGCCGTCGCTGCGCCTGAGCGCCGTGCAGGCCGCGGTGGCCGCCGCGGTCTCCAGCGGTGCGCAGCGCCTGGAAGCGGTCGTGGTGGTGAGCCAGGACGCGGAGTGGGCCGAGAGCGACCGCGCGGCGGCGGCCGACCTCGGCGCGGCGACCCTGGTGCTGGCCGCACCCGACGGCACCCCGGTCCGCGTGGAGCGGACCTGAGCGGTCGCGGGAACCGGTGAAACTGGAAAGCATGGACGACCTCGACAGCACCACGCCGCTTCCGCCGCTGCCGCTGGCCACGCACCGGGAGGGCTACCGCAGCGGCTTCGTCTGTTTCGTCGGACGCCCCAACGTGGGCAAGTCGACGCTGATGAACGCCCTCGTCGGTCAGAAGGTGGCGATCACCAGCAACCGGCCGCAGACCACGCGGCGCACGGTGCGCGGCATCGTGCACCGCGAGGACGCGCAGCTGATCATCGTGGACACGCCCGGTCTGCACAAGCCGCGCACCCTGCTGGGGGAGCGGCTGGACAGCCTGGTGCGCTCCACCCTGGTGGAGGTCGACGTGATCGGCTTCTGCCTCCCCGCCGACGAGCCGATCGGACGCGGTGACACCTACATCGCCCGGGAGCTCGCCCAGCAGAAGGAGACACCGGTCGTCGCGATCGTCACCAAGACCGACAAGGCCGACCGCAAACGGATCGCCGAGCAGCTGGTGGCGGTCTCCCGGCTGGGGGAGTGGGCCGACATCGTCCCGGTCTCCGCGGAGAGCGGCTTCCAGCTGGGGGAGCTCACCGACGTGCTGTGCGGCCACCTCCCGGAGGGGCCGCCGCTGTATCCGGACGGCGACCTCACCGACGAGCCCGACGAGATGCTGGTGGCGGAACTGGTCCGGGAGGCCGCCCTGGAGGGGGTGCACGACGAGCTGCCGCACTCCATCGCGGTGGTGGTCGACGAGATGGCGCCGCGTGCGGGCCGGGACCTCATCGACATCCACGCCTCCCTGTACGTGGAGCGCCCCAGCCAGAAGGCGATCGTCATCGGCACGAAGGGCGCCCGGCTGCGCGAGGTCGGCACCCGGGCACGCCGGCAGATCGAAGCGCTGCTGGGCAGCCGCGTCTACCTCGACCTGCGGGTGAAGGTCGCCAAGGACTGGCAGCGCGACCCCAAGCAGCTGCGCCGGCTGGGCTTCGACCAGCAGGTCTGACGGCGGCGGGGACGCGGGGTGCGCGGATTTCCTCCGGGGAGGCGGAGGAGGGGGCGGCGGTCCGCCCGAGTGTCCGGCCCGGCACCGGCGACCGGCGGCGGACCGCCGTGAGAACCGGACCGCGACGCCGGGGGAGCGGGGCCGTGTCCCGCGCCCGGCGCGGCGGCTGTGCGGCCGTCACCGGGGCCGGGCGGCCTGGTTGTTGAGGTCATCGGCCAGGTCACGGGCCGCCTGGCGCACCACGGGCGCGGCCTTGGCCACGAAGTCCCAGGTCATCCTGGATTCGGGGCCGGAGATGGAGACGGCCATCATCGCCGGGCCGCCCAGGATTGGCACGGCCAGGCAGCGCACGCCGACCTCCTGCTCCCCGTCGTCGACGGCGTAGCCGCGACTGCGCACCCGGGCCAGTTCGGCGGCGAACGCCTCCGGGGTGGTGATCGTGCGGTCGGTGGCCGCGGGCATCCCGGTGCGGCGGACCACGGCCAGCGCCTCGTCCTCGGGCAGCTGGGCCAGCAGCGCCTTGCCCACGCCCGCCGAGTGCGGCAGCACCCTCCGGCCGACCTCGGTGAACATGCGCATCGCGTGGGCCGACGGGACCTGGGCCACGTAGACCACCTGGTCGCCGTCGAGCATGGCCAGGTTGGCGGTCTCGCCGAGTTCGTCCACCAGGTGCGCCAGGTGCGGGCGGGCCCAGGCGCCCAGCAGGCGTGAGGCGCTCTCGCCCAGGCCGATCAGGCGCGGCCCCAGGGCGTAGCGGCGCGACGGCAGCTGCCGCACGTAGCCGTTGCCGACCAGGGAGCGGACGATGCGGTGGATCGTGGGCAGCGGCAGTCCCGAGGAGTGCGCGAGTTCGCTGAGCGAGGTCTCCCCGCCCGCTTCGGCCATGATCTCCAACAGGGTGAACGCGCGGTCCAGCGACTGCACCCCGCCGGAGCGTTCCCGCTTGCCCGCAGTGACGGCGGCCCCGTTCACACCGTCGAGTCCGGCGTCACCGGTCGCTGTCTGTGACGTCGTCAAAGGAATCAGCTCCCATCGCCGTGACCGACCGAGCTGACGGCCACATGAGTTCTCGGGACCCTCATTCTGCGGCACACGGAGCCGCGTCCGCGGGCACGGCGCCCGTGTTGCGCGGGTCGAAACCGCCGCCCGCACCGTACCGGGCACGGCGGTCCGGTCCACGGGGCGAAGGCTGCGCGTCGTCCACTCTTCCGAAGTGTAGAAGTTGACATCCGTCATGTGGAAGTGGTGGGGCGGAACAGCTGGTGGGCGCGGCGCCCGCCCGGTGCCCCGGTGGCCGTTTCCGGTCAGCACGCCCCCGGAGGTTTCGGAAGTCCCCAGGTGGGAAACCCCGGCGCCCCGTGGTGGAGGGGAGGCCGGGGGAACAGCGCTCACCAGGGGGAAACGGTGCCCTAGGATGCTCTCGCGATCGTGTCCCCCCTACCCCCGAGGAGTGAGTTGAGTTGATCATCTGGCGCGGCTGGGGAATCCTCGTTCTCCTCATGACAGGGCTCCCGGCGGGGCTGGGCGCCTTCGCGGCGCAGGCGCTGCTGGGCGAGGACATGGCGCAGCTCGGCGCGGGCATCGGGATCGTCGTGGGCGGTGTCGCCTCGTTCCTGGTCGGGCAGCGGCTCAACGCCCCCGTCCAGGGCTACCACCCCCAGACCGGGCAGCCGGTGCTGTACAAGAACCGGCACACGCTGTTCTTCATCCCCATGCAGTACTGCGGTGTCCTGCTGCTGGTCCTCGG